>Ga0078972_1000425_pt1 | contig 174836 bp, 159 predicted proteins | sample YelNatPaOPGAMG01_FD_67568 | JGI IMG/M metagenome (GOLD analysis project Ga0078972, IMG submission 67568) | Hot spring thermophilic microbial communities from Obsidian Pool, Yellowstone National Park, USA - OP-RAMG-01 (SPADES assembly) (version 2) | ecosystem: Environmental > Aquatic > Thermal...
CCCGATGCGCTCGGCCAGCCCCCTGTCCTGGGACGGCACGACGCCCGCCGCCGGGAGCGTGCCCCAGAGCGTGAGGAACGCCATCTGCACTCGGGCGTGGCTGGCGCGAAAGATGGCATCGGCGAGGGGCAGGGGCGCGTTGCCGCCTGCCGGCAGCACCGGCGCCATCACGCTCGAGGCGAGAAAGGAGCATGCAAAGAACAAGGCCCGCAAGGGATGTCCCCCCGCGGGCCAGCCTTGCCCGTCTTCGTGCCCCTTAAACGGCCGGGCGGCAGCCGGCTATTCCTTCGGAGCGGTGTTCGCCAGGGGGCTGCGGGCGATGGCGCCCTGGACGAGACGGTCGCATCCGGTGCCGGCGACGCCGGGGACAAAGCCCGCCGGGCTCTTGCCTCCCGTCTGCCGGGTGCCACCCGCAGCCCACTTGTCGGAGTCCGGGTAGTAGCAGCATTCGTCGTCGGGATTGTCGGCGATCACGCAGGACACGAGGTCTGCCTCGCCCGTGCTGGCGATGGTGTGGATCCAGCCCGGCGGCTGGATGATGCGTTCGCCCGGCGCCATGGGGATGGGGAGCCCGCCGCTCGCCTGGACCATCTCCCCGTGGCCCGGGAGCACGATGGAGTACTCCCAGGACACGCTGTGGAAATCACGTGGCCAGGCCCACATCCCCTCAGGCACCTCCTTCACGATATCCAGCTCGAAGGGCCGGCATGTGAGCCTGGCATGTGCTCTGCGGACCAGGCAACACCGGGCTACTCACGCGCTTCGGCCCTGAGCATTGCCTCCGAGATGAGCTTCTCGTGGACCTCGAACCGCCCCTTCGGCGAGCGTCCGACCCCCCACGCGACGTCCGACTCGTTCACATGCGCCGCTTCTTCCTCCACATCGAATCCCCCCGCACACCACCAGAACATCAGTCCTCCATGGAGGGCCAAGTCCTCCCGGAAGGCATGCGTGGGCCATGTGCGATGTGTGCCCGAGCTACAGGGAAGGGCCGAGGCGACGTCCAAGGGCGGAGCCGGGCGGGCGTCCCTTCGCGGGATGGCGCCACAGGACGGCGAGCACGATCGTCAGGTAGGTCAGGTACACTCCGAGCTGAAGGGCCGTCGGAGCCGCGGCATATCCCAGAAAACTGTGAAGGATGTCGCCGAGGAAACTCGACTCGGGAAGGATTCCCCCGGAATGCCACATCACGTGACCGGCGAGGCGCATCCAGCCGAGGGACTGGAAATCCTCGATCCCGTCGGAAAGGAGGCCAGCGGCGGACAGCATCAGGAACGATCCCACGGCGTTGAAGAAGAGGGCGAGGTTCAGGCGGATTCCCATGCGGTAGATGAGATGGCTCAGGGAAAGAGCGGCGAGAAGTCCCGCCGCGGCCCCGAGGAGCACCTGGACGGGGGGATTCGCCAGGATGATCGCCAGGATGAAGACGACCGTCTCGATTCCCTCCCGGAGGACGGTGAGGAACACGAGCCCGACGAGTGTCCAGGCGGAGCCTGTTTCGATGGCCGAGTCCACCCTCGTGTGGAGCATGTCCCTCATGGACCGGCTCTCCCGCTTCATCCAGAAGGTCATGTAGGTGAGGACGGCCGCAGCGAGGATATAGGTCACGCCCTCGAGGGCCGCCTGCACCGGCGACCCGTCGTAGGAGCGGACGACATGGTAGGCCACGGCCCCCGCGGCCGCCGCCAGGATGATCGCCCCGGCGATCCCGACCCACACCTCGCCCTTCCTCCGGCCAAGCCCGGAGCGGTCAAGGTAGGCGAGGACGATGGCGGCGATCATGGAGCCCTCGAAACCCTCTCGCAGAAAAATCAGGAATGCGGATGCGATGGCGCTGACCCCCGGTCGAACGGCGGGCTCTGTGAATCCTGAGTCACCAACTAGGATATTATCCGCCACGCTCTCGTTCAAGGCGCAAAGGCGGCACAGATTGTCCCATTTGGCGCGTGCGCCTGTCTGCGCGCTCGCCTCTCCCTCCCACGGCAGGCGGAACCCTGGCCGTCCTTCGCGAAAACCGGCCGCTCGCCGTCCCGTAGGCCATCGGCGGATCCCTCATGGGGCGAGGGCCATGGCCTCCCAATATCGTTGATGGTCTGGGAGGCGATCACAGGCTTCTGGGACTCACTTCCACATGTGCGTCCAGTTGAGCGGCGGGTACCAAGTGGGGGTCTTGGCCGTGAGCCTCGCCACGTCGAGGATGCTCGCCACCATCCCGGAGGCGGTCATCGATCCCGTTCCGACATTGATCCTCGGCAGCCTGTCGTGCGGGGTCGACTGGGTGACCGCCCAGCCGAGCGTGGTGAAGTCCTCGGTGAAGCCGGACCTGGCGATGAGCGAGGTCATGCGCTGGGTGTACTGCCCGAAGGGGTCCGAGTAGTAGGGCTCGCTCCTCCCCGTGATGGCGACGATCGCCTTCTGGGCGGCCGCCGCGTCGGCGCTCACGCGGGCGTCATACTGCGCCCAGGTTTCGGTCGTCGTCCCGTTCCACAGGCGCACCACGTCCGCCGGCCCGGAGAGGCCGGGGCCGGCCGCGGCGCCGTTATGCTCGGCATAGGTGTGGCTGCCGATGGTGGCGAGGCCCGAGGCCACCATCGTCTTCATCTGGGCGTTTGTGAAGAAGCCCTGTTTCACACCGGTGCGCCCGAGCACGGGAAAGAGCAGGACGGGGAAGTTGTGCTGCGTCAGGATCGGCCAGGCGTTGACGAAGACGCCCTCGCAGCCGTTGTCGAAGGTGAGGAGCACGGCGTTGGGCGGTAGGGTCGCCTCGTGGTCGATGAAGGCCGTGAAGAGAGCGGGCGAGATGGGGTGGAAGCCGTCCTTCTGGAGGGCGTCCATCTCGGCGGCGAAGTTCGCCGTCGAGATCGTGTCGTAGACGCCCTTCGGCTGGACATCGTGCCAGGTGAGGACGACCACCATGTTCGTGTAAAAGATGCCGCCCTTGCCGCCGACGTAGGTGGGTTCAAGGGTGGGCACGGTCTTCGCCGCGGCCACCTCGACGTGACTCTTCCCGGTGGGCGGCTTCGGGGCAGCCGCCTGCGGTCGGGTCGCGGCGCACCCGGTCAGGAAGGCGAGCAGGAGGCCGAGCACGGCTGCCCGCCTCATGGGAACCACGCCACTTCGCAACGCCGGCCCCCCTTTGGGGATGAGGCGCATCCGGTCGGGCGGCCCCCGGCCGGTGATGGAAAGATGCCGCTTAGGATTTTACGCCTCTCTTGATTCCATGACAGTCCTGAGCCGTCCCTCGGCCCGGGCGAGCGCCGCCTTGGCCCGGGCGACGTCGACGCCCTCCGCCTGGGAGGCGATCCGCTCCTCGGCGCGCACCTTCGCCCGCTCCGCCCTCGGCACGTCGATCTTCTCGGCGTCCTCCGCCGTCCTTGCCAGAACGGTCACGCGCTCCGGGCGCACCTCCAGGAAGCCGCCCGAGACGAAGACCCATCTGCGTCCCGTCTCGGTACGGATGTCCACCGGGGTCGGCACGAGGGGGGCGATGAGCGGCGTGTGCCCGGGCAGGATGCCGAGGTCGCCGGCGACCGAGCGCAGCACCATGAACGACGCCTTCGTCACGAGGTGGCGCCGCTCGGGCGTGACCAGGGCGAGGTCGTAGGTGGATGCCATCAGGCCAGCGCCTTCGCCTTTTCGATGGCGTCGTCGATCGTGCCGACGTAGAGGAACGCCTGCTCCGGCAGGGAGTCGTGGCGGCCTTCGAGGATCTCCTTGAAGCCCCTCACCGTTTCGGCGATCGGGGTGTACCTGCCCGGTGTGCCGGTGAAGACCTCGCCGACGAAAAAGGGCTGCGAGAGGAAGCGCTGGATCTTCCTCGCCCGGGCGACCGTCAGCTTGTCGTCCTCGGAGAGTTCGTCCATGCCGAGGATGGCGATGATGTCCTGCAGTTCGTTGTAGCGCTGGAGCACCCTTTGCACCTCACGGGCGACCTGGTAGTGCTCCTCGCCCACGATGCGCGGGTCGAGGATGCGCGAGGTCGAGGCGAGCGGATCGACGGCCGGGAAGATGCCGAGCTCCACGATGCGGCGCTCGAGGTTCGTCGTGGCGTCGAGATGGGCGAACGTGGTGGCCGGGGCCGGGTCGGTGTAGTCGTCCGCCGGCACATAGATGGCCTGGATCGAGGTCACGGAGCCCTTGGTCGTGGAGGTGATCCGCTCCTGCAGCTGGCCGACGTCCGTCGCCAGGACCGGCTGGTAGCCGACGGCAGAGGGGATGCGGCCGAGAAGGGCCGAGACCTCGGAGCCGGCCTGCACGAAACGGAAGATGTTGTCGATGAGGAGCAGGACGTCACGGCCTTCGACGTCCCGGAAGTACTCGGCCATGGTGAGGCCGGTGAGTCCCACCCGCATGCGGGCGCCCGGCGGCTCGTTCATCTGGCCGTAGACCATCACGGTCTTGTCGATGACGCCGGACTCGGTCATCTCGTGATAGAGGTCATTGCCCTCGCGGGTGCGCTCGCCGACCCCGGAGAAGACCGACACACCGCCGTGCTGCATGGCGATGTTATGGATGAACTCCTGCAGGAGCACGGTCTTGCCGACGCCGGCGCCGCCGAAGAGGCCGACCTTGCCTCCCTTCGGATACGGGGCGAGGAGGTCGACGACCTTGATGCCGGTCTCGAGCATCTCCGTGGTGCGGGCCTGCTGGGTGATGTCAGGGGCGTCGCGGTGGATCGGGAAGTGCTCCTTGGCCTCGACGGGGCCCTTGTGGTCGATGGGCTCGCCCAGCACGTTGAAGATCCGCCCGAGCGTCTCCGGCCCGACCGGCACCGTGATGGCGGCGCCGGTGTCGACGGCCTTCATCCCGCGCACGAGGCCGTCCGTCGAGGACATGGCGATCGTGGCGACCCGGTTGTCGCCCAGGTGGTGCATCACCTCGGCGACCACGGTGCGCCCGTTCCCCGCATCGATGTGGACGGCGTTGTAGATGTCCGGGAGTTCGCTCTCCGGGAACTTCACGTCGACGACCGGACCGATCACGCGGATCACTTCGCCGGTGGCCATCAGGTCTCACGCTCCTTCATGACTTCGGGGGCAGATGGTCTCTTGGTGGCTATCATTCGAGCGCTGCCGCCCCGCCCACGATCTCCGCGATCTCCCGCGTGATGGCGGCCTGGCGGGCACGGTTTCGGAGCAGCACCAGGTGGGTGATGAGGTCTCCGGCGGCCTTGGTGGCCGATTCCATGGCCGTCATGCGTGCCCCCTGCTCCGAGGCCTTGGAGTCGAGCAGCGCCGAGAAGATGATCGAGGCGACATATTGGGGCACGAGCACATTCAGGACTTCGTCCTCGTCCGGCTCGAGGAGGTAGGGTACTTCCCGGCCCGCGCGCCCCTCGGGCGGGACGATCGGGATAAGCCTCTCCACGATAGCCCGGCTCGACATGGCATTCACGAAATGGCTGTACACGAGGCGGACCTCGTCGACCTCGCCCTTCACAAAGCGGGCGATCACATCCTGGGCGATGGTGGCCGCAAGCTCGTAGGCGGGGTCGTCGCCGATCATGGTGAAGGAGTTCGCGATATCGAAATGACGGCGGCGGAAGAAGTCGAGCCCCTTGCGGCCGACGATCACCATGAGGGGGGCGCGCACCTCGTCCGCCGCCATGTCCTGGCCGACGGCGCGCGTGACGCCGGAGTTGAAGGGGCCGGAGAGACCCCGATCACCGGTGACGACGATGTAGGCGACCCGCTCCACGGCCCTTGTCTCGAAGAGCGGATTCAAGACCACGCCCGAAGCCCCCGCCACGTTCGCCATGATGTGGCGGAGCTCCTCGGCGTAGGGCTGTCCGCCCTCGGCCCGCTCCTGGGCCCGCCTGAGCTTCGCCGCGGCGACCATCCGCATGGCCTGGGTGATCTTCTTCGTCGACTCCACACTACGGATGCGGCGCCGGATCGCCTTCAGGTTCTCAGGCATGTCAGGCGGCAAACCCCTTCTTGAATTCCTCGATGGCCGCCACGAGCTTCTCCCGCGTGGCGTCCGAGATCTGCTTCGACGAGGCGATCTCCGTCAGGATGTCCGTGTGGCTGGCCTTGAGGTGGGCGAGGAATCCCCTCTCGAATGCCGGCACGTCCTCGACCTGGATGTCGTCGAGGAGGCCCTGGGTGCCCATGAAGATCACGGCCACCTGCTCCTCCACCGGCATCGGGGCGTACTGGGGCTGCTTCAGGAGCTCGACCATGCGCTGGCCGCGGGAGATCTGCTGCTGGGTCGACTTGTCGAGGTCAGAGCCGAGCTGGGTGAAGGCCTGCAGCTCCCGGAACTGGGCGAGGTCCAGGCGGAGCCTGCCGGCGACCTGCTTCATCGCCTTGATCTGGGCCGCCGAACCGACCCGGGACACCGATGTGCCTACGTTCACGGCCGGACGCACGCCGGCGAAGAAGAGGTCGGTCTCGAGGAAGATCTGGCCGTCCGTGATCGAGATCACGTTCGTGGGGATGTAGGCGGAGATGTCGCCCGCCTGCGTCTCGATGATGGGAAGGGCCGTGAGCGAGCCGCCGCCCAGTTCGTCGTTCAGCTTCGCTGCCCGCTCGAGGAGGCGGGAGTGCAGGTAGAAGACATCTCCCGGATAGGCCTCGCGCCCCGGCGGCCGGCGCAGGAGGAGCGACATCGCCCGGTAGGCCACGGCGTGCTTGGAGAGGTCGTCGTAGACGACGAGGGCGTGCTTGCCCTTTCGCATGAAGTACTCGCCGATGGCGCAGCCGGAGTACGGGGCGAGGTATTGCAGCGGCGAGGGCTCGGCCGCCGTCGCCGCGACGACGATCGAGTACTCCATCGCCCCCGCCTCTTCCAGCGTGCGCACGACCGACGCCACGGAGGACGCCTTCTGGCCGATGGCGACGTAGATGCAGATCATGTCCTGGCCCTTCTGGTTGAGGACCGTGTCGATGCTGATCGCCGTCTTGCCGGTGGCCCGGTCGCCGATGATGAGCTCGCGCTGCCCGCGGCCGATCGGGATCATCGAGTCGATGGCCTTGATACCGGTCTGGAGCGGCTCGAACACACCCTTGCGGTCGATGACGCCGGGAGCCGGGCTCTCGATCGGCCGCATCCCCTCGGCCTCGATGGGTCCCTTGCCGTCGAGGGGCTGGCCGAGGGCGTTCACCACCCTCCCCAAAAGGCCCTCGCCGACGGGCACCTCGGCGATGCGCTCGGTGCGGCGGACCATCTCACCCTCGCGGATGGATGTCTCGTCGCCCAGGAGCACGACGCCCACGTTGTCCTCTTCGAGGTTCAGGATCATGCCCATGACCCCGGACTCGAACTCCACCATCTCACCGGCCATGGCGTGCTTCAGCCCGAACACGCGGGCGATGCCGTCACCGACGGTGAGCACGGTGCCGACGTCCTCGAGCTCGGTCTTGACGTCGTACGATGCGATCTCACGCTTGAGGATGGCGGTGATCTCCTCGGGCTTCAGGCTCACGCTTGGTCCCCCACCTTTTTCGCATCTTCCGTCCTCAGCATCTGTCCAAGGCGCCGGAGCCGGGTGGAGAGCGAGAGATCGAGCACCTCGTCATCAAGCACGACGCGAAGCCCACCCAGGACTTCCGGCACGATGCGTTCACGCATGCGGATCTTCTTGTGGAATCGCTCTTCGAGCGCCCCGATGAGGCTTTGCCTCTCGCCGTCCGTGAGCGGCACGGCGCTTTCGACCCGGGTCTCGAGGACTCCTTGCGACTCGTCAGCAAGGCGCAAAAACGCCTCTACGACCTGGGCGAGGTCGACCAAGCGCCTCTTCTCCGAAAGAAGGGCCATGAAGGCGGCGAACGGTGCCGTGTGGTCGCCCGATACATCCTTCAGGATGCGGATCTTCGCCTCGCCGTCGACGAGCGGGTTCATGAGCGCCTCCCTGAGCTCGGCGCTCACCCCGAGCGCCGCCTCGAGCCTCATGAAGCCCTCCTGAGCCTGTCCGATCGCACCGGCTTCGGCGATCACGCCGAGAAAGGCGCTGGCATACCTCTCGGCGACTTCGGCCGTGGACTGGCTCATTGCGGACGGCCCACCTTGCCAATCGTGTCCTGGACGAGCCTCCTGTGTTCCTTCTCGTCGATCTCATGCCCGAGCACCTTGCGGGTGACGTCGATGGTGAGCTCGACCACCTGGCCGTAGACTTCCCGGAGCACGGCCTCTTTCTCGGCCTCGATTTCCTGGCGTGCCGCCTTCACGAGTCCTTCCGCCTGACGGCGCGCCTCTTCGATGATCTCCTTGCTCTCTTCCCGGGCCGCCTTTTCGGCCTCGGCGAAGAACCGTTTGGTCTCCTCGCGGCTCCTTTGGAGCTCTTCCTCCATCTGCTCCTTCAGGGCCTGGGCCTCGTTGCGGTCGGCTTCGGCCGCGTGGATGGAGGCCATCACCTTCTGCCGCCGCTCCTCCATGATCCTGGCGATGAGCGGAAAGCCGACGGGGAGCTTGATCATGACGTAGAGGAAGATGAGGAAGGACAGGATCTCGGCGACAAGTGTCGGGATGCCGAGGCCGAGCATGGGTCAATCCGCCTTTCGCTTGAGCGGTCTCAGTGCTGTCCCATCAGGACGAAGCCGAAGACGAGGGCGATGATCGGCAGGGCCTCGACCATTCCGAAGAAGATGATCGTGCGGCCGAAGAGCGTACCCCAGGCCTCCGGCTGGCGAGCCGTGCCTTCGATCGTCTTGGAGAAGAGCACACCGTCACCGATGGCGGCGCCGATGGCGGCGCCTGCGAAGGCGAGGCCGGCTCCCAGCACACCGAGGGCGTGAACCATGTTTCCAGTCACGCGGGTCACCTCCTCTCAGGGGACTCCAGTCAGTGTTCGCCGGCGGGGCCCATGGACCCCGCCACATAGGTGAGGGTCAGGACGAAGAAGACGAAGGCCTGGATGAGGTCGACGAAGGTGTTGAAGCCGAGGGCGAGGAGCTGCATCAGGACGGAGCCCACAAACGTGATGATGTGGCCCGCTCCGGAGACGATTGCGGGTGACGCCCCGGAGCCCAGCTGCAGGAGCACGTCGCCGGCGAAGATGTTGCCGAAGAGTCGCAGCCCCAGCGTGAGCGGGCTCGTGAACGCCTCGATGAGGGCGAAGATGAACAGGAACGGATAGGGCTTGAAGAACGACCCGAGGTGCCCCAGTCCGCCCCTGTAGCGGACGCCCTGGATGTGGATCATCACGAAGACCACGAAGGCTAGGCCCAGCGTGGTGTTGGCGTCGTTTGTCGCCGAATGGAAGAACGGCACGAGACCCAGGATGTTGGCGACCAGGATGAACATGAAGATGGCGATGAGGAGGTAGAAGAGTTCGCTCCTCTTGCCGTCGTCCTCGCCAAAGCGCTCGTGCAGGAAGCCGCTGATGAAATCGTAAATGAATTCGAGGACATTTTGGATCTTCGTCGGCTTCTCGACGCTCGCCCCCCGTGAGGCCAGGAAGAAGAGCAGCACCACGACGGCCATGGCGATCCACGACCACAGGATCGTGGTCCCCCTGAGGGCGAACGGGCCGAGGTGCCAGATCACCGACGGTTCCACATCGTCACCCCTCGACGTTCCACATGGTGGCCATGAAAAGCCCCTGAACCACGAAGAAGCCCGCCAGGTAGAAGGCGGCCCTGAAGGCGGAGACCTCCGGCAGGAGGATCAGCATGCCTATGGCCACGAGCCCGAAGCGGGAGGCCAGGTTGACCATCATGAGGCTCATGGCGGCGGCAGGCCGTCGGCCCCTGAGGGTGATCATCCGGACCGCCAGGATGGCCGTCCCGAGAAGGCTCGCCCCGGCGCCGACGGTGGCGAAGACGGCGTTCCAGCCGCCGCCCAGGAGCCACCACAGGAGGGCGGCCAGAACCGGCAGGGCCTGCAGCCACCAGGCGCGCCGCGGGATCAACGGGGCGGGTCCTTCCCCAGGAGTCCGGCCGCTCGAAATGTGAAACCGAGCGCCAAAGCGAGCCCGATGAGAAGGCCCACAATCATAAAAAGAGGGCTCGAGTGAAGTCTCGCATCGAACCACCGGCCGGCCAAAATGCCGCCTGCGATGGACGCGGCCCACAGGACGCCTAGGGATATTCCGCTTTGGAGCGGCGAAGGAGCGCCACTGCGACGCGCGACCGTCGCCACCCCCCGCGCTATTATAGGGAGCCCCCCTATTGGTGACAAGATTCACAGGCCCTTCATGATGTCTGAAACGGCTCGGGTCTTTGCGGGTCAAGACCCATGATGTGGGCGAGGCCGGCCACGGTTCGCTTGGCGGCATGGCCGTCCCCGTACGGGTTGGTGGCGCTCGACATGCCGTCGTAGAGGGCGCCGTCGGACAGGAGCCGCCCGATGGCGGCCGCCACCCTCTCCCGTTCCGGGTCGACGCGCCAGACGGTGCCGGCGGCGACGGCCTCCGGTCGTTCGGTCGTGCGCCGCAGGAGCACCACCGGCACCCCGAGCGCCGGCGCCTCCTCCTGCGCCCCGCCGGAGTCGGTGACGAGGATCGTCGAGCGGGCCAACAAGCGCACCCACTCCGGATAGGGAGGCGGCTCGAGGAGCGTCACGCGGGGGTGGTCCCCCAGCGTCTCCATGACCACCTGCCTGAGAGAGGGGTTCGGATGGACGGAGACGGCGGCCTTCGCCGAAGGGTGCGCCGCGAGGGCGTCCCGAAGACCGAGGAAGCTCTGTCGGTGCGGCTCGCCGAGGTTCTCCCGGCGGTGGCACTCGACGAGGATGAGGTCCTCCTGGGGGCGTTCCCGCCGCTCGGGGCTCAGCATGCGCAGGGCGTCGATCGCCGTGTTGCCGGTGACGAAGATCGCCTCGTCGCTGACGCCCTCCCGAAGGAGGTTCTCCCGGGCCAGGCCGGTCGGCGCGAAGTGGGCGGCGGCGATCTGGGAGACGAGCCTGCGGTTGCCCTCCTCCGGGAACGGCTGGGCCAGGTTGAACGAGCGCAGCCCGGCCTCCACGTGCCCGCACGGGACGCCCAGATAGAAGGACGCCAGAGCCCCCATGAGGGTCGTCGACGTGTCTCCGTGCACGAGGACGAAGTCTGGAGCCATGTCGCGGATCGCGCTCTCGAGCCCGGAGAGGGCGCGCACGGCGATCTGGGTGAGGGATTGGCCCCGCTCCATGATGTCGAGATTGACGTCCGGCGTGATGCCGAAATGCTCGAAGACCTGGGCGAGCAGCTCGCGGTGCTGGCCCGTGGCCACGACCCTGGCCTCGAAGGCGGGGTGGCGCTCGAGTTCCAGGATCACTGGAGCCATCTTCACGGCCTCGGGACGGGTGCCGACGACGACGGCGATCTCTTTCACCGGGGCAGGGACCGCCTCTCGACGATCGCCGCCGTCATCCGGGACGCACCGAAGGGCAGGCGGATGATCCCGTAGTGGGAAGCCGCCCAGACGAGGCCCGCGGTGAGCGCCACCACAGAGCCGGCGGCGAGCCAGGTGAGGGTGGGCAGGTCGACCATCACCACGGCGAGGGCGGCGAAAAGGGCGGTCACGGTGTAGAGCAGGAGCACCGTGCGCCACTGTCCGAGGCCCTTGCGCAGGAGGCGGTGGTGGATGTGGTAGTCGTCGGGGATGCCGATCGGCTGGTGGTTCTTGACCCGTCTCAGGATGGCGAACCCGGTGTCGAAGATCGGCAGGGCCAGCACGACCAGGGGGGCGGCGAGGGTGAGGGCGGTCGTGTCCTTGACGGAGCCGACGATCGCCAGAGTGGCAAGCGTGTAGCCGAGGAAGCCGGAGCCGGTGTCACCCATGATGATCCGTGCCGGATGGGCATTGTAGCGCAGAAAGCCGATCGAGGAGCCGGCGACGCAGGCGGCGAGCACCGCTGTCTCGCCCTCCCCGCGGTGGGTGGCGACCAGCACCATGGCTCCGGCTGCGATCGCCGTGATGCCGGCTGCGAGTCCGTCGAGGCCGTCGATCAGGTTCACGGCGTTCACGACGGCGACGATCCACAGGGTCGCCAGCGGCACGCCCAGCCAGCCGAGGTGGAGCATGGCGCCGAAGGGGTTGGTGAGGTTGGCGATGGTGCCGCCGAGGACGGCGAAGGTGAGACCGGCCATGATCTGCCCCGCGAGCTTCGCCCTGGCTGACAGCGGGCGCAGATCGTCGACGATGCCGACCGCAAAGATCACGACGGCGCCGGCGAAGTAGGCGACCATCGTCGCCGAGAAGCCCTCCAGGGCCCCGGCCACGAGGAAGACGGAGACGGCGATGGCGATGCCGCCGACGTGCGGCATCGGCTGCATGTGCACGTGGCGTCCGCCCGGGCTCTTCAGGATGCCGAACCGATGCGACAGGCGGATCACGGCGGGTGTGAGCGCCAGTGCGATGAGCGCCGCCAGCAGGAATCCTGCCACGTATGGCATCGCTCGCGCCCCCTTTTGACAGTCAGGACCGACTGATCGGCACGTCCATGTTAGGGAGCGTCGAGGCTTGGGGCGATGGTGAGATATCCCTTCTGGATCAATTTCTCCGTGTGTTCCTCGAAGAGCGAGCGAACGTCGATGTCGTAATGGTCCTGCAGCACGAACATCATTGTGACGGCGGTCTGCGCCACGTCAAGGAGTTCGGCGGCGACATGCCGCATGGCGTCATCCTCGGCCCATCTCTCGCTCTCGCCCGACATGCCCCGCACTTTGCCGATGGCGGCTCCGAGTTCGCCCGTCTCCTCCATCAATTTGAGGGCGGTCGACTCGAGCGTCGGGGTGAGCCCGTCAAGGCGCGGCAGGGCCACTGATTTGACGTCACTCAATGCGTCTGATCCTCCTTGGCGAGGTCGTATGTGCCGTCCGCCATGACTTGGGCACGCAGGATCGGGACACCTGCTTCTTCGAGCACTTTCGCACTGTGCGGGTCGGGGTAGTCGGCCAGGTAAATGACCCGGGAAATGCCAGCCTGAACGAGGCCCTTGGCACAGGTCACGCAGGGGAAGTCGGTGGCGTAGCAGGTGGCACCGCGTGAGCTCACGCCCTCCCAGGCGCACTGGATCACGGCGTTGAGCTCGGCGTGCACCGCCCGCATGCAGTGTCCGCCGACGATGAGGCACCCCACCTCGTCGCAGTGCGGCTGGCCGCGCACGGCGCCGTTGTAGCCGGAGGCGATGACCCGCCCGTCCTTGACGAGGACAGCGCCCACGTGGCGGCGCGGGCAGGTGCTCCGCGAGGCCACGAGGACCGCCATCTCGATGTAATAGGCGTCCCACGACGGCCTACGGCGCCCCATCCTCTCGGGCATCATGATTCGTCCTTCGCCTCCCGCTCGATGGCCATGATCTTTTCGACCCGGGGCGTGTGCCGGCCAGCGGCGAAGGAGGCCTGGATGTAGGCCCTCAGGGCATCTTTGGCCACTTCGCTCCCCACGAGTCGCTCGCCGAAGCAGATCACATTGGCGTCGTTGTGCTCCCGGCTGAGCCGGGCCGAGGTGACGTCCCAGGCCGTGGCCGCCCGCACGCCCGGCACCTTGTTGGCCGACATCGCCATGCCGATGCCCGACCCGCAGACGAGAAGGCCGTGCTGCGCCTTCCCCGAGGCGACGAGGTGGCCGACAGCCTGGGCGAAGTCCGGATAGTCGCACGACACCTCCGCCGATCCCGTCCCGACGTCGAGAAAGGGGGCGTCGAGTTCGCGAAGGAGCGTCATCTTCAGACGGAAGCCGGCGTGGTCAGAGCCCGCCGCCCAGGCCACGACCGGCCCCTGGAACCCCGTCTTCATGCCGGCCGTGAAGAGCTTTTCGATGCGCTCGAGCGTCGCCCCGTAGATGGCGTCGCTGCCGCCGACGGGGTCCGGCACGTCGCCCTCCTCGCCACCGAAGCGGGCGAGGGTCATCGTCCACCCGTCGGCCCAGGGGAACGCCGCGAGGATGGACGGGAGGTGGCGCTCCTCCATCACGAGCACGACGTCAGCCCAGGCGATGTCGGATGCGCGTGGGAGGTGTGCGGCGTGCGCCTCGGGATCGAGGCCGCGGGCAAGGAGAGCCCTCCTGGCGGCGGGCGCCATAGGCGCCCCCGGCAATGCGGCGAGGCCGGCCGACCGGGCCTCCACCCCGTGATGACGGGCGATCGCCGCCGCCATCGGCGAGCGGCAGGTGTTGCCGGTGCAGACGAAGAGCACTCTCAAGCGCCGCTCCTCCTCACACGCCAGATCTCCTCGGGCAGCGGATCCTCCTCGGCGAGCACCGCGCTCGAGGCCTTCTCGAGGCGGTTCACCACGGCGAGCCCGATGCCCTCCGGCCGGGGCGCCTCGACGAGGATGACGTCGGCGTCGCTTTCGAAGGTGCGCAGCAGCCGGAAGAGTTCGCGGGCCATCTCCTCGGGGGAGGACAGGATCACGTTCGGCCACGGGCCCGCCGCCTCCCTTTCGAAGGCGACGACCGCCGGGCGCCCCCCATGCTCCGAGATCTCCCTCGCCCAGCGGGCGAGGGCGTCCCCGGCGTGGCGCTCTCCCCCTATGAGCATGATGACCGGCACGTCCGGCCTGTAATGACGATACTTCATACCCGGCGCAGGCGGCGACGCACCCTGACTGACGACGACAGGCGTCGTCGTGGCGTGGATGCCGGCCTCGGCGAGCATCGCCGGGGTCACGCCGCCCGGTCTGAGGATGGCCGGCGAGGTCGAGGCGAGGTCGAGCACCGTCGACTCCACGCCAAATCCCGTCGGCCCGCCATCGAGGATCAGTGGGATGATGCCGCCGAGGTCCGCCTCGACATGCGCCGCCTCGGTCGGGCTCGGCCTCCCGGAGGCATTGGCCGAAGGGGCGGCGATGGGCCGTTCGGCGGCGCGGATGAGGGCGGCGGCGACGGGGTGGTCCGGCTGGCGCACGGCCACTGTGGCGTGGCCTTGCCTGGCGGGGAGGACGAGCGTCAGGGGCCCCGGCCAGAAGTGCCTGGCCGCCCGCTCGGCCTCTGCCGTCCACTCGACGAGGAAGCGGGCGTCCTGCGGCGATGCCACGTGCACGATCAGGGGGTTGTCAGCGGGTCGGCCCTTGGCAGCAAAGACATTGGCGACGCCCGTGTCGTCGAGTGCCGAGGCGCCGAGCCCGTAGACGGTCTCGGTGGGAAAGGCGACGAGGCGGGCGGCGCGGATGAGCGCACCGGCAAGGGCGAGGGCCCCCGGCGTGGGGGGCATGACGCAGGTCTTCATCCGCACCTCCGAAAGGTCATGACGCGTTCGTGGCCGGCGAGGTCGCGTTCGACTGCCACGGCGTCCACGGCCATACGCTTCGCCACCACCTGACGCACCGCCTCGGCCCGGCCTGCGCCGATCTCGACGACGAGGTGCCCTCCCCGGGGGAGCATGATGGCCGCCTCGTCGGCGAGGTGTCGGTAGCACGACAGTCCGTCCCGCCCGCCGAAGAGGGCGCCGGCGGGTTCGAAGGAGGTTCCCGTGAGGGCGTCCTCCCGGGCGACGTACGGCGGGTTCATGGCGATCACGGCGGGAGCGACGTGATGCGTGGCGAGCGGACGCAGGAGGTCTCCCCAGAGAAACCTCACATCGAGTCCCAGGCGGCGGGCGTTTCGCTCCGCCAGGAGGAGCGCCTCTCGGGAGGCGTCGGTGGCGACGACGGAGAGATCTGGCCGCTCGCTCTTCACGGCGAGGGCGATGGCGCCCGATCCCGTGCCGATGTCGGCCACGATGCTTCCCGCGGCCAGTTCGAGGCCCAGGATGGCCTCGACCAGATGCTCGGTCTCGGGACGGGGGCACAGCACCCCCGGGCCCACCTCCAGATCGAGGTCCCAGAAGTGGGCGCGTCCGGCGATGTAGGCGTAGGGCTCGTCCGCCGCCCGGCGGCGGAGGTTTTTGCGAAAGCCCGCCAGGACGTCCGGCGGAAGTTCGCGTCCGCCGGCGAGCCACACCTCCCGGCTGTCCCTCATCCCCCACGCCAGGGCGAGCAGGAGGCCCGCCTCACGCAGGCTGAGCCGGGGCTCGGCCTGGCGCAGCGCCTCCCAGGCCGTCACGACAGCCTCCTCGCCTCTGCCGCGGCCTGCAGGGCCGTCACGAGCTCGTCGAGGTCGCCGGCCAGGACTTCCGGCAGCCGGTAGAGGGTGAGGCCGATGCGGTGGTCGCTCACGCGTCCTTGCGGGAAATTGTATGTGCGCACGCGCTCGGAGCGATCGCCCGAGCCGATCTGGCTCCGTCTGTCCTCGGCCACCTCCGCCTCCGCGGCGGCGCTCGCCCGCTCGTAGAGGCGGGCGCGCAGCACGCGCATGGCCCTCTCCCGGTTCTTGTGCTGGGACTTCTCGTCCTGGCAGGTGACCACGATGCCACTCGGCAGGTGGGTGATGCGGATGGCGGATTCGGTCTTGTTGACGTGCTGGCCGCCGGCACCGCTCGACCGATAGGTGTCGATCCTGAGTTCCTCCGGCCTGATCTCGACCTCGACCTCCTCCGGCTCGGGCAGCACGGCCACCGTCGCCGTCGAGGTGTGGATGCGCCCCTGGGCCTCTGTCTCGGGCACCCGCTGGACGCGGTGCACCCCGGATTCAAAGCGCAGGCGGGAGTAAGCCCCACGGCCCTTCACCGAGGCGATGACCTCCTTGAAGCCGCCTATCGGCGTGGGGCTGGCGTCAAGGATCTCGACCGACCAACCCCTGGTCTCGGCATACTTCTCGTACATGCGCAAGAGGTCCGCGGCGAAGAGGGCGGCCTCGTCGCCACCGGTGCCGGCCCGGATCTCGATCATGACGTCCTTGGTGTCGCGGGGGTCGGCCGGGATGAGCAGGGCCTTGAGCTCAGCCTCGCACCGGGCGAGCCCCGCCTCGAGGCGCGCCGCTTCCTCCTCGGCCATGGCCCTCAGTTCGTCGTCATCGGTCGCGCTGAGCGAGCGGGCCTGCGCCAGCTCCGCCGTAAGGCGCCCTTTCTCCTCGGCGACAGCGAGGACGCGCGTGATCTCGCCGAGCTCGCGGGTGAGCTCGGCCGCACGCCTGGGATCACCCCACGTACCGGCGCCGGCAAGTTCGTCTTCGATCGCCTGTCGGCGTTCGGCAAGCGCCTTCAGCCGCTCGTCCATCACGCCCTCCCGGATCGGTCTGCCGCCTGTGAAAAAGGAGCTCCCCGGCTCCTAAGAGAGTCCGTAGCGCTTCTTGAACTTCTCGACCCGTCCGGCGGCGTCGACAATCTTCTGCTGGCCCGTGAAGAGCGGGTGGCAGGCAGCGCAGATGTCCACGCGCAGGTTCTGCTTCGTGGAGCCAACCTCGTACCTGGCGCCGCAGGCACAGGTGATGACGGTCTTCTGGTAGTCGGGGTGGATGCCGGCCTTCAACTCATGTCACCTCATCCGTGGTGGGAACAAAAAGGCGCTTCCTCGGGCGGAGCGCCGATCGGCCACGATTGTACCACAGGATCAAAGTTCCGCCACCCGCCACGTCGTGGCGGGGACCGACGCCGGCCGCGCCCGCGGCGCATGGCGACGGGATCCACCGGGCGTCCCTTCTTGCCGCCAGGGCCGAAGGCCTCGGGTGAGCGCAGGCGAAGAGGCCCGGAGTCGCCTCCCCTCGAAAGTGCACATGTCAGCTCAGGGAGGAATCTTCACAATGCCCCGCCAGAGGTTGCGCGCACTCGGCCTGCGCCCGGGCGTACTCGACCCCGGCCCCCAAAACGCCATCACAGACGTGAAGGGGGTCATGGTGGGCCACGTCACCATCACGCCCGCCACCGGAGGGCCGGAAGGAAGCGCCACCGGTGTCACCGCCATCCTCCCGCACGGGGGGGACCTGATCCCCAAGCGGCTGCGGGCGGCGAGCCACGTCGTGAACGGCTTCGGCAAGACGGCTGGCCTCGTGCAGCTCGACGAACTGGGTGAGATCGAATCCCCGATCTTCCTCACCAACACCCTGGCGGTCGGCGCCGTCCTCGAGGGCGGTGTGCGCTACCTGCTTGAGGCGGATCCGGATCTGGCGGATGGCGGACCCTGTCCCAACGTCATCGTCGGCGAGTGCAACGACGGCTTCCTGAACGACCTGAGGTCCCTCTTCGTCCGGCCGGAGCACGCCCTGGCGGCCGCCCGGGCGGCCACGGCCGGGCCCGTCCAGGAAGGTGCCGTCGGCGGCGGAACGGGGATGGTGACCTGCGGCTGGAAGGGCGGCATCGGCACTTCGTCGCGCCTCGTGCCGGACACGCCGTTCACCGTGGGTGTCCTCGTGCAGTCGAACTTCGGCAGCGCCCAGGACCTCACGATCCTGGGCGTACCCGTCGGCCGCCACCTGCACCCCCACGCCTTCCGGCCCGGCGACGGCTCGATCATGATGATCGTGGCCACGGACCTGCCGTGGGATGCCCTCTCCCTGCGTCGCCTCGCCGCGCGCACGGCGATGGGTGTGGCGCGGCTTGGCTCCGTCGCTGCGCACGGGAGCGGCGATGTCGCCATCGCCTTCTCGACCGCCGGCGAGACCGCCCCGGCGCACGCCAACGGGGGGACGGTGCCGACGGCGGCCTTCCACGCTCTTGTCGAGGCCACCGAAGAGGCGATCCTGAACGCCCTGTTCACGGCGGACACGGTGACCGGCAGGGAGGGACGCACGGTGCCCGCCCTGCCGGTCGACGAGGTGAGGGAACTCCTCGCCGCATCCGGGGTCCGGTGAAGGACGGCCGTTCGCCCGTCGCCTAGAATGGGGCCATGGACACCGTCGAGCCTTCGTCGCGCAGGACCGATGACCCCCTTTATGGCAGCGCCGCCTTCGTCTCCCTCCTCGCCGTCCTCGGACCCGTCGCCATCGCCATAGGCACGGCGTTCGCCTCCGGTGAGATCAGGGAGATCGCGGTCCTCCCGGTCCTTTTCGGAGCGCTCCTCCTCGACCTTGGGGCGAACGTCGCCCCGGGGTATCTGTACCTGCGCTCGGAGGCGGCGAGGCGCACCACTTTCAGCCGCTCTCACCATCCCCTCGCCCGCCTCTGGACGGCCCGCGGCATCTTTGTCGTCGTCATCGCCCTCGCCGCCTACCTGATCGCCATCACCGGCGCCGGGCTCCTCCTTCTCATCGCGGGCGCCGTCTTCACGGGCGTGCTCTATCGTTCACCGCCTGAGGCCCTTCGCCTGCGGGGTAGGCTCTGGGGGCTTGCCTTTCTCCTGATGGGCCCGGGGCTGGCGTTTGGCTCCTTTTATGCCCTCACCGGAGCGGTGGCCCTCCTGCCGGCCATCGCAGCCGTTCCATCAGGCCTCGTCACCGCCGCCGCACTCGGTGTGCGACGCGCCGTCGACCGCACGGACGCCCCGGGGCGCATCCTCGACAGTCGGGTGCGGCTCTTTTCCGGCGCCCTCATCGTTACATCGTTGCCGCTACTGGCGCTTCTCGTGACATTCGGGGCACTGCCGCGGGGGTGCCTTGCCGGGGTCCTGGCTGCTCCCTGGACAGCGATGCTGCTGTGCGACCTGATCCAGGGGAGACAGGCCCAAGGGCCCATCCGGACCCGTGCCTTTGCCCTTTCCCTGGGCCTCGCCATCCTGGTGGCGGCAGGCGCGGTCATCGGCTAGCGGTCGAGGGCCGCCTCCCCGGCTCGCCAGCGATCCCCCCTCCCTCGCCAGGTCTTAAGAGAACTGCGGTCGACAAGCGCCTCAGACGTCATCTCCCCCGCGGCGACAGTGCGAAACATGGCGACCGCGTCGTCCACGTCGGCTTCGAGGCGAATCCCCTCTGCAGCCGGCCAAAGAGCCGGTGCGAGGAAGCCTGTCCGTCTGTTGCGATGCCGAAAGGCGTCATCACGCCCCAGAGCATGCGCGACTCCTGCGGCACGCCGGCAGTGGAGAAATCAGCCCTCCCAGTCTGAAGCGCCCGGACCAGGGCGCTTTCGATGAGGGCCGGGTCCCGCACTCCGGGCGCGCCTCCCCCACTCCAGGGCAAGACCGTGCAGATGGGGGATCTGTGCCACCGAAAGGCTCGTTCGTGGGCAAGCGTCTCGAGGATCCCGCGGTGCCGCTCGGCAAAGGCTCGGGCTTCGGGAGAGCCCGTTGACTAGAGCACCTTCATCTCGAAGAGCTTTTGCACGAGAAGGCCTACCCCGGTGAGCGCAAGAAGCACACCAGACGCCACCTCGGCGAGATCTCCGAAGTGGCGTCCGACCCGCGATCCCAGCAGGAGGCCCAAAAACGTCATTACCAGCCCCGACAGGCCGAGCACGAGCACGGCGAGCCAGAGGGACCCACCGTTGAACCCGAGGGAGATGCCGACGGCCAGGGAGTCGAGGCTCACGGCCACACCGGCGATCCACACCGCCAGGTGACCCTCGAGCATGGCCTTGTCCCTGGCGGAGGCGGCCTCCTCACGGCCAGTCCGGAGGGCCATGTAGATCGTCATGAGACCGAGCGCCACGAGCACGGCGTAGCCGATGATGCCAGAGACGTGGCCGATGCGGCCGCTCACAAAGCGCCCGACCAGGATGCCGACCGCAGGGAAGACGGACTGCACGATCCCGAAGACGAGAGACACCTCGACCATGCGGGCGATCTTCGGCGCACCGAGGCCGAGCGATACGCCCACGGCGCCATCGTCGAGGCCAAGCGAAACGGCGAGCACGATGAGCTTCAGCAACGATTGCGTCAGGCCGGCTCGAGCGGATGGCGGCTCCTCACGATCTGCAGCGTCCCGTCCGGGCCGTCGGCGGCGTAGGACGAGGTCCAGATCCACCTGCCATCCACGGACGGCGCCTCGAGGCCCCAGCCGTGGGTGACCGCTGTTGCGGCAAAGGCCGTCACCGGGTCCCGCACGATCTCATCGATGCCGAGGACCCTGTCGGTGAGGCCGAGCCGGTCCATGACCTCCCTTTCCTCGTCGGTTCTGGGAAGAAGCCTCCCCTCGAAGACGCCTCCCAAGACGCGTATGGCGCAGGCGGCGAGCACGCCCTCAGGCGCCCCGCCGGATCCCAGCACCAGATCCACGCTTCGCTGGCCCGCCCCGGCGAGTACGCAGGGAACGGTGTCCCCGTCGGTGATGAGGCGGAGGCGAGCCCCGGAGGAGAGCACGGCCTCCATCTGGTCTCTATGGCGTTCCCGGTCCAGCATGACGACCGTGACGTCACGAACTTCTTTGTGAAGCGCCCGCGCCACCTCGCGCACGTTCTCGCTGACCGGAACGCCGAGGGAGACCCGGCCACGGGCGGCGGGAGGGGCGGCAAGCCTCTCCATGTACATGTCGGGCGCTGAGAAGAGCGCTCCCATCGGGGCCGCCGCCAGGATGCAGGAGGCCCCGGGCTGGTTCTTCGCCGTGAGGTTCGTGCCCTCGAGCGGGTCGACGGCGATGGCGTAGGCCGCCCCGCCCGATCCGAGCCTCTCCCCTCGGTAGAGCATCGGCGCCTCGTCCATCTCACCCTCGCCGATCACCACCTCAAGGGAGAAAGGCAGGCGGTCGAGGGCGCGCCGCATGGCCGTCACGGCCGCCCGGTCGGCATCCTCCTTCTTCAGGAGGCCGACCATCGGCCAACAGGCGAGCGCCGCTTCTTCGGTCGCCTGGAGCAGTTCTGGCGCAATCAACCCCCGTGGGCCTTCCGCCAGTCCTCGAGGAACTTCTCCTGCCCGGCGTCGGTGAGCGGGTGGTGGAAGAGCATCTCGAGGATCTTGAAGGGGCAGGTGGCGATGTCCGCTCCGGCCAGCGCCGCCCGCTCGACGTGGATCGGGTGGCGGATGGAGGCGGCGATGATCTCGGAGTGCTCCTCGCCGGAGTCGAAGATGGAGCGGATGGTCTCAACGACGTAGATGCCGTCCTGGCTGATGTCGTCCAGCCTGCCGACGAACGGCGAGACGTAGGTGGCGCCGGCGAGGCAGGCCATGAGCGCCTGGTTCGCCGTGAAGATCAGCGTGACGTTGGTGCGGATGCCAAGCGCCGTGAGCGCCGAGCAGGCCGTGAGGCCGGCCGGCGTGAGCGGCACCTTGACGACGACGTTCTCGTCGATGTCGGCGAGGTGCCGGCCCTGTTCCACCATCTCGGAGGGGTTGGTGCTCGTCACCTCGGCCGAGACCGGCCCCTGGACGATCCGGCAGATCTCCTTCACCCGCTCTTCGAAGTCGGCTCCCTCCCTGGCGACCAGGGTCGGGTTGGTGGTGACGCCGGAGAGGATGCCCCAGGACTGGGCCTCACGTATCTCGTCGAGATTGGCGCTGTCGATGAAAAGACGCATGCGACTCCCTCCTCCTCACTTCTCCTGACGTCCAGGCAAAAGCCGTTGCAAGAGCCTCGAGACGCTGTATCCGAGGGCGGCGAGGACGGCACCGATGAGGGCCGTCACCAGCACCTCGCCGATCACGACTGCGACGTTCCCGGTTCCTCCCAGGGTCGAGGGCAGGGCAGAGGCGGGAACGAAGATCTGCACGATGGCAGTGAGGACCCCCAGCACGGCGCCCGCCACCGCTCCGGAGCCGAAGGCGGAGGAAAGCGTCCCGTAGGCGGCGGCGAAGCGCCAGCCAAGCCACAGCCAGGCGATCACCGTGACCCAGTAGATGCCGGCCGCCAGGTCGAGGGTCCAGGCACCACGGTAGGCATAGGAGACGAGTGTGCCTGTCCAGGAGAGGCAGGCGAGCACGAGTCCCAGGTAGAGGCCGGTCATGGCCACCCTGCGCATCTCTTCCGGCCTCCCCCGGCGCGGTTCGCTAAGGCCGCGAGGCATTCCTGCCGTCGGCTTGAGGGGGAGGAGGGGCGGGGAATATGAGGGAATGAGTGAAAGTCCACGGGTCCTCCTCGAAAGGGTGTCCGCACGGTTTGACCAGGATGGCGAAGACCTCCCTCGTTTCTGCGGCCGCTCTGGTCGGTTCGGCGATGGCGCTCTCGCGCGTCCTCGGCTTCTTCAGGAACTCCGTGATCGCCGCCCTCTTCGGCCAGAACAACGTCACGGACGCCTACAACACTGCCTTCCTGATCCCCGACACCCTCTACCTGATCCTGATCGGCGGCGGCATCTCCTCGGCCTTCATCCCGGTGCTCGCCCGCTACATCAGCGAGAAGCGGGAGGACGAAGGCTGGCGGGTGATCTCCATCGCCTTTTCGGTAACGCTCGTCGGCATGAGCGCCATCCTGGCGGTCGGCATCGCAGCGGCCCCCGATCTCGTCCACATCATCGCGCCCTGGTTCTCTCCGGCCAAAGCGGCGCTCACCGTGGCGCTCACCCGCATCACGCTCATCACGATCCTCTTCCACAGCCTGAACGGCGTGCTGATCGGCACCGAGTACGCCTACAACACCTTTCTCGCCACCTCCATCGGCCCCCTCGTCTATAATGGCTCGATCATCGTCTTCGGGGCGCTTCTCGCCCCACGGGTGGGCATCTTCGCCTTCGCCTACTCCACGCTCATCGGCTCTGTCCTGAACTTCGGGATACAGTTGTGGGGCACATGGCGCCTCAAACCGAGCTTCACCTTCTCGCTCGACATCCACCATCCGGGTCTCGTGCGGGTGGCCCGCCTCATGGTGCCGGTGATGGTCGGGCTCTCGATCGCCCAGCTGAACCTCCTGTTCAACCAGGCCTTCCTCGCCTCCCAGCTGGCGGGCGGCACCATCAACGCCCTCGTGATCAGTTCGAGGGTGATGCTGGTGCCGGTGCTCGTCGCCACCTCCATCGGCATCGCCATGCTGCCCTCGCTCACGGCGAAGGCCGTGGAGGCGGATATGAACGCCTTCCGGTCCTACTTCTCAAGGGCGCTCCGGGCCGTCGTGTTCGTGAGCCTGCCCTCGGCGGTCGGCCTCATGATCCTGGCCCGGCCCATCGTGCGCATCCTCTTCCAGCACGGCCACTTTTCGGCTGCCGCCACCTCGGTGACGTCGGCGACCCTCTTTTTCTATTCGATCGGGATCATCGCCTACGGCTCGTACGAGATCATCTCCCGGGCCTTCTACGCCCTCGAGGACACGAAGACACCGCTTTACTCGGGCCTCGTGGCGGTGGCCATCGGCATCGTCCTCAACATCGTGCTCATCCGCTTCTTCACCTACCGGGGCCTGGCGTTCGCCTACTCCCTCACCGGCTTCATCAACGCCGGCGTCCTGCTCGTGCTCCTGCGGCGCAAGGTCGGCCGCGTCGGCGGCACCCAGATTGGCGACGCCCTGTGGCGCACGGCAGGGGCGACGGCCGCCATGGCCGTCGCCCTCGTCCTGTTCGGCCCCTATCTGTCCACCGTGCTCCTGCGCGGACAGGGGATCCCGGGCGAGCTGGTGCAGCTCCTGTCCCCGATCCTCATGGGCCTTTTGGTCTTCCTCGGTGTCGCCCAACTCCTGCGCATGCCGGAGGTCGGCCTCATCCTGGGCATCCTGAGGCGTCGCAGGGGTTCCGGCAGCAAAGCCCAGGACGTCGCCTAGCGCTTCAGAGCCCCTGGTCGCCATCCGTCGCCTCATGGCACGAACCGACGACGGAGCGTCCGGTCGGCGTCAGGGTGCTCGGACGCCCCTCATGCCGGCGGGTCATGCCGGTCGAGGTAGGGACAGGCCGGATCGTCGCCCAGGGGATCTCCCGTGGCCGCGAAGGCGCGTGCCCGGGACCCGCCGCAGACCTCGCTCCAGGCGCAGTCTCCGCACTGGCCGGAGAGGTCCCGCCGCCGGATGGCCCGGAGCAGCGGGTGGTCCCGGTAGACGTCGGTGAGCCGCTCCCGGCGCACGTTCCCGAGCTTTACCGGAAGGAGCCCTCCGGGACGAATCGTGCCGTCGTAGCCGACGAAGACGATCCCGTCGCCATCGAGAGTCCCCTGTCGCCCGATCCGGACATGCCCGGGCGGGTCCGGGGCGAGGCCCGCCAGGGTCGCCGCCAGGTTTCTGAAAAGCGGACCGGGAGTGCCGCCGTCGTCAAGGAGCCGCCTCACGAGCGGTCCCTCGACCGGCCGCACGAGGAGGCCGTAACGGCTCGCCTCGACGAGGAACCGGCAGGCGTCGGCGTATGCCTCGGGCGCGAGGGCCTGGGCCTTCTGGGCGCGCCCCGTCGGCACGAGGAAGAAGACCTCCCAGACGGGGATGCGCTCCTCGACCAGAAGGGTGGCCAGGTGCGGAAGGTGGGCGACGGTCCGCTGCATGACGACGGTGTTCACCTGCATCCGAAGGCCCAGGTCGCGGCCCAGACGCAGGGCGTCGATCGTGCGCCCGAACGTGCCCGGGACGCCGCGGATGGCGTCGTGGGCCTCGCCCACGGCGTCGATGCTGAGCGACATGGAGCCCACTCCGGCCTCGGCGAGCCGGGCCATGGCATCCCCGGTGAGAAGGGGCGTGGCGGCGGGCGAGAGGGCGACGTGAAGACCGATGCGCACCGCCTCGCCCACGATGTCGGCGAGGTCGCTGCGCATGAGGGGATCGCCCCCCGTCAGCACGAGCACGGGCGGCGGATCGCCCATCGAGCGGATCTCGGCGAGGAGGTCCATCGCCTCGGCCGTCGTCAGTTCACCGGGAAGGCCCTGGCGCTGGGCCTCGGCCCGGCAGTGCGAACAGGCCAGAAGACAGGCCCGTGTCGCCTCCCAGAACACGAGGAGCGGCGCCCGGGCATGGCGGGGCACGAGGTCCTGACCATGTGCCGTCATGTTCGCGAAGTTGGTGCGATCATCATGAGGTCATGTTAGTGAACCGATCCGCTCATCGCATCGGGTGGCGACCCGAAGGCCACGGCGCTTTTAAGAAAATCAAGGGCGGGGCGCCACAGGGCGCCCCGCCCATCTTCCGCACTCTCGTTCAGACGGCATTCGGAGTCAGGATGCGGGCGATCTCATCGTCTATGATGTTGATCTTCCGGTAGGCCTCATTGCGCTGGAACACCGGAAGCTCCCTGGCACGCTTGAGAAGGGTCGCCTTCTCACGCTCCAGCATGGCGAGCCTGCGTTCAAGTTCGGACGACATGGACCGCACCTCCTGCCAAGACCATGATAGACGGCGCACCGCAGGGCGGCAAGGTGCGAGGGGGCGCGAGCCGCGGTGCATCACGGCAGAAGGGCCATGTGTCGGGCGGGCGTGGGATGCCCTTCGGCCCCCTGCGACATACCCTGCCGCAGGACACTTTTCGGAAGGGGCCCACAGGATGAGCCTTGTGACGTCTTTTCTCATCGCGGGGGCGGCCAACCTCGACAACGGGGGCGTCGGCGTCGCCTACGGACTCAGGAAGATCCGGATCCCGATCGGGCCGAACATACTTATCGCCGCGGTCGCCGCCGGAGGGGCGCTCGTCTTCGGCCTCATCGGGGAGAGGGCGGCGACGCTTCTTCCGCTCTGGGCCGACAGCTGGATCGGAGCCTTCGTCATCATCGGTGTCGGCGTGTGGGTGCTAATCGGCGATGCCATGACGCGTCGGGTCCCCAGGGGCCCCTTCGCGGGTGTCCTCGCCGAGCCGGCCACAGCCGACGCCGACCACTCTGGAGACATCAGCCTCAGGGAGTCGCTCCTCCTATCCGTCGCCCTCGGCATCAACGCCTGGGCGGGAGGCCTCGGGGCGGGGCTCCTGGGGCTCGGCCTGTGGCCTGTCGTCGCAGGCGTCGGGATCATGAGCATGCTCATGCTCGCCGTCGGCGTCTCCCTCGGCTCCGACGTGCTGGGGCGTCTTCTCGGCACGCGCGCCACGCTCATGGCGGGACTCCTGCTGATCGGGATCGGGATCAAGCAGCTCCTCTAGCCGATCGACCTCCCCAGCCAAGAGGCGAAGTCGCCCGTCACCTCAAGGGGCAGCGTGGCCTCTTTGGCGAGACGGCGGATGACGTCGCCCCTTGCGGCAGGAGCGACAAAGAGCACCTGGATCCTCGCCCGTTCCGCCAGGAACTCCCGATAGCGCCAGATCTTGTGGCGCAGGTGGCGTTCACCCTCCGTCCCCCGGTCCACCTCGAGCGCCCACGGGCGGCCCACAGCGTGGAAGAGGGCGTCGGGATCGAGGCTGCGCTCTCCGCCCGCCGGGGACATGTAGGGAAGCCGCGGCTCGACGATGAACGAGGCGGCCGCATGACCGCCTGCCAGCCAGGCGAGAAGGCAGCGCGCCACCTCCAGGCGGTGGGCGAGATGGGCCGGCCGGCCCCGGATCCACAGGTGGCGCCCCCGGTCATAGCGATAGCCGAGATCTCCCACGCCGCGCCGGCGAAGGCCGAGCTGCCGTTCCAGGAGGCGGGCGGCAGCCGGGTCGAGGACGGCTGCCTGGAGCACGCTCTCAGGCACCCGGACGCGGCAGGCGGACAAGGGAAGGCTCCATGATCTGGCCCCGTACCGCCACCTGGGCGAGGGCCCGGCCGCGGGGAAGATGGCGGATGAGATGGGGCGAGAACCGCGGCTCTTCGACGAGGGTACGGCTCTTCACGGCGCCATCGGCCGCCTCCGTCACCCGCACGCCCATCCTCCTCCCCAGTGAGTCCTTGAGTGCTTCGAGGTCGCGGCCCGACAGGCCACCCATGAGAATCCGGTTCCTGGCGTTCGCCAGGACCGACGCCCTGAGCCCCGGATCCAGCTGGTCGAGGTTCTGGTGGGCGAGCACAGCCCCGACCTGGTACTGGCGGGCGAGCTCGAGAAACTCGGCGAAGTCGGGTGTGGCGAACTCCTGGAATTCGTCGAGATAGAGAAAGTGCGGTATCCCCCTGGGTCTGCCGATGGCGGCCGCCTGGAAGCGGGCGAGGAGGTAGGTGCCGAAGATCCGTCCCGACTCGCCGAGCACCCCTATGGGCAGCGACACGGCGAGCACCTCGCCCCGGGCGAGGATCCCGGCCATGTCGAGCGGCTCACGTCCGCCCATGATGCGGCCGATCTCGGCCTCGTCGGCGAGGGCGGCGAGTTCGGTCCGAAGCCCTATCGTGTACTCCCTTTGCGCCTTGGTGCTCCAGGAGGCGTATTCCTTCCGGAAATACTCCCGGGCACCCTGGTCCCTCGTGCGAAGGAGGACCTCGCGGCGCCCGTCCTCGTCGGCGAGGAAGTCTCTCAGGTCTTTCAGGCCGGGGTCCGCGCCGGGAACCCCCTTCACAGCCAGGATCGATTGCCGCAGGAGCGTGCGGCCGAGCGTGCGAAAGAACGTGTTCCCGTCGGGGAAGGCATGGTCGAGTGCCTCGACCATGCCCTGCGCCACCGTCTCCGCCTTTCCCGCCAGCGGGTTGAAGGTGAAGGGAAGCCCCGGCCCGATCGCCGTCACCGGACGTCCCATGGACCTGGCGGCGTCGGCCACGCCGACGGCGAGATCCCCCTTGGGGTCGATGACCGTGACCCCGAGCGGCCTCGCCAGGTCCTTCCTGATGAGGGGCCAGATGACGCCCTCCGTCTTGCCTGAGCCGGTCGGGCCGACGACGTGCATGTGCAGGTAACGGTCTTCGGTCGGGATGATGACGGGGAGGCCCAGGGGCCCCTGCCGGCCGATGGCCACGTGGGCGTCGTCGGCTCTCACGAAGCGGGCCCGCACCGTCGACCAGATCCAGGCGCCGAGAAACACCTCGAAGGACAGGGCGAGGGCCAGGTCGAGGCCAGCTGGCAGGTGGGCGTAGAACATGGCCGGCGCCACGATGCCCCCGTACCCGCAAAGCGCCCCCATGGCCCAGCGTGACCAGGCCGGCCGCAAGAGGCCCGAATTGACGGCAAGGAGGTAGAGCGCCGCCGACAGGAGGGCGCTCGCATACCAGGGCACGGTGCCCTGGAAGAAGAGGATGACGAGGGCGACCTCGGCCCCGACAGACCAGATCCCCACGATGCGCCGCATGGGCACCCACCCACATGAGGTCACGGATGTCTGGCCCTAAGGATACCAGACACATCGGGCAAGCCTGCGGTGAATCAGAACCGGTAGGTGAGTTCCACCGAGACGCCCCAGCCGCTCTGTCCGGAGGGGCCGGTGCGCGGCCCTTCGGAGACGACCCGCAGGTTCTGCACCTGGCCGAGTGTGACCCCGAAGGCCTCGGCCACAAAGCGGGCCCGGGTCCGGGCGCTCGCCACGGCCCTCCTGATCAGGTCGCGGACCACCCCCTGTGGGGGCTCCTTGGCGATGTAGGTCACGCCCGAGGTCGATGTGGCTCCGGAGCGCAGGGCTGCGTCCACCACATCGGCGAGGCGGCCCTTCGTGCCGATGGTCACCCGGATCGTCTCCTGGGCCTCATAGCGGGCCGGTGCGGACCCTTTCACCGGCGTGAGGCGAAAGGGTCCCTCCAGGATATCCGACTCGGCGACACCGATACGCTTCAGGGCGGAGGCGAGGCGGGCGACCGCTTGCACGTTCGATGTCTCCGCCGCCTGGCCATCGGCGGCCTCCGAAAGCACCTGGAAGGCCACCGTCGCAACGAGGTCGGAGGGGGTCATGGCGGACCCGGAGACCGTGATCTCGCGTCCGGGGGGCCCTCCGGCCGCGCGTGCGGGCCGTGCGAGCGCCCCGTGCATGAGGACCACGCCTGTCACGCCGATGAGGATGAGGGCCGCCGGACCTAGAAGGTGCGATCTTGGCAAGGGATCATGGCCTCCCATGCCAAGGATGCCCATTTTGTCCACGGCCAACCTCTCGATTCCGTCGCCTGGCGGCGCGGGTGCGCGTCCCGCCCTTGGTCGATGACAAGGGCGAGGCTCTATTCGCCGTCAACCGCCACGACCGCCCGGGGCGCCTCCCACCGCCGCGCCTCTGTCTGGTGCCGTCAACGCCGAGATTGCCACAGGCGGCACAGGGCCGGGCACACTTCTACTGTCCCGAGGCTCCCGGTGAACCCCAGCCCCGGATGCCCGCGGGCTCGGGACGGGTCCGGCAGGCCGGGCACAGGCCGAAGAAGTCGACGCTGTGCTCCTGGACCAGAAAGCCTTGCGCGGGCGACTCGAGCCGGCAGCGCTCCACGTCCTCCACCTTGCCGCAGTCCTCGCAGATCAGGTGGTGGTGGTGCTCCGGGCCGCAGAAGACGTAGCGCACGGCCCGATCGCCATGGGCGTAGGGCTTCGCCCTACCGACTTCCACCAAAACCTCCAGCAGACGGTAGACGGTGGCCATGCCCGCCTTCATGCCGGCGGCGTCGGCAGCCTCGTGCAGTTCCTTCGGCGTGAACCACCTCTGCGCCCCGGCAAAGAGTTCGAGGAGACCCCTGCGTTCGGCCGTCATGCGAAGACCGTGCCTGTGCAGGAGTTCCGCCACCTGGGCGAGGTCCTCCATCATCGGGGCTCCCTCCTTGTCGAGAATTTTTTTCATATGCGTTGACGTACCACGTTTCGATCCCTACGATGCTCTTGTTGATAATCTTTCGCAAGAATGGGGAGGGCCATGCGAGGATATCTGAGGGTGTCGATCCTGCTCCCGGCTCTTCTCCTGGCCCTGGCGGGCCTCACGGCCTGCGGCTCAGCCCCCACTTCGACGGGTTCGAAGATCCAGGTCGTGGCGGCGGAAAATTTCTATGGCGACCTTCTCTCTCAGGTCTGCGGAAACGCCTGCGCCGTCACCAGCATCATCTCGAATCCCAACACCGACCCGCACGAATACGAGGTCAACGTCACTGACGCCAAGGTCGTCGCCAACGCCGACCTCGTGATCGTGAACGGCGTCGGTTACGACGCCTTCATGCAGCAGCTTCTCGCCGCTTCGCCCCGTCCCTCCCGCATCGTGATCACCGTGCAGTCGCTCATGGGCGTTCCGAACGGCCACAACCCGCACCTCTGGTACAACCCCGCCACGATGCCGAGGCTCGCCACGCTCGTGGCCCGGGACCTCGGACGGATCGATCCGGCGCGTAGGGCCGCCTTCGCAGCCCGGGCCACGGCCTTCATCCGATCCCTCGCCCCGATCGACGCCAGGATCGCCGCCATCAGGGCGGCCTATCCCGGGGCGGCCGTCGCCTACACCGAGCCCGTCTTCGGATACATGGGGGCGGCGATCGGCCTCCGCGTCCTGACGCCCGAGGCGTTCCAGGTGGCCGTCGAGCAGGGGGTCGACCCGCCGGCCTCAGCCCTTGCCAGCGAGGAGGCCCTCCTCAACCAGCACAGGGTATCGGCACTCATCTACAACCTGCAGACGACCGAGCCCGTGACCTCCCAGGTCGAGGCGCTGGCCCGCCAGGACGGGATCCCGGTCGTCGGCGTCACCGAGACGGAGCCGGCGCGTGAGGACTACCAGACCTGGATGATGAATGAGCTGACGGAGCTCGAGACAGCGCTCGCCCATGGAGGATGACCATGTCCAAGGCATCTCTCGTGATTGAAGGCGCCTCGCTCTCCCTGGGCGGGCGCAGGCTCTGGGAGAACCTCGACCTCAAGGTGGACAGCGGCGAGTTCGTCGCCATCATCGGACCGAACGGGTCCGGAAAGACCTCGCTCCTGCGCGCCATCCTGGGTCTCCTGCCACTCGACCGGGGCCGGGTGCTGGTGGAGGGAGAGAGCGCCCGGCGGGGCCACCCGGCCATCGGCTACGTGCCGCAGCACCGTTCCTTCGCCCCTGACCTCCCCCTGCGCGGCAGGGACCTCGTGGCACTCGGACTGGACGGCAACCGCTACGGATTTCTGGGAGGCCGGTCAAGGGCCAATCGGGAGCTCGTCGATGAGGCCCTGGCGGCCGTCGACGCCCTGGACTACGCCGACCAGGGCCTGGGTCGCCTCTCCGGCGGCCAGCAGCAGCGGCTTCGCATCGCCGAGGCCATCGTCGGCAATCCCCGGCTTCTCCTCTTCGACGAACCTCTGGCGAGCCTCGACATGCAGTCCGTCCAGGCGATCTCGTCCCTGATCGGGCGCCTCAGCCGACAGCGGGAGATCGCCGTGCTGTTCGTGACCCACGACGTGAACCCTGTCCTCGGCGTGATCGACCGGGTGCTCTGCATCGCCCGCGGCGGATGGGCCGTGGGCACGCCAGCCGAGGTGCTCACCCGCGAGCGGCTCTCGAGCCTCTATGAGACTCCTGTGGAAGTCCTGAGCCGTGGCAGCGATCTCGTGATCGTCGGGGCGGACATTGGCGGCCATGAGCACCCGGAAGGGGGGACGAGGCCGTGATCTGGCAGTACGCCTTCGTCCACAACGCCCTCCTCGCTGGTGCGATCGTCGCCGTCGTCTCCGGACTCGTCGGCCCGTTCGTGGTGATGCGCCATATGTCATTCGCCGTGCACGGCGTGGCCGAGCTCGGCTTCACGGGCGCCGCAGGCGCCCTCCTCGTCGGCCTTTCCCCCTCGGTCGGGCTCCTCGCCTTCTCCCTCGCGGCCTCGGCCGTGATGGGGGCCCTCGGCGAGCAGGCGCGCGAGCGGGACGTCGCCATCGGAGCCACCCTGTCCTTCGGCCTCGGCCTTGGCGTGCTCTTCATCTCGCTGTATTCAGGCTATGCCCAGGAGGCGTTCGCCCTCCTCTTCGGCACCATACTCGGCATCAGCACGAACGACGTGGTGCTGGCCGTGGTCGTCGGGGCCGTGACCATCATCCTCCTGCTCCTCGTCCACCGCCCCCTGCGCTTCGCCTCGGTCGACCCCGAGGTGGCGGAGGCGCGGGGCATTTCGCTGGGCCTCATGTCGATGGTGTTCGCGGCCACCCTCGCCTTTGCCGTCGTGGAGGCGGTGCAGGTCGTCGGCGTGCTCCTGCTCCTCACCCTCGTGATCACGCCGGCTGCTGCCGCCCAGCATCTGACCTCCCGACCCGGCAGGGTGATGGTGATCTCGGTCGCCATCGCCCTCGTCTCGGCGCTCGGCGGCATCGTGCTGGGGCTCTTCATCGCCTGGCCGGTGAGCTTCTTCGTCTCGGCCATCAGTTTCGCGGCCTACCTCGGGGCCCGCCTCGTCGGCGCCAGTCTCAGGCGCACGCACGCCACCCTCTAGAAGAGCACCGGGCCTGCCACGATGGCGAAGAGCGAGGCCAAGAGCGACCAGGCGAGGGCCTCAAAGGGACGCCTGGCGCTGCGGGCGATGGCGACATAAATGATGGCGAGGAGGGCGGAGCGCACAAGCGGATTCGCCAGTCCGAAGATGTTGAGGTCCCAGATGTGGCCGATGAGAAGCGCCGAGGCGAGGAGATAGACCCAATCCCAGGCGCCGAGGTTTCCTGTGAGACGCCCCCACTTCATGAGCATCACCCGCTGCAGGGTACGCCCCGGGGGCGCCGGAGAGACCCCTTCGCGTGATCGCTGATGTCCTCGGGCGGAGTCTCGTCCCGGCCGCCACTTGGGAACGCCGGGACTTTTGGGGATGACCTCGCCTAGTTCCCGAGGAGCCCGACCTCGGTGTCCTCGGTCCAGGGTGCCCGGAAGACCCGGGCGCCTGCTGCAGCGGCGAGTTCCGCCTCCCGTTCGTGGCAGGTGAGGTAGAGCACCTGCCGTCTTAAGGCGAGCTCCCCGAGGGCGCTCATCACGCGGCGGGTCCGTCCCCGGTCCATGTTGACGCAGGGGTCATCCAGAATGATCGGCGAGACCTCGCCCGGCAGCTGCTCCACGAGCGCCAGGCGCAGGGCGAGGTACACGAGGTCGCGGGCACCCTGAGAGAGGTCCTCGGGAGGGTGGTAGGCGCCGTCAGCGGCCTGCACCCGCGGTCGGATCCCCTCGTCGACGCTCGCCGTCTCGTAGCGCCCGGCGGTGAGCGCCTTCAGCCACACGCCCACGCCCTTCGCCAGGGACGGGGCGATGCGCCGCCGGTAGTCCTCGGAGGCCGCCTTCAGTTTGTCGCCGGCCAGGATGAGCGCCTCGCGCCGTGCGCGCAGTCGGTCGTACTCGTCCATCGCCTGTCCGAGGTCGCGCCCGAGATCCACCGTGTCCTCGATCTCGGCGAGCCTTGAGGCGATCTCGTCCGTGAGCTGGGCGAGTCTCTCGCGCTGGCCGTGGAGTTCGAGTTTCAGATCCGACATGGCATTTTGGATCTCCACGGGCGATCCGTCGTCGAGGGGGCCCGGGTGCTGGGCCCACACCTCAAGCTCCGGGATCGGCGTCCCCTGCAGGCGGTCGAGCTCGAGGAGAAGGTCCGTCTCCGCCTGGCGGAGCTCCAGGGACTCCCGCCTGGCCATGTCGATCGAGGAGTCATCGGCCCCGTCCTGCCAGCCCTCGATCTCTCTCGCGAGGGCCTCGCGCCGGGAGCGCAGCTGCTCGAGCTCCACCGCGATCTCGGCGCGCCTCGTGGCGGACGCCTGGCGCTTCGCGTGCGCCTCAAGGCGTATGGACACCTCTTCGATGGCCTCCGGCGTGAGGTCCTTGAGCCCCGCTTCGTCGGCGGCGGCGATCTTGCGCACCTCGAGGTCGCGGAGCTCCTGGGCCACGGCCCTCGGCAACTGGCGGCGGCCGATGAGTCCGAAGACGATGGCCGGGATGAGGAGGGCGAGCGGCAGGGGCCCCTCCTTCAGGGTGAGAGCGCCGCCGACGGCGATAACGAAGAGCGCCAGCGCCACCCAGACGCCCCAGCCGATGCCGCCCCGCCTCGGCCCGTGGATGGCCTCGAGGCCGTCCAGGATGTCGCGTGCGCGCTGGGCCCAGTTCTCGCCGGGAATGCGGGCGGGCGCCTCTGCGGCCTCGATCTCAGCGGTGAGGCGGGCCATCTCCTCCTCGCGGCTTTCGATCTCCCCTTCGACCTGGTCGAGCTCCGCCCTGACGTAGCGGCGATGGTGGGGGTCGAGGGCGGCGACGGAGGCGATCTCCTCAAGCCGCCTCTTCACGTCGGCCTGGCGCCTGCGGGCCTCTTCGATGGCGGAAAGGCGAGAAAGCGCCTCGCGCTTTCTCGCACCGGCGAGTCTCCCTTCGAGTTCGGCGAGGCGGCCCTCGCCGTCAAGGACGCGCCGCTTCATCTCTTCGACTCGGTGCTCGGCCTCGAAGAGGGCGCCGCGCCTTTGGATGGAATCCGCGAGGCGCGTCTCGAGCTCATCGACCGCGGCCTTCGCCTTGCCGATGAGCGTCGCCGCACCCGTATCGGATTTGCCGAGCCGGGTGAGGGCGGAATCCAGGATTTTCACGGCCTCGACGTAGGAGGTGTCCTCACGGCCCGTGTCCTGCAGATTGGCGATGCGCTCCATCGCCCCGCTTCCCGAACTCGGGGCCAGGGCCATCTGGGGGATGAAGAAGGAATCCCTGAAAAGGCCCGCCGGCACCCCGAAGAGGGCCTCGCCGAGGTCTCTGCCGCCCGTCAGGTCCTCAGCCACGTCGGCAGAGAGCACCGGGTCGAAGACGGTGAGATCGCCCTTCTTCTGGCCGAGCCTTCTCGTGATGGAAAGGCGCCGCCCGTCGTCGAGCAGGAGGTCCACGCCGACCCGGAAGGCGCCTCCCTCCCAGGGTTCGAGGCGCTCGATCTCGTGGCGCGGCTTCGACTTCGCCCCCGAGGTGTCGCGGCTGCCGTAGAGCGCCCCGAAGATCGCCTCGGCGATGGTCGTCTTGCCGCTCTCGTTGTCGCCGAATAGGACGTTCAGCTGCGCTCCGAAGGCGAGATCGATCTCCCCGAGCAGGCCCACATCCTTCACCGAGAGGCGTTCAAAGATCAATGATCTTCCTCCCCTCGAGGGCGGCCAGGCCGTCCTCCAGCGCCCGCCTCGCCACCTCGCGCTCGTGGTCGCTCGCGGCGCCTTGCATCGCTGCCTCCATGGCGGTGATGAAGATCCCTCGCAGCGTCATGGCATCGGCCTCGGCCGGCGGGGCAAGGCGGGTGGCGTCACTTGTCTGGCAGGCGAATCCGGCGCGACGTCCCGCCTCCCCGATGTCAGCGGCGTCCGGCGAAACGGCCTGCCGCTCACCAATGAGGCGAAGCCTCAAAAGGACCCGGGCGGGGTCGAGCCCCTCGGTGGCGCGGGACACGGCCTCGTCCTCGCTCCCCCGCACCAGCGTCGAGACGTCGATCTCCCGGGTCTCATAGGTGCGCTGTGCCAGCGGCCGGAAGGCGACGGTCGGCTCCCCCTGGGAGATCTCGACGACGAGACAGCCATGGGGCCCCGGCTCGTCAAACCCGATCGGCTCGAGCGAGCCGGCGTACCAGGTCCGCACCGCCGCCTCGCCCGGCTTGTGGATGTGACCCAAGGCGGCGTGCAGGAGAGCGGGATCGGCGAAGTCCTCCCGGTGCACGGGGGCATAGGCGCTCCTGTGGCTCTGGGGGACGAGATCGGCGTGCAGGATGACGATGTGCGGGTGCTTCTCGCCGGGAAAGCTCTCCATCGGGTCCCTCAGGGCGTCGGCCGGGGCGAAGGCCTTCCCCCAGAAGGCGATGTCCCCGATCTCCACCCTCTTCCAGGCCGGCCCGAAGACGTGGACGTGGGGCGGGAATGGCGCCGCCCAGAAGGCCCTCTCGCCGTATGGATCGTGATTGCCCGGGGCGATCAGCACAGGCGTCGGGGCGACCCTCTGCAGCGCCTCGGCGAATGTGAGCACGGTCCTGGGGCGGGTCGTTGCCGCCTCGAAGATGTCGCCGGTCAGGACGAGGGCGTCGGCCCTCTCCTCGGCGACAAGATCGAGGAGGGCCGTGACGGAAGACATCTGCTCCCGCCGGCGCCGCTCGCCGACGTCGGGCGGCCAGTCCGCAAAGGGCTGGTCGAGGTGGAAATCGCCAGCCTGGATGATCTTCAAGGAGACCCTCCCGTGAAGGAGATGGGGTTGTCCGCTTTTCGTTTCTCCTTTTTGGGAGTGCATCCCTCGCGCATGCCGACTTTAGGGGTGAAACAGGAGATGGGCGTAGAGGACGGCGGCGGCGTACCCCACGAGATCGCCGAAGAGGGAGACCGGAAGCGCCCAGAGGCTCCTCTTCACGGCGATGGAGCCGAAGTAGACCGTGAGCACGTAGAGGGTGGTCTCGCTGCTCCCCTGGACGGTCGAGAGGAGGTAGCCGAAGAAGGAGTCCGGGCCATGGGTCTTCAGAAGATGGGCCGCCATGCCGAAGGAGGCGGAGGCCGAAAGCGGCCGGATCAGGAGGACAGGGAGCAGGTCGGGAGGGATGCCCGCCACCGAGAGCACCGGCGCCAGGAGTCGCGCGAGGAAATCGAGGGCGCCCGAGGCCGAGAAGACGCCGACCGCCACGATCACCGCCAGCATGTAGGGCACCACGCTCACCATGAGCCTGAGGCCGTCGGCCACACCCTCCACGAAGGTGGGGAAGATCTCGACCCGCCGCAGGAGCGCCATGAGAGCCGCCGCTCCCACGAAGCCCGGGATGACGAAGCCTGCGAACTGGGAGAGGAAGGTCACCGGCGCGCCCTCATGGCGAGAATGGCGTTCAGGGTGAGGGCGAAGACCGCCGCCGTCGCGGTGGTGAGGACGGAGGCCAGGTAGGGTGCCGCCGGGTCGTGGGAGCCCGTCGCCGCCCGGAGGGCGATCATGCCGGCCGGCACGAGGTTCACGGTGGCGCTGTTCAGCACCATGAAGGTGACCATGGTGGGGGTGGCCACACCCGGCTCCCCGCCGAGGTTCGAGAGCGCCTGCATGGCCCGTAGCCCGAACGGCGTGGCGGCATTGCCGAGACCCATGAGATTCGCCGCAACGTTCATCGACATGAAGGACAGCGCCGGGCTTCCTTCCGGAATCTCGCGAAAGAGCGGGCGGATAATCGGTCGGACGACCCAACCGATGGCGGTGAGCAGGCCGCTCTTCTCGGCGAGCCTGCTCACTCCGAACCAGAAGGCGACCACGGCCGCCAGCTGGATGGCGAGCTCCATCGCCCGCATGGCCTCCTGGAACATGGTGGCGGTGACGGCCTGGCAGCCCTCGCCCGCGCAGCCGAAGCCCAGCCCCGCCAGGAGGAGGCCCAGCCAGACGGCGTCGAGGAGCATGGCGAGGCCTCCTTCAAGGGAGGCTTATGGCCTCGTCCCGCCGCCCATGACCGCCCGGAAGGTCGTCCCCGCCGGTGCCAAACCGGACGTGCTGGCGAGGAGTATCATGGGGCGATAAGGCTTGACGGGCGTACCGCTGGCCACCATAAGACCTGCACGGGGCGCGGCGATTTGCTATTCTGCGTTCGAGACTCGGCCGGATGAATCTCCGCCCCGAACCACACGGCTTTCAAGGAGGCCCCCATGCAACTCCCGATGCTGAAAGCGAAGCTCCACCGCCTCGTCGTCACCGAGGCCGACCTCAACTACGTGGGCTCCATCACCCTCGACGAGGCGCTACTCGAAGTGTCCGGCATCCGCCCGTACGAACTCGTCACCATCACCAACACGGCGAACGGCGCCTTCTGGCAGACCTACGTGATCGCCGGCCCGAAGGGGTCGGGCACGGTGTGCCTGAACGGCTCCTCGGCGAGGCACTTCGCACCCGGCGACATCATCATCGTGATGGCCTACAACCACTACGATGAAAAGGAGCTTCAGCACTATCAGCCCAAGGTCATCCTGGTCGACGGGAAGAACCGGGTCACGGATGTCATCGTCGACGAGAAGCCCTTCACCACGACCGACAAGGCCCGCATGCCGCGGGGCTAGCGGGCCGGATCAGGACGGGACGCCCTCGGTCACGAGCACCCTCTCCGGATGGGTGTAGACGTTCATGCGGCCCTGCCGGACGAAGCCGACGACCGTGATGTTGAGGTCTTGCGCCATGGCGAGGGCGAGTTCCGTCGGGGCCGATTTCGACAGGATGATCGGAAGTCCGATCTTGGCGACCTTCAGGAGGATCTCGGAGGACACGCGCCCGGAGAAGGCCACGATGGCGTCCCCCACATCCTTCTTCTCCCGCAGGGCCCAGCCGTAGAGCTTGTCGAGGGCGTTGTGGCGCCCGATGTCGGAGCGCGCCGCCCAGATGCCCTCCTCCGGCGTGGCAAGGCAGGCGTTGTGCACGCCGCCCGTGGACTGGAAGATCCCCGAGGAGGCCTGCAGGTCGTCGATGAGGCGGGAGATCTCCTCGGGCGAGACCCTCCGGTCGGAGAGCGAGGCCTTCGCCGTGCGGAAGTCGTTGTCAAAATAGATGGAGGTCCGTCCCTTGCCGCAGCACGACGTGATGTAACGCCGGGCAAAGAGCCGCTCCTTGAGCCCCGCGGTGTCAGCGGACACGTCGACTCTGGCGTCCCCGGTCTCCTCGTCGAAGGCGAGCGAGATGATCTCGGACACGTCCGAAATCACGCCTTCCGAGGCGAGGAAGCCCGTGACCAGCTCGTCGAGGTGGTCCGGGCTCGCCACAAGAGTCACGAACTCCTCGCCGTTCAGGTAGAGGGTCAGCGGCCACTCGGTCGCCACCTCGTCCCGCACCCAGCCCGTGCCGTCGGGCGTCAGGCGCAGCACCATTCTTTCGGTCGTGACTGGGGCCCAGAATGTATCATCCATGGTGTGCGACACCTCGCCATCCATGCTGCGCCTTTGCCCGTCTGGTGCCAAGGGGAGGGTTTCATGTGACGGACCCGGTGGCCTACCGCAGGGCCATGGCCCAGTTCGCCACCGGCGTGACGGTGGTGACGACGGGCGCCCGCGGGGTGATCCACGGCATGACGGCCAACGCGGTCGCCTCGGTTTCGCTCGACCCGCCCACGCTCCTCATCGTGGTCGGGCGGCAGAACGACACGCACCGGCTCGTCCCCGAGGCGGGCGTCTTCGCCGTGAACGTGCTTGCAAGCGACCAGAGGTGGATCTCGGAGCGCTTCGCCGAGAAGGGCAAGGGCCCGCACCTCTTCGCTGGCTTGGCCTGGCATTTTGGGGAGCTCGGCGCCCCGCTTATCGAGGGGGCGCTTGCCCACCTCGAGTGCACGTTGACCGGGGCTCACGCGGCCGGCGACCACACCATCTATCTCGGGCGCGTGGACGTCCTCGACCACCGCGACGAGGGCGACCCGCTCGTGTACTTCCGCTCCGGCTACCACACCGTCCAAGACGCCGGGCACTGAAAACCGCCCTTCTCGGAGCGCCTCCTGCGCTCCGAGAAGGCCGCCAGGATCGTCGACCTCATATCGGGGGACATGGCGAGGTCAGGGACCTCGTCGCCATGAGCCCAGGCGAACGCCTGGTGTTCGGTGAGCTCGGGATCAACGGCATCTTCGACCTCCACGCACACGTTCCACTGGCGCGTGCGTCCAGCCTCGCCGTCGTAGTCGAACGTGTCGATGAGATCCATGACCTGCCGCAGCTGGAGCCCAGTCTCCTCCAGGAGCTCGCGCCGGGCGGCCTCGGGGATCGACTCTCCGGGCTCGATGTGCCCGCCGGGTAGCTCCCACATGCCGGGCATGAAATCGGTCGGCGTGCGCCGAACGAGAAGGAGCCGCCCCCCGCGCCAGACGGCGAGCCCGACCGTGGTGTGCCGGATCCCCTCGTTGCGGGCTTCGGCCTGGGCCTTCGTGAGATCCACCGCCCTGTTTGCGCCTCCCCCCTCGCCCGCTCCTTCAGGCCCGGAAGAGACTTCTCAGGAAGAAGCCGAGGTTCGCCGGCCGCTCGGCGAGCCGGCGCATGAAGTACGGGTACCACTCCGGCCCGAACGGCACGTAGACGCGCATCCCGTAGCCCTCGCGGGCGAGTTCCTCCTGCCGCTGCGGGCGTATCCCGTAGAGCATCTGGAACTCGAAGTGGTCCTTCGGGATGTCGTGCTCCCGCACGAAGGAGTCGGTGAAGGCGATGAGCGCCTCGTCGTGGGTCGCCACGGCGGTGTGGTGCCCGCCTCCCAGGTGCATGGCGACGAGCGCCCTGTAGTTCTCATCGACGTCCGCCTTCTCGGGGAAGGCGACGTCCGGCCCTTCCATGTAGGCGCCCTTCACGATCCGCACGCTGGCATCCAGTTCGCCGAGGCGCCTCAGGTCGTCCTGGCTTCGCCTCAGGTAGGCCTGGATCACGATGCCGACATTTTGGAAGTCCTTCCTCACCCGCTCGAAGAGGTCGAGCGTGGCCCCGGTGCGGGAGGAGTCCTCCATGTCGACCCGGACGAAACTTCCGGCGGTATCCGCCGCCGCCACGATCTGCCTGAGGTTCTCCTCGCAGAGCGCCGGGTCCAGGTCGAGACCAAGCTGGGTGAGTTTCAGGGAGACGTGGCAGGGCAGATTTCCCCTGGCGATGGCGCCGATGATCCGGACGTAGTCAGCGGCGGCGGCACGGGCGTAGGCGCCATCGACCCTCCCTTCGCCCAGGCGGTCGAGAGTGGCGGTGATCCCCTCGGCGGCAAGCGTGGCGACGGCGGCGAGGGCGTCATCCAGCGTGTCGCCGGCGACGAAGCGGTAGGCCCCGAGGCCCGGTCCGTAGCGGCGTACGAAGTGGTTCACGGCGGGAGATTCGGCGAGGCGGAGGATGAGGCGTCGGCCGAGGGATCCGCTCACTTGGGCTCGGCCACTTCGGGACTCACGATCTGTGCTGGCGGAGTCGGCATGAGAATGCGGAAGCTCACGACCGCGAACACCCCCTGGTCGATGATCTCGCCGATTCCGCGCCCGAAGAGCACCCGGCCCGAGAGGCCCTTGTCGACGAGCTTCATGGCGAGTTTCATGCGCTGCCCATGGCCGAGCTTCCTGAGCAGGTCGACGTCGACGCCGATCGCACGCGCCCCTGGACCCGCCACCTGCTCCACGAAGGGCTCCAGAAGCCCCACCACTTCAGCGACCGTGGCGGGGGTGGCCCCATGCCAGATGGTCTCCTGGGCCACCTCGAATCCGATCTCTGGCGTCGTTGCCGCCTCCTGAGGGCGTCCCGCCCTTCCCAAGCCATGTGCTACGCTCGATCGTGAATGAACCTCAGGTGAGGTGGCCCGACCATGGCCCGTCCTGCCCCCATCAAGCATACTGATCTATTCATCGACGGGAAGTGGATTCCCGCCTTGGGTGGAGAGACCTTCCCGGTCCGAAACCCGGCGACGGGGGAGGAGGTCGCCCGGGTGGCGGACGGCGGCCCCAGGGATGCCCTCACGGCCGTCGCCGCCGCCCACGAGGCCTTTCCCGCCTGGAGCGGCGAGAGCGCCTATTTCCGGAGCCGCATCCTCAGGAACTGGTACGACCTCATGAACGCCCACCGGGATGAGATCGGCACCCTGATCACGCTTGAGAACGGCAAGCCGTTCCCGGAGGCGCAGGGCGAGTCGGACTACGCGGCGAGCTTCGTCGAGTGGTTCGCCGAGGAGGGAAAGCGGGTCTACGGTCGGACCATCCCGCCCAGGACGTCGGACAAGCGCCTCCTCGCCCTGCGTCAGCCGGTCGGTGTGATCGCCTCCATCACGCCCTGGAACTTCCCGGCCGCCATGGCGACCAGAAAGCTCGCCCCGGCGCTCGCCGCCGGCTGCACGGCCGTCATGCGCCCGGCCTCCCAGACCCCACTCACGGCCATCCGCCTCGTCGAGCTGTGGGAGGAGGCCGGCGGTCCGCCCGGCACCCTGAACCTCGTCACAGGGAGGGCCGCCCGACCGATCGCCGACGCCCTCTTGGGCGACGCCCGCGTGCGCAAGATCACGTTCACAGGCTCCACGGCGGTAGGCCAGGAGCTCATGGCGAAGGCCGCCCGCAACATGCAGCGCCTCTCGCTCGAACTCGGCGGTCAGGCCCCCTTCCTCGTCTTCGCCGACGCCGACCTCGACACCGTCATGAAGGGGCTCATCGCCTCGAAGTACCGAAACGCCGGACAGGCCTGCATCGCCTCGAACCGCATCCTGGTCGAGGCCGGGGTGGCCGGGGAGCTCACCCGGCGCTCGGCCGAGGCCACCCGCTCCCTCAAGGTCGGCAACGGCTTCGATGAAGGCGTCGCCATCGGTCCGATGATCGATGAGGCAGGGCGCGAGAAGGTCCTCGCCCACATCGCCGACGCCCGCGCGAACGGGGCGACGGTGGTGGAGGGCGGCAGGGCCGTCGAGGGGCCGGGCTATTTCGTCGAGCCGACCGTGCTCACCGGCGTGCGGCCCGGCATGAAGGTGATGGAGGAGGAGACGTTCGGCCCGGTCATCGCCATCGCCCCCTTTGGCAGTGAGGAGGAGGCCCTCGCCCTCGCCAACGCCTCGCCGTTCGGCCTCGCCGCCTATGCCTTCACCCAGGACGCCTCTCGGGCCTGGAGGGTGGCTGAGGGACTCCAGTACGGCATCGTCGGCCTGAACGACGGGGCGCCCTCGGCCGCACAGGCGCCCTTCGGGGGCATGAAGCTCTCCGGCATGGGCCGGGAGGGCGGCGTCGAGGGCATGGACGCCTTCCTCGAGACGAAATACGTGTCCTGGGGCCACATCACCTGACCCACGAACGGGAGAACGGTCGTCGCCCGCGACAGGGCGCCATCCCCGAGGGTCGCCATCAGGTGCCGTCCCACCGGGGGCTCAGTCGAGCTGCGCCTGGCCGGCCTTCTTCGTGAGGAAGTCGAACACCGGGCGGTCGATGAGCCCCGGCCCGTGGACCCGGTCCTCGAAGTTCTCCGTGTTGTAGAACGCCTGCAGGGCGTCGCCGACGCCGCTGCCCTCCTTGAGGTAGCCAAGGCGCGTGAGGGATCGCGCCACCTCGTCGAGCACCGCCCCTTCAAGCGTCATGGCATCCCTGGGGTCGACGGGCGAGAAGTAGAGCTGGTAGACGGAGATCAGGCGGGCGAGTTCCTCGATCGGGTGGGGGTGGTCCTCCACCCGGAGCTCCATCGCCTTGTCGTTCCAGCCGCCGTAGCCGCCCTTTTCTTTCACCACAAGGATCGCCGCGGACTGCTGCCCGCGCCTGTCTCCGCCGGCGGCCTGACCGGCCCGGAGAGCGGCGATGAGCCTCTCGGGGAAGGCGGCGCCGGACCTCTGGTAGGCGGCGGCCATGTCCCTTGCGACCTCGGGGCCGGCCAGGATGTTGCCCTGGCAGGTGAAGTTCTCGCCCACCACGTGGCCGGCCCAGTCCATGCAGGCCTCACCCGTGAAGGCGGCGGCGTGCCCCCGCCCGTCGACGATGCCGATCTGGCGGTGCTGAAGGCCCTCGTCCTGGGCCGTGAGACGGTCGATCACGGCCTCGGCCGTCATGCCTGTGGCGAGAAGGTCGAGTCCCTTCGGACCGTATGAGGTGTTCGCCCAGGCCTGGGTGGCGATGGCGCCCACGCCGGCCTTCGCCCACGGCACCACGGCGCCCACGGCGATGAACTTCGACTGCACGGCGACCCCGTAGGACTTCGACTCCGGATCCCAGGCCACGATCGAAAACGTTGAAGGATGCACATCCCGACCTCCCTCGCAGGATGAGCCTTTCGTCCCTCCCGGCCGAGCCCCTCCTCCGGTCCGCACGCCCTGTGCCGTGCATACGGTGGAGGGCCGGCAAGCCAAGGAGGGACAGCACACATTGGATACCGAAGTGGACTTCGAAGCCATCGCCCGTGACCTGGAGGGGAAGGGGCCCGAGGCGGCGCTCGCCTGGGCTCTCGGCGCCTTCCACCCCCATGTCGTGATCGCCTCCAGCTTCGGGTTGGAGGACGTGTGCCTCATCCATATGGCGCATCGCATCCGTCCCGACGTGAGGGTCTTCTACCTCGACACGGATCTTCTCTTCGCCGAGACCTACGACACCATCGACCGGCTTGCCAGGGCGCTGTCCATGACGTTCACGAGGGTGCCGGCCTCGCTCACCCTGAAGGAGCAGGCGGAGCTTCACGGGCCCGGGCTCTGGGCCCGCGATCCGGACCGCTGCTGCGAACTCCGCAAGGTGATCCCGCTCATGGGCGTCCTTTCCGGTGAGAGGGCCTGGGTCACGGGCATCCGTCGCGACCAGTCGCCCGCCCGCCGGGGCGCCCGCATCGTCGAGTGGGACGCCAAGTTCTCGCTCGTGAAGGTGAACCCGCTCGCCCCCTGGCGGGTGGAGGATGTGCGGGCCTACATCGAGGCCCACGATGTGCCCTACAACCGGCTCCACGACAGCGGCTACCCCTCGATCGGCTGCCTGCCGTGCACCCGTCCGGTCAAGCCGGGTGAGGACCCGCGATCGGGCCGCTGGGCGGGACGCGACAAGACGGAGTGCGGGCTCCACCAGTGAGATCGGCCCCGGGCCCGTCCGACCGATGCGCTATCATGCCCCATATGGACGGTTGACGGGGATGGTGGCATGGAAGTCTGGGCCCCGGTCATCACACCGTTCCGGGACGATGGTGGGGTCGATCTCGACGGGTACATAGAGAACCTCCACAGGCTCGCCCGCTGGGGGCTTACGGGGGCCCTCCTGTGCGGCTCGTCCGGGGAGTTCCCCCACCTCACCTACGAAGAGAGGCGGGAGATCCTCGTGCGCTCGGCAAGAGAGCGCCCTCAGGGATTTCGCCTCTTGGCGCAGGCGGGCGGGCTTCCCCTCCCGGACGTGCGCCGCCTCGTCGAGACTGCGGCCGACGAGGGCTATGAGGCCGCCCTCGTGATCACGCCGTACTACTTCGTCGACGAGACGTCCCCGCTTGGCCTCAAGCGCTACTACGACGAGCTCATGAAGGCGGGCCCGGTGATGATCTACCACTACCCGCAGCAGACGGGCGTCGACCTGTCGCCTCAGCTCGTCGGAGACCTCGCCGCCTCAGGCGTCGTCGGCATGAAGGACACCTCCGGCAGCGCCCCTTTTCTCGCCGCCGTCATCGCCGCCACGCCGCCTTCCTTTCGCGCCTACGGCGGGCTCGGCGGGTCCTTCCTGGCGGCGCTGACGCAGGGGGCCAAGGGCGGCATCCTGGCGCTTTCGATGCTGGCTCCATCACAGTGCCTCGAACTGGCCCGCCTTGTCGGGGAGGGCATGATCGACGAGGCGCGCACCCTGCAGTCCCGGCTCGTGCCGCTTGCACGAGCCGTCGGGGTCCAGCACGGCATCGCCGGCCTCAAATGGGCCGCAGGCCAGGTCGGCCTCGCCTCGAGCGCCCCGCGCCCACCGCTTTTGCGCCTCCATGCGGACGGGAGAGTGCATCTGGCCCGGCTGCTCGAGGAGATCCAGAGTGCCAGCGCCCACTGAGGCGCCCGCGCGCCGTATCCTCTACACGCTCTCCCTCGGCCACCTCGTCGTCGACCTGAATTCCGGCGCCGTGGCCGCCCTTCTTCCCCTCATCGAGGTCCCGTTCCATCTGTCGGTGGCGGCGCTCACACTGCTCGTCGCCCTCGCCAACGCGGTTTCCTCGATCATCCAGCCGCTCTTCGGGCTCGCCATCGATCGGACGGATCATCCGTGGATCATGCCGGGCGGGCTCGTCATCGCCTCCGTCGGCACGATGCTGGTGGGCCAGATGCCCACCTACGGCCTCCTCGTGGGCGCGGTCTGCATCGCCGCCGTGGGCGTGGCCATGTACCACCCGGAGGCCTCCCGTGTGGCGTACCTCGCCGCGGGTCCGATGCGGGCCTCGGCGATGAGCATCTTCTCAGCCGGCGGCAACCTCGGCTTCGCTCTGGGGCCCGTCTTCATGGCGGGCTCAGCAGCCCTTCTCGGCCTTCCCGGCACGGCGCTCTTCCTCGTCCCTGGGGCGCTCGCCCTCATCGTCTTCGCCGTCGTGCGACCGGCCCAGGTGATGGGAGGTAAGGACAGGCCGAAGGGGCTCCACCTAGAGGGTGAAAACCGCATCGGGCCGGTCGTCTTGGTGATGCTCGTCGTGATCTTCCGCTCGGCTCTGATCTTCGGCACGATGAGCCTCGTGCCACTCTTTCTCGTGAGCCGGTTTCACATGGACCCGCACCTGGCGTCCGCCCTCGACTTCCTTTTTCTGTTCGCAGGGGCGCTCGGCACCGTGCTCGGAGGGCCCTTCTCGGACCGCCATGGCCGGCGCTCCCACCTCCTCGTGGCCTTCGTCCTCGCCCTGCCCCTGGTGTTTGCCATGCCCCGCCTCCCCCTCCTCGGCCTTCTCGCCGCCATGGCCGTCATGGGCTTCCTCGTCGTCTCGACCTTCGCCACCACCGTGACGCTCACGCAGGAGCTCCTGCCCCATAGCGTGGGGGTCGCCTCGGCTCTGGCCGTGGGCCTCGGCGTCGGTGTCGGCGGACTCCTCGTGCTCCTCCTCGGCCACATCGCCGACCATGTCGGCATCTTCCCCGTCCTGTCCTTCTTCTTCGTGTTGCCGACGCTGTGCATCGCCTGCACCCTCCCCCTGTCCCGCAGGGTCCTCACCGCCTGATGGCGTGTCGGGGGACGAGAGAGGCCTCCGGGACCTGCGGCGTCCGCCGCCCCGGTTTCGCCGCGCCGACGGAAGCTGCACGCATCTCCCGCACCGCGGCTCGTGCGCGCGTGCCCCGTCGCCTGCGGCAAGAGGCGGCGCTCCGGCCGGGATGCCATCCCGAAACGGCGCGTAAACTCGCTCGGGAGGGGGGATGGCGTGGTCGGCCGCTGGCCGCTTCCCGGCCCCGCCGAGGTGCCGCCGATGCCCTTCTACCGCTTGACATACGGGCGGGAAGCCCCGCTTCACGATGTGGAGGGTGCGCTTCGCCGCGCCCTTGAGGCTCTGGCGCCGCTTGCGGGCCGCATCGGCATCCCCGTCGGCAGCCGGGGCATCCCCGCCCTTGCGGAAGTCCTCGAGGCCCTTCTCGGCCTCCTCCGCAAGGCCGGCGGCGATCCCGTCCTCGTCCCCGCCATGGGGAGCCACGGCGGCGGCACGGCCGACGGGCGGAGGCAGGTGCTCTCGGAACTGGGGCTCCTCAGATCCAGGTGGCCGTGGTCGTTCGACGAGCAGCCGGTCGAGGTGGCGCGCTGGGAGGGTCATCCGCTCTTCTGGCCAAAGGCGCTCGCCGAAGCCGATGTCGTCCTTCCGGTGAACCGGGTGAAGCCCCACCCCTCGTTCGACGGGGAGGTCGGCTCGGGTTGCGCCAAGATGCTGGTCGTCGGCATGGGCGGGCCAAGCGGAGCGCGCCTCTTTCACGCCGCCCCGGCGTCCTCGCTCGGGGAAAGGCTTCTCGGCATGGCCGGGGCGCTCCTCGCCACGGGCCGGGTGGCGGGCGGCATCGCCCTCCTCGAGGGTAGTGGCAAGGGCCTTTTGGAGATCCGGGCCCTGCGGGCGACCACCTTCCTTGACGACGAGCGGCGGGCCCTGGCCAGGGCTGCCGCTCTCCTGCCGCGCCTTCCCTTTTCGGACCTCGATGTCCTCATCGTGGCCGAAGTCGGAAAGAACATCGCCGGCACCGGAGTGGACACGCGCCTCGTGGGCCGCACCGGGGTGAGCGGCCTCGCCTATCGGGACGCCCCCACGGTGCGGCGCATCATCGGTCTTTCCCTCACGCCGGAGTCCCACGGCAACGCCAACGGCATGGGCCTCCTCGACTTCGTGCCCGCCTCGTTCGCGAGAGCGGTGGATCTCGTGCCGACCTACCTGAACGCCCTCACCACCGGCTTTCTCGACCGGGCGCGGCTGCCGCTCGTGCTGCCCACCGAGCGGGAGTGTCTGGCGGCGGCCCTCTTCTCCCTGAACCCGCCGACCGACAGGCCGCGGATCGCCGTCATCCGGAACACGTCCGACCTTGCGACCCTCCACGCCACGAAGGGAGCCCTCGACGCGGCGCTGAGGCGGCCTGCCGAGGTCGAGGGGCCGTTTGAGCTCTCCCTCGACCCGCTCGCCTTCACGGGCGGGTGAGAGGATCGGTCGTTCGTCGGTGCGAAGACAGGAGAGAGGGCGCCCGGCAGGGGCGCCGCAGGCGGTCGAAGGGATGGAATGCCACGTGGTTTCCGAAGAAGCGTACCGTCCCCTGGCCGAGGTGGCCGTCAGGGTCGGGGTCAACCTTCAGAAGGGACAGGACCTCGTCGTGACGTCGGACACCCAGCACGCCAGTGCCGTGCAGGCCGTGGCGAAGGCGGCCTATGACGCCGGCGCCCACAGAGTCTGGACCTTCTTCAGCGACGAGGCCCTCGACCGGATCACGTTCGAGAGGGCCGCGGACGAAGCACTCCAGGACTTCCCGGCCTGGCGGGTCGAGATGTTCATGGGCCCTGCCCGGGCGAAGGCCGCCTTCCTCACCGTTCTCGGGAATAACCCGGACGCCTTTGCGAACGTCCCGCCAAAGCGGCTCGCCATGGTCCAAAAGGCGGGCGGCCAGGCGATGAAGCCCTTTCGCGATCTCACCATGAACCACCGGATCGCCTGGTCCGTCACCTCGGCGCCGAGCCCCGAGTGGGCGAAGAGGGTCTTTCCTGACCTTCCGGCGGAGGCCGCCGAGGCGAGGCTCTGGCAGGCCATCCTGGAGGCGAGCCGGGCGGACGGAGCGGATCCGGTGGGCGCGTGGCAGAGGCACAAGGAAGAGCTTTCGTCCCGGCGGGAGTGGCTGGACTCCCTCGCCATCGACTCGCTGCACTACGTCGCTCCGGGAACGGACCTCACCGTCCGCCTGCCTGGGACGCACACCTGGGTGGCGGCCGGAAAGCTGCGGGGGCTCCCCTACGTGACCTGCCCGAACGTCCCGACCGAGGAGTGTTTCACGGCCCCCCAGCGCGACGGCGTCGACGGCACCGTGAGGAGCACCAGACCGCTGTCCCTGGGGGGGCAGCTGGTCGAGGGGATCGAGCTCACCTTCGAGAACGGGCGCGTCGTGAAGGCGTCGGCCGCGCAGGGCGAGGCCGCCCTCACGCAGCTCATCGGGACCGACGAGGGGGCGCACTACCTCGGCGAGGTGGCCCTCGTTCCCGTCGACTCGCCCATCGCCCGCTCCCGCCTTCTCTTCTACAACACGCTCTTCGACGAGAACGCCTCGTGCCATCTCGCCCTCGGCCAGGCCTACCCGATCTGCCTCACCGACGGCCACGACGCCGCATCCGAGGAGGACCTCATGAAAAAGGGCGCGAACGTCTCCCTCGCCCACGTCGACTTCATGGTCGGTTCGGAGGATCTCGACATCACGGCGACGACCCGGGACGGCCGGAACATCGGGATCTTCAGGAAGGGCCTGTGGGCCTCCCCCGTCGCCTGAGGACGTAAGGCTCCTTGACGCTCCTTCCCGGCGGCGAGAAGGTGGAATCACAGGGCCTTCATCGTTTGGGGGAGTTTTCGTGCGCTACGTCCACACACGCATCCGCGTCCGGGACCTCGAGCGCTCCATCGCCTTCTACCAGCTCCTGGGCTTGGATCTCCACGGCCGCTCGACGTCGCCCAGGGGAAACGCCCTCGTGTTCATGCGCGACCCCGCCACCGGCACCGACCTCGAGCTCTGCCAGATGCCGGGCGACACAACCTTCTCGTTCCCCGAGGACATTTTCCACCTCGCCTATCTCGTGCCGGACCTGAGGGCGGAACTCGCCCGGCTTGGACAGGCGGGCGTGAAGGTCACGGAGCCCTACACCCCGACCGGGTCGGGAGCCCTGTCCTTCATCGAGGACCCGGACGGCTACGAGATCGAGCTCCTGGAGCGCCGCCCGTGATCCACCTGGAGGACGAGGCCGGCGACGTCATCAGGAAGGCTCGCCGCGGACGGGCCCTGGCGTCGCGCGATGCAGCCGCCCTGGCCGGCGTGAGCGAGGACGAACTGGCGGCGGTGGAGGCGCTCACGAGACCGGTGACGCCATCCTTCCGGCCGCTCGCCGAGGCGCTCGGCCTGAGGCCCGACCCCCTCCTCGCCATGGTTGGGGAGGAGGGGGTCGACGCGGTCCTGCCACTTCACGTCACGCGCCTTCCCACGCCGTGGGGATCCTTCACCTATGTGGTGGACACGGAGGATGGGGCGGTCGTGATCGACCCGGCCGTGCCGCCCGCCGTCCTCGGTCAGGCGCTCTCTGGCAAAAAGCTCGCCGCAACCCTCCTCACGCACGGTCACCAGGACCACGTGGCGACGGTGGACGTCGTGGCCGGCCAGGCCCCCGTCTTCGCCCACCCCGACCTCGCCGCCCAGGTGGGTGGCGAGGGGTGGATGGCGGGGGATCGCTTCGGCTTCCTGCCCATCCCATCTCCCGGCCACGCCGAGGACGGCATGGCCTTCTTCGGTCACGGGGTCCTCATCACCGGCGACGCCCTCTTCGCCCGCTCGGCGGGAGGGGCGCCCACCCCGGAGCGCTACGCCGAGGCCCTCGCAAGCGTCGGGCTCCTTCTGGCCCAGGACGCGGCGACGGTCGTGCTGCCCGGGCACGGCGGCACCTCCACCATCGCCCTGGAGCGGCGACTGAACCCCTTCCTCCCGGCCTCCTCGCCGCTTGCGGTTGCCTCGTGAAGGTCGCCCTCATAGGCGCCGGCGGCACCCGGATGCCGCTACTCGTCCACGGTCTCCTCGTCCGGCAGGCGGCCATCGGCCTCGACGAAATCGCCCTCGTCGACACGGACGCTAAGAGGCTCGATGTGATGACCGCCCTCCTTGGCCACCTGAGGGCCCAGGCCTCGCCGGGTGCGGACGTGCGCATCGCTCCCGCCACACTGGATGAGGCGCTTCAGGGCGCCTCCTTCGTGTTCTCGGCCATGCGCGTGGGCGGAGCCCTGGGGCGCGTCAAGGACGAGCGGATCCCCCTCGGCCTGGGCGTCCTGGGACAGGAGACAACGGGCCCCGGCGGGATGGCCATGGCGCTTCGCACCATCCCCGTCGCCGTCGACATCGCCCGGCGGCTCAAGAGGCGCTCCCCCGGGGCCTGGCTCATCAACTTCACGAACCCGTCGGGCCTCGTCACCGAGGCCGTCAGCGACGCTGGTTTTTCGCGGGTGGTCGGACTGTGCGACGCTCCCTCCTCCCTCGCCCACGGCATCGCCCGCTTTAGGGGCGTGGATGACGGCGCGATCTCGCTCAGCTACGCCGGTCTCAACCACCTCGGCTGGGCCGTCGACGTGAAGGAGCGGGGAAGGAGCATCCTCACCGAGCTCATCGCCCTTGGCGAGAGCCTCGTCGCCTCCGTCCGCCCCCTGAACCCCTTTTCTGCCGGACTCATCCGCACCATCGGCTGCCTTCCAAACGAGTACCTCGCCTACTATTACCTGCGCCAGGCGACCCTGGCCGGCATTTTGGCGGCGAAAGAGACCCGCGGCGAGGAGCTCCTGCGGCGGGAGAGCGCCCTCTACCCGGCCCTCGCCGAGCGCCTTGGCGCCGGCGACGGCGTCGGAGCCCTCGAGGTCTACGGGCGCTTCGTCAGCGAGCGGCGAAGCGGCTACATGGAGCGGGAGATCGGGAAAAGGCGCCCCGTCGGGCCGGAGAGCGTCTTCACGGAGGAGGGCTACGAGGGGCTCGCCCTCAGGGTCATGACCGGACTCGCCGGAGCGGGAGCAGAGGAGCTCGTCCTGAACGTGCGCTCCCCCTCGCCGCTCGGGGACGGGGTCATCGAGACCACCTGCACCGTCGATCGCGGCGTGACGGCGCACCCCTGGCCGGGCCTTCCCCCTCACGCCATGGCGCTCGTCCAGGCGGTCAAGACGTATGAACGTCTCACCGTGAAGGCCGTCCGCGAAGGTGAGCGCAAGGCCGCCGTGGAAGCCCTCCTCGCGCACCCGCTGGTCGGGGACCATGGCGTCGCAACGGCGCTCGTGGACGCCTTTCTCGTCGCCCATTCGAGCTATCTCCCCGCCTTTCACTAGGAGGGCGCGCAAAGGGGCAGGCCGTGAACGACAGGGAATCCTTTGCCCTCTTTCTCCCCGCCTACCTGAGGGATCTCAGGAAGATCGTCGACATGGACTCCGGCTCTTATGACGCCGACGACGTGGCGGCGCTCGCCGACCTCTTCGCCGGCTGGCTGGCAGCGATGGGCGGGAAGGTCACTTCGTCGCGGCCCATGGCGGAGCTGGGACCGCTCACCGCCGGGCGCTTCACGGGCTCCGGCAAGGGCCGCGTGCTGCTCATCGGCCACCTCGACACTGTCTATCCCCACGGCGAGGCCAGGCGCCATCCGTTCATGATCGAGGGCGAACGGGGGAAGGGCCCCGGCGCCGGGGACATGAAGGCCGGGTGCCTCTTGGGCCTCTACGCCGTGAAGGCCCTCCTCAAGAAGGACGCCCCCTTCGGCAAGATCACGCTCCTCCTCACCCCGGACGAAGAGATCGGATCGCCCGCCTCCTGGAAGGCGATAGGACCCCTCGCCGCGGAGCACGACGCCACGCTCGTTCTCGAACCCGGCCGCCTGGACGGCTCCGTCGTGGTCGCCAGGAAGGGCGTCGGCGACTTCACGATCCGGGCGAAAGGGCACCCGGCCCATGCCGGCGTCGCCCCGCAGGCGGGACGAAGCGCCATCGTGGAGCTCGCCCGGCAGATCGTCCACCTCACCGAAGAGGCCCCGCACCACCCGGGGCTCACCTTCAACGTCGGCACCGTGAAGGGCGGCAGCCGCCCCAATGTGGTGCCCGAGCACGCCGAGATGGTCATCGACGTGCGGGCCGAGACCGCCTTCGCCGCCGACGAGGCGCGCCACCTGTTCGCTTCCCTAAGGCCCTTCACGGACGGCGTGAAGATCTCCGTGGAGGGCGACTTCGGGTCACCGCCCATGGAGACGACGCCCGCCATCCGCGCCCTCTACGCCCTCGTCGAGGAGGCCGCAAGGAAGGTGGGCGTCGCCGTCAAGGCGGCCTCCACGGGCGGCGGTTCCGACGCCAACCGGATCGCCGCCGCCGGGCGCCCCGTTCTCTGCGGCATGGGGCCGATCGCCGGCGGGGCGCACTCGGAGGACGAGTACGTCCTCGTGCCGTCGGTGACCGAGAGGGGGGCGCTCCTCGTCGAGGTGCTGGAGCGCATCGGCCGGGATGGTTTCGCTCCGAAGTCCCGCGAAGGCTGAGCGTCCGGGAGACCAGATTCGGGAGGCATGCGCATGGACGGTCTCATGATGGATTTCCAGCTCACGATTCCAGCGCTCCTGCGTCGGGCGGAGAATCTCTACCGAGGACGCGAGATCGTCTCGCGCCTTCCGGACCGCTCGCTTCACCGCTACACCTACGCCGACTTCATCGACCGCTCCAAGCGGCTCGCCCTGGCCCTGAAAAGGCTTGGCGTCGGACCCGGAGATCGGGTGGCGACCCTCGCCTGGAACCACTACGCCCACCTCGAGGCCTATTTCGGGGTGCCGGCGGCGGGCGCGGTGCTTCACACCGTGAACCTGCGGCTTGTGCGCGAGGACATCACCTACATCACCCATCACGCGGGCGACAGGGTCCTGCTCGTCGACGAGGCGCTCCTCCCCCTCTACGAGTCGATCGCGCCGACCCTCGACATCCCGCACGTGATCGTGATGCTGGCGACGAGGCCCGTCGCCTCCGGGCTCCTCGACTACGAGCAGCTCATAGCCGCCGAGGACCCGGCGGACTTCAGCTATCCCGACCTCAAGGAGACCACGGCGGCCGCCATGTCCTACACCTCCGGCACCACAGGGCGGCCGAAGGGCGTCCTCTACTCGCACCGCTCGATCGTTTTGCACACGCTGGGGCTCGGCCTCGCCGAGACCTTCGGCATCACCGGCAGGGACACGATCCTGCCGGTCGTGCCGATGTTCCACGTGAATGCCTGGGGGCTTCCGTTCGCAGGCGTCCTGGTCGGTTCGAAGATTGTCCTGCCCGGACCCCACCTCGATCCGGCGAGCCTCCTCGAACTCTTCGCCGGCGAGCGGGTGACCTTCACCGGGGGCGTGCCCACGATCTGGTTCGGCATTCTCGACGCCCTCGACAGGGAGCCGCGCAGGTATGACCTCTCGGCCCTGCGGATGATGGTGGTGGGCGGCGCAGCCGCCCCTCCCGCCATGATCCAGGCCTTCGACGAACGGCATCACCTGAAGGTGGTGCACGCCTGGGGCATGACCGAGACGACGCCGCTCGGCACGGTGAGCCACCTGCCGCCCGAGATGGACGCGGCGGATGACGGGGCGAAGCTCGCCGTGAGGGCCCGCCAGGGGATCCCGGTCCCCCTCGTCGAGATCCGGGCGAGGGGCGAGAACGGCCTCGTGCCGTGGGACGGCAGGACAGCCGGCGAGCTCGAGGTCAGAGGCCCCTGGGTCGCCTCACGCTATTTCGGGTCCGATGCCCCCGACGACCGCTTCTCGGACGACGGGTGGTTCCTGACGGGCGACATCGTGAGCATCGACCCGAACGGCTCCATCCACATCCAAGACCGCTCGAAGGACGTCATCAAGTCCGGCGGCGAGTGGATCAGTTCCGTCATCCTCGAGAACGCCATCATGGGCCACCCGGCCGTCGCCGAGGCGGCGGTCATCGCCATCCCCGACCCGAAGTGGCAGGAGCGCCCCCTCGCCTGCGTGGTGCTGCGGGAAGGGATGAGCGCCAGCGGGGAGGAGATCCTCGCCCACATCGCCCCGCACTTCCCGAAGTGGTGGATCCCGGAGAGGGTCGCCTTCGTCGACGCCATACCGAAGACGGCCGCTGGAAAGTTCCTGAAGTCCGCACTCCGGGAGCGCTTCGCCAAAGAGGCCGGCTGAGGCGGAAAGCGCCCCGACAGGCGACAGGTGTCTTCACACGGGAGGCAGGACATGCGAGGCCTGGTAAGCGCTCTTCTCGTCCTTCTCCTCCTGGCGGCAGAGACGGCCTGCGGTGCGCCATCTCGTCCGAAGGCGAAGGGGCCGGTCAGGAAGACGAAGATTGTCACCACCGCCCCGCCCGCGCAGGGGACGACCTCACCAACGACACCCGCAGGCGGGGGATCTGAGGGGGCGACGTCCCTCTGGCCGTCCCAGCCCATCGATTCGAGCCAGCCCATCCCGCCCCTCCAGCCGCCCGCCCACCATGGCCCCGTGAACGGCTGTGATCCGTTCACGATCTCTCCGGCAGGGCCCTTCAACATGTGCCTCGCCAGTTCCGTGCCGAAGTTCTGGTGCTGCTCGGCGTCCTACGACAATTGGTCCGGGATCGTGGCCGGCACGACGGTGGACCTGAAGGGCGCCGTGCAGGTGGATCCCTCCACGTCAAAGCCCTTGGCGCCCGACGTGGTCGTGATCGATCCCGACGGCACGAAGACGCTCATACCCGTCGCGGCAGACGGCGCCTTCGCAAAAGAAGTCTCCTTCCCCACGGTCGGAGAGTACCAGCTGGGTGTGCTCTACGGCGGGAAGCCCATCGAAACATCCCCCTTCGACGTGGCCTGGGACTACGTCATCCCGAACGGCGCTCCGACCGTCTCCTCCCTCTTTCCCGACTCGAGCCGCGTCTGGCCGGCCTACGACGTGTTCCTCGCCGTGCCGGTCGGCCAGACCACGACCTACACCATCCAGGCGGTGGACGCCGCCGGCACGCCGCAGCCGGGTGTGGTCCTGGGCTTTTACGGACCGATCACGGACGCGCAAGGCGACGCCACCCTCACGATCTCCCCCCCTCAGGAGGTCGCCTACTCGCCTCCAGACGCCCTTGCGCCCAACCTCTTCACGCAGAGCTATGTCGACATCACGGGCGCCGATGGCGGCCTCACCGGCTTCCCGACTTCTCCAGGCGTTAGCGCCCCGACCGTGCGCCGGGTGGTACGGGGTGGCACCGCCTCCTATGACACCGTCGACTTCCTCCTCGCCCTGAATGATGGCTTCACGACGACCGGGACCTCACCATCCGTCGACTGGAACGCCACATCCGGGACCCTCACGATCACCGATTCAGGACCTGGAACCGCGGCGCGCCTCGTCGCAGCCACCGGGGAGGTGGACGTCGGCGTATGGCAGGACAGCGCCTGGACATGGAAGCCCTTTGGCACGACCTCGCCCGTGGTGACGGGAGGTCAGGTCTACCTTGGCGTGACCGACCTCGTCACCCTTTTGAACGCCTTCGCCTGGGCAGCGCCGGACGGCAGGGGCGGCCTCCTCTTCTCGGATGCGTACATTCCGTGACGGCTCAGCCGAGGTACGAGCCGCCGTTCACGAAAATGAGTGCCCCCGTCGCGTAGGGAGCGCCTCCCACGATCCAGGACGCCCAGGCCGCGATCTCATTCACCTGGGCCAGCCTTCCCAGGGGGATGCCGGCGGCCAGTTTCTGGCGGGCGCGCTCCGAGGTGAGCCCAAATCGCCTCTTCACGTCCTCGGTCTCCGTGAAGCCCGGGACCAGGCAGTTCACCCGCACGTGGGGGGCGAATTCCAGGGCGAAGCACTTGGTGAGCACCATCACACCCGCCTTGGCGGCGCAGTAGTTGGCGCCGTCCCGGCGGCCGCGGATGCCGGTCGAGGCGCCGATGGTGAGGATCTGGCCGCCGCCCTGGGCGGCCATGCGCATCGCCGCCTCGCGGGCGGTGAGGAAGGTGCCGTTGAGTTGCGAGGAGATGGCGACGTTGAAGTCGGTGAGCGTCATGTCACGGATGGCAAGGTCCCGGTTCGCCCCGGCTGCGGCGACGAGGACGTCGATGCGGCCGTAGCGCCGGTCGATCTCGGAGAAGAGCCGCTCCACCTGGCGGGGGCGGCCGACGTCCGCGCGCACGAAGACCGCCTCCCGACCGGAAGCCTGGAGGGAGGCGACGAGGGCACGGGCGCCGTCGACGTCGCTCTTGCAGTTCACCACCACGGCGGCGCCATCGTCGGAGAGCCGCCGGGCGATGGCGGCGCCGATGCCCCGGCTGCCTCCCGTGACGAGGGCGACCTTCCCCTCGAGCCCCACACAGTCACCTCGCCCGTCCGGCACTCCCCATAAACCTATGCGTTCGGGCCAGAGGTACTTCCCCTGCCTGGGACGAATATGGGGCGGGTTGTATCGACCGACTGTTCGGAAGGAGACTCGACTTGCCAGATTCGTCGCTCCTCGCGTCCTACGCCGAGGTTCTCGTCCGCATCGGTCTCAATGTCCAGAAGGACCAGCCAGTCGTGATCCGTGCGAACACCGACCAGGCCCCCTTCGTCCGCCTCCTGGCCGAGAAGGCTTACGACGCCGGAGCGTCGCGGGTTTCGGCGGACTGGCGCGATGAGGGCATCACCCTCATCGACTTTCAGAGGCAGTCGCTCGAGATGCTGGAACACGTGCCGCAGTGGATCGTGGCCAGGGAGCAGGAGAACATCGACGACGGCGCCGGCTTCATCTCCCTGACCGGCGAGGACCCGGACCTCCTCTCAGGGGTGGCCCCGGAGCGCGTCGGGGCGAGAGGCAGGGCCTTAGGCAGGGCCATGAAGCACCTGCGGGAGTACACGATGAACGATCGCCGCTCGTGGCTCGTCGCCTCCGCGGCGACGCAGCCATGGGCCGAGAAGATGTTCCCCGACCTCAAGGGCGAGGCGGCGATCGAAGCCCTGTGGGAGGCCATTTTCACCACGATGCGGCTTCACGGACCCGACCCCGTGGCCACCTGGAAGGAGCATGTCGCCTTTCTCGAGGGGCGCTCGGAGCGCCTGAACGGCTTTCGCCTGGCGGCGCTCCACTTCACGGGCCCAGGCACCGACATCACGGTCGGCCTCGCCGACGGGCACCACTGGTCTGCCGCCGGATCCGTGAACGACTTCGGGGTGCCGTTCGTGGCGAACCTCCCCACGGAGGAGGTCTACACGGCGCCGCACCGCGACCGGATCGACGGCTACGTGTCGGCCACGCTACCCCTCGTCTACGGGGGTGTCACCGTCGGCGGCATCCGCCTCACCTTCGAGAAGGGACGCGTGGTGAAGGCCGAGGCGAGAGAGAACCAGAAGACCCTCGAGGAGGCCCTCGCCGCCGACGAGGGGGCGAGGAGCCTTGGCGAGATCGCGCTCGTTCCGGTCGACTCGCCGATCGCCGGGATGAACCGGCTCTTCTATGAGACGCTCTTCGACGAGAACGCCTCGTGCCACCTGGCGGTCGGGGCGGCGTATCCGACCTGCCTCGAGGGCGGGCGCGACCAGACGCGCGAGGAGCTTGCGAGGCGGGGCGCCAACGACAGCATCACCCACGTCGACTTCATGGTGGGTTCGGCGGAAACCGACATCGACGGCATCGGCCTAGACGGGTCCCTCACTCCCATCTTCAGGGGGGGCCGCTGGGCCTTCTGAATCCGAAGGCGCCCAGGGTGGCAGGGCATCATCCGCCTCGCCCACCGGCGGGACCTTGTCGGGAACGATCCACGGATTGTCGCCAAAGGCCGTCTCCCCTGGGGGCGGCCTTCTCGCGACCAGGATACCGACGCCGGTCGCGATGCCTGTGGCGGCGGCGGGCAGGATGGTCCCGTCGAAACCGAAGGAAAGGAGGTAGTAGACGAGCACGATCCCCGACCAGACGAACTGGACGGCCGCCGAGGACGCAAAGAGATACGGGATGAGGCAGAACGCCACGCTGGCGGCCAGGAGAAGGGCGGCGAGCCCCGGGCTGTGCAGGGAGGCGGCGAGGGAGACGTTGGCGCAGGCGTATGTGCCGCCTGGCGTCGTCTGGCACGACGTCGCGGCGGGCAGGAGCCACAAGGCGAGAGCGCCGGCGATGGCCAGTCCCGATGTGATCGGCGCTCCGTTGCGTTCCACCCATTGGGCGAAGGTCACGCTGCTCGTCACTCCCTGACGTCGGCTCCGCGGGCGGGCCCGGTGACGGGCGGCAGGCGGTGCGGGGACGCCCTGCCCTGTTCAAGGCTTACCCCACAGGGCCCATCAGGGCAATACCGGTCGGGCCGTGCGAACTGAGGGAATCCTTTGGGCGGGGAGATGAGTGCTGGTGACCCGTATCCTGGTCGTGTTCGACACGCGCTACGGCTCAACGATGAATCTGGCGTTCCACGTGGCGGAAGGCGTCAAGGGCGTGGAGGGCGCTGAGCCTGTCACCCGCCGGGTGGCGGATCGCGAAGCGGTGGAGGAGATCGTCAAGGACAATGAGCGTCGGGAGCGGGCCATGGCCCAGCTTCAGCCGATCCGTGAGGTCACGCACGACGACCTGCGGCAGGCGGATGGCATCATCTGCGGCTCGCCGACCCGCTTCGGGAGCATGACGGCGGCCATGAAGGCCTTCTGGGACAGCACCGGTCCGCTCTGGGCGAAGGGCGAGCTCGCCGGCAAGGTCGGCGCCGCCTTCTCCACCACCTCGACGCCGCATGGGGGCAACGAGATGACCCTCTTCTCCCTCATCGTGCCGATGATGCACCACGGCATGCTGATCGCGGCACCGGGATACGTCCATCCTTCCTCCTGGCACGCCTCCTCCCCTTACGGCCTCACCTGGGTCGCCGGTCTTGGCTCGGACCACGACCCCGATGAGGCGACGTGCCGCCTCGCCCGCGACCTCGGCGAGAGAGTGGCCACCTTCGCCACGCGCCTTGCCGGAAGGAAGGCGCTCCACGAGGTGCTCTAGACCTCCCGGGTGTCAGGCTCCGCGCCGCTCATCCCCGGAGTCCCTCGGCAGGACCTGACCTTCCGTGTTGCCTTTCCCACGCCCCAAAGGGGATGACTCCGGCCCCGGGCTCAGGCGGGTCCGGCAGTCTCGCATAGAGTTCCAGGGCATGTCCGTCCGGGTCCGTGAGATAGGCGCTCACGGCCGGCACCCAGGCATGGACCGAGAGATCCTCCTCGCGCCCCTCGAAGTCCCGCACCGCCACGCCCTTCTCTGCAAGCGCCCGGAGCGCCCCACCCAGGGCGTCGACCTCGAGGCCGAAGGCCACGTGCTGGCGCTGGATGCGGCTCGTGTCCGGTGTCGTATGCGCACGGACCCGGTCGTCCTGGCGAACCCGCCACAGGCCGATCTGGTCGCCCCGCTCGGAGCCCGTCCAGAGAAAGCAGACGTCGTCGCCCCGAAACGCCCTTGAGAAGCCCAGGACGCTGGTGTAAAAGGCCTCGGACGCGTCGAGGTCGCTCACCACCAGATGAATCTCGCAAACCGAAAGCTCCATCGTCAACCTCCCCGACCCGTGCTCACCTCGCATGCGCCCGACCTTAGTTCGATCGGCCCCGCGGCGTCACCTCTCGCAGACCGCCTTGACATCGCACCATGTCCATATATCTTCAATCCAAAGACATCTTCAGTCGGAGGATGGGATGGCAGCAATGCCCCGGATCCGCCCCCTGACGCCGGAAGACGCCCTCTTCGTCGGGTTTGCCCTGCTGGGCCCCCTGCAGGCGGCGGGGCGCGCCGTGGGCATCACGCTCAGCCAGGCCGCCCTCCTGTTCGCCCTGTCCACCGGCGCCGAGATGACGGGGCGCGAGGTCGGACGGGCGCTTGGCATCACCTCCGGCCCGGTGACGAGCCTGACGGCTCGCCTCCTGGCAAGGCGCCTCATCCGCAGGCGGCCCGACCCCTCCGATCTGCGGTCGGTCCTGTTTGGCATCACCGGAAGGGGCCAGGCGGTCCTCGCCGCTTACCGGCAGGCTGCCGAGGACCGCCTGTGCGAAAGGCTTGACAGAGAGCTCTTATTAGACGATGTTCTAAGCATCTAATCGACCGCGGCAAGGGGAGGACGCACGGTGTCGTTGTCCGACGTCTTCCATGCCCTGGGGGACCCGACGCGCAGGAGGATCCTCGGCATGCTGGCCGGGGGCGACCTCCCCGCCGGAGAGATCGCGGCGGCCTTCGACATCTCGAAGCCGAGCGTGAGCCACCACCTGGGCGTCCTCAGGAAGGCCGGGCTGGTCGTGGACGCGAGAAGGGGACAGCAGATCATCTACTCCCTGAACACGACTGTCTTCCAGGAGGTCATGGGCTGGGTCATGGACCTCGCAGGCGGGGACGGGCCCGCTGACCCACCGCCCGGGAAAAGGGGGCCATGACCATGCCCGAGAATGGAGCGCCGGACGGATACAGCGCCGCCGCCGAGTGGCGTCACGACGCGGCGGCCATCGCCCTCATGATCCTGATGGTCGCAGGGGGCATCCTGGCCTACGGCCACCTGCCGCCGGTCATCCCCACCCACTGGGGTCTCGACGGACAGCCGAACGGCTGGTCATCCCGCATGGTCGCCGTCGGCTTCCCACCGGCCCTGACCCTCGCCCTCTGGGCGCTCCTCCTGGTGCTTCCCCAGATCGACCCCGGGCGACGGAACTACGCCGTGTTCATAGGCTTCTACCGCGCCCTGCGCCTCGCCCTCGTGCTCCTGATGGCGGTGCTCTATGCCACGGCCCTTCTCTCCGGCGTCGGCTACCGCGTGAGCATCCCCGCCGTGACCACAATCGCCGTGTCCGGTCTCATGATCTTTCTCGGGAACTTCATGGGAAGGCTGCGTCACAACTACTTCGTGGGTATTCGCACACCCTGGACGCTCGCCGACCAGGAAGTCTGGCGACAGACGCACCGGGTGGGGGGACGCCTTTTCGTGATCGGCGGCTTCCTGCCTCTGGCGGGCCTCTTCTTCTCGCCGGCGGCGGCTCTCGCCCTCTTGTTGGTGGGGGTGCTGGGGGCGGTCCTCCTCTCGGTGGCGTACTCCTACCTCGTCTACCGCCGGGTGGTCGGCATCTGAGGAAGGGGGCGCCTCGCCGGCCATCCGGCGCTCGCCCCGGCCCGCTCAGGCCGCACCGGAGCCCAAGGGCCCTTTCTCTTCCATCGCCTGCGCCGTGTGCACGCATCCGGCGCGATTGCGCTAGAATGTGGTCGACCACCTTCAGGGTCTGGTGCGGGGCGAGAGCCCCAATTCCGTACCGGCGGTATCCCCGGCATGACCGGGGGAGCCCGCGAGCCCCCCTTTGGGGGGCAGATCCGGTGAGAAGCCGGAGCCGACCGTACAGTCGGGATGGAAGAAGGGGGTTTCTTGCCCTTCCTTCCAAGCCGGCCGCCCGAAGGGGCGCCGGCCTTTTTCTTCGTGGGAGGTGCCTCTCCTGCCCGATGCGTCCTTCTTCATGCGCCGGGCCCTCGAACTCGCCGAACGCTCGGTCGGCGAGACCTCGCCGAACCCGATGGTCGGCTGCGTGATCGTGCGCGACGGCCGGATCGTGGGCGAGGGCTACCACAAGAAGCCCGGCCTCCCTCACGCCGAGGTGGAGGCCCTCCGCCAGGCGGGCTCCCAGGCCCGAGGGGCCGATCTTTACGTCAACCTGGAGCCGTGCTGCCATTACGGCAGGACACCCCCATGCACGGAGGCCATCATCGAGGGCACCATCCGGCGCGTCGTGGCGGCCACCGGCGATCCCAACCCGAAGGTGGCGGGGGGCGGCTTCGCCGCCCTGCGCCAGGCCGGGATCGAGGTCGAGGTCGGGCTTCTCGAGGATGAGGCGCGGGCCCTGAACGAGGCATACTTCCACCGGCTTCGCCACGGACGCCCGTTCGTGACGCTGAAGTGGGCGATGACACTCGACGGCAAGGTGGCCGGCCCGGGAGGGGAGACCGCACGCCTCTCGGGCGAGGAGGCACTGCGGCGGGTCCACGAGGAGAGGAGGCGCCACGACGCCATCATGGTGGGCGTCGGCACCGTGCTCACGGACGACCCGGAGCTCACGGTGCGTCACGTCCCCGGCCGCTCGCCTCGGCGCATCGTGGTCGACGCCCGCCTTGATACCCCCCCCGGCGCCAGGGTTCTCTCCCCCGGCGTTCCCACCCTGATCCTCACCACGGAGGATGCCGACCAAAAGCGGGCGAGGCATCTCGAGGAGAAGGGTGCGCGTGTGCTGAGGCTTCCCGCCTCGGGGACCCGTGTGGACGTCAGGAAGGCGCTCTCCCTTCTCGCCGACGATGGCGTCTCGACCCTCCTCGTCGAGGGTGGGCCGACGCTCCACGGGACGTTCATGGATCTCGGCCTCGCCGATAGGCTCCTGGTCGACGTGGCCTCCCGGGTGATCGGGACGAGGGACGCTCCCTCGGCGGTGATGGGCGAAGGTGCGCGAAAGGGACCGCTGGCTGTCGGTTTCACCATCGTCCGGGTCGATGATCTGGCGGGCGATGTCGTGATCGAGGCCCGTCCAAGAGGGGGTGAGGCACCTGTTCACAGGCATCGTGAGGATGAGGGGCCGGCTGTTGGGACGCTCGCCGACATCGACGGGAGCTGAAATCGTCGTCGAGGCGTCGGGACTCGCGGCCGGGGCGGGGGACTCCGTGGCGGTCGAGGGGACATGCCTCACCGTCGTCGGGTCCCGGGAGCAGCGCTTCTCGTTCGACCTCAGCCGCGAGACCCTGGCCCTCACCACGCTTGGCAGCCTGGAGATCGGGCGGGCCGTGAATCTCGAGCCGAGCCTGAGGCTCGGGGATCCGGTGGACGGGCACCTCGTGCAGGGTCACGTGGACGGCGTCGGCACCTGCCTCGCCCTCGACCGGGAGGGGGACGGGGCACGGCTCACTGTGGAGGTGCCGGAGCATCTGGCAAGGCACCTCGCCTGGAAGGGATCCGTCGCCGTGAACGGCGTCTCCCTCACCATCGCCACGAGGCAGGGCGCCATCTTCGAGGCGGCGCTCATCCCCACCACGCTTTCCCTCACCACGCTTTCACTTCTTGAGCCGGGCGATGGGGTCAACATCGAGGTGGACATGATCTCCCGCTACCTCGACGCCCTCATCTCCCATCGGATCCCGAAGGAGGCCACCCGCCATGTTCCTCTCCGTTGAAGAGGCGATCCGGCGCTTTGCCGCTGGGGAGATGCTCATCATTGTCGACGACGCCGACCGCGAGAACGAGGGTGACGTGTGCATCGCCGCCGAGAAGGTGACGCCTGAGGCGATCACCTTCATGGTCACCCAGGGACGGGGCCTCGTGTGCCTTCCCATCACAGAGGAGCGGGCGCTGGCCCTCGAACTGCCGGTGATGGTGGAGAGGAACGAGGAGCACATGCGCACCGCCTTCACCATCTCCATCGACGCCCGAAACGGGATCAAGACCGGCATCTCGGCCCGCGACAGGGCGACGACGGTCAAGGCCGCCGTGGCCCCGGACGCCAGGGCCGCAGACCTCGTCCGCCCAGGGCACGTCTTCCCGCTCATCTCCCACGAGGGTGGGGTGCTGAAGCGTGCCGGACACACCGAGGCGGCCGTCGATCTGGCGAGGCTTGGCGGACTTGAGCCTGCGGCCGTGGTCTGCGAGGTCCTGAACGACGACGGCTCCATGGCGCGCCTTCCCGACCTCGAGAAGTTCGCCAAGAAGCACGGACTCGGCATCGTCACCATCGCCGACCTGATCTCCTGGCGCCGCCACCGCGAGAAGCTCGTCACGCGCCTCGCCGAGGCCACTTTGCCCTCGAAGTTCGGGACGTTCCGGGCCATCGCTTTCGAGGACTCGGTGAACCACGACGTGCACCTCGCCCTTCTCAAGGGCACGGTGGACGATGGGCTCCCGGTGCTCACCCGCATGCACTCCGAGTGCCTCACCGGCGACACGCTGGGCTCGCTGCGGTGCGACTGCGGCGAGCAGCTCCAGGCCTCGCTCCGGATGATCGAAGAGGCCGGACGCGGCTGCCTCGTCTACCTCCGTCAGGAGGGAAGGGGCATCGGGCTCGGCGCCAAGATCGCCGCCTACGCCCTGCAGGACAAGGGGTTCGACACCGTGGAGGCCAACCGCCAGCTCGGCTTCCCGCCCGATCTCAGGGACTACGGGATCGGGGCGCAGATCCTGGTCGAACTGGGGATCACGAAACTCCTCCTCCTGACCAACAACCCCAAGAAGATCGCCGGACTCGAGGGCTACGGGATCGAGGTCGTGGACCGGGTGCCGATCGAGATCCCGCCGCACCCCGAGAACCGGCGCTACCTCCTCACCAAGAAGACGAAGCTCGGCCACATCTTCACCGACCTCTGAGATGGCAGGATCACACGTACCGGAACTCCGCTCGCTGGGACCGATCGGCCCGACCGCCGTCGTCGCCTCCTCCTACCACGAGGAGATCGTGGCGGCGCTCGTGGCCGGTGCCGAACGGGCGCTGGCGGCCGCCAGCTCCCCCCGCCCCGAGGTGGTCTGGGTGCCGGGTGCACTTGAGATTCCCCTCGCCCTGAAATGGCTCACGGCCGCCCGCAGGATCGTGGCCGCCTGTGCGGTGGGCTGTGTGATCCGCGGCGAGACGGCGCATTTTGACGTCGTGGTGCGGACGTCGGCGGCAGGGGTGGCGGAGGTCTCCCTCACCTCAGGTACCCCAATCGGCCATGGGGTGCTGGCCTGTGAGACCATCGAGCAGGCACGGGCCCGCTCGGCCGACGATGTCACGAACAAGGGCTACGAGGCGATGGCTGCCGCCCTTGTGATGGCCGCACTTCGTGAAAAACTTAACTTGTAGGAATATGTCACCTTGCCGTCGACCCCATTCGACGATAAAGCCATACGCCACAAGGGATAGTAGACAATCGCAGGACGTCAACTATATGTTGGGTTGACAGAAGGAATGCCCGGAAGGGGCATGGAACATTAAGGGACCTTAATCCGGAGGCCGTCCTGACCGGTCATCCCCTTGGAGGCGGATCCGCTCCACCATGAAGACCGAACGCGACACCAAGCGTCACGGCCTGACAATCACCCGCCGCTTCACGCAGGCGGGAGAGGACCCCTATGAGTCGGTCAGTTGGGAGCGTCGCTCCTCGAAGATCATGAACCCCGACGGCTCCATCGTCTTCGAGCTGAAGGACGCCGAGGTCCCCGCCGACTGGTCGCAGATGGCGACCGACATCGTCGTCTCCAAGTACTTCAGGAAGGCCGGCGTGCCGCTTAGGGACAAGAGCGGCGAGGTCCTTCACGACGAGGGCGGCGCTGTCGTGACGGGCTCGGAGACGAGCGTCCGCCAGGTGGTCCACCGCCTCGCCGGAACCTGGCGCCACCACGCCTGGGAGGCCGGCTATTTCAAGACGGCGGAGGACGCCCAGGCCTTCTACGACGAGATCGTGTACATGCTCCTCCATCAGATGGCGGCGCCCAACTCGCCGCAGTGGTTCAACACGGGGATCTCCTGGGCGTACGGCATCACGGGGCCCGCTCAGGGCCACTGGCGCGTGGATGACGTCTCAGGCGAGGCCGTGCCGTCGGCGGACGCCTACACCCACCCGCAGACCTCCGCCTGCTTCATCCAGTCCGTCGAGGACGACCTCGTCGGCGAGGACGGCATCATGGACCTCTGGGTGCGGGAGAGCCGCATCTTCAAGTACGGCTCCGGCACCGGCACGAACTTTTCGAACATCCGGGCCGAGGGTGAGACGCTGTCCGGCGGCGGCACCTCTTCCGGCCTGATGTCCTTCCTGCGCATCGGCGACCGGGCGGCCGGGGCCATCAAGTCCGGCGGCACCACCCGGCGGGCGGCCAAGATGGTGGTGGTGAACGCCGACCACCCCGACATCGAGCGTTTCATCGACTGGAAGGTCGAGGAGGAGAGGAAGGTGGCGGCCCTCATCGCCGCCGGCTACTCCTCCGACTTCAACGGCGAGGCCTACCAGACCGTCTCCGGCCAGAACTCCAACAACTCGGTGCGGGTGACGAACGACTTCGTGCGCGCCGTGGTCGAGGGGAAGGACTGGGCGCTCACCCGCCGCACCGACGGCGTGACGGTGAAGACCCTGAAGGCCCGCGACCTCTGGGAGAAGATCGCCAGGGCCGCCTGGGCCTGCGCCGATCCCGGTGTGCAGTTCGACACGACGACCAACGAGTGGCACACGGTCCCGAAGTCGGGCCGCATCAACGCCTCGAATCCGTGCGTCACCGGCGACACCATGGTCGCCACGGCGTACGGCTGGCGCCCCATTGCCGAACTGGTCGGCGAGGGCACGTTCCTGCGCGGCGTCGACGGCCGCGAGCTCTTCGCCCGGGACGTCTTCCCGACGGGCAGGAAGCCCGTCTTCCGTCTCAACACCCGCTCGGGCTTCACGCTCGACCTCACCGCCGACCACCCGGTCTTCACCACGAACCGCGGCGACGTGCCCGCCGCCGAGCTCGCCGCCGGCGACCAGGTCGTGCTCTCGGGGGCGGGCTTCGGGAAGGATCACCTGGACGCCCCCCTCGCTGAACTCGCCGGCCTGGCGCTGGGTCGCGGCCTCCTCAGCGAGGACGGCTCCCACAAGCGCCTTGCCATCACCCTGCCGCCGACGGACGAGGGCGTCTTGATCCCGTTCGCCGCCTACCTCCAGGACCTCGAGTCCGACGCCACGGCCGACATGGTTCCGGCCGGGCGCCGGGTGGCGATGAGCGCCCCTGAGGTCATGGCCCTCGTCACCCGCCTCGTGCTGATCGGCTCAGGAGCCAAAAGGCGCCTCGCCCAGGCTGCCTTCCGCCTCGACGAGGAGGGCGCGGCGGCTCTTCTCAGGGGCCTCTTCACGGCCTCGGCGACCGTCGGCGAGTCGGGCGGCGCCAGGGGCACGATCACGCTCGAGTCCGAGCCGACGGAACTCGCCCAGCAGATCCAGCTTCTGCTCCTGTCGTTCGGCATGAAGGCGCGCCGGGAAGACCGTTCCGACGGCACGAGCCGCCTCAGGATCGCAGGGCCGAGCGCGGCCCTCTTCGCAGAGCGCATCGGCTTCCTGCCGGGAAGCACCCGCGACAGCGCCCTCAGGTCCGAGGATCTCCGCACCTACAGCCGGGACAGCCGCCACCCCATCACCGACACGGTGGCCTCCCTGAAGCCCCTGGGCGAGGCCGACGTCTACGACCTGACGGAGCCCATGACCCATCACTTCTCGGCCGGCGGCCTGTGGGTCCACAACTGCTCCGAGTACCTCTTCCTCGACAACTCGGCCTGCAACTTGGCCTCCCTCAACCTGATGCGCTTCTTCGATGTCGAGAAGTCCCAGCTCCGGATCGACGACTTCAGGCATGCCACCCGTCTTTGGACCATCGTGCTGGAGATCTCGGTGCTCATGAGCCAGTTCCCCTCGAAGGAGATCGCCATCAACAGCTATCTCTTCCGGACGCTCGGCCTCGGCTACGCCAACCTCGGCGCCCTGCTCATGGTCTCCGGACTCCCCTACGACTCGCCCGGCGCCCGCGCCGTGGCAGCTGCCATCACGGCGATCCTGACCGGCGAGTCCTATGCCGCGTCGGCGGAGATGGCCGAAGAGCTCGGGCCCTTCGAGGCGTTCTACGACAACCGCGATGACATGCTCCGTGTCATCCGCAACCACCGGCGGGCTGCCTACGACGCCCCAGCGGCGGAGTACGAGGGCCTCGAGGTGCTTCCCGTGGGGATCAACGCCGAGTTCTGCCCGGACGACCTCCTCTTGGCTGCCCGGGACGCCTGGGACCGCGCCCTCGCCAAGGGTGAGGCGCACGGCTACCGGAACGCCCAGGTCTCCCTCCTCGCCCCGACCGGCACCATCGGCCTCCTCATGGACTGCGACACGACCGGCGTCGAGCCCGACTTCGCCCTCGTGAAGTTCAAGAAGCTGGCCGGCGGCGGCTTCTTCAAGATCGCCAACCAGTCGATCCGCCCGGCGCTCCAGCACCTGGGCTACGGCGCCAAGGAGATCGAGGAGATCCTGCGCTACGTCATGGGGACGATGAACCTCAAGGACACCCCGCACATCAATCGGACAAGCCTTGGCGAGCGGGGGCTCCTCGATGAGGAGATCCGGGCCGTGGAGGACGCCGTGCCGGGGGTCTTCGACCTCGACGCCGCCTTCGGCAACTGGGTGCTGGGACCCGAGTGCATGGCCCGCCTGGGCCTGCCTGCGGACGCCGACGGCAAGGCCGTACTCGCCCGCCTCGGCTTCACACCGAGCGAGATCGAGGCGGCGGGAGAGGTCGCCTGCGGCCGCATGACGGTCGAGGGGGCACCCCATCTCAAGGAGCGGGACCTCGCCGTCTTCGACTGCGCCAACACCTGCGGAAAGATCGGCAAGCGCTACATCCATCCGCTCGGCCACGTGCGCATGATGGGCGCCGTCCAGCCGTTCCTCTCCGGCGGCATCTCCAAGACGATCAACATGCCGCACGACGCCACGGTCGAGGACGTGAAGGAAGCCTACTTCGAAAGCTGGAAGCTCGGCCTGAAGGCCATGGCGATCTACCGTGACGGATCGAAGCTCTCCCAGCCGCTCTCCTCGCACTCCGAGAACTCCGGGTCCGAAGGGGCGACGGAGGAAAAGGCCGCGCCTTCCGTCCCGGCGCTCACCCACGTTCCCGTGCGCCATCCGCTTCCCACGAAGCGCTTTGGCTTCACGCAGGAAGCCCGTGTGGGCGGCCACAAGGTGTACCTGCGCACCGGAAATTACGAGGACGGCACACTCGGCGAGATCTTCATCGACATGCACAAGGAGGGCGCAGCCTTCCGCAGCCTCATCAACTGCTTCGCCATCGCCGTCTCGAAGGGTCTCCAGTATGGGGTGCCGCTCGAGGAGTTCGTCGACACCTTCACCTTCGTCCGCTTCGAGCCGCAGGGCATCGTGGAGGGCCATCCCAACGTCAAGATGGCGACCTCCATCATCGACTACGTCTTCCGGGTGCTCGGCATGGAGTACCTCGGCCGGACGGACTTCGTCCAGGTGAAGCCGGTCGACGATGAGAGCGCCGCCCCTGCGGCCCCACAGGCGACGTCCGTACCCGTGCCGCCGCCCACGAAGGTGAAGAAGGCCCCCGAGCCCGTCGCCCCAGCGGCGGTAGAGGCCCCCGGAGCAGGGGCAGGCCACAGCGCCCTCGACGAGCAGCTTTCGCAGCTCATGGGGGATGCCCCGATCTGCGACATCTGCGGACACATCACTGTCCGCAATGGCGCCTGCTACAAGTGCCTCAACTGCGGGAACTCCCTCGGTTGCTCATAGGTTTGGGGCTCGACGGCTGCTCGTGCCGAGAGGTGAAATTGATCACCCTGAGGTGAGTGGAGACCGCACGTAGAGAGATCGCGACGCGCAGGGCAGGCCCCCCCACTCGGGCCTGCCGCCCCGCGTGGCCGTTATGCCCTATCCCCTGAGGTGTCGTCTTGAAGGCGGGCTTTGGAGCGGCATACCATCTCGGGCAACTGTGGGAGGAGAGGCGGGAAGTCGAAGCCGATCTCTCGGGCTCTTGCGACGGAGGCCTTGAGGGTCACGGGCATGGCATACGGAGAACGGTCGGGGGACTCGTCCTCGTCTGGCACCACGTGGAAGAGCGGCGTCGTATGAAGCACCCTCGCGATCTCCCGCGTGAGCTCTCCGGGTGTCCAAAAGCCCTCGTTGGCGGCGTTCACGGGTCCGGCATACGCACTCTTCGTGCCGACAAAGCTCAGGAATGCTGCCACATCCCGGGCCGTCACGTATGAGAGGGCATGCTCCTCTTCGAGGATCCCCACGGACCTCCCCCTGAGCACGTGGTCCACATGAAAATCGAACCGCCCCGTGTAGTCGTCGTCACCGGAGACGACCATCATGACGCGGACCGCCACGATAGGGAAGCTGGCCCGCTGAAAGAAGACGGCCTCTGCCTGCCGCTTCCCCTCTTCATAACTGAAGGAGGGGGATGCCAGATCCACCTTCACGGAAAGCGGGTCAAAGTCGGACTCCAGGGTGAGGCCGTCCTTGCCGGCATAGACCGATCCCGACGATGTGAACACGTAACGCCCCACCCGGTCTCCCAGGGCATCGAGGGCATAGTGTGCCTGCCTTGGGTCGAAACAGACCTGGTCGTAGACGACGTCGAACCTTTCCCCTGCGAGAGCCGACATGAGCGAGGACGCATCTGAGCGGTCGACCGTGAGGTGCCTCACGGTGGATATGAAGGCGGGCTTCAGGTTGCCGCGGGTGGCCACTGAGACGTCGTGCCCTGCTGCCAGGAGAAGATCCACAAGCCGCCGTCCGAAAAACCGGGTGCCGCCAAAGACAAGCACACGCAAGCTGCTCACCTCCTCAGGATGTGTGCTGGGCTAAGCCTTGCGCAGCCTTCGTGTTGTGAGAGGATGTCCCTTTTGCCCTGTCGAGCAGGCGGGCCTGGTGTCGGCCGTGACGCCCTCCATATGCCCGGGATTATAGGGCCGGGGGTGGCCCGGGATCGGGGCCCCGCCTCTTGCAAAACTCGGGGTCAGCGCTCGGAGAGAAGGATGACCTCATAGATCTCCAAGTGGCTTTCGCCCGCGAACATCGCCTCGGGCGGCCGATCCCCATGCGCCTCCCTGAAGGCATCACTGTCGACCCACGCCCTGAAGCTCGCCTCGTCCTCCCAGTAGGTCACGACCTGGTATGGGAGGCCGGGGCGCTTCGGGCGCTGGATCTCGTTCCTGACAAAACCGGGGGCCTTGTCGACGAGCCCCGCCCGGTTGCGAAACCGGTCCTCGAAAGCGGTTTCAAAACCTTCGGCCACGGGAATCCGGTTGGAGACTACGAGCATCGGGACACTTCCCTTCCGTCTTCCGCTTCGTGACGCACCACCCGCATTTCCTGTCATCCCGTTGGCGGATGGAACCGTTCAAAACCCGGCCGTCAAAAGGACCGGGAGCACCGAGCCTCGCGCCGTTGCCTGCCCTTCTCCTCAGATCACGGAGCGCTCCAGGACGAGGTCCCCCTGGGCGAACCGCTCCGGTCGGAGCGGCGAGAGGTCCAGCGTCTCGAATCGGCCGGCGAGCATGAGTTCGGCCAGGGCACGCGTCACCGTCGGGCACTGCATGAGCCCGTGTCCGGAGAAGCCGGTCACGAGGTAGAGGCCCTCGACACCCGGATGTCGGCCGACGATGGCGTTGTGGTCGGCAAAGTTATCGTCGTAGTAGCCCGCCCAGCCGTGCTCGAGCCGCATGGTCTCGAGGCTCGGGACCCGGTGGGCGACATGGACCCAGATATGCTCCACGAAAGCGTCCCGGTCCCAGTCCAGAGGAAGGCCGGGCCCATCGCTCGGCACCGAACCGGCGAGAAGCAGCCGGCCCCCGGTCTCGGGGCGGAAGTGCACGCCCGTCGGGTCGATCGTGAGCGGGATCTCCCCGAGGGGCTCCTGGGGCAGGCTGATGTAGACCTGACGTCGGAGGAGCCGGACGGGGAGGTCGAGCCCGGTCGGGGCGAGGAGCATGGGGGACCACCCGCCGGCCGCCACCACGACCTGGCCGGCGGTGATGAGTCCCTCCTCCCTCGTCCGGACGCCACAGAGCCTCCCTCCGTCGAGGACGACCTCCGTCACCTCGTCCTCAATGCCCCTCGCTCCCAGGGCCCTGGCCTTGGCGCGAAAGGCCTGGAGGACCAGGTGCGGGTCCAGGTATCCGTCCGTGGCGCAGTAGCTGGCGCCGGCGATGTCATCCACGACCAGGCCGGGGACGAGGGTCTGAGCCTCGCCGGGAGTGAGGATGCGAACGGGAATGCCGAGCTCCTGCGCCATCGCCGCCCGCCGCCTGAACCCGGGTAGGGATTTGGGTGTAGCGAGAAAGAGGTAGCCGTTTTGGTGGAAGCCGACATCCACGGGGCCTTCGCCCGTGTCGAGGAAGTCTGCGGCGCGCTCATAGAAGGCCACGGCCTCCCGGCACACCAGGGCGTTCAGGGCAGTTCCCCACTGCTGCCTGACGCCGCCCACGGAAAGTCCTGTAGAGGCCATGCGATAGGTGCGGTCGCGCTCGACGATCAGGACGTCGAGGCGCGCCTCCCGGGTGAGCAGGTGGTAGGCGAGGGCATGGGCGACGACGCCGCCGCCCGCGATCACGACGTCCGGCATGGACAGCGCCTCCGGACGAACGGTTCTTGAAGGCAGGTCCATTCCCTTGCTCCGTCGGGCGGGCATCACCGGATCCGAAGCTCCCACCATGTGCCGTCCGGTGAATGGGTGATTCGGTCAGACCCTCTCTCGTGTTGCCCGCAGCGTTTCAAAAGCGTCATGCGGCATCTTCATCGTGCATGTCATGTTCCTCGCTGGGCTTCCGTTCATCTCGCCCCATCCGTCCCCGGCGGCGCCATCGTCTCACGGTGGTCTGGGGCGTCACCTGTCTCCTGACACGTGCTCTCCTCGCCATCCCTTGGCTCTGTCTGAGCGTGGGTGGCGTGACGTGGCCAAGGCCCCATGGTGCCCTCCCTGCCTCGAGGTCGCCCGCCGGAGCGCAGGCGGCGCTCCCGAACCGTTCCTAGCCCGGGCGCCGTGGATCCGAATGCCAGCCAGCCACCTCCCCTTGTACACAGGGGGCGAAGCGTCCACACTGGCGCCATGCAGGAAACGAGACCCGATGGCCGTGACCTTCTGAGCCAGGCCGCAAGAGCATGAGCTCCCGCCTTCTCGCCGCCCTCCGGACCTCTGTCGGTATCCAGACCGAGGGTGTTCCGGCGGCTCTTTGGTGGCTGTCCGCGGGCATGGTCATCCAGAGCATGGGATTCTCCTTCTTCTGGCCTTTCGTCACCATCTACGTCCACTACGGACTTCACCGCTCGCTGGCCGACGCCGGGCTCCTCCTCCTCCTGCAGTCCGCCGCCTCCATCCTGGGCTCCTGGGTCGGCGGCCTCCTCTACGACCGCATCGGCGGGCGGCAGGTTACCATCTGGTCGCTCGTTGCGAGCATCGCCCTCTTCGTGGCCCTTGCCCTCGTCCGCCCGTTCTGGATGTTCACCGCCCTCTCGGCCGCCCTGGGACTCACCACCGGCCTCATCTGGCCAGCCATGAACGCCTGGGCCGGCAGCGTGTGGCCCGAGGGGGGCCGCTCTGCCTTCAACCTCGTCTACGTGGCGAGGAACCTCGGCGTGGCGGTCGGCACCATGTTCGGCGGGCTCGTGGCTGAGGTGAGCCTTGCCGTCGCCTTCCTCGCGGCGGCGCTGTTCTTCGCCCTCTTCCTTCTCATCGTGCTCGTGCGCTTCAGTGGACCGGGCTTCGAGCACGCCGTCGTCGTGCATCGATCCGCCAGAGGTCCCCGCTCGCCGGTCGCCGCTCCCGTCGTCATGCTCTCCCTCGGCATGGCGGTCCTGTGGATCGCCTATTCGCAGATGTCGAGCATCCTGCCTACCTTTATGCGGGCCGAGGGCTACTCGCTCCCGCAGTACAGCCTCCTGTGGACCCTGAACGGCGTCCTGATCGTCGTCGGCCAGCCGCTCGTCTCCTGGTTCGTCGTGAAGACCAAAGACATCAGGCACCACATCCTGACCGGCACCACCCTCATGGTGGCAGGGTTCGTGGTGCTCGCCGCCACCACGTCTTACCTCGGCTATCTCGCCGCGATGGCGCTCGCCACCTTCGGCGAGATGCTGGTGTTCCCCGGCGTTCCGGCCGCCGCCGACCGCCTGGCGACGGACGAGGTGCGCGGCCGGTACCAGGGCATCATCGCCGCGGCATCCTCGGTGGGAAGGATGTTCGGACCGCTGGTGGGCGGCCTCGTCGCCTCCGCCGTCGCCAGGCCGTCCTACTACCTCCTCATGACGGTGGGCTTCGTGTTCGCCCTCGCCCTCTTCGCCCTCGTCTCCCCGGCGCGGGAAGAAAGGGTAGGAGTCGGGGTGCACGCATCCTCCTGAGACCCCAGGCGGCCTCGGCCCCTCTCAGGTGCTGAGGTCGGGTGCCCAGGCGCATGGGGAAGCGTCTCCTGAAGTCCCCCGGCAAGGCAGACCTGAGTCGCTCTGGTCCTGGCGCCACGGCTTGCCGACGGGCGCGAGAGCACCCGGCAGCAGAAAGGGCCAACCCTGGGGGGTTGGCCCTTCGCCGGCTCGGGGACGGGCAGTGCGCTGATGTGGCCCGTGATCCCTCCCGGCCCGAAGTATGCGGGTTGGTCTCCTGGCTACTGCGCTACCTGCGTCCAGCTGGTGCCGCCATCCGTGGTGAGGTAGAGCGTCTGGTTCTGGACCGCCGAGCCCTTGGGCCCCATGAGTGCCCATCCCACCTCTGGCGAGGCGAAGCTCACGCCGGTGATGATGTTTCCTGCGAGAAGGGCTTTGGCCGCGGGCCCGGGGCTCGTCGTGGCCCAGGTCATGCCGCCGTCGGCGGTGGTGAGGATGTTGCCCGACATGGTTGCCACGATGGCGGTTCGGCCGTTCACGACATCGGACGCCACCATCGTGTCGGGGCCCAGGGGGATTCCGTAAGTCTTCCAGGTCGCCCCGCCATCGCTTGTCCCCACGAATACATTCGCACCGTTTGCGGAGGATGTGGCGCCATAGGCCTCGGCCAGTCCACTTTGCCCCGTGAAGACGGGGAGCTGGACCTGCTGGGCGCCCGGCGGGAGGCGCGCAGCCTGCCACGTCTTTCCGCCGTCTGTCGTCTGGTAGAGTCCAAGTCCGGTGGTGCCGCCATGCACCGGGGCCGTGAAGCCGTCCTGGGCGGTGAGGAAGACGACCGGGCCGAAGCCGGGGAACGAGTTCCGGGATGAGGAGGATGTGGCGGACTGGGTCACGAGGCGGAAGGTGAGCCCGCCGTCCGTGGAGGCGAAGAGCTGTGCGGGCAGGGCGTTTGCCATGCCGGGCGCTCCGATCTCCATGAAGACGTCGGGGCCGACCGCGTCCAGGTATCCGTTGCCATCCCCGTACGTGATCGGGACGGCCGGACCGTGGGTCCACGCCTTCCCGCCATCGGTCGTCACGTAGACAGTGACCGACCGGGTGGCCTGGATAGCGGCGAGGTAGGCGGTGTCGGGACTGACCGGGTCGAAGGCGAAGGAGCCCTCGGCGCCGGCGGGCGTCACGTCGGCCCAGGTGGAGCCCTGGTTGGTGGTGCGTGCGACCTTAACCGGTGCGCTCGTGCTCGAGGGCTCCTGGACGAGGGCCCAGCCACTTTGGGACGAGGTCATGTCCACGCTGGCGAAGACGGGCGAGGGGACCACCACCCCCGACGATCCCACGGTCGTTCCCTCGTGACGGGATGCGGGCGGCGTGGTTCCGTTCGGGTTCCCCGTCGGCAGGGGCGGCCTTCCCAGAACGATCGCCGCCACGACGACGGCTGCAACGATCCCGCTTGCCGCCCACCAGAACCCGGAGCGGCGACGGGCCTTCCTGTTCCCTTTCGGCATGTCGGCTTTCCTCCAGACGTCATTGAAGCTCACCCGGCTCGTCTCCCCGTCGACGAGGTCATGCAGGCGCCTTTTCATCTCATCCACGGGTCGTCCTCCCTTCCCTGTCCAAGGACGGCAGGCGGGAACGCAGGCTCCCGAGCGCCGAATTCAGGCGGGATTTGGCCGTTCCTGTGGGGATGCCCAGCACCTGGGCACATTCGGTGAGCGCGAGGTCGTTGTAGAAGTGCAGGACCAGGATCTCGCGCTGATGGGCAGTGAGGGTGGCGAGGGCATGCCAGAGGGCTCTCCGCTCCTCCGCCTCGATGGGTGCCCACTCGGGGGAGGGCACCGTGGAGGCGGCGTCGGGCAGCGCATCCGGCATGAGGCGTCCCTGACGTTTGGTGAGGGTGCGGGTCACGTTCACGGCGATGCGCAGGAGCCATGGCTCGAAGGGGCGGCTGTGATCGAACGATCCGTAGGAGCGAAAGGCCCGGATGAACGTCTCCTGAGTGATGTCGGCGGCAAGGGCGTGTGTGCGGGTGGCGAGGAGCGCGAAGCGGTAGACCCGCGCCTCGTGGGTCGTGTACAGGGCCCTCGCCTCATCCTCCGTGATGGGAAACGCCACAGGCACCTTCCGCCCTCCCACGAGCCTTCCCGAAGAGATTCGTGCGGATGTCGAAACGGCGCATCATCACCTCTGTCGTTACCTGAATCACTGAATATACCTTTCGCGCGGGAAATCGGTTCGGAGCGGCGTCGACTGGGCGGATGGCATCTCGGCATAAGCCTCACCGCGGAGTCGACCCTGCAGTTTCGAAGCCGCTCAAAGGTCGCGACCACCCTCGAGGAGAGTGGATTTGTGGTTGAGGATGTGTGCGACGCCCCGGACCGACAGCGGCCTGAGTCCGTATACGTCGCCCGAAAGGCGGGTTGAGAGGACCCGGCGAAAGGTTGGACGGACCATATGCGCGCAAATCGCGCGAATCCTCTTCCCGAAAGGGAGATGCCTGTGACGCCTGAGGAGTTCCGACGGCACTTCCCGATCTTCGAGACGAAGATCCACCTGTGCTCCTGTTCCGAGGGCGCCGCCTCCCTCGAGGGGATGGCGGCGCTCGGGCGCTTCGTCGCCGGCTGGAGGGACCACGGGGCGCCGTGGGACGCCTGGACCGAGGAGGTCGAATCGGCGAGGAGGAAGTTCGCCCGCCTCATCGGCGCCGACGAGGACGAGGTGGCCACCGTCCCCAATGCCTCCGTCGGCGCCTACCAGGTCATCTCCTCGCTCCTCGCCGCCTCACCTGCAAGGAGGGGCATCGTCACCTCGGACCTCGAGTTTCCCTCCGTGGCCCACGTGTGGCTGGCCCAGGAAGCTCATGGCGCCCGCGTGACCCACCTGCGCCACGAGCGGGGCGTGATCCCGGCAGATAGCTGGGAGGGCGCCATCCATGACGACACGCTTCTCGTCTCGTCCTTCCTCGTCTCCTATGCCAACGGGGCGAGAGGCGACCTCGAAGAGATCGCCCGCCTCGCGCACGAGAGGGGCGCCCACCTCTTCGTCGACGCTTACCAGGGGGCCGGCGTGGTGCCCGTCGACGTGCACGCCATGGACATCGACTTCCTCGTTTCGGGCACCCTGAAGTACCTCCTCGGCACCCCCGGTCTCGCCTTCCTCTACGTGAGGCGGGAGGTCGCCCTGGGGCTTCGGCCCTCCCTCACCGGCTGGTTCGGACAGGAGGATCCCTACGCCTTCGACCCGCTCCATCTCACACGTGCGGCGGCCGCCCGGCGCTTTCAGACCGGCACGCCGGCCATCGCCGCCGCCTTCACGGCAAACGCCGGCCTCGACCTCATCCTCGAAGCCGGCGTCGACGAAATCTGGCGCCATGTTTCGAGCCTGCAGGGCACCCTCACCGGGCTTCTCGAGGAGGCGGGCGTACCGCTCTTCTCGCCCACCGGCCCGGCCCGCGGTCCGCAGGTGACGTTTTACACGGAAGACCCGAACGGGGCGACGAGGACGCTTCTCGAGCACGGCATCATCGCCGCCCCGCGCGGCAAGGCCGTGCGCCTCGCTCTCCACTACTACAACAATGGGGAGGACGTCCGGCAAACCGCGGGTGTCGTCGCCTCGCTTCCCCGGACGTGATCACGGCCTGAGGGGCATGGAGAAAAGGCCCCGCTCGTGGTCGAGGAGCCACCGCTTGCGTCCGATGCCGCCCCCGTATCCGGTGAGGCTGCCATCCCGTCCCACCACCCGGTGGCAGGGGACGATGATGGCGATGGGATTTCGTCCGTTGGCGAGGCCCACCGCCCATGCGGCGCCCCTGTGTCCGATGGCCGAGGCCACATCGCCGTAGGACTCGGTGGTGCCCCAGGGGATCTCCTTGAGATGCTCCCAGACCTGCCGCTCAAAAGCCGTGCCGCCTGGGGCGAGCTGCGCCGAGAAGGAGTGAAGCCCGCCGCCGGAGTACGCCTCGAGTTCCCGCACCACGGTGCGAAACGCTCCCTCGTCCCGGACGGAGCCGTCCGGCACGTCATGCGTGCCATCCGCCGCCTCGAACGAGAGGCGCGTGAGCGCCTCCCCGTCGCCAGCGAGAAGGATCTCACCAAGCGGGCTCGGCAGGGTCGTAAAATAGCTGTCCGGTCGCTTTGTGTCGAGAAAGCGGGACACTTTCATTCCTCCCTACGGGGCCCCTCCGGCACCTCTTTGAGGCTGGCCCACAGGTGCATGACGGCATAGGCCCTGTAGGGGCGCCACCGCTCGGCGAGAGCCCTGGCGCTCTTTTCGTCGGTGGGCTGGCCGAGGGCCGCCAGGGCCTTCCTCACGCCGAGGTCGCCGGAGAGGAAGGCGTCGGGATCGCAAAGAGCGCGCAGGCGGATGTAGTCGGCCGTCCACGGCCCGATCCCGGAAAGGGCGAGGAGCTTCTCCTCCGCCGCCTGCCTGTCGGCGCCGGCGTCGAGCACGAGCTCGCCTCGGGCGATGGCCCGGGCGAGCGTGACGAGGGCCATCGCCCGTGTGCGGGGCATGGGGAGTTCGTCCGGGTCGATGGCGGCGATCTCGGAAGGCGTGGGGAAAGCGTGCGTGAGTCCATGGCGAGGCACCGGCAGCGCCCTGCCGTAGCGCTCAGCCAGCTGGCCCGCGAGTCTCCCTGCCGCCCTCACGGAGATCTGCTGGCCGATGACGGCCCGGATCGCCATCTCCCCTGGATCCACCGTCCCCGGCAGTCGCCTTCCCGGCGCCGCGACGGCGAGGGGGCCTATGACCGGACAGGTTGCGAGGTGCTCCGTGACGGTGAGCGGATCGGCGTCGAGGTCAAAGAGACGCCTCACCCGCCCTGCGGCAGCGGGCACGTCCCGGAGGTCCGTGAGCTCAAGATCGCACGCCACATAGCCCTTCGCCCCCGAAGGACGGGACACCGATACCACGCCGGGACCGAAGGGAAGCGACATCACCCGCCGGTAGGTGGCACCCGCGACCGTCTCGACGCCCGGAACCGAACGAAACTCGAAAAAAGCGAGGAGCGAGGCGAAATCGAGCGGCTCGCGGCAGGGGAGATTGAGCGTGATGGCACCGCCTCTGGAGCGGTGGCTCCTCACGCCTTTCCGGATCTCGCTCGGCGTCAGGTCACATGCCGCCCTCACGGCTTCATTGAACTGGCGGATGCTCGAGAACCCGGAGGCGAACGCCACCTCCGTGATGGAAAGCGACGTCGTCTCGAGAAGAGCCCGCGCCGTCTGCGTCCTTTGCGTGCGGGCCAGCGCCAGAGGTCCCGCTCCGACGTCCTTCACGAGAAGGCGTCCCAGCTGGCGGGTGCTGTAGCCAAGTCTCCTCGAGAGCCCGCCCACGCCTTCCCTGTCCACGACGCCGTCCATGATGAGACGCACAGCCCGTGCCACGACGTCAGACCTCTCCTGCCACGCCGGAGAATGCGGCGCCCGGTCCGGACGGCAGCGCTTGCAGGCACGGTATCCCGCTCGCTCCGCTGCGGCGGCCGTGGGATAGATGGTCGTGTTCTCCGGTTTGGGACGTGCCGCCCGGTCGCTCGGCCGGCAGTAGATGCCGGTTGTGCGCACGGCGACCACGTACCTGCCGTCGTTTCGGGGATCGCTCGCAAGGCGCCCCTCGGGCCCCGCCAGAGACTTTGCCATGGGGCGATTCTAGGCGAGAGGCCGCCGCCACGCTAGCGGTTTTCGGACACCACGGCGACGCGTTCCCTGTACGCATGGGGGAGCTTGCACGGGGAACCCATCCGGTTCACCTGGGTGGCACCGCTCTCTCACGCTGTGAAGGATCCCTCTTTTCCGGGAAACGAGGAATTTTCGGTTGACCCGATCTAACGCCGCGGCATATAGTTCTTTAGGATCGATGTTAGCCACATCTAACATTCCATGGGAGAAGGATTCCGCCATGAGAGCCAATCCGCAGAAGCCGTCCCCGCTCACGATCGCCCGGGAAGACTACCTCGCCGACATCTACCGCATCCAGGCGAGCGGACAGGATGTCAACACCGGCGACATCGCGCAGAGCCTCAGGGTCTCTGCGGCCTCGACATCCGCCATGCTCCGCCACCTGGCCGAGGACGGGCTCGTCCGCCACGAGCCTTACAGCGGCGTCCACCTGACCAAGGAAGGCGAACGCGCCGCCTTCGAGGTGGTGCGTCGCCACCGCATCATCGAACGATTCCTCACGGACGTGCTCGACATCGACTGGGAGCGGGTCGACGAGTGCGCCCAGAGCATGGAGCACAGCACGCCCGACGTCGTCCTCGAAGCCATGGAGCGATTGTCCGGCTGGCCCCTCACCTGCCCGCACGGCTACCCGATCCGTGACGACGACGATACCAAGCTCACCGATGGTGAGCTGCTCGAAGCGCTTCCCGCAGGAACCCGGGCGATCGTCGTCAGGGTTGATGAGTCGGACCGCGATCTCCTGCGCTACCTCAGGGAGAGGAACCTCACTCTGGGAGCCGAGGTCACGATCAAGTCGAGGAACAATATTGACGGCACGCGGGAGCTCGCCACGTCCGAAGGCACGTTCGTTGCCGGACAGAGGGTCTCGCGGGCCGTGACCGTAAGGAGGTTCGACACCGATGGGTAGCCGTGCTGCGGCTGAAAAGGCGCCGCGTACCGTGATCGCTGCCCGGGAGGTGCTGGAGGGACGCCGTCATGGCGTGAAGGTGCTCCTCCCGTTTTTGGGCCCGGCCTTCATCGCCTCCGTCGCCTACATCGACCCGGGCAACTTCGCCACCAACATCCAAAGCGGCGCCCTCTTCGGCTACAACCTGCTGTGGGTCGTCGTGCTCGCCAACCTCATGGCGATGCTCTTCCAGAACCTTTCGGCCAAACTCGGCATCGCCACCGGCAAAAGCCTGCCGGAACTCTGCGGGCAGGAATTCCGGAAGTCCTCCGTGATCCCGATGTGGATCGTCTCCGAAATCGCCGCCATGGCGACCGACCTCGCCGAATTCCTGGGTGCGACGCTCGCCCTCTACCTCCTCTTCGGCATCCCGCTCATCTACGCCACGCTCATCACCGGTGTCGTGACCTATGCCTTCCTGATGCTGGACCGCTACGGCTTCCGCCCGCTCGAGATCGTCATCGGGGCCCTCGTCGCCGTCGTCGCCCTGTCCTACATCATCGAGAGCGGCCTCTCCCACCCCAACTGGTCCCTCGTCATCCAGCACTCGCTGATTCCGTGGCTGCACGGACCCGAGAGCATCCTTCTCACGGTCGGCATCATCGGCGCCACGATCATGCCGCACGCCGTCTACCTCCACTCCGGCCTCACCCAGGAGCGCATCCCGGCGAAGACACCTGAGGAGAAGAACATGGTCTACCGCCTCGGCGTCTACGACGTGGTCATCGCCATGTCCGTCGCCGGCCTCATCAACATGGCGATGCTCTACATGGCGGCCTCCGTATTCCACATCGGCCACTCCGGGATCGCCTCGATCCCGACCGCCTACGAGACGCTCATCCCGCTCCTGGGCGGCGGGGCGGCGTTCGTCTTTTTGGTCTCGCTCCTCGCCTCCGGGCTCTCGAGCTCGGCGGTCGGCACGATGGCCGGGCAGATGATCATGCAGGGCTTCGTCGGGTTCCAGATCCCGGTGTGGGTGAGGCGGGTCGTGACCATGATCCCGACCGTCATCGTCGTGTCCCTCGGCGCGAACCCGACCACCACGCTCGTGATCAGTCAGGTGGTGCTCTCGCTGGCCCTCCCGATCCCGATGGTGGCCCTCGTCAAGTTCACGAAGCGGCGCGACCTGATGGGAAACCTCGTCAACTCCCGCCCCGTCAACGTCCTGGCCGTGGCATGCACGGTCGTGGTGCTCTTCCTGAACGTGCTCCTCATCGTGCAGACCGCAGGCGTGCGGATCCCCATCGTCTAGGAGGGCGCGCATGGAAGCAGGGATCCTCGACCGGCCGGGAAGCATCCGGGCCGCCCTCGTCCTGGAGCGCCTCACGATCGGCTGGATGTCGGTCGAACTCGTCGTCGGTGTCGTGACGGCGCTTGCCTCCGGCTCCCCCGCCCTCATGGCGTTCGGGCTCGACAGCGCCATCGAGATCCTCTCTGCCGTCGTCCTCCTGTGGCGGATCCGCATCGAGGCGCATGGCGCCGGGGACGGCAGGGTGGAGGAGGTCGAGCGCCGCTCGGCAGGCATCATCGGCGCCCTTCTCCTGCTCCTCGCAGTCTACGTCGTGATCTCCTCCGGCCTCGCCCTCTTCGGCGGCACCAGGCCCGAGGACTCCTTGCCGGGCATCTTCCTGGCCCTGGCCTCCCTCGTCGTCATGCCCCTCCTCGTCAGGTCCAAGCGGGCGATCGCCGGGAGGATCAGAAGCTCGGCCCTCCTGGCCGACGCAGCCTGCGGCGTCGTGTGCGCCTACATGGCCCTCGTGCTCCTGGTCGGCCTCTTCCTGCGGGAAGCGTTCGGCTGGTGGTGGGCGGACCCCGTCGCCGCCCTCGGCATCGTCTGGTTCATCGTCCGGGAGGCACGGGAGGGAATCGAGACGTATCTCGGCCGGGAGGGCACCTGTTAGAACTCCCGGCCGGCCCGGGCCCCTTGCCGAGATCGCCCCGCCGCTCCCTTCGGCGGGGCGATTCGCGCCCCTCACCTCGTGTGGCGACACGACATAACCTAGGGCGGCGAAGGCTTGGGAGGATGATGACCGATGGCCCTATTCGAGACCCAGTACCCCCCCTACGTACGTTTCGGCTCCCGCTACCTCTCCCTCCAGACCCCGCCCCTCAGGGGCAGCGACGTGGCGCTCGTGCAGACCATCTACGACCTCATGCTGGCCACCATGAACCCGCCGCTCGGCCCCATGGGCTCGCCGATCGCGGTGACCGGGGTGTTCAACAGCGCCACCCGCCAGGCGGTCCGGAACATCCAGTCCTATTTCGGCCTTGCGGTTGACGGGGTGGTCGGCCCCAACACCGGCTTCGTCTTCGGCCAGGGCACCGGCAGCAACGTGACCTACGGCGGCCCGGTCTTCGACAGCCGCGACCTCGTCCAGGGCACCTCCGGCGGGGACGTCACAATCCTGCAAAACCGCCTGAACTGCTTCCGTTACGCCTCGATCCTCGGCCGCCCCGCCACGGGGACGTTCGACGCCGCCACGGCGGCGGCGGTGCTCGCCTTCAAGAGCGACGCCATCGCCAACGGCGACACGGGGCTCATCATGAACGCCACGGTCGGGTTCGGTACGTACGACGCCTTCTTTCTCTACACGTTCGCCGGCGGGCGAGGGATCTACACCGGCCGCAACGGCTTCGACGTCGTCTTCGTCCAGGTGATCCTGAAAAATCTCGGTTACTATGCGGGACACATCGACGGGTACTACGGCGGCGCCACCCAGAACGCCGTGAGGGCCTTCCAGGCGCACGAGGGGATCGACGTCGACGGCGTCGTGGGACCCGTCACCTTCTACCACATCGGTCTCAACAACGTCCAGGCGGCGCCGAGGCCGCTTTCCATCGCCTTCCCCTGATCCGGGAGAGGGAACGTCGCGCGAAGGGGCCGCCGGGGTGATCCGGCGGCCCCTTCTCATCGGGGAGGGCAAAGCCTGTCGCTAGCCCTGGGAGGAGTCGAAAGGTGGGGTCATGCCTTGCGGGGGTGCCGGCCAGGTGCGGGTGAGCATGTTCTGGAAGCCGTTTGCGAAGTCCTGGAGGATCGCCTCTTCCCGGGACTGGGTGAGCTTGCCGCTGGCGACGGCCTGGTCGAGCCGCGTCTTCAGCGTCGTCTGGAGTTCGGACTCGATCGTCGACGCCGACTTGCCCTGGGCCGTGATGACCTCCTCGAGGGTCTGTCCTCCCCTGAGGTCGGAGAGGAGCTGCTGCGGGGTCAGGCCGAGATCCGCCGCCACCTGGGAGAGCGCCTGGCGTCCGAAGCCGGCCCTCATGCCGCCGTGCATCCGCCATCCGAGACCGAACGGCGCCTTGCCCGACTTGATGGCGCTTTCCATGTTCTGCGCCTGGGTCGACGTGATTCTTCCGGACTGCTCGAGGTAGGCCACCTTGTCGAGCTCGGTCGCTTGGATCGCGCTCTTCAGCGTCGACTGGCTGATGCCGAGATGCGAGGCGAGGTCGCCCACAAACGAGAAGCCGGAGGTCGTGCTGCCGCCCTTTGCGAAGGCCGCGCCACCCACGGCGAGAAGGAGGGCGGCCCCGGCGACGGCACCGATGAGCACGGGCTTTTTCACATGTGTCACCTCCTTTGGCTATGATTGGCGACACGGGAAGCGTACATCCCCCGCGTAAGGGGGCGCTGTGCGGCGCCTGAGTCTTGCCTGAGCACGAAAAGATGCAGGCGGCTGTCCCGGCCGCCCGCATCCGCACACGCGCTCATCAGGACCGGCCGGAGCGCTGCCTCGTTCGCGTATGAGCCGTGGCCAGCACGATCGGCCAGCCTGCGAAATAGAGCCCCGCCCCGAAAAGGGGCGCCCCCAGGATCAGCTGGCCAAGGCTTCCGCCAGAGGCCGCCTGAAAAAGGAGCGATGTGCCGAGAACACCCGCCGCGAGGCCCAGGATGAGGACGGCCATCGGTGTGCGCCGCGGCAGCGGCATCGCCCTAGTCTTCGCCATGGCGCTTCACCCCCCGCCAGATCGCCCGGTGGATGGGGATCGCCCGCGGGATGTCGCGAAGCCCCGGAATCCACGGCACGAGGAGGAAGAGGAGCGTGCCCACGCCGACCGTGATGCCGACCAGGAGGTCGCCGGCCGGGGATGTGGAGTAGGGCGGGATCTGATAGAGGAGGGTGTAGAACCAGAGCCACACGGCGCCCGGCCAGTTGCCGGGCTCCTTCATCATGCCCCACTGGGTGCCGAGGAGGGCCTGGTTGGCGGCGACGCTTTGGAGCGGGTAGCCCTGGAGGAGCAGGAGCGCCCTCGTGAAGTCTGTCTGGTAGATGCGCCCGGATTCGTTGATGACCGCCTCCAGGGATCCGGTGCGGGCGAGGTTCAGCCAGGCGGTGAGAAGACCGGGCACGGGCCCGGCGTCGACGTTTGGCGTGAGGACCTCGCCGCCCACCACCCGCGCCCTCGTGAGGGCGCCCTGGTACGCCTTCTCCCAGGCGGCCTGCTGGGCCGGTGAGGCGCTCTCGAAGGCGGCGAGGAGCGGCGTGATCGAAGGGTCGATTGGCTCCATGGCGCGCAGGGGGTCCAGCACGAAGACCTTCTTGGCGTCGATCGGGATCGTGACGCCGGCCCACACCTGGGGAGCTATGGGCCCCAGCGTCTGGGCGTTTTGCATCTGGTTGTCGTAGGGGGGGCCGTAGGAGGCGATGTCGTTCTGGCCGTTCAGGATCATGAGGCCTTCCTGTTCCATCTCGACGGGGTGGGAGGTGGACCAGGCCTTGGCCGTGAGCGGCGCGGGGTCCGGCGAGGAGAAGGCGGCGGCGAGGATCAGGACCAGCACGAAGACAGCGGCGCAGGCGATGACGAGCTCCTTCACGAGGTCGGCGGAGGTAGTGCGGTATCCCTCGTAGAGACGGCGGGTCCTCTCGCTCATCATCTCGTCCTCGCCCCCTTCGGTCGCTCCTCGTAGGGCGGCACGACGCCCTTCGAGCGCACGAGGAGGATGTGGACGCCGATCAGGAGAGCGATCACGAGCGGCATCACGAAGATGTGGAAGCCGTACATCTGGCCGAAGTCGAGGAGGTTGAAGAAGCTCCCCACGCCCAGGGCGTTGAAGGCATCCTTGCCCTGTAGGGCGATCCACTGCGAATCGAGGTTCTCCTGAGAGAGGAAGCCGGTGAAGGCGGCGACGATCGACGACAGGAAGAGCAGCACGCCGGTCACCCAGTTGGACCCGCGCCCGTCCCGCCAGGCCATCATGAAGAACTGCGCCCACAGGTGCAGCACCATGAAGAAGAAGAACGCCTGCACGGACCAGAAATGGACGCTGTTCACGAAGTGGCCGGTGGGAGAGACGTGCCACCACTGCGGGCCGAAGACGGCGAGGACGATGCCCGAGAGGATCAGCATGACGAAGCTGGCGATGGTCAGGACCCCGAAGAGGTAGACATAGCTCCTCACGAACTCGGGGAGCTCGTCGGGCAGGAGGTCCTCCATGGGGATCTCCCGCTGCAGCCACGAGCGCAGGGCCCGGGTCCAGTTCATCGCTTCTCACCCCGTCCTGCGCCGGGGTAGGGCAGCACGACGGCGAGGACGAACACGGCGATCATCAAGACGATGATGCCGATGTCTGAGACCGTCAGGTTGGCAATGAGGATCGGGTGGGGCACGGCGTCGAACCCTCCTCCAACTGCTGTTGCCCGCCGGCGGTTTGGAGACCGCAGGCCCCTGGAGCACGGGTCCCTCATCCCAGTATTCGCCCACAAGGCGTCGATTCCCATACAGGATGCACCCGATCTCCTCGCATGCGCGTCCATTGTGCGACAATAATGGAGCTTCCATCAAAAGGATGATTGCCACGCTCCGTCGCCTCGTCCCGCTCGTCCTGGCCGTCCTCTTCTCCGCTGTCGGCTGCGGCACGACGTCCCCCACGCCTCATGGGACGGGCATGTCCCGCCTTCTCAAACCCACAGCCGTGGTCAGCCCGCCGGACACCGTCCCGGCCGGATCCCCGCTGACCCTCAAGGGGAATCTCACAGGATCCGGCGCCGACACGCTCACCATCACGGCGCCCACCTCCGGCGACGGCACGCTCACCCTCACCGACGCAGGCCGGAGAGTGCTCTGGCGCCTGGCGCACGTCTCCTGGGCGGGCGTCCTCTTCTTCGGCAAGGTGCACGCCCCCGTGATCGTGGTCCGCTCGTCTCCCGCCTACTGCGGCACGGGGGGATGTGACTACATCGGCTACACGTTCCGGCAGGGCCGCTTCGCATCGCTTGCCGGGGCGCCGTCCGAGACCGGTCCCACCTACGCCTATGTGCCGTCGAAGCACGGCTTCGTCCAGCAGGTCGAGACCCCCACCACCGCCTTCTTCGGCTTCGTCGCCCTCTCCAGGGCGCACACCCTCGTCCTCTCAAACCGCCTGTATGACACCCTGCAGCACTATTCTGTCGAGACCTATGCCGTCCGGGAGAGCGCCTCAGGCATCCTCTCGTGGGTGAGGAGCGGTCCTGTCTCGTTCGGTCCGGATGTGGCGGTTCCGGGCAGCTACACCAGCCTAGCGGCGGCCGAGAACTTTCTCGACGCCGCCGCCATGCGCCTTCCCACCCAGGAGGCCTCCTTCGCCGCCGGTTCGGCAAACCTGGCGGCCCTCGCGGCCGTCGTCCACAGGGCCTTCCCCCTGCCCACCGAACTGGCCTTCGACACCAGGTCGTTCAACCGCACGGCGGTCCTGGCCGGCGAGCCGGCCCACCTCCTCGTCGCCAATACGTCGCTCACCTCGCTCGCCGCCTTCAGCGCCGCCGTCCAGCTCGTCCCCGTAGGCGGCACGTGGCAGGTCTCAGGCGTCACACTCACGCCGCTCCCCCTGAAGGTCCGCACCTTGAAGGAAGTGCTCGCCGTCCTGGCCGGGGACCGCAGCGTCACATCGTATCTGGTCTCCCGCCCGGATGCCGCCGTCGAAGCGGTGCCGGAATCCCCCACCTCATGGCTGGTGTCGCTCGACGCCATGGGCCCCTCACCGCTTCTCTACGCCCTGGACGCAAAGACCGGCCGCCTCGGGCCACCCCCCTACTCCTCGACGCCCTGAGCTCGCCCGGCGTGGTACGCTTTGGTGGCGTGCCGAGATGACGCCTGGGGGAGATCGCTCGTGTCCAAGTCCTATCCCTCCGCTCCGCCGATGCAACTCGAGGACGACGTGCGCTACGGCGCCCTCCTCAAGACCTCGAGCGGCGAGATCCGCATCGAACTTTTGCCAGCGAGGGCTCCCAAGGCCGTGAACAGCTTCGTGGCCCTGGCAAAGGACGGCTTCTTCGACGGCATCACCTTCCACCGGGTCGTGCCCGGCTTCGTGCTGCAGACGGGGGATCCGACAGGGACGGGAGGCGGCGGACCGGGGTATCGGTTCGCCGACGAGCTGCCGCCTCAGCTGCCGTACGGTCCGGGGGTCGTCGCCATGGCGAACGCCGGACCCGACACGAACGGCTCCCAGTTCTTCATCTGTTCCGGCCCGGAGTCAGCCGGGCTCAACCGGCATCCCAACTACACGGTCTTCGGTCGCGTGGTGGACGGCATGGACACGGTCGCGAAGATCGACCGGACGCCCGTCGTGAGGGGGCCGTCCGGTGAGCTCTCGACGCCCAGCGAGGCCGTCATTCTGGAGACGGTCGAGATCACCGAGGAGAAGTCCCGGTAGGAGCCTGCTCCCCCGGCTCGCCCGCCCCCTGTCCACGGGGCTGGGCGAGCCAGTTCTTCTCAGCCATCAGGTACCCGCCCAGGTCGCCGATGTCGAGGCGCAGGCCGCCCAGGACCCGGCCACGGGCGGGAACACCCCGGGCGATGAGGGTGCGGATGGCGTCGGTGAGCTGGATCTCGCCGCCGGCGCCCGCCCTCTGGTCGTCGAGGACGTCGAAGATGGCGGCCGGCAGGATGTAGCGGCCGATGATCGCAAGCGTCGATGGCGCCCGTTCGACAGGCGGCTTCTCGATCACGTCCGTCACCGCCACGTCGTCGCCGTTTCGGCTGCCGGCGACGATCCCGTAGCGCATCACCTCGTTGGGTGCCACCTCGATGAGGCCGAGCGCCACGCCGCCGTCGCCAAAGCGCTCAAGTTCGACGATGCCGTCCTCCTCGCCGGGATAAAGGTCATCCGGGAGGAGGACCGCGAAGGAGGCCTCCTCGACCTCGTCCCTGGCCATGAGGACGGCGTGTCCGAGGCCCCTCGGCTCGTCCTGGGTGACGAAGTGGATCTCGAGGTCGGAAAGGAGCTCCTCGAGGCGCTGGAGGTTGCGGTTGGGCCCCTCCTTCCGGAGCGTGAGGAGGGCCGGGTCGGGGGTGAGGTAGCGGACGAGGTTGTCCTTGTGCTCGCTCACCACCACGACCAGCCGGTGTATGCCTGATGCATGGCACTCTTCGAGGATGAACTGCATCGCCGGCACGGCGCCGATAGGGAGGAGCTCCTTCGGGATGGCCTTGGTCGCCGGCAAAAGCCTCGTCCCAAGGCCGGCCGCGGGGATCACGGCCGTCCTCACGGGCGACAGGGGCGCCATCAGCTCCGCCTCCCGGCGGACGGGGCGAGAAGCGCCCCGCTCACGGCCACGAGCAGTGAGGCCACCTCCCGGACATCTTCGAGACGGTAGGCGGCTGCCGACTCGCCGTCGCCGACGTGGATGGTCGTGGCGAGCGGGAGGGCACGGAACATGTCCTCATCGGTGGCATCGTCGCCGATGACGACGATGCCTTCGTCCGGCGCCCTCGTCTTCTCCTTGAGCTTCAGGGCGGCGTCGCCCTTGTGAAAGGCGTCCTCAGCCATCCACTCCACATTCCGGCGGCCCCGGAGCGTCTTCACGCCGGGGAGGGGGCAGTCGGCCGCGAGGAGCGGCGCTGCCTTCTCCCGTTCCTCGGGGGTGAGCCTCCTGAGATTCAGGGCGAGACCGTGCGGCTTCACCTGCAGGGCGCAGACCGCGTCGCCTAGAACGCCCTCGGCCCAAAGGCGCACATCGTCGATCGGGAACGGGGCTCCGTCATCGTCCCAGAAGAGGCTCTCCCGGCCATGGCTGCCGACGGGCAGCACGCCGGGGGGCACCCTCCCTTCGATATCGTCGAGCGATCGCCCGGAGACGACGGCCACAGTGGTGTCTGGCACCCCCACCAGGGAGCGGAGGGCCCGTTCGCTCTCCGGCAGCATCGTGACGCTTGCCGGATCCGGATCGAGGGGGGCGAGCGTCCCGTCGTAATCGAGGAGGAAGAGGCGGCCCGAAGCGGCGTCGAGTCCCCTTGCCAGGGCCCTGACGTCCGGCCTCATGCGGCCCTCGCCGCGGCGAGGCCGCGGAGCACCCGGTTCAGCCAGTCGTAGATGGTGTTCTTCGCCACCGCCTCGCGCAAGAGGGCCATGCGCCTCCTGCGCTCGGCAGTCGGGAGCGTCATGGCCTTGTAGAGGCCCGCCGCCATCTGCTCCGGCGAGAGCGGCGAGAGGGGAATGGCGTCGGCCAGCTCATGGAAGGCGCCCGCCGTCTCCGAGAGACACAGCACTCCGTCCCCGTCGATGTGGGCGGCGACAAACTCCTTGGCGACGAGGTTCTGCCCGTCGAAGAGCGAGCTCACCACCGCCACGTCGGCGATGCGGTAGAGCGCCACCAGCTGGTCGAGGCGCAGGTTGTGCTCGATGAGGGTGACGGGCAGCCAGCCGTCCCTGCTGAACGTGTGCGTGATCTCCTCCACCATGCCTCCGACCTTCACGGCGAGGTCCTGATAGTCCGTGATCTCCGTGCGGCTCGGCACGGCCACCTGGATGAGGTGCACCCTGCCGAGCACCGAGGGCTCGTGCTCGAGGAGGTGCCGGTAGGCCTCGAGCCGCTCGGGAATGCCCTTCGTGTAGTCGAGGCGGTCCACGCCCAGAAACGTCGTGTCTTCCGGCTTGATGCCAAGACGGCGCCGCGTCGCCTTCATGCGGGCCTCGGTCTCGTGCGAGGCGGCGAGGTCGCCCACGTGCTCCATGTCGACGGAGATCGGCACGGCGGCGATGAAGGTGGTGCGGCCGGCGTACTCGATGCGACCCTCGCCGCCCAGTCCCCGCCTCCAGGTCGCCCCGATCTCCCGCCTTACCGCCTGGGCGAAGGCCTCCATGGAGTCCTCGGTCTGGAAGCCGATCCAGTCAGCCCCCAGCATGCCCCTCAGGAGATCCTTACGCTCAGGGCACATGCGCAGGATGGCAAGCGCCGGCCACGGGATGTGCCAGTAAAGGGCGATCGGCAGGTCGACCCCGCGCGCGCGCAGTTCGCCCGGCAGGAGGGCGAGGTGATAGTCGTGGACCCAGATGACGTCCGTGGCGTTGGTCATTTTCCCGATCTCAGCGGCGAAGCGCCGGTTCACGTTTCGGTACGCCCGGTAGTCGTCGGGACGGAAGCGGGCGCGCTCGATGAGGTGGTGGCAGAGCGGCCAGAGTCCCGAGTTGGCATAGCCCAGATAGTAGTGGCGGTAGCGGGCCCGCTCGATGCCGAGCGTGCGGACCGTGTAGGACGGGTCCTCCGGCGGCACCTCGAGGGTCACGTCGTCCCCGGCTGCAGCCGCCACCCAGATGCCCCCGGTGTGACGCATCACAGGGTCCAAGGCCGCCGTGAGGCCGCCCGCCGGCCTCTCCCAGCGAGGCGTCCCGGAACCGGCCACGACGTGGCGGTGGTAGGGCGCCCTGTTCGCAGCCACGATGAGACGCCCGCCGCCCAGCACATCAAAGACCGATTCCTGACCGACTCTCGCCGAAGCTTCCAAGGATGGCGCGACCTCCTTCGGACCCGGGCGGGTGCGGCGGCCTTCCCGGCGAAATCCTCCTTGGTCGGGGCAGCGTGCCACGGAGCGATGTGAAGAGGACGCCGGTCCGGCCTCTCTGGCTGGGACCCGGGCGTTCAAAGGTGTGTTTCCCGTTTATCGTACCACAGGATTTGGCTCGAACACCCGGGAGGGCGCCTTTGGGCCCTCCCCAGGGATCGGGGGCGAAGGCCGTGAAGCATGTGGAGATCCACATCCCGGAGACAGGGACGCTCGCCGAGCACCTCCTTCGGGATGAACACCTTCCCGGGGACCACGCCCGGATCTGGACGGTCTCCCACCCCGGCGTCGTCCTCGGGCTCAGGGACACCCGCCTCCCCTTTGTCGACGAGGCGAAGGGCCTTCTCGTCCAGCAGGGCTTCGAGGTGCACCTGCGGGCGTCCGGGGGGCGTCTCGTCGTCCAGGACCCGGGCGTTCTGAACGTCGCCTTCGCCCATGAGGGCGACGCCCTGCCCTCGCTCGAGGCGCTCTTCGCCGAGATGACCGGCTTGCTCCGACGCCTCTTCGACGACCTCGGTGTCCCCGTCCAACAGGGAGAGGTGCCCGGCAGCATCTGTGCCGGCTCGACCGACCTTTCGGCAGGAGGGCGCAAGATCGCCGGGCTCTCCCAGCGGCGACGGCGGGGCTTCGCCCTGGTGCACGCCTTCATCCTCGCAGGAGGTCGTGGTGACGAGCGCGAGGCCGTCGCCGAAGCGTTCTACCGGGCCGCCGGTGCGACAGCGGATGAGGGCGTTTTCCGGGGCTCCATGGTCTCCCTGTCCGAACTGCGCCCGGTCGCTGTCGAGCGGGTGGGAGAGCGTCTTGCAGAAATCATCGAGGCGCTTTAGGGCGCTGGGGTCGATGGTGGCACCCGGCGTCCCTCCGCTCGAACGTTCCCGTGGCCGGTCCCGATTCCGGTCGCCCGCCGACGCCGACAGTCCGGCTCTTTGCGAACGGCTCGAGAAACGTCGCGGGCTTTTCCCTGCCACCGTCTTTCTCACTCGTCGGGGCGTTCGCCGGGTGCACCGGCGGGCCGAGCCATCTCAGGGAATCACGTTGAAATGATGATCTCTTTTCGGGATCGAGGCGGACATCTGTCGGGCGCTCGCCCATCCTGTCCGCCTCACCATCCGGACCCCGGCCCAAGGCGGGCGGGACGTCCTGGAGCCGTGCGCCAGGTTCCCGACCCGGCGAGGAAGCGCCCGGGGTGGTGCAAGGGTCGCCGCTCGCGGCACGTCGGATCCTCCGCGCGGGTCTTATGGCTGACAAGCGATCGGGGAAGATCCCCTCAGGAGCGCCGGGCCTCCCCCTTTCAATCCGATCCACCCAAGGACTTTGCCCCAGAGTGTGGCGAAACCGCATGCGAAGGGGAGGGACACCGGATGCCCGAGGAAGAGGGATACGAGATCTCCTGGCTCGCCCTGCGGCCGGGAACGCCTGTCGTCACGACGGATGGGAGGGAGCTGGGCAAGATCACCCACGTGCTGGGCGACGTGTCGAAGGACATCTTCGACGGGATCGGCTACCGCAGCCATCTCCTGGGTCAGGAGGAGATGCTCCCCCAAAGGGCCGTCGCCCGCATCACCACGAAGCGGGTGGAGTTGAGCCTCGATGAAGCGCAGGCGAAGATAGAGGGCCAGCGCTACAGGGAGGAGCAGGAGTTCCGGGTGGATCCGGGGATGAAGCATCCCCATTGGACGCGCGACGAGGACGACTGAAGGAGCGGCCTTGATCGTCACGCCTGCGGCGGCGGCGCCTGCGAAGTCCCTGCCGAGGGCGGTGAGGGACGTTCGGGCGAGTCCCGAAGCCGACCCGATTTGGATGCGCCCTCTCGGCCGGTCCCGATCAATGAGGTGCGCCCCCGACCTCCCTTTGGGGGGCACCCGACGCCCCCGCCCACACAGGTTCATGCGGGCCCGACCATTCCTCCGGACGCCGCCTAAAGAGGCGCGCCAGCGCCTATCGCCCGAACCGGGGCAATATGCCAAGATGGTCTGCGGACGGTCATCGCCCGCCCGCCAAGGAGGAAGTCTTTTGGTTCGACGGATTCTGACGCTTCCACAGGACCGCCACGGCCTGCGGTCGCGATCGGTGCGCGTGAAGCACTTCGGACCCGAGCTCGAGGATCTCTGCACGGATCTCAGGGACACGTTCAGCGCCCAGAGCGCTTACGGGCTCTCGGCGCCGCAGATCGGCGTCCTTAAGCGGGTGTTCCTCTTCAGGCACAGCGAGGACGATGAAAGCGACATCGTCATCGTCGTGAACCCGAAGGTCATCTCCGCCCGCGGCGAGGAGCGCGACTACGACGGGTGTCTTTCCATCCCGCACATCTACGCCCGCACCCGCCGTCCCCTCGAGATCGAGTTCTCCGGCCTCTTGCCGGACGGATCGAAGTACCGCGAACACCTCACGGGACTCCCCGCCAGGATCGCCCTGCATGAGCTCGACCACCTGGACGGCGTGCTCTTCATCGATCGCCTCGACGATTTCGACGACCTTTACACGATTGGTCACGTGAAGACCGAGGCCGGTGAGGAGGAGACCCAGGAGATCCCGCTCCCGCCTGAGGACCGGGCGCTCATGGAGCGGGAGCGACGGCCGCTTCCCGGCTTCGTCCTCCCGCAGCCCGAGCCTGGCGCCTAGGCCCGCCTGGATCCAGGGCGCAGGCCCGGGGCAGTCTTCGTGCGCAAAGGCGTGACGTCCCGGCGCGGCAAACCGCATCATTTTGAACCGGTTCCATGACGCCTTCTGGCGCCCTCACATCCCGCCAGGGGGCCCCCCTTGAAGGGTGACCTGCCACCCGAAGTGGCGGCTCGCCGCCTCAATCAGTTCCAGCCGTGACGTCACCGCCACCTTGCTCAGGATGTGGGACACGTGCGTCTCGACCGTGCGTCGGGAGATGGTCAGGAACCTTGCGATCTCAGGATTTGAGCGGCGCGCCACCACAAGGCGAAGCACCTCCATCTCGGTCGGGGTGAGGGCGGTCCACCCAAGGCGCGATCTGGGGCGCAGGGGCGCTGCGCCGATGCGGGACCCGGACGCCCGCAGCCTGCGCGCCATCCGTTGCGCGAGTCCCACGGCCTCGAGGGAACCGTATACCTCGAGGGCGGAGGCAGCCAGTTGTTCGGCCAACTGGTGTCTTCGCGACGTTGAGGCGGCCACGGCGGCCTCCTCGAGAGCGAACCCCGCCTCTGGAAGCCGGCCCGTCTGCCGTATCCGTCCTGCGGCGCCAGCGAGCCGTTCCGAGTCACCCGCAGCAATGGCCCACGCAACCTGAGCGGACTCCCTGATGCCCACGGCGTGGGGGGCAGCGTCGGCGAGGGCTTGAAGTCGCGCGATGACCTCCTGGGCTAAGTCCGTCTTTCCCGCGGCGACGGCGACACGCGTGAGGAACGGACCCACGGTGGGCAGGCAGGTCGCCGAGATCCTGGCCAACTCCCTCCCCCCGAGCACTGTACGCATGAGTTCGCCGGCAGGCGTGAGTGGTTCTGACATCTCCTGCCACAGGGCACGGCTCCACCACAGCCACTCAGACCGATAGGGGGCCTCTCCCTTGGCGAGACCTGCCTGCGCCTGCCGCAGCCACCTGCCGGACATCGAAAGGTCCCCTCGGGAAGCCGCGATCACGGCCCTCAGCCCCCGCGCGGCTGAGAGCCACCCGGCGCCGACCTCCTCGGCCAGCCTCAGCCCGGTTTCGATCTCGGCTTCGGCCGCGTCCCATTCTCCTCTCCAGAAGAATCCGTAGCTGAGCGCCATGTGGTGGACCACGAGTTTCTCCCGGTGTCCGAAGTGCTCCTGAATCTCCCTGCCCTGAGTGATGACGCTCTCTGCTTCGGCGAAGCGGTCCAGGTCAAGAAGCACCATGGCCTCCGTGACATGCGGCACCGGGGCATAGGTGAACACCGACGGTGACGCCTTGGCAGCGGCGACGGCACTCCGCACATGGGTCAGCGCTTCGTCGTGCCATCCCTCGCTGGCGGCCAGGAGCGATCTGGTGACATCGAGGAACACGCGCAGCGACGGGTCCGTGATCGGCCCCAAGGCTTCGGCCGCGTCGCCTGCCTCCCGCCCCTTGGCAAAGTCCCCCACGAAGTGCAGAGCCATCGCCCTCAGGGCATAGAGCCAAGCCCTCCCGTCATCCGGCAACCCTGCCTCGGCGAGGCCCGCCTCGGTCTCCCGCAGGACTCCCCGGACATCGCCGCCGTCGAGGAGTGATTGGCACAGGGCTCGCATCAGCCCTGCCCTGGAGCGTCCGTCAGAAACCAGGCCCATGGCGAGGCGAAAGCACGCCTCGCCCTCCTTGGTCCGGCCGGCCGACAGGAGGGCCAATGCCCTCTCCCTGATGATGTCCGCCCGCTCCGCCGCAGCCGGCGGCGCAAGGTCGAGCGCCCTGTCCAAAAGCTCCACTGCGGCGTGCGGAAGTGTGTCCATGAGGTCCCGTGCGGCCTTTCTGAGATCCGCAAGAGTGGCCTCGTCTCTTGTGTGCGATCCCCTGAGGAGGTGCTCCGCCCAGTCCCCCGCCGGCGCCCCCGCATCCGCGAGGAGGCGGGCGGCATCATGATGCAGGCTCGTGCGGACGGAAAGGGGCGCGTCCTCGTAGAGGGACGTTCGGATGAGCTCGTGGCGGAAGGACAGCAGGTCGCCGTCCTCCTCGAGCACCCCGGCCCGCAGGGCTTCGCGAAGCGGGCGCACCAGCTCCGCCGGCTTGCGTCCGGTGAGGGAGGCGAGCATCGCCGCATGGAACCGCACACCGAGGACAGCCGCCACGGCCAGCACCTGTGCGGTGTCCGGAGAGAGGAAGCTCAGGCGGTCGAGCACCGTGCGACTCAAGGAGCGCAGAGACACGTCCCCGATGACATCGACGACATCACCAGGCCCGTGGGTGAGGGCCCCCTCCACCACAAGCGCTTCAGCAATTTCCGACGCAAAAAGGGGGTTCCCCCCGGCGGACGCCATGCGGGCAAGGATGCCCGGTCCGGGCGTCCCGCCGAGCCTGTCCGCCATCACGCGGCGGAGCGAGGCGTCGTCGAGCGGTCCCAAGGCGAGGAGGCTTCTGGCCCCTGCATCACGCACCATCCCGGCGAGCTCGTAGGACCTCGGCAGGGGCCGCATCGTCCCTATGAGGGCGACGGGAAGCGCACTGGAATGCCGCCGTAATCGACGGAGCACGAAGAGGGAGGCTGCGTCCGCCCAGTGCAGGTCCTCGACGATCAGCGCAAGCGGGCCGTGGGAGCACAGAGCCTCCACAACGTCGATGGCCTGGTCGCTGGTCCGAAATGTGGCGTCCGCCGTCCGGACGGCGTCTGTCCAAAGGTGTGGTGCCTGGAGCCGCTCATCGCCCAAGAGCTCCGCCACGACTGACAGCGGGCGTCTGCCGCCCAGTTCGTCGGCCACGGCCAAGGAGATTTTGATGCCCTGGGCTGCAAGCGATCGGCAGGCGGCACGAACGAACGAACTCTTGCCGATTCCGGGTTCGCCCTCGATGAGGAGCGTCTGGGCGCGGCCTCCCTTGATGTGGCGTATGACCTCTTCAAGTCGGGCAAGCTCGCCCCGCCGTCCATAGAGGACCGAGGGACCGGGGTTCGCTTTCCGACTGGCGAGGCGGTCCGAACGGGCCGATGAACCGATGGGCCTTCCGGGAAGGGGCTTCCTCTCCTTCACGCCCACCCTCCTTGTCGCGTGCGCGTCGAGTCCCGCCGTATTTGACGTCACCTTGTCCTTCCATGATTCCGGACGTTCGGCTTGCTGACCTCCCGTCATGATCCGCCCTCCACGTCCAAGGCGCGGATGGATTCACAGACCTCACACGTCAGTCTTGCGATGGGTGCTCTGGGCCCGGAGCGGGTCGTCATCGACGCGCCCAACGCCCGAGACCCGCTATTCTCCATTGAAGTGTGGTCCTTGGTGCGAGCCATGCGTGTCGCTCCGGAGGGTTCCTATGGCAGGGGAACGGGCGCTCGACGATCACACCCAGCCGGGAACTTCCTTTGTGCGCTCTGGCTTTCGCCGGCTCCCGCCAAGGGAGGGGCACCGGGGCTCTAGCCGACCGCAACCACCACGGCGCCTGCGAGCACCAGAGCCGAGGCGACGAGTCGCCTGCCCCGCACCCTCTCCCCCCTGGTCACCGCCCAGACGAGCGCCATGGGGATGGCCACCTGCCTGATGGCGAGTAGCGGCGCCACAGGCCCCAACTGGAAGGCGAAGAGGGTGAGGAGGTAGGACGCCAGCGAGAGGAGGGCGACAAGCATGGCGCCCCTGCCCACCTTCATCTCGAGGCGAGGGTTGCCGACGACGAGGAGGCCGCCGGCCCCCACGAACGTGAGGGATTCATAAAGGAGAGGGCTCATCACGCTCACGCCACCCTTGTCCACGAAGGAGTAAACGGCGATGAGCGCCCCGACGCCGACGGTGGGCAGGATGTAGGCGCGTGCTCGAGGCGACGCCCCCTCGACTACGGAGCCCGCGGCGACGAGGGCGATGCCGACCCAGCCGAGAAGGCCCAGGGCGGGTCCCGCCGCGGCCATGACGAGGAAGGGGAGGAGCGCCACCCCGAGCCCCCTCGCCACGGGGTAGGCGCCCGACATGTCGCCGGCCCCGTAGGCCCTGCCGAGGCCGGTGAAGTAAAGGGCGTGGACGGCGACGGTCGAGACCAGGAAGATGACGGCGGCCTGGGGCACGGTTTCGCCGAGGATGAGGGAGAGGATCGTGCCGCCCACACCCACGACGAACAGCGCCGCGCCCAGTGGGCGCGGCGCCGGCCTCTCCTTCAGGATCCCGTTCCAGGCGACGTGGAAGACGGTGCCGGCGACGATGAGGGCGACTGCGAGCGGCGGCATGGGCCGCCCCCCTCAGCCCCGGGCCTCGCGGGGGATGAACATCCCGTTTTGGGCGCCTTCCCGCTCGATCCTCTGCAGGGCGAGGTGCTCTGCAGCCTGTTCGCTCGTGATGTCCTCCCGCCTTGCCACCTCGAAGATCTCGAGCAGGCGGTCGTAGATGCGGGCCACCTTGGCGTAGGCACGCTCCTTGTCGTAGCCCTCGGCGTGGAACTCCTCGGAGATGTTGATGATACCGCCGCCGTTCACCACGAAGTCGGGGGCGTAGAGCACGCCCCGCTCCTTCAGGATGGCCGGCACCAGGGCATCCGAGAGCTGGTTGTTGGCAGAGCCGGCGATGGCCTTCACCGGGATGGTGCGGGCCACCTCGGGCGTGAGGACGAGCCCCAGGGCGCAGGGTGAAAAGACGTCCCCCGGTTCCTTCGTGACGGCCTCCGGTGCCACCACCCGCGCTCCGTAGAGCTCTCCGACCTCCTTGGCCCTGTCGGGGCGGATGTCCGAGATCACGAGGTCGGCGCCGTCGGCCGCGAGAAGGCGGCAGAGCTCATGGCCGACGTTGCCGGCGCCCTGCACCACGATCCTCCGGCCCTTCGGGTCCGGAGTGCCGCAGGTCTCCTTCAGGACGGCGCGCACCGCCATGTACGTGCCGTAGGCGGCCGGCTTCGAGGGGTCGCCGCTCTTGTGTTTGCGGCCGACGATGAAGCGGGTCGTCTCGGCCATGACCTCGACGTCCTCGGGCGTGAGCCCGACGTCCTCGCCCGTGTTGACTCGGCCGCCCATGGTCTCGATAAAGCGCCCGATCCCCCTCAGGAGTTCGGGCGTCTTCTCCGGGTCGCCGTATACCACGCACTTGGAGCCGCCGAAGTCGAGTCCCGCCACCGCATTCTTGAGCGTCATCCCCCGCGAGAGGCGAAGAGCGTCGGCGATGGCGTCGTCCTCCGCGTCGTAGTGCCAGAGGCGGCACCCTCCGGCGGCAGGCCCGAGCGTCGTGTCGTGGACGGCCACGATGAGCTTCAGGCCCGTCGCACGATCGTAGAAGAACGTGACCTGTTCGTGGCCTTCCTGAGCCATGGCCTCAAAAATCTGCACCTTGTCGACCCTCCACCAAAGTCGTGCTAAAGCCGAAACGGGTTGACGGATCGATCTCCAGTGAAAGCGAGCACACACTTTTCTTCCAGGTACAGATTTAGCGTTTCAACCGCCAACTCCCTGCCGAAGCCGCTCTCCCTGAACCCCCCGAAGGGCGTGCCGGGAAAGGTGGTGAGCGGCGTGTTGAGGCCGACGAGGCCCGACTCGATGGCGTGGGCCACCCGCATCCCCCGCGCCGCGTCTTTCGTCCACACCGAGCCAGCGAGCCCGAAGGGCGTGCCGTTCGCCATGGCGACGGCCTCGTCCTCGCGATCGAAGGGCGTCACGGTGACGACCGGTCCGAAGATCTCCTCCTGCGCCACCCTCGATGAGGGGTCAACCTCGGCGAGCACAGTAGGGGCGTAGAACGCCCCCTTCGCCAGGTCGCCGTCCTCGAGGGGATGCCCGCCCATGGCCACCCGGGCGCCCGAGGCCACACCGTCCTCGACCAGGGCATGCACCCTGTCCCGGTGCGCCTTCGAGATGAGTGAGCCGACATGCACCTGAGGATCGAGGGGGTCGCCCACGGCGAGCTTTTCCGCCTTTCCGACAAAGAGCTCGAGGAAGGCGTCATAGGCGGACCTCTCGACGAGGAGCCGGCTCCTGGCGTCGCAGGACTGGCCGGCGTTGTAGTAGATGGCGTAGACCGAGCCGGCGGCGGCCGCCTCGAGGTCGGCGTCGGCGAACACGACCGAGGGGCTCTTCCCGCCGAGTTCGAGGGAGACGCGCTTGAGTCCCCGGGCCGCGGTGGCCATGATCTCCCGGCCTGTGGCCGTCTCGCCGGTGAAGGTGATCTTCCTCACGTCCGGATGGGCGACGAGGTCGGCGCCCACCGTCCGACCGGGCGCCGGCAGCACGTTCACGACACCCGGAGGGATGCCCGCCTCGAGCGCCATCTCGCCGAGCAGGAGTGCGGTGATGGGGGTGGCGGAGGCGGGCTTCAGGACGATCGTGCAGCCGGCGGCGAGCGCCGGGGCCACCTTCCAGGCCGCCATCATCAGCGGGTAGTTCCAGGGCACGATCTGGGCGCACACCCCGACCGGCACCCGCTCGGTGTAGGCGAGGTGGCGACCCGGCACCGGAATGGTGCGACCCATCACCTTGTCGGCGAGCCCGGCGTAGAAGACGAAGTCGTCCACGGCCTGGGCGATCTCCGCCCGCCCGCCGGAGACAGCCTTGCCCGACTGGCGGGCCTCGAGCACCGTCATATCGTCGATAAGGGACTCCAGGATCTCGGCGAGGCGAAAGAGCCTCCTCGAGCGCTCCTGGGGCCGCATCCTCGACCAGGGCCCAAGGAGGGCGGCCCTTGCCGTCGCCACGGCCCGGTCAACCTCGGGCCTGCCGGCCATCGCCACTTCGGCGACGGGGGTCCCTTTCGCCGGGTCCATGACGGTCGTCGCCCCGCCTGAGGACTCCATCACCTCCTCATCGCCGATGAGGAGCCCGTACCTCTCGCGCGAGAGCGCCTTCAAGACATCAGTCCTCCCTGGTGATGGCGAGCGATACACCCTGGCCGACGCCGACGCAGAGCGTGGCAAGCCCGTTTTCGATCTGGCGCCTTGCCATCTGGTGGATGAGCGTGACGAGCAGTCGGGCGCCCGACATCCCGAGCGGATGGCCGATGGCGATGGCGCCGCCCTGCATGTTGACCCGGCCGGGATCGAGGCCGAGTTCGTCGATGACGACGAGGGACTGCGAAGCGAACGCCTCGTTGAGTTCCACGATACCGAAGTCGGAAACGTCCATGGAGAGCCTGTCGAGGAGTTTTCTTGTGGCAGGGATGGGCCCGATTCCCATATAGCGCGGGTCGACACCTGCCTGCGCCATCCCCATGAAGGTCGCCATCGGCCTCAGGCCGTACTTCTGGGCCGCCCGGTCCGAGGCGATGAGGAGGCAGGCCGCCCCATCGTTGATGCCTGACGCATTGCCGGCCGTGACGGTGCCGCCCGGCCTCACGACGGGGCGCAGGGCGGCGAGCTTCTCCATGTCCGTCGACGGGCGGGGGTGTTCGTCGGTGTGAAAGAGGCGACTTCCCTTGCCGTCCGGCACCTCCACCCCAACGATCTCGGCCTTGAAGAAGCCGGCGTCCTCGGCCGCCTTCCACTTCATCTGGGAGGAGAGGGCGAAGGCGTCCTGCCGCTCGCGGCTCACCTGCCACTTCTCTGCCACGTTCTCCGCCGTCTCGGACATGGACTCCAAGGGGAACATGGCCTCCATCCTGCTATTTGGGAAGCGCCAGCCGAGCGTCGTGTCCCAGGCGGTCCGGTTCCCCCGGGCAAACGCCCCGCCTCCCTTGTCCATGGCGAGCGGCGCCCGGGTCATGCTCTCGACGCCGCCGGCGAGAAAGAGGTCGCCGTCCCCCGCCAGGATCGCCTGGCAGGCCATGCCGGCCGCCGTGAGCCCCGAGGCGCAGAGCCTGTTCACCGTGACGCCGGGGACGCTCTGGGGCAGCCCGGCAAGGAGCGTCGCCATCCGGGCGACGTTCCTGTTGTCCTCACCTGCCTGGTTGGCACAGCCCATGATCACATCGTCGATGTCCCCCGGGTTCACTTCCGGGTGCCGTTCCATAAGGGATTTGATGACGTGGGCGGCGAGGTCGTCCGGGCGCCAGGACGAAAGCGATCCCTGATGACGTCCGACCGGTGTGCGCAAGCCGTCGATGATATGGGCGCGCACGGGCACTCCCCCTCTTGTCGCTACGAACTGGAACTCGGCCGGACTCATTGTACAGGTCGGATCTGGGTCTGCGATGACCGGAACGCCCCTTGACAGCGGAGGGAGACGTCCGATGAAGATTCCGGGGGGACAGTTCGCGTGATCTCCGCCCGTAGCGGTCGCGCGTCGATGTCGGCGGAGTCTGCGGTGCGAGCCCCGAAGCAGGTAGGCCCGCCTTGGCGCGCCGGCGGGCGGTTGGTGATCGCTCAGGCGCTCGTGGGCGCGTGCGTGTAGAAGCCCTGACCCACGAGAGCCCCCGTCTCACCCGCCATCACTTTGCGGACGAGGAGCGGTGCCGGTCGGTGGCGCTCCCTGCCATAGGCGTCGCCGAGGGCAAGGAGCAGGCGGTGGATGACGTCGAGCCCGATGAGGTCGCCCCACAGGAGCGGACCCCTTGGGTAGTTCACGCCAAGGCGCATCGCCTCGTCGATGCCCGCCGCGTCCCCTCCGCTCTCGCCAAGGAGGTGGGCTGCCTCGTTGACGAGGCCGGCGAGCACACGCGCGGTGACAAGGCCCGGCGATTCCAGGACCACCTCGACCTCGCCGAACACCTCGCCCATCGTCCCCAGCCACCTCTCCTCCTCGTCGGAAGGCAGCCCGGGCGGCATGGCGACCTCGCTCCTCGAGAGGTCGCGAAGCGGCACCGTGGCGCCAAACGTGGCGACGGGCCTTGCGATGGAAAGGCGCCGTCTCAGCACTTCGCCACCCGCCGAGAAGGCGGCGACGGCAAGGACGGCGTCGGCCGGGGCCTTGGCTGCCGCCATCGGCAGTTCCTCAGGGTCGGTGACGAGGACGAGGGGGCCCGTCGTTCGGGCGTGCAGCTCCGAAAGCTCCCGGGCGAGGGCATCCTTCCCGTAGACCACAAGGTCAGCCATAGGTGTAGAACCCCCGCTTCGTCTTCCGCCCCAGTCGTCCGGCCTCCACCATCTGCCGCTGGACGGGGTGCGGGCGAAGGCGCGGCTCCTCCATGAGCTGCTCGTACACGGAGGTGGACACGGCGAGGTTCACGTCGATCCCGACGAGGTCCATGAGGCGAAACGGCCCCATGCGGAAGCCCCGCCCCTCGAGGCAGCGGTCGATGGCCTCGAAGGAGGCTACGCCGTCCCCGAGCATGCGCAGGGCCTCGATGTAAAACGGGCGGGCGACGCGGTTCACGATGAAGCCCGGCGTGTCGGCCGCCATGACGGGCGTGCGGGAGAGCGACCTGACGAAGCTCGTGGCGGCCTCCACGGTCTCCTTCGACGTGCGATCCCCGGGAACGATCTCGACGAGCTGCATGCGCACGGGCGGATTGAAGAAGTGGATGCCGACGAAGGACGTCGGGTCCGGCGCCTTCCGGGCGAGCCCGCTCACGGAAAGGGAGGAGGTGTTGGTGGCGAGGATCTCGACCGCCCCGTTCGGGACGTGGCGAAAGACCCCGGTCTTGAGGTCCGCCACCTCCGGCACGGCCTCGATGAGGACCTTCGCCGGCAGGGCATCCTCGAAGTCAGGGGCGATGCGGATGCGACCCAGGGTCTCCTCGCGTCCGGCATCGGACATCCGGCCGCGGGCCGCCTCGGCATCGACCATCCCCCGGACCCGCTCCTTGGCGGCTTCGAGGAACTCCGGCCTGTCCACCGCCACGACGTCGTAGCCAAAGGACGCGGCGAGCACGGCGATGCCGGCGCCCATGGTCCCTGTCCCGACAACGATGACCCTTCCGGCCATCAGGATCCTCCGAACGTCGGTGGGCGCTTTTCGAAGAAGGCGGCCACACCTTCCCTGTGGTCCCTCGTGCGGCCGGCCGCCTCCTGGGCGTCAGCCTCCCAGGCGAGGAGATCCTCAAGGGCAAGGTCAAATCCACGGTCCATGGCGAGCTTGGTCATGCCAAAGGCATAGGTGGGGCCAGCGGCAAGCTCCGCTGCGACCCGCGCCACCTCGGCGTCGAGGTCGGCCTCGGGGACGAGGCGGTTCAGGATACCTGCCTGAAGGGCTTCCTCGGCCTCGACGACCCGTCCCGTGACGGCGATCTCGTAGGCCCGACCAAGGCCCACGATGCGGGGGAGGGTCTGGTTCATGCCGGAGTCCGGGATGAGCCCGATCTTCGTAAAGGCGGAGAAGAAGCGGGCCTTCTCGGATCCGAGGCGCAGGTCCGCCGCCAGCGCCAGCGAGAACCCGGCGCCGGCGGCCACGCCCTGGATCTTGGCGATGATCGGCTTGGGAAGCCTGCGCATGCGGGTGACGAGGGGGTTCAGGCCTTCCCTGAGGCTTTTTCCGATCGAGCGCTCGCCCTCGCCCTGGTGGCTCTTGAGGTCCTCCCCCGAGGAGAAGGCGACGCCCTCCCCCTCGATGACGACGACCCTGACGTCCTCCGACTGAGCGGCGTGGCGCAACCCCTTCGAGAGGAGGTCCTTCGTCTCATAGTCGAGGGCGTTCCTGACCTCCGGGCGGCAGATTGTGAGTGTGAGGACGCCCGCTTCCTGGCCGGTCCTGACCTTACTGTCCACGCTACTTCCCCCTCCAGGTGGGAGGGCGCTTCTCAAGGAAGGCCGCCATCCCTTCCTTCTGGTCCTCGGTGGCGAAGAGGAGGAAGAAGTTCTTTCTCTCAAAGGCGTAGTCGAGGCCCTCGACGGCGACCCGCCGGATGGACTCCTTGGCGAGGCGCACCGCCACGGGGGGCATCTTCCCGATCTCGCGGGCGATCGCCATCGCCGCGGCGAGAGCCGTCCCCGGCGGCACGAGGCGGGAGACGAGTCCCATTCCGTAGGCCTCACGGGCCGGCACCTGGCGTCCCGTCAGCACGATCTCCATCGCCCTCTGGGCGCCGACGAGGCGCGTCAGCATCTGGGTGCCGCCGGCCCCGGGCATCACCCCGATCTTGATCTCGGGCTGCCCGAAGACGGCGTCCTCGGAGGCGACGATGACGTCGCAGGACATGGCGAGCTCCATGCCGCCGCCCAGGCAGAAGCCGCCGACGGCGGCGATGATGGGCTTTCTCGTGCTCCGAATGCGGTCCCATTTCGAAAGATGGTCCCGAAAGAGCATCTCGACGGGCCCGGCGCCTGCCATCTCGGCGATGTCCGCCCCGGCCGCGAAGGCCCGGCCCGCACCGGTCAGCACAATGACCCGGATGTCTTCCTCGGCGTCGAGTTCGCCGAGGGCGGCGACGAGGCCGTCCATGGTGGCGAGGTTCAGGGCGTTCAGGACCTCCGGGCGATTCAGGGTCACCACGCCCACGGCGCCGTCGCGGGCGATCTCGGGGTTCATTTTTCGCCGGGACCTCCCTCCACGATGAACATCGTCACGCTCGCCCCGAGGGCGCCAAGCGACCTGGCGGCGTTTTTCCCCTCCGGGGAGACCATGGCGAGGTCGAGCGTCTTCCGGTCGGGGAAGACAAGTTCTGCCATATGGAAGACGCCACCGCCCGCCACCATGTCGACCGGATGGTGGATGAGGGAGAGGATGCCCGGCATCTGGCGCGCCAGCGGCAGGTGCTCGTTCTCATACTTCTCACGGAAGAGCGCCTCGTCCTTGGGCGCCCCGAAGAGCGCCACGAGTCTTATCACCGGCTGACCTCCCGTTCATCGATGAGGCGCTTCGCCTTCCCCTCGCTGCGGGGTACGGCCCCTTGCGGCACCACAGAAACCTCGATGCGAAGCCCGAACGTGTCCTTAAGGCGGGCGGCGAGCCTTCCTGCCGCCGTCTCGCCCTCTCCGGGCACCGCCTCCACCTCCACCCTGAGGTCGTCCATGGTCCCCGGCCGTGTGAGGCGCAGGAGGTAATGGGGCGTGAGGGCGGGGTCTTCCAGGATCAGCCGCTCGATCTCCGAGGGAAAGATGTTGACGCCCCTCAGCACGAACATGTCGTCGACCCGGCCCTTCAACCGGCTCATGCGCACGGTCGTGCGCCCGCAGCGGCAGGGCTCGCGGGTGATGGAGGCGACGTCCCCGGTCCGGTAGCGCCACACCGGGGAGACCTCGCGGGTGAGCGTGGTGAAGACCAGCTCCCCCTCCTCCCCGTCAGGGAGGGTGGCGCCCGTCTCGGGGTCCACGACCTCGACGAGGAAGTGGTCCTCGTGAACGTGCAGCCCGTCCTTCGCCTCCCGGCACTCGGCGGCCACGCCCGGCCCGATGACCTCGGACAGGCCGTAGATGTCGCAGGCGTCCATGCCGAACGCCTCCTCGATGGCCCGGCGCAGTCCGTCGGACCACGGCTCCGCACCGTGGATGCCCCACCTGAGGCCGATCGATCTCGGATCCGTCCCCTCGCGGCGCAAGGACTCGGCGAGATTCAGGGCGTAGGACGGCGTGCAGGCGAGGCCCTCGGGGCGAAGGTCCCTGAGGAGGAGGAGCTGGCGCGGCGTGCCGCCCGACGAGGCCGGCACCACCGTGAGACCGAGCCTCTCCGCCCCCTGATGGAGGCCGAGCCCGCCGGTGAACAGTCCGTAGCCATAGGCGTTGTGCAGGCTCTCGCCAGGCCGGGCCCCCACCAGGGCGAGGCAGCGCGCCACGACTTCCGCCCACATCTCGATGTCGGCTGCGGAGTAGCCGACGAGGGTCGGCTTCCCACGGGTGCCGGAGGAGCCCTGGATGCGGCGCACCTCTTCCCTGGGCACGCCAAAGAGCCCGAGCGGGTAGTTGTCCCGAAGGTCGGCCTTGGTCATGAAGGGGAAGCCTTCGATCTCCCTCACGTCCCTGAGCGGCCTGTCGCCCACTTTGGCCTCGCGCCACCGGCCGGCGACGGGGGCGAGGCGCAGCATGCGCTGGCGCGCCTCATCCAGACGGCGCACCTGAAGCGCCATCATCTCGCGGCGGGAAAGCCGCTCTTCCGGGAACATCACCGGAGATCCCTCCCTCGGTCCTGATCGATGCCTCTCCCCCTGCTGTTCAAAAGGCCGCACCCAAAGGTGCGGCCTTTCTCCTCTACCGGTACACCAGAGAGCGCCTGCCGAGCTCCTCGTCGGTGAGGGGGCGCTTGGCGTCGCCCGGCTCGTCCTCAAGGAGATCCTCCTTGGTGACGACGAAGCTCCGCCGGCTGTAGTCGGCAGGGATGATGGTCGGCGTGAGGACGATGGCGTCCACCGGGCACGCCGCCTCACACTCGCCACAGAAGATGCAGCGGTAGAGGTCGATCTCGTAGCGCTCGGCGTAACGCTCACCCGGACTCACGGGGTGCTCTGGATCGTTCTCGCGGGAGACGACGGTGATGGCGTCTGCCGGGCACGCACCGGCGCACAGCGAGCAGCCGATGCACCGCTCGAGCCCGTTCTCGTGACGGCGCAGCCGGTGCCTGCCGTGAAAGCGTCGGGGAAGCGGGCGCCTTTCCTCCGGGTACTGGATCGTCTCCGATTTGCGAAAGAAGAACTTGCCCGTGCGGGCCATGCCCTTGAAGATGGCCGTGATTTCCCTGAGTTGCATGGAGTCACCCTTTCCCTGGCTCGAGGGTCCTCATCGTTCATTGTAAATGAAGTGTCCTCGGCTGAGAGCGCCAGTTTTAGGTCGCCATGCCTCCGGGGGACAGCTGTTGATCCCGCCACGCGTCATGCCGTTTATTACCAGGATCTGGTGCACCTTGACGCACCGCCGACGGTGGCGCATGGGTCAGCACAAAGGGTTGATCGCCAAGAGCGCCACGCCGAAAGCTTGCGAGTTTTCGAGAAATCCTGTCTTTGGTAGAGCGAATTGGGTTGAACATCCGCGCTGCATCATTCGCTACGCTCTTAGCAGTTGTCGAAAGCGGTCCGAGAAAAATTGGCAGTCTTGGTGGGTCAGGACGGGGGCGGAATGACCTCTATAACTACTTGCCCGCCAGCGGTGGATATAAGGATCTGGTTGTTAGCTACTTGGAAACCGCTCAGCATGGGCTGCCCGAAGATATTTGGGAAACTGAGGATCTTATTGAGTTCTGGAAAGAAAATCGTGGGGCTACCGTCAAGACGGTCTCCCGGCGTGTACACCAAGAAGCCTGGCCAGATGAACAAGTTGGATCCGCTGACGCTCCACGTCTCGGTCTTGTCCGATCCAGGCGTCTCCCGAATGATCGTGTGGGAGAGGCCGCTGGGTTGGTCGGCCCACACAACGCCGTCGTCACCGATGGCATACACTCTCGGATTGGGAATTGTCCCAAGCGGTTTAAAGGCCGCGCCATCCCATTCAGAGACCATATTCCCCTGCATGGTGAAATACTTGCCGTGCGGAGAGGTCAACATGGGGAAGGGGAGTGGCTCGTCAAAGGGCGGGGGGAGATCTTTCAGGCTTGAGGGCTGGCCCGTCGTCATGTTTATGATCTCGCCGCCCACGGAGAGGTAGGGGCGTTGCACCGTGCCGTAGATGGCGGCACCCACCCGGTTGTCACAGCCGTAACTCGATTGGACGCACTTAGAGATTCCGGGTGGCAGGGGGAAGGTGGATACCTTCATGTCCGGAACGTTCACAAGGGTGATCTGGCTCTGCTTTCCCCCGATGCAGATGAACCCGGCGTAGCCCGGAGCGTACGCGCCGTTCAGGTCGAAGCTATCGAAAATGTCAGCGAACGTGACGAGAGAGTCGCGAGGGCAGGCGGAAGGGGTGACCGTCCCCTCCCCTTTCGAGGTCAGGGACTGCCAGGTGATGGCATACGGGGGCTTGGAGCCCATCGTCAGTAGCGTCGTGCCCACGATCACTTCTCTGTTCTCTTTCTCGAGAAAGTCGGAAGGTAGCGGGATCTCCTTCACGGTGAACCCGCCGATACGCCATGTCTTTAACACGGCTCCTGTTGTCGCGCCTGTGTTCATTACCGGCGGCTGTGTTCTTTGCGGAGATCCGGACTTCTGGTTGGCCGTTGTCGAAACGGGGAGTCTGCCGTCCTTTGATTGAGTCTTTGAGTTATTTGAGCCGCCACACCCAGCCAGCAAACCGATGACTGCCAGCGCAAGTATCAGTCGTTTGACGGATTCCATAAATGTCGTTCCTCTCTTCCTTGCCAGCACTTCCAGTTTCTCTGGACTTTTAGTAAGGATGCAGACGCACGGCATTTGGGTTGCGTCTTCCTATAGCAGGCTGTGTGACAAGGTGTACTGGTGGGGGACACCCTACGATTTCGGCCCGGGAATAGCGGTTGAAGTGGTGGACAAGACCAGAGTTCAGGGCCGAAAGTGCGGTCCAAGTGGGGAACGGGTTCTCGAATTTTGGGTTACACCACAGCCTGCTATAGTCTAATGCTGGTTGTCGGTTCAGGCCACGGGCACAGCGCCCTTCCTCTGAAGAAGGCCCGCCCGGCGGGCGCCGTTGGAGCATTGCTGAGTTGGCCCTTGAGGCCAACCCAGGTTGTGGTCATGCGGCCGAAGGAGTTCACCATGGGGATGAGGGCGGAAATTCCTCACTGAGGCCGGGGTGGATGCTACCGCAAGTTCGAGCGCAAGCTTCTTTGGCGGGCCCTTCTTCGCCCTCTCCACCGCCTTGCGCACCCCCTTGAAGGCGTGCCGTCGAGGGCATGAAGGCCTCCTTTTAATTGGGATGACGTGAAATTCGCCGGAGCCGACGCCCATGCATAACGACTCGTCGCCGTGGGCCCGTCGAAGCCGGCGATAGCTCTTCCAGATGTCGGGGCAGGGAGGACCGCCTCTACCTCATCCTCCCACACGACCTGCACGAGGGAAGCCTGGTGCGTCAGGATGCCATGGGCAAGCGGGGGGAGTTCCTTCACATCGCGACTCTCCACCGACGGGTGCAGGTCGACGATCACCCGGAATCCCCGTCTTGTTCACCTCGGCCCATCGCATCAGTGCGACTCTGGGTCGACTATATCCGGATGCCCTGTTCCGGTGTTGACGGCGACCTTAAACTGGGTGCGGACGTTGTCCCGCTCTCAGGGGGGCCTTTTTCATGCCATGGATCAGACGGTTAGTTGTAGGCGCAGCCTGTGCGATCCTTCTGGCAGGGTGTGGGAGTTCCACACCACCCCATCCCTCACCGTCCTCCTCCCCGTCTCCCTATACCAGCCCGGAACTCGGCCAGGTGGACTATGGCTCGGCCACGGGCCTTTCGACCCCCGTCGACTTCACCCTCACCGACCAGTTCGGGCGGCAGGTGAGCCTCTCCCAGTACCGGGGCAAGGTGGTCCTGTTGTCGTTCAACGATGACGAGTGCACGACAATCTGTCCCCTCACCGACAAGGTCCAGCTTCTGGCCCAACAGGCGCTGGGTCCTTCAGCCAAGGACGTCGTGCTGCTCGGGGTGAATGCCAACCCGCTCCACGTCTTGGTCGCCGACGTCAAGAACTACTCGGTGCTCCATGGCATGATGAACCACTGGCTCTTCCTGACCGGTAGCCTCGCTGACCTGAAGGCGGTCTGGAAGACATTTGACATCGAGGTGCAGGTCGTGAAGGGCCAGATCGACCACACACCGGCGCTTTTCATCATCGACCAGAAGGGGGTTCCGGTGCGGGTCTACATGACCTCTCCGGAATACGGCACCGTCCCGCTTGAGGCTGACGCCGTGGCAAAGGGCCTTTCTTCCATTCTCCCCTCACACCCCCGTGTCACCAAGCTGCCGCCCGCCCTCGGATCCCCCGTCGCCAGCCCGGCCTCGGTGACCTCCCTGCCAACCGTCCAAGGCGCCCCCGTGACATTCCCTCCCGGATCGTCGCAGGTTGTGGCCTTCCTCGCCAGTTGGGCCCCGGGCTTCGCCCAGGGTGTCGCCGACCTCAACGCGTACAACGCCCAGGCCGCCAAGGGAGGTCTGCCCAAGGCCGTGGCCGTCGACGTGGCGCCGATCGAGCCCTCGTCAAGTTCCCTCTCGAACGCCCTTGGGGCCCTGCCGTCGCCCCCCGCCTTCCCCGTCGGCATCGATCGAAGCGGCCGGGTGGCCGACGCCTTCGGCGTCAAGGACATGCCGTGGATCACCCTCGAGAGGAACGGCAGGGTCGTCTGGTCGCACGACGGGTTCCTTCCCGCCGCCACGCTCGCCAGTGACGTGAGGGCGCACCTCAGGTAGGGTGCCCGCCGACACAGTCGGGTCGCCAGAGGCGCCCGGCCGCGGGAAGCGTCGGGCGCTTCCCGACTGTGTGCGCTGGGCTCTGAGGATATGGGCACTTACAAAGCGCTTTGCTATGATACGGGTATGGATAAGACAGCTGTCCCCAAAGACCCCTTCGATCCCTGGACCCGCATCCCGCCTGAGGAGTTCGTCGCCCGCCAGGAGAAGGTCCGGGAGGAGGCAGCGAGGGCCGGCTTCTCGGGCGCCGTCGTCTGGTCGCGGGGCGGCGCCTTCATGGACATGTCCCAGGACGTGCTCTACCTTACCTCGCACTATTCCCAGCAGCCCTACATGGGGGACGAGGCGGGCATCGGCAGCGCCCGCTCGCACGGAGTCGTGATCCTGCCTGTCGACGGACCCACCATCCTCATCGTCGACATTCCCTGGTGGCGGCGCGACCTGGTGGTCGCCGACGACGTGCGCCCCTCGATCGACGTGGCCGCCGCCGCCGCCCAGGCCGTCCGGGACGCGGGCCTTGCGACAGGGCGTCTCGCCCTCGTCGGAGCGAGTTCCATGACGGCCGCGGCCTATCTCGGCTTCGCCGGGAGGCTCCCCGGGACAGACCTCGTCAGGGCCGACCGTCTGGTCGAGAGGGTGCGCATGGTGAAGAGCGACGCCGAACTCGACGTGATCCGGCGCGCCGCGACCGTAGGTAGCCGCTCGATGGACGCCATGACGGCGACCGTGACCGAGGGGGCCACCGAGGCCGAGGCCGTAGCCGAGGCGTCGCGGGTGCTCATCGCGGCGGGCGGGGTCCTCTACGACGCGGCGTGCGCCTCCGGGCCCACGGCGGCGGGGTTCACAAGCGCCCGGCTTCCTTCCGCAGATGCCATCAGGCGCTTCGTGAGGGGCGATATGTTCCACGTCGACTACTACGGGGCCTACGGCGGGTATTTCTTCGACTTCGCCCGCTCCCGTGTCGTCGGCGACGATCCGGACCCCGTCCAGAGGGCGCTCGTCGAAGGCACGATCTCGCTCGTGGAGGAAGTGTGCGCCGCCATCAGGCCGGGCCGCACGGCAGGCGAAGTGTATGCCTGCGGGGCGAAGGCCTACGCCTCGCTCGATGTCGTCCGCTCCCTGCCTCCGGTGGAGCAGGAGATGGAGGGCTTCCCGGCTTTCGGGCACGGCATCGGCCTCATGTGGGAGATGCCGTGGATCATGCCGGAGGAGCCGACGGAGCTCGTCCCGGGCATGTGCCTCGGCATCGAGGTGCTGCTCGGGCACCCGGACCTTGGCGGCGCCATGTTCGAAGAGAACGGCATCGTGACCGCATCCGGGTTCGAGATCCTGACCGATGCCAGAAAGCGCTGGTGGTAAGGCGCTCGCCATCTGGGCGAGCGGACGCGAGGGCAACACGGCCTGCGCAGCCGCCGACCTCCTGGCCGGCTGGCAGGAGGCCGGCGGCACAGCTCGCCTTTTGGATCTCAGGCGCTACGGCGTGCGCCCCGTCGGTGACTGCCGAGAATGTCAGGGAAACGGCGCCTGCTTCATCAGGGACGGCTTCCCCGTCCTCATGACGGAGGTCTACGCGGCCGACCTCCTGGTCCTCGCCACCCCTCTCTACTGGTACGGCCCTTCAGGCCAGATGAAGGTGTTCCTCGATCGCTGGAGCTGTCTCCTGGATCTCGAGGGGGAGGAATTTCGCGCCCGCCTTCGCGAAAAGCGGGTGGCGCTTCTCGTCGCCCAGGGCGAACAGGGATTCTACGAGGCTCTCCCCTGCCTCACGATGCTCGAATGGTTCTGCCGCTACCTCGATATGGCGGTGGCCACGAGGATCGTGGTCGTCGGACACGCCCGCGCCGATTACCGGGACGACGCCGCCCAGCGGAGGCGCGTGCAGGAGGCGGGACGCCTCTTGGCGACGTCCCCTGCAGTCTCGGACGTGACGCCGCCCTGGTTCCACGTGCCCCACGTCCCGGGCCGTCCCATGGGCGGGATCTTCAGTCCCGACCGCTCACGTCCGCCACGGAGAAGTGCCCGAGGACGAGGAGACGCTCGCGAAAGACGAGAGTGACCCGGACGGGACGGGGTTCCCCTGCGCCCTGCCGATAGAGGGCGATGCCGCTCACCCAGTCCTCTCCCCACCTTGGGGCGTCCTTCCAGGTCACCGTAAGGTTGAGGCCGGCCATCGGGGCGAGGCTTTCCAGGAAATCCTCCCGGCCGTACCACTCCTCGCCCTCGTCGGTGCCGTAGATGATGGCCTCAGGGTGTACGAGTTCGCGCGCCGTCTCCACGTCGGCGGCGGCGAACGCCAGGAGGATGGCGCTGCCAAGGCTCAGGGCGTTCATGCCGTGAGTGTCTCCAGGCCGCGGTAGGGGAAGTCCGGGAAGCCGAAGTGAGCCGGGCCCAGGGTGTCCTCACCGGCGGGCGAGTCGAAGAGGTCCCGGCGCCGCCTCCCCACCACAGCGATCTCCTGGCCGAGGGCGAGGTAGGTGTTCACGAGCGGCTCGCCGCTCGCCGGGTCGCAGAATTCGATGAGGTCCGGGCTCGCCGCGTAGGGCCTGCCGTCGAGCCAGCTCACATGGTTCTCGTTGCGGAACCACACCTTGAGCTCATGTCCAGCGAAGGCGCCCGTGCCGGCGATGGTGTGCGTCCCTTCCATGTATCCGGTGTTGGCCCAGTCGCGCCCCTTCACCTGCCCCTGGAAGAGGAGGTGCCCACGAAGCGCCCGCACGGCCGCCTGGACGGGGTCCTGCCCGGCCTCCCGGGCCTGGCGGATGGTACGCCCCAGGCCCAGGCATTCGGAGAGGGTCCCGGGAACGGCCATGCGCCTCACCTCGGAGGCCGGCAGGAGGGCGAAGGCGCAGCCGATGATGCCGAGGGAGGACAGGGCGAGTTGCTTGCCGATCCGCTCGACCCACTCCTGGGAGGGTGAGTTGACGATCACGATCTCGTTGCCGAAGCGATCGGCGAGGACGAACGGCAGCACGTCGGCGCCAAAGAGGCGAAGCGACGAGCTCACGAGCTCCGGGATGGCCCGGCCGGCGTAATCGGCGTCGGCGAGGGGCCGTCCCATGCGGCAGGCGGCAGTCAGGATGGCGCCCGTGTTGATGCCGCCGATCTCGATCGAGATGAGCCCTTTGGCCTTTTGGCCGGTGTGCCGCTCCATCGCTTCGACCGCCTGGATGAACGGGCGCTCGTGGACCATCCCGCCACCCAGGGCCCGCGCCCGTTCGGACGGGTCGTCAAAGCTCTCCGGGGCGATGGACCCGGAGTAGCAGCAGCAGACGAGGAGGTCGTCATCGGCGAAAGCGTTGAGGTCGACCCAGGACGGCACGAGTCCGTCCTCGAGGTCGCTCAGGATCTGCGCCCGCTCCTTCACGGGGTCGCCGCCGCCCGAGGCACTCATGAAGTTGGCGCCTCGCAGGAAGTCTTCCGCATCCACCGCAGTCCGGATCTCACCCATATTCACTCACTCCACCTCGTCAGGAAGTTCGTACCAGCGGACCTTCTCGCCCACCATGGCGCGCAGGCGAAAGCCCCTCGTCTTGGGGGCGTCGTCGAGGACGCCCCTGACCTCACGGGCTTGGGGAGCGACGGCGGGAGCGAGCTCGGCCACCTTCGCCAGGGTGCCCGTCATCGTCCGCCAGAGTCCCCAGTCCCCGGCCACCACGGCGCCGAGACGCCGGCGGTCGAGGTGGTCGCCCGGTCCGTCGCCGAGCGCATGCTCGCCGAGGATGGCGGCGATGTCCTTGGCGTCCTTGGCGTTCAGCTCGACGATCTGGAGCTTGGTGAGGAGAAGGTCGGTGACGGGGAGCGTGAGGTCCTCCATGCCGACCCTGTCCTCGAGATCGATCCTGTGGCACATCTCGAAGGCCCCGACAAACACGTCGAGCTTCCCCGCCGGGCCCTCGAAGATGAGACGGCGGTCACCGTGCATGGCATTGAAGCGCTGGTCCGGGGCGTAGCCGAGTTCCGGCAAGAGCATCCGCACCCGCGCGGCGTCGGCCTTCGTGGTGATGGCGTCGAGGTCGGCGATGGCACGGTAAGGACCCCGAGCCGTTGCGAGCGGACAGTGGAGGTGGATGGCGGCGCCCCCGAGGAGGCCAAGCGCCGCCCCTGCCCCGTGTGCCGCCGTCACGATCCGCACCCCCTCGTCGATGAGCGCCTTCACACCGGGTACTCCCCTCGAGGCGGGCCTTCGTAGCCGAAGGCGCGGGCGTGGCTCAGGCCGTGGGAGAGGTAGAGGTCAGCCGCCATCTCCGCCCACTTCCAGGCGGCGACGCCGGGGTCGAGGAGCGGCATCGGCACTTCTTTGAGAGCTCGCTCCCGGATCTCCGGCGGCACGAGCTCCGAGAGGATGACCACCTCGGCGCCGTCCTCCTCGACGGCCGAGCGGGACTCGGCAATCACACGCTCCGAAAAGGCCTCCGGGGCGCGGGCCATCTCGGGGATGCCCATGTCGAGCGAGCGGAAGGAGGCGAGGCGGCCCATGAGCCCTGTGACGGTAAGATTGTCGGCCATCTTGGGGATCCACTTGCGCCTCCCGACCAGGATGGAGAAGCGGTGCCCCAGTGTGGCGGCCAGAAGGACGCTCGCCTCGCCCATGCCCACCACGGGCATGGTGAGCGCCTCGCGCAGCTCCCGCAGGCCCCCGTCGTAGAAGCAGCCGATGATCCCGGCCGCCGCCCCGCTCGCCTCGGCCTCACGCATGAGCGCCAGCATCGGGGATAGGGCGGCATGTTCGTAGAGGTGGTACTCGAGATGTGGAGGACCGCCCTCGAGGTGGCGCACCACGGGACGGTGGCGCAGGGCGCTGGCGCTCCGGATCGCCTCGAGCGTCGCCTCGTCGAAGTCGGGGGAGCCCACGGGGTTCACCCAGAGGATGTCGGCCATCAGCCCTGCACCACCTGCCAGGAGCGCACGCCTCGGCCGGGCTCGAGGTCGAGGATGACGCCTCGCAGCACTCCCTGGCCGTAGTCGGACCCGGGGTTCAGGCAGAGAGTGCGCCCGATCCGCTCGCTGCCCGGCGATTCGTGGATGTGCCCGTGCAGGCCGAGGAGCGGCTGCACCTCCTCGAGCGCGGTCCGTACGGCGTGCGAGCCCACGGAGTGGACCTTGGGCCCGTTGGCGTCGACGATCGGGGTGAGGTCGGCGTCGAGCACCGGAGCCTCGTCGAGGTGCGTGCCGTAGGGCGGGTTGTGGACGTCGAAGACGGCGTTCTCCGGGTGGGCGAGCTTCGCCACCTGGCCACGGATGCGCAGGGCGAGCTCCTCCTCGCTGACCTCCCGCTGGGTGTGCCAGGGGGTGGGCGTCGACGGCCCGACGCCGATCATCTCGAAGCCGCCCGGCAGCTCGAAGGGGCCGTCCTCGGCGTAGTGGATCCCCGGGGCCTGTCTGAGGAGATCGGCGAGGAAGGGATTGTCGTCGTTGCCGAGCATCATGTAGACCTCGACGTCCCTGCCTGCGAGGCGCTCCTTTACGAGGTCGAGCCACCCCTCGACGCTCCCTTTGATCACGCCGTCAAACACCTTCTGGCGGTGGGCGTCGTCCCTCAAGGCCGCGGCTTCATCGGGGCTCACGATCACGTCGTAGAAGCCGAGGAGGCGGATGCGGCTTTGGAGCTCCTTGAGATCCGCCTCGCTATGAGCCATGACGGGGCGGCCGTGGAGTTCCCCCCGCCAGGTCCCGCCCTCCTCGACGAGCGGCACCAGCGCCTTGCCCGTGAGGTCGCCGCCCAGGATCAGCACCCTGGCGTCATAGACCCCGGCTGCGTTCACCCACTTCCGGAAGCAGCGCTCCGAGCCGTGGACGTCGCTTGCAAAGAAGATGCGGGTGGGCGAGGTGCGGGAGCGGGTCCCTTTCAGGAAGGAGATCATTCAGGCGGCAGCTCCTTGAAGGCGAGTGAGAGGTCGACACCGCGGCGCCGGTTGATGATGAGCGACACCGGGTACACCGCCACGCCCGTGAGGGCGATGATGATCGTGGCGTGGATGCCGAGGGGGGCGTTCGCCCCGAGGGCGCTCTGCGTCGCCAGCGAGATGAAGAAGAAGACATAGAGGGCGAGCGAGAGCACTCCGACGAGGGAGACGGTCGGCAGGCCAAGGAAAGAGCTCTTGATGGAGGAGCTCTCGTAGATGGCCTTCCGGCGCCAGGGGAGCACGATGCCGGCGATCGCCACCACGATGAAGGTGAGGACTTCGGCGAGACCCGAGGTGTAGAGGATCTGCAAAAAGCCGCCGCCGCTGAAGATCGAGATGGCGAGGAAGATGAGGGCGGCGACCAGGACGACGATGTTGGCGGTGAGCGGAGAGTGCGTCTTCTCGTTCACGTCGGAGAGCTTCTCCGGCATGATGCGGTCGAACGACCAGGCGAAGAGCGAGCGCGTGGCGATCAGGAACGTGACGGGCAGGGCGACGATGAAGGCGACGATGAAGGACAGGCTCATCAGGAAGATGACCGGTCCGGATGACGTCAGCATGGCCACGAAGAAGAAGAAGAACGAGGGTGCCTGGAACGGGTAGGTCTTCGCTCCGGCGTTCGAGAGGTACGTGGCGGCGCCAAGGAAGTCGGTGCCGAAGGTGCGCTGCGCCAGGAGCATGAGGAGCGACATCACGACGCCGGAGATCACGAGGGCCCAGATCATGGCGCTTCGCCCGGACGACTTCGGCGATCTCACCTCGCCGCCGGCATAGGCGGTGACGACGGCGTAGCCGAAGGAGGCAAAGGCGAGCGGTAAGGCGAGCAGGGTCTCGCCGAGGCTGAAGGTGCCGCCGCCGGGATAGCCGGCGGCTTTGGCGTCGGCGAGGATCTTCTGATAGTTGCCGCCGAAGCGCCCAACCGCAGCCACGAAGTCGGCACGCCCGTGGAAAAGCAGGAGGACGAAGCTGATCACGACAGAGAGCAGGGAGAATGCAAAGAGGAAGTTCTGGATCCTCAGCATCTGGCGAAGGCTCAGTGACATCATCAGGGCGACCAGGACCAGCACCCCTGCACCCACGCCGAAGGCGAGCCCGTTATTCGCCGCCGCCTCGGCCCCCCAGCGGGCGAGAGCCGGATTATTCGTCGCCACGCCGATGGTGGTCGCCGCCGACGAGATCCCGAAGGGCGTCAGGAGGTAGGCGAAGTAGGCGATGACCAGCACATACCAGGCTGTGATGTTGAAGTTCGCCGCAAAGCCCACCCACGGGTGGAGCGTCCGGCTGACGAAAACGTAGTCGCCGCCCGAGCGCGGCATGACCGCCATGAAGAGGCTGTAGAGCAGGACGGGGAAGATACACACCGCCGCGCAGATGAGCGTCACCCAAAACGGCGAGGCTCCCGGAAAGGCCGAGGGGGCCTCGGTCGCCACGAGTGCCGCCAGCGGGATGGAGACAAAGGCGATGTTGAGGGCAATGTTGGATCCCGGAGCGATGTCCCGAACGAGTCCGGAAGATTGGCGCGTGTAAAGCCCGCCACCGGGCGACGGAGCAGGGCCTCGGCCGTCTGTCGCGCTCAAACTCTTCTCCCCCTTCTGTGCAAAGGGCTTTGCACACAACGGATAGAAATCCTTCTAGAATCTCCGCAAAGTTTTTCGAAATTACCCCCGACGCTTCGTGGACCCTCGCACGAGGAGCTCGGTGGGCACCAGGGTGACCTCCGCCACATCCTCCCTCGAGAGCAGCCGGTCCACGATGCCGATGAGCTCCCGCCCCGCGCTCTCGGGGAAGACACACACCGACGTGGCGGGCGGGATCATGCCGCGGGAAACGGAGCTTTCGCCGAAGCTCACGACGCCGACGTCTGCCGGGACGGTGAGGTCGAGTTCGCGAACCGCCCGGTAGACCCCGAGCGCCTGACGCTCCGTGATGCAGATCACGGCATCCGGACGATCCGGCCGGTCGAGGAGGGCGAGGGCGGCGTCGGTGGCGGCGTCGTCCGAGTAGTCCTCCGCCACGGCCACCTCGGGCGCCTCGAAGTGCTCCTCGTAAGCCCGCCTTATGTCGCCGATGGAGGCGATGTCGTCCGGGATGGTGAGAAAGGCGGTACGCCTGTAGCCCTCTTCCCCCAGGTGTCGGCTCACGTCCTGCATGGCCGTCTCGAAGTCCTGGTCGACGCGGGGGGCGTCCGGAAGCTCCGGCGCCCGGCCCAATGACACCGTGGGGACCTCTGCCTCCCTCAGGGAGAGGTGAAAGGCGTCTCCCGGCCGCGGGTCGATGAGGATGGCGGCATCGACGCCGCGCTGGGTGACGAGGGGCCGGATGAAGCTCTCCTCGGCCGGGTTCGGCGGCACGAGGACGAAGGCGTAGCCAAGGGCCACGGCCGCCTCCGACATGGCGGGGAGGAGGTAGCTGAAGTAGGGGTTCATGAGGATGTCGGGCGCCGTCATGGGGAGCTGCACCGCGACGGCCATCGACCTTCCGGTGGCGAGCCCGCGGGCATTGCGGCTCGCCCGGTAGCCGAGGCGCTCGGACGTCTCGATCACCCGCCGACGGGTCTCCTCATTCACGGGCCTGTTCCCCGAGAAGACGTGCGACACCGTCGTGATGGAGACGCCTGCCGCCTGAGCCACCTCGAAGATGGTCGGCAGGGTCGTGCTCTCATGCTTGGACAAACGGGAAGCCTCCCACGGACGCTTCAACGGAAACGGCCTTCCCGATTGTAAGCCAACCGTGGTCTGGATGACCGGCGGAGCACGCTTCCCAGGCGTCCCTGGCGAGTGTTCGTGCTCGACGAGCCCTGCAGCGCAGACTCCGGTCTCGACGGTTCCAGTCGGTATGCCCGAGAAGAGCGGGACGGACCGGCTGCAGACCCGAAAGACAAGGATGAAGATTGGTGCCGAACTGTCTCTTCCTCTGGCGATAGGGAAGGCGGAGAGCCAGTCATGGGAGGGCTTGCTGTGCGCGATCGGGGTCGGCCTCTTTCCTCATGGCGAGGTGCTTTCACCATCCAGGAAGGCCCTTACGAACGGTGCGAAGTCGAGCGCCCCCTGAAGGCCAAACCCGTGTCCGCCCTCCGGGAAGAGTTCGAGCCTCGACGCGGGGATGCGCCGCGCCAGAAGGTGGGCGTTTCCCACCGGCAGCAGGATGTCCTTCCCACCGTGGACGATGAGGGTTCGGGCGGCGATGCGGGAAAGCCTCCCGCAGGACGACCAGCGGAGGATGGCGCCGAGTTGGCGCATGAATGACGGGCGGTCTGAGGGCGAGGCGGATATCATCCGCCTCGCCTCGTCCACCTCTTCGGGGTGGGAGCGGATGTACTCGGTCGGAAACAGGAGTTCAAGGACATTGTCCTGATAGCGCCCTGGGGGGGCGAGCATGAGCCACCAGGCCCGAAGTCTCGGCAGGGTGCCACAAAGGCCCGAGGGCCCGGTGGCGGCGAGGATCAGCCGGTCCACACGCCCCGGGTTCGAGATGGCGATCTCCTGGGCGATCATGCCGCCCATGGAATACCCGAGCACATGCGCCCGGCCTACCCCGACGGCGTCCATGAGACCCAGGGCATCGTCCGCCATCTGCCGGATGGAGTAACGCCCGTCGGGATGGCTCGATCTCCCGGCGCCACGGTTGTCGAAAGTGATGACGCGAAAACGCGGGGCAAGCGAGGCGGGAAGCGCTCCCCACCATTCGAGGCTCGCTCCAAGTCCCATGATGAGGAGAACAGGCGGGCCAGACCCGGCCTCTTCGTAGTGAATGTGGATGCCGTTCACGGGTATTCGGGGCAAGGGTCTCACCTGCCTTCACGGGCTTGGCCAAGGACCCATTGTCCCTCATTCTGGCTTGCTTGCCCATGGCCGCCCGGCCCGCGTGCGAAGGTCCCGGGAGGGGCCGTGGCCGGTGCCGTCTGGTCGTCGTCTGTGACCGATAGCCTATCTTCTCATGACAGATGCCTGATGGATCCAGGGCCCATCAGGTTTGAAAGTTTTGCTTGCCAGGGTTAGTGGTGTCGGGTAGGATGACGATCGTGCCAGATCGCTTGGAAAGGGTGGAGGCCGTGCGCCGACTCCGCAACGCAACCGTCATGGGCATCGGTAGCGGGATCGTTCGCGCGCGCGGTGTGATCTGGCGTCATTAACCCGATCAGGCCTTTCGAGGGCCGGGGGCGTGACGCCCCCGGCCCTCTTATTTTGTTCGCTCAGGAGGTGCCCCAGTGGAGGAAGCGGTGGTGGTCCGAAACGCCGTCAAGAGTTTCTGGGAGACGGAGGGTGGCGGCGAGGTCGGGTTCCTCACGCGCCACAAGCGGCGCTCCCAGGCTTTGGCCGGTGTGAGCTTCACGGTCCAGAGGGGCGAGATCTTCGGCATTCTCGGCCCGAACGGCTCCGGCAAGTCGACCCTCATCAGGCTCCTGGCGACGCTTCTCATCCCCGACGCGGGAGACATCCGCGTCTTCGGGATGGACGTCGACAAGGACCGGCTGAGGATCCGCCAGCACATCAACCGGGTCTCCGTGGAGGCGTCCTTCTTCAAGAAGCTCTCCGCCTACGAAAACCTCCAGTACGCCGCCGGGCTCTACGGCCAGGCTCCGGGCGCCGTCGTGAAGAAGGCGCGCCAGGTCCTGACCGATCTCGGCCTCAGCGAGGTAAAGCTCAAGGCCCCTCTCGAGAACCTCTCGCGCGGCCAGCAGCAGAAGGTGGCCATCGCCCGGGCGGTGCTCACCTCTCCGACCCTGATGCTCCTCGACGAGCCGACGACCGGCCTCGACCCCAAGTCCAAACGGGAGGTCCAGGAGTACGTGGAGCACATCCGCGACAACCATGACTCCACGACCATCCTCACGACCCACGACATGCAGGAAGCCCAGAGGCTCTGCAGCCGCGTCGCGATCATCATGAACGGGCGCTTTCTGGCGCTCGACACCCCGGCGCGCCTCGTGGAGCGCTTCGCCCCCGGTCAGGGGCTTGAGGAGGCTTTCCTCAGCATCGTGGGCAAGCCCATGTCCGAATTCGAAGAAGAGGGCGAGGATGTCTCGTGAGTATCGCCGCGCGTGAGCTGAGGGCGTCCTTCTCCCTCGTCCAGCGGAACCTGAATCTGCTCAAGCGTTACCTCGGATGGGAGATCGTCTTCCTCTTCTATAACGTCGTCAACACCCTCACGATCGCCCTCATCGCCTCCCTCGAGCCGCCATCGAAGCGGGGCGAGGTCATCCTCTACCTGGTGATCGGGGCGCTCCTTTGGAACTTCCTCTCGGTCCTCTTCCACGAAGTCTCGAACTCGATCCAGTGGGAGAGGTGGGAGGGCACCATCGAGTACTCGATGATGGCGCCCATCCACCGTCTCACCTACCTGGGCGGGGTCTGCCTGTGGGGCTCCATCTACGGGCTCGTCCGCACCGGGGTGGTGCTTGCGGCCGTCGTCCTCTTCTTCCACCTCTCGCTTCAGGGAGCGAACCTGGGGGGCGCCTTCCTCGTCATGGTCGCCTCGATCCTGTCCTTCATCGGGCTCGGGCTCATCGGCGCCGTATTGCCGCTCATGTCGGCGGAGCGGGGGGCGCAGGCCACTGAGATCATCCAGGGGGTCATCCTCCTGATCTCGGGCGTCTACTACCCGATCACGGCTCTGCCGGGACCTCTGGAGGCGCTCGGCAGGCTTTCGCCAGCGACCTACACCCTTCAGGCGACCCGGGCCGCCATCCTGCACGGGGCGTCGATGGGACAGCTCCTGCCCACCATTGCGGGCCTCGTCGCTGCGGGCATCATCCTCATCCCGATCGGGCTTGGTGTCTTCTCGCTGGGCGAGCGCTACGCCATGAAGGCCGGCAAGCTGAAGAGGAACGGTTGAGGGAGCGCCTGGCCGTCTGGCGTGGACAGCGGAGCCCGCGCAAGGGGAAAATCCCTGGTGTGCTGAAACTCGCCTCGCAAGGGGTGTCAGGCGGAGGTGCGAGCGTGGCGGATCAGGAGACGTGGACGAAGCTCCTTGCCGTCCAGCGGGACCTCCAGCGGTACTTCCCCGAGCTTGTTCTCGTTGGCGGCACCGCCTCCGCTCTTTACGCTCATCATCGCGTCTCGCTCGATGCGGACCACGTCCTGGACAACCTGCGGGAAACGTTCGACAGGGCGCTCGTGAAACTCGAGGGTCTCGCTTCGTGGAAAACGGAACGAATCAAGCGACCGGTCCTGATTCTCGGCAGGCTTGAGGGTGTGGAGACGGGGATACGGCAACTCCGGCGCACCAAGCCTCTTGAGACGGATGTGCTCGAGGGCCTTCGCGTGCCCACACTTCCGGAGATGCTGCGCATCAAGGCATGGCTCGTGGTCACGAGGAACAAGACGCGCGATTACCTGGACACGGCTGCGCTTGGGGAGCGGCTAGGGCTCGGTTCGGCTGCGGCGGCGCTCGCACCGATGGACGACCTCTATCCCCAGGCATCAGGGGAGTCGGTGCTGCGGCAACTGGCCAAGCAGCTTGCCGAGCCCCTTCCCGACGATCTCGATGAGGCGGCCCTCATGCACTACCGGGAGCTGAAGGCACCGTGGACCTCCTGGGACTACGTGAAGGCCGCATGCCTCAGATTGTCAGACGCCATCGTCGATCGCATCCTTGAAGAGGATATCTGAGGGGAGGATCCACACCATGTGGCACCGCCATCTCGTCACTGGTGAGGACGACACTGTCCCCGAAGTCGAGGACATTCTTGACCGGGGTACGCTCGCCGACTGGCAGGATCTCGCCCGCAAGGTGGTGCACCAGCCCCATGGCAGGGCCGCCCGTTCCCTTGCCAAGGTCCTCGCCCACAACGAGTGGTATGGGACGTCCGTGATCTGGCGGCGCTTTATGGCGCGTCATGGCCTCCCCGCCAGCTATTCCAGTTCGCCGGCGCCGGTGGTGTTCAAAGACGAGGGAGAGTGATAAGTCCCACGCTTCGCCGTAACTCGAGGTCATCGTGTCCCATAACGGTCAGGAGGGGCGCTTCACGCAGCGCCCCTCCTGACTTTCCCCATCCGATCATGGCTCAGTTGGGTGAAGCGCTGTCCTCATGGGCAAAGCCGTTTGCCATGCCGTTCGAATGGTCAGCCGCGAGCGCGTCCTGTTCCCCTTGCGCCTTGGATCCTTCCGCCGACACCTCGTAGGCCTCGAAGGCGCCCTTGGAAGCGATGTCGGCATTGCCGATGAGACTCGCGCCATCGGACATCACGACCCGTGCCGAGCGGATGCTTCCCACGAGCCTCGCCGTCGGCTTCAGTTCCAGGAGATCACCCGTCACCACGTCTCCCTGGACCCGGCCGAAGATGATGAGTTGGTTCGCCTGAATGGACGCCTTGACGTTGGCCGACTCGGCGATGACCAGTTGACCCTCGTGGACGATCTTGCCCTTAAAGTCCCCTTCGATGCGCACCATGCCGCCGCCGGTCATCGTGCCATCGAAATGCACGTTGGCCGCCAGGATCGATGTTCCCTCGCGGGCAGGCGCCGAGGGCGGCGGCGTCACGCTCCGGATTGGCTCTGGCGTCTCTTCCCTCTTCCCGAACGCCATACCACTGTCTCCCTTCCTGGAACAATTGCTGGCGTGAAGTGTCGAGTAACCTCGAATTTTCGCCTTCCGTTTCCAATTCCCTTCCTCTTTAAGGCGACGCGGTCACAGAATGCTCCTTCGTAGCGGGATTCGCCATCCTCAGGCCCGACATTCTGCCCCAACTGCTGGGGAGAGAGAGCGACTCCTGATGGCGGACCTCATGATCGCCTTCCTTGGCATACCACAGGCCACTGGAGCGGGGCGCGGACCTCCGAACGTCCGCCATCCCGGCCGGCGACGTCAGTCCAATCGCTGGCCCCTAAACGATCGGCGCTTTCCACCGAGGAGGTGCTGTGCCAACCGGGGTCGATCCTGAGCAGGGTCCGGGATCATCCTCCATTCCCCGCCCCACACCTTCCATTGACGATGCGCTCACTCTCAGGCAACTCGTGGGAAGGGCTTCCATGCGAGCGGTAGTGTCTTCCTGTCAGCACACGTCGACACCGTCGGGCTCATGCGGGAAGGAGCGACTGGATGCGCTGGTATTGGGTCTTATCGATTTGTCGTGATCGTCGTCGCCGTGTTCGGATTGCGTCTCCTCCTGAGCGGGGCCCGGACCCCCGACTTCTCGTTCGCCCCCGCCTCGTACCAGACGATCACCGAGGAGGTGTGACCGACAAGCGCTGGAACTCGACGACGGCCACGACCGTCGTCTCCGAAACCCAGATCCTCGCGTCGCTCTCCTCGATCTCGTCGACGCTCTCCCTCCTCTTCGGGGGCATCGCCGGCATCTCGCTCCTCGTCGGCGGCATCGGAATCATGAACATCACGCTGGTCACGGTCTCGGAGCGGACCCGCGAGATCGGGGTGAGGAAGGCTGTGGGAGCCCCCCGCCGGGCCATCCTCGCCCAGTTCCTGGTCGAGTCGGTGGTGCTGGCCCCTCCGGCGGACTGGCGGGCGTCGTCCTGGGTGGCGGCGCGGCGCTCGTCCTCACCAACCTCATCGGCGCCGGCAGCCTGTCGCTGCCGGCGATCCTCGTGGCGCTCATCTTTGCCGTGGCTGTGGGCGTCGCCTTCAGGATGTGGCCGGCCCTGACGGTGAGCCGCCTCGACCCGGTCGAGGCCCTCTACCGGGTGTGAGCACTGCCCTGGCGGCCTCCCCTGCGCGCTCTGCCATGGCCCTCGGCCCCGTGGTCGCCAGAACGGCACGGATCCGCACCGGACCACGGCCTGTCCGTTCGACCGCGCAACTGGCGATCCGGTCGCTGTCGGCCTCAAGACTTACCGGCAGGCCCCGACGTAGCACCACATATGCCGGGAGAACCCTGGGTGGTGACACCGGCGATCGGGGTCCCGCCAGACGGCGACACGGGTGGCCGGGACAAACGCTATGCATCGCAATCCCTCACAGCGGCACACCCGCGCGTCGGATGAAGAGCTGGCTTTTTTCAGGCGACGTCTTCTGGTGTTCCACCCTCATCGAGCGCTCTGATCCGATCCACCTCCGTAACGGGCACCACTGCCCACGTTGCGAACTCAATCCGGCCTACGCCGAGGGTCTCCAGACTGACGTGGTGAAGCTTCCTGAAGGTCTATGTTCCGGCGACGGTGAACAGTCTTCCGTTACATTGTCTTCATGATCGGACGCAAGAGGGGGCGCGTCCGCATACCAGGTGGGCGTGGATGTTCTGCGTCCAGGCTTCTGCGCCGTCCCGCCGTCACACGGCGGCTCGGCGCTTTGCTTTGCCTCGTGCCCCTCCTCGGGATGACCGCCCCCTGGGGAGTGCCATCGGCGCTGGCCGCCTCGGCTCCCGTGATCGAGCTGATCCCCGAGGTCCAGGGTGTGGCACCGAGCGGCCAGGGGGCCGGGTTCGGCGTCGAGTTCCAAGCCGACCCGAACGGCACCGGCCTCGCATCGTTTTCCCTCACGCTCACGCCCGGCAGTCCGACGGATGCCGAGATCCTGAACTCCTACTGCCCGTCCGGATACTCCTGCAGCGGCTCGACCGACCCCACCTCCGGCTCCTCCACGATCTCCGTCTCCGGGGCGTCGATCAGTGCCCCCAAGCAGCTGGGCTTCTTCGAGGTCAAGATCACGGCGCCGATCGGGCAGCTGGTCCCGATGACGCTCACGGTGACCTCTGCCACCGATACGACCGGGGCCTCGCTGCCGCTGCCGGCACCCGTCACCTTCAACCTCGAGCGCGGTGCGGTCCTGAACACCGTTTCCGGGTCCCCCTCCACCGCCCAGCCGATCGGGCAGTCGGACATCACGGCGGCCCTTTCCTACCTTTCCGGCAGTCTGTCGGCGGGTTCAGCCGCCGGCGAAGTAAACCCGATCAACATGGCTTCGCTGGTCCCGCCCGGAAGCACGCTTCCCAACGCCCCGGGCCCCGCCAACGCCTGGGCGCTCCTCCAGTACCTGAACGGCCAGCGCGACGCCTATCTGGCCGAGAGCCCGCCAAAGACGGTCTCGGTCACCGCCTCGCCTTCCCAAAATCTCTACGGCGTGAACCTGGACCTGAGCCCCGCCGTCCCGGGCCTCATTCTCCAGAACGTGGCCGTCATCGACTCCTCTGGCAACTCCGTGCCGCTTACGAACCTCACGGCGTCGAACGGCGGGTTCACCTACGCCCTGGACCTCTCCTCCACTTCGAACGGGCTGAGCTACGGCGCCACCTACACCGTGTATATAGGAACCGGGACAAACGGCACCACGGCGACACCGGGCCTCGATTTTCCGCCGGTGACCCTCACAACCCCGCAGGCACCACCCACCCCCATAACCGCGACTGTGTCGGGGGTTTCGACGAGCGGCTTCACGCTATCCATGGGTGTCGATGTGCCGCTCGTCGCGGGAGACCTCACCCTTCGTGATCCGGCGGGCAACAGCATGCCGATCACCAGCCTCGAGACGATGGACACCGGCGCCACGTATCTCGTGCAGGCGGCGCTGACGGCCGGAGAGTCCTATGCGCTCACGATCACGGCAAGCGGCTACAGCTTCGGTGAGGCCCTTGCGGTTTCGGTGCCCCAAAACCCTGTGCCGGTCACCGTGACGATCAACCCGCAGGCGTCCGACCTCCTTCTCACGACGAGCCCCATCCTGCCGAACCTGCCGTCGGCGGACGTGCACATCACGGACGCAAGCGGCAATCCGGTCGGCGGGGTGTCGGCCGCCCCCATCTACGGCGGCAGCACCGTGATGTGGGAGGTGTACGGCGATGTGGTGGACAGCCAGTCCTATGCCCTGAACCTCTCGGTCCCCGGCTATGCGTTCAGTCCCGCCATCCCGTTCGTGATGCCGATGGGCAACTACGTCAACGTCACGGCCACGCCCCTTTCGACGAGTGAGGTCCAGTTCGTGCTGAGCCAGCCCGAAACAGGTCTCACGGCATCGGACCTGACGCTCACCGGTCCGAACGGCGCACAGATCGCCGTCGCCGGTCTCACGACGAGCGATGGCGGTCAGACCTACCAGGTCACGGCCTCCCTCACGCGTGGGGACACCTACGCTCTCGCCATCTCGGCGCCGGCCACCCATGCGACCTTCTACACGACAGACTTCACGCTGCCCGCCCCGATCACCGCCGCGGTGGCGGGGGTGTTCGACGGCGGCTTCACGATCCAGCTGGGAAGCCCGCTCGACCTGAGCGCATCGTCCTTCACGGTGACGGACTCGCTCGGGAACACGTTCGCCCCCTCCTCGGTCGCCTCGACCAATGACCTCGTCTACACCGTGGACGCTCCCCTCGCGCCGGGGAAGTCCTACACGGTGAGCATCCGGCCGCCCCTTTCGGACGAGACCTTCAACCCCGCGACCCCGCTTGCCGTCGACCTGCCAGGCCTCACAGCCACGCCGGCAGGGGTCACGACGAACGGCTTCTCCCTCACCCTCTCCCTCCCGGTTCCGGGCCTCGCCCCCTCGGCCTTCACGGTGACCGACACCGCCACCAACACGACCATCCCGCTCACGTCAGCGAACACCGGTGACGGCGGCCTGACGTACGCCATCGACGTGCCGCTGGCGGTGGGCCAAAGCTATGCGCTTCAAGTCTTTGACGGCACCTCGAGCTACACCCTCGGCACGATCGCCCTGCCGACGATGGACCTCACGCCGGAGGTCTCGGGCATCACGCCGGCCGGGTTCGACGTGTCCTGGGGCGCCTCAGCGCCCACCCTCACGGCGTCCGACGTGACGCTCACGGTGTCCGGCTCAAACGTCCCGATCCCCGTGAACGTCGCCTGGTCCGGTAATGTCATGCTGGTGACGCCCGCATCCGGGATGCTCGCACCCGCCACCGACTACTCCCTGACCCTGGCCTTTCCGGGCTACGCCTTCGGCAGCGCGCTCGCCGTCGACGAGCCGGTCGTTGGCGAGACGGCCACGATCGAGAACGTCACCACTTCGGGCTTCACCCTAGCCCTCGCCCCGGCGCTGCCAGGGCTCACCGCGGGCGCCCTCTCCCTGGGTACAGGAAGCACCCTCGTCCTCGGGGCCTCCACGGACGGCGGCGCCACCTACCCGGTGACGGTGAGCTCTCCCTCCATCACCCCGGGCACGGAGGCGACCCTCACGATCGCCAAATCCGGCTACGCCTTCTCCACGTTCCCGACCGTCTACCTGGCCCCCATCTCCGTCACCGGCACGGTCTACGGGATCCAGCCCACCCAGGTGTCGGTGTCGTTCAACCCCGCACTCCCGGGGCTCGACGCCCCCAGCGTGAGCCTCACCGACGTGACCACGGGAGCGCCGGTGCCCATCGGGTCGTTCTCCTCCAGCGATGGCGGCAGCACCTATACGCTCGCCCTGGCCTCGGGGTCGAGCTTTGTGGGGGGCTCCACCGGCAAGGCCGACTCCTTCGCCCTCACCCTGTCGTCTGGCGAGTACGCCCTCACCTCACCGATGACGTTCACCGGCGTGGTCCCGGCCACGGTCGAGGTGTCAGGCATTTCGCCGACGGGGTTTGACATCACGACCTCGCCCGCCGTGCCGCTCAGCGCCTCCGATCTCACCGTGAGCGGGAACGGCGCCCCGGTACCGGTCGCCTCGTTCAACCCCGGCACCGGCCTCGTGAGCGCCGCGCTTTCGGGCGGCGTGACCTACGCCGTATACGTGTCAGCGCCAGGGTACGCCTTCACCGATCCCGCGCCGTTCACGCTCCAGGTGGCGATGAATCCCCCCTCCCACGTCACGGCGACCGGGCTCACCCTGAGCTTCAGCGCCCCCTTGCCGGGACTCACGACGGCCGACGTCACGGTCACGCAGATCACGCCTGTCGGCGGGGCCGTGCCGGTCCAGACCCTCACGGCGAGCGACAGCAGTTACCGCTACGACGTCTCCTTCGGCACGGACGGCCTCTCGCCCGGAGACACCTACCAGGTGTCCGTCGCCTTGCCCGGTTTCAGTCTCGGTCCCCCGGTCGATGCGACGGTGCCGGACATCTCCGTCGGGGCGGCGGTCTACGACGTGACATCGGCCGGTTTCGACCTCAGCCTCACGCCCTCGGATCCCACCCTCACGCCAGGCGACCTCTCGGTGACCACAGGCGGGGCCAGCGTAAGCGCGACCCTCGGCACGTCGTCCGACGGCGTCACCTACCCGGTCACCGCCCAACTGACACCCGGCGACACGTACACCATCACGCTGACGCAGTGGGGGTACAGCTTCAATTCCGGCAGCAACACCGCCACGGCGTACCTGCCGCCGGAGACGGTCTCGGGCTCGGTCTACAACCAGTCCACGACCGGCTTGACCCTCGCCCTGAGCCCGGCCGTCGACGGCCTCACGGCAGGCAACCTGCAGATCTCAGGTCCCGACGGGCCGGTGCCCATCACAAGCCTATTTACGTCCGACGGCGGCTCCACCTATGCGATCTCGGCCACCCTGCCGCCGGACACCTACACGATCTATATCACCAGCACCTCGGCGAACCTCACGACCCCGGTCACGTTCACCGTGTCACCTGTGAGCGTCACCGCCGCAATCGACAACGTGTCCCCCGACGGCTTCCAGCTCTCCTTCAGCCCCGACCTGCCTCAAAACCAGATCCTGACCTACACCCTCACCGACACGACCCAAAACTCCTCCCTCACCCAGTCGTTCGAGACCACAGGGGCCTCCGCCTACACGATTCTTGACGGCCTCACGAGCGGCGACGCCTACACCCTCGCCCCGAGTCTCGGCGGCTACGCCTTCAGCGGACCCGCCGCCTTCACGGTGCCGGGCATCTCGAACGCCACCGCCGTCTCTGAGGCCGTCGACCTTGAGACCTCAAGCCCGCCGTACTCCCAGGACGAGGTGGCCCTGATCCTGGACGGCGAGGGCTATACCCCGGCCGAGATCGCCAAAGGACTGACGGGCGCCGATGCGTCCATGACGATCTCCGATCTCATGGGATCGCTCCAGGACATCGGCCTTACCGGCTCCGACCTGCCGGCAGCCCTCCTCACGGCTTTCTCCGGTGAGACCGACCTCCAGATGGCGGATCTCCTGATCGGGGCCGGCTACGACCCCACATCGGTCGCCGCCGGGCTGAAGAGCGCCCACAGCGGCGAGACGGGCCAGGACGTGGCATCGGCGCTCCAGTCCGCAGGCGTGTCGAGCGCGGGGATCATGGAGGCACTCGTCAACGTCTACGGCGATGCGCCGTCGTCGACGGTCCCGATCCTTCAGGCGCTTGGCACGACCGCCTCAGGGATCATCCAGGCCCTCGAGGTTTACGGCTATGGCCTCGACGGGGCCGCCGCCGCCATGGAGGCGGGCGGGTTCTCTGCCACGGCTCTCGTCCCGGCCCTTGAAACCGACTTCTCGCTCACCTTTGCCGACCCCGCCCTCCTCGCATCGGCCCTCGAACAGGCCGGCTACACGGCCACGGAGGCCGCCGCGGGTCTCAAGGCCGGAGGTGTGACGGATGCTGGCATGGCCATCGTCACGCTCATCGGGGCAGGCTACAGTGCATCGTCGACGGCCGAGGCCGTGACCTCCGCCACGACATACTCCGCCACCGCATCTCAGGTGGCGGCCAACATCCTGGGCGACGCACCCGGCGCCGTTGCCGATCTCTCAGTCCTCATCGCCGCCGGCTTCGCCGACGAGGCCACATGGGTGATCGCCCTTGAGGGCGCCGGGTTCAACGCCGCCAGCGTGGCGGCGGCCGCCTACGCCCAGGACCCGAGCGGCATCTCGACGCTCGGGACGGATCTCACGTCAGCTGGCTACACCTTTGGCGAGGCGCTCGGCGCCATCGACGGCCTGGCAGGCGGCAACGACACGACGGCCGTCATCGCCGCCTGGCCGTCCATCTTCGGGTCCGGCGGATCCCTTGTCACCGCCTCCACCGCCGCCGGCAATCTCAAATCCGCAGGCCCCTGCACCATCGGCGCCGGCTGCAGCGCCGCCCAGGCAGCGCCTCTTCTCGAGACGGTCTACCCGACCCTTGCTGCGAACGCGGCGTCCCTCGCAACGGCCCTTTTGGGCGGCGGCTACGCCGCCACGGACGTGGCGCCCATCCTCAGGGCCTGGTACCTCACGGCCGGCGCCGGCAGCCAGGCGGACCTCCTGGCGGGTGAGGCCCTGGGAGGCGGCGGGGCGACACCCGTCGCCATGGTGTCGACCATGCACGACGTCTTCGGCGACACCGCCTCCACCGCCGTCGCGGCTCTCGAGGAAGACGGCGTCACCTCCACGCCGACCATCCTTTCGGACCTCGGCCAGGCGGGCTTTGGCCTCACGGACGTCACCGCCCAGGCGCTCCGCCTCGTGAATGACAACCCGGACGCCTTCTCGCCGATGATGCACCTGGCCGGCTTCTCGGCCAGCCAGACGCTGGCGGCGTACCTCGCTTACGGAGGGCAGATCGACGCGCCGCAGGCCATCGCCATGCTGGCGAGCTCCCTTGCAGGCTCGGGCGGCGCCTTTGACGCCACGGACATCGCATCCGCCCTCGAGGCCACCTACGGCACGGATGCCCAGACGGCGGCGACGGAACTTCTCGGACCGAACCTGCCGTTTGGCGTCGGCGACGTCGGGGCGGCCCTCGAGAGCGTCTACGGGGCTTCGCCTAAGGACCTCGTGAGCGCCCTTGAGGCGAACGGCATCGAGCCCTACACCGTCCTTCTCAACGCCCAGTGCCGCCTCGGCCTCGTGTGCACGCTCGAGACCACCTTCGGGCTCAGCGCCCCTCAGGCGCTCCGGGTGCTCGGCAAAGCGGCGAGCCTTTCCGACGGCACCATCTACAACGTGATCAGCGCTGTATTCACCACCTACGCCATCACCACCACTTCGGCCCAGGAGGCGGCGCTCGCCGAGGCGGGCTACCCCCTCCTCACCATCGCCTCCTACCTCAACCAGGTGGACCAGATCAGCATCGCAAGCGTCATCCTCGCCCTGCGTCAGGGCGGCTACAGCGCAGCCGAGGTCGCCTCCTACCTGAAGGCGGACTACGGGGACTCCGACGGAGGGGCCGCGGCCACGCTCCTCCAAGCCGGCTACTCCCTCGACGACATCGTGGTCGGGCTGGAGTCGGCGTATGGCGATGCGTCCACCCTCTTCGTCACGCTGGTCGAGTATTCCATCGCCACCGCATCCGACGCCGCCGCCGCCATCGCCTCGGCGAGCGGGACGGGTGCCGCCCTTTCCGTGGCCCAGGGGGAGGCGTCTTACTACAACTACGACGCCGCCCAGATCGCCCAATCGCTGTCGGTCACCTTCGGGGAGACCCCGACGGCGATCGCCGGCATCCTGAAGGAGGTGGGCTTCGGCGCCGGCGACACGGTGACGGGCCTCAAGGAAGCCCTCGACCTCTCCGCCCCCGAGGCCGTCGCGCTCCTGGGATCGGTGATCGGCATCACGAGCCCCGCCCAGGAGGTGGCCGCCCTCTGGCAGAACGGCGGTGCCTACGGCACCTACCAGCCTTCCGACATCGCCGCCGGGCTGGGCACCACGGACCCCGTCCAGATCGCGAGCGACATGCTGGCGGGCGGCGTGGACCCCGCCCTGGTGGAGGGCGCCCTCACGGAGGTCTTCGCCCCGGGAGGCGCCATCGACAACCCCCTGGCCCTGGCCGGAGACCTCAATAAACTTGGGGCAGCGAGCTTCAGCGAGGGCGCAGCATCGATCCTCCTCACGGGCTACGGCCTGAGCGGCGCCGAACAGGTCGCCCTACTTTGGGCCGGCGGCTATACGCTCGAAGACGTCGCCACCGCCGCCATGGCCTCCATCCCCGCAAACTCTGCGAACTACTTCGGGGCGCTCTACCAGATCTTTCACGAGGTCTCCACATGCACGGGCGGCACCGCCTCACTCGGCACCTGCACCAGCGGCACGTCGACCTTCACCCCCACGGATGCGGCGGACGCCTATCCGGGCGCCTCCCCGAACGAGGCGGGCCTGGTGGCGTCCGAGATGGCCGGCGCCGGCTACACCATGGGGGAGATCGCCTCCGCCCTCACCGACCCCGCCGGGGTCTACAAGCTCCCCCTCGTGCCGACCGTCTACCTCGCCGGCGACCCGACCGTGTACAACGAGTCTCTCGTTTCGGCCCTCTACGAGGCCGGCTACACGCCGGGCGAGATCACCCCCCTCGTCGCCGCCGCCCCGTATGGCGCCTCCCCGGCCCAGATCGCCGAGGCCTACCTGAATTCCAACGACGGCGTCTACGGGTCCGACGTGGCGAACAGCCTCGCCGCCCTCCCCGGCAGCAGCCGAGAGGACGCCGCCCAGGCCATGGAGGACGCAGGCTACAGCGCCGTCCAGGTGGGCGAGGTGCTGATCGGCTGGGGCTACAGCATGCCGCACGTCTATTACACCCTGTCGGAAGTGGGGTATGGCTGGGACCTCCTGAACGTCATGCTCCAGCTCTACGCCGGGAGTCCCCAGCAGGTCGAACAGCTCGTGGAGAGTGCCCTCTGATGGGCCATGCGGGCGGTCGTAGAATGGCGCAGGCGGTGCCTTCCCGGTGGCGACTGGTCCTCCTTGCGGCGGGCGGCATCTTCCTCGCAGCCGGTCTACCACTTTTTGCCCTCGCCGGGCCTTTGGGTGGGGTGGCCGAGGCCGCCAGTTGCGACGTCAATCTCTCCCTGAGCCCGGTCGTCACGGTGGCCGGGGCCCTGACGACCATGACGCTCACGGCCGACATCCCGGGCCCCGCCATCGGCGCCTACCAAGTGGAAATCTCCCAATGGAACTCCGACTTCAGGGTCACCGGCGCCAAGGCGGGGCCCGGCGTCTCGGACCTCTCGGCCGGCCTTCCGCCGGGGGGGGCGGCCGGGAACGTCATCGTCTCCGGGGTCTCCGCAAGCGGCCTCGCCGGCCAGGTGGTGCTGGCCACCCTCGACATCCAGGCCGGTTCCACGCTCGAGACCGGCCAGGTGGCGATCACGGAGGCCAACCTGTCGGACGTCAACCTGAACACCCCTGCCGTCTGCTCCACGAACGGCGCCTACAGCATCGGTCAGGGGCCCGAGGTCACGGGCGTGAGCCCCGGCGGCGGCCTCACCGCGGGCGGCACAAAGGTCACCATCACGGGCGGCGGCTTCACGGGGGCGACGGCCGTCCACTTCGGCAGCGCCGGGGCCACATCGTTCACGGTGGTGAACGACTCCGACATCACGGCCACGGCTCCCGCCGGCACGGGGCTCGTGGACGTCACCGTGACGACGCCCATGGGAACGACCCTCACCGGTCCCGACGACCTCTTCGGCTACGCGGGCTCAAGCGGGCAGGCGCTCGTCATCGGGGCCTTCCCGGCGAAAGTGCCCTCCGGAGAGGCGACGGGTCTCACCGCCGTGCTCCTCGCCCCTTCGGGCGTTCCCGAGCCGTCCCAGAACATCTCGTTCACCGCGTCCGGGTCCCTTGCCACACTCTCGCCCCCCACCCTCTGGACCGGGGCGAACGGCCAGGTCACCACCTACCTGGTGGACCCCGACCCCCAGACCGTGACGGTGACGGCGAGCGCCACGACGTCCTACGGCACCGTCACCGGCAGCACCGAGGTGACCTTCGTCACGCCCTCGATGGGGACGACGGGTCTCTCCGTGAGCTTCTCGGGCCCGAGCCTCACGGTGCCCGTCGCCGCCACCAGCAACACGGAGGTCACAGGCACCCTCGGACAGGGGTCCCCCTACGTTTTGGACGTCACCACGCCCTATAACCTCGCCCCGCCCCTCGCGCCCCTCATCACGGCCCACGCCCTCTCGTCCTCCGTCGTGCAGACCCTGGTTTCCCAGGCGCCGGACGTCGTTCTCTCCTCGGTCACGCCCTTTGTCGTCACGGACGCCGGGGTGATCTCCGCCTTCCAGGTCGCCACCTCCGGCACGGCGGCCACGCTCTATGGAAGCGGGACCACCACCAACCCCGACCTCGAGGTGACGCTGCCCTACTTCACCTTTGTGGCGGGACAGGTCCCGAGAGTGGTCTGGATGGACGCCTCCCAGGACATCTGGACGGATGCCGGGGTGAGCATCGTCAGCGTCGGGAGCACCTCCATCACGGCCCTCGTCCCGAACCTCGGCGATTTCGCCGTGGCGATGGTCACGATCGGGCCGCCTCCCACCTCACCGCCGCCGGCCACAACCATCGCCGCGACGCCCGGCGACGGTGAGGTGACGCTCACCTGGAGCCCGGCCGCCACCGCCACGTCCTACGACGTCTTTGAGAGCACGACGAGCGGGTCCTACGGGGCGACGCCCGTGGCCACGTCCACCACGACAGGGACGACGATCTCCGGACTCACCGACAATGCGACCTACTATTTCACCGTGAAGGCCGTGAACGGGCTCGGTTCGGGGCCAGCCTCGAACGAGGTGAGCGCCACGCCTGTCGCCGCCATCTCCCCTCCCGTGGCTCCCGTGGGCCTCGCCGCCACCGCCGCTGACGGCTCCGTGATGCTCACCTGGGGGGCGGTCGCCGGGGCCACGTCGTACGAGGTCTTTGAGAGCACGACGAGCGGGTCCTACGGGACGACACCGACTGTGACAACCACCTCAACCTCGGCGACGATCTCCGGGCTCACCGACAATGCGACCTACTATTTCACCGTGAAGGCCGTGAACGCGGCCGGTGCGGGACCCGCCTCGATCGAGGCGAGCGCCATGCCAATGGGTCCGCCCCCCGCCCCGATGGGCCTTAGCGCCACGGCCGGAAGCGGCCAGGCCACGCTCACCTGGGGGGCGGTCGTCGGGGCCACGTCGTACGAAATCTTTGAGAGCACCACGAGCGGGGCCTACGGGACGACACCGACGATGACGACCACGTCGACCTCGGCGACGATGTCCGGGCTCGCGGGAGGGAGGACCTACTACTTCACCGTGAAGGCGGTCGACGCCGCCGGCGAAGGGGCCCCCTCGGCCGAGGCGGTGGTCCGCCTGGGGGCTGCCCCGCCGCCACCGACCACGGACACGACGGCGACGGGGATCATCAGTGCGACGGGCGGCACCCTTTCCACCTCGGACAACTCCATGGTGATGCACGTCCCCTCCGGTGCCTTCAACCAAAGCGTCAACGTCACCGTGACCGAGCTGGCGACGACCGTGGCCCCACCCCCGCCCGCGGGGGAGACGACGGCTGCGGTGTGGAGCTTCGACACCGGCGGGGCCGAGCCGTCGCAACCCGTGACGCTGACCTTCGCCTACGACCCCGCCACCCTGGGCTCCCTGAGCCCGGACCGCCTGGGGGTCTACCTCTACGACCCGACGACAGACAGCTGGAGCTGGGTGGGCGGCACGGTGGACGCGGCGACAGACACCATCTCGGTCACCGTCTCGCACCTCAGCACCTACGCCGCCCTCGCCAACACCCAGACCTTCACGGACCTCGGGTCCTACGTCTGGGCCGAGCCGTCCATCGACACCCTGCTCGGCGCCAGCATGGTCCAGGGGGTCTCGCAGGAAACCTTCGACCCGGCGGGGAGCGTGACCCGGGCAGAGTTCACGAAGCTCCTCGTGGAGGCGCTCTCCCTCGGGACGTCGTCCGCCACCGCCACGGCCTTCACCGACGTCTCCGCCCAGGCGTGGTACGCCCCCTACGTGGCGGCGGCCGTGAAGGCCGGGCTCGTGAGAGGCCTCACCTCCAGCACCTTCGCACCGGACGCAGTGATCACGCGCCAGGAGATGGCGGCGATGCTCTACCGGGCGATGGCGATGGCGGGGGTCACGTCCACCGCCGGCACGTCCACCTTCACGGACGGCCAGAAGATCAGTTCGTGGGCCCGCGCCGCCGTCTTTGGAGTGAGTGGAGCGGGCCTCATGAACGGCTTCGCCGATGGAACCTTCCAGCCTGACGGCACGGCCACCCGGGCGCAGTCCGCCGTCGTGGTGGACCGGCTCCTCCACCTCATGGGCAGGGTGTGAGAGAGTCCCCATCCACGGCGCGACGCGAGGGACCCCGGGCCTCGCGTCGTTCCTGTCATGCCGGTGGCGGCGCGGCGGGGGCGTCGCCTAGAGGCGAAATGCCCGGCCGGGCCGGGCCGTGCATCCCCTCCGGCAGGTCCGGGCGGAAGAGCTTGCGCCTTTCTCGCCTCCTCGTCGGGTGCGAGGACGAGGGCGCCGACGGCGGCGATCTCCCGGGCGTGGGTGGCCGATGAGGCCTTGGGGATGACGACCACGCCCTCCTGGCGCAGGAGAAAGGCGGGGGCCACCGCAATCGGGGTCGCATCGTGGCCGGCGGCGATCCCGTCAGGTCCTCCGCAGGCGGAGGGCGGCGATGCGCCGCCCGTGGGCGAGCAGGCGGCACGCCTCGACGATAAGGCCCGAGTGATCCGCTTCCGGAGCACTTCCCGCTCGATCCCGCGGCCCTCAAGGGAGCAGGAGGCCGGGTCGCAGGCGAGGTGTTCCCCTTGGGGAAGGGGCGCCTTGGCCTCGATCCTTGTGATGCTCCGGGGAAGGGAACCGGCCGAAGACACCAATCCCCGCGTGAGGATTGGCGATGGCAGGATCCTCCTGTGGGTGTCGAATCCCTGAGGGCGGGAACCCGTTCCCCGGTTCCGTGCGGAGGGCAACCGGTGTCACCACGTGGGCTTTTTGGTCTTCTTCTGGGATGTCTCCTCGCCGCTTCGGGGTTCGCCCCGGCCTTCGCAGCGGGGATGACGGAGACGGCGCTCGTGTTCCCGGTCCAATACGCGACGGCAAATGGGACCTACCCGAGCGCCGACTTCTGGAACGGCGCCGTCTACGTCCCTGCCGCCTACAATCTTCACGGCACGACCTACGTCCCCGTGCGCCTTGCGGCGAACCTCCTCGGCATCGGCATCGCATTCCGTGCCCCGAACGATATCCTGATCTCGCCCGGCACGCCGCCGGCGCCGCTCGGCGCGCCATCCGGGACACCGCCCGCCTTCTCGGGAACATCGGCCCTTTCCGTGGTCGAGGACGGGTTCTTCGTGAACGGCCAGGATGAGACCCCGCCCGGCGGACTCTTCGCGAACGGCACGGCATCAGTCCCGGCGGCCCTTGAGACGGGGGGCACCACGTATGTGCCGATCCGCCTCGTGGCCAACCTCCTTCGGGTCGAGATCTCCTACGCCCCCGGATCCCCGCCCACGATCTCGCTGGGATCGCCCGCCCCCGAAGGCACATGGCAGAACCTGGGCCCTGCCCCGATCCCCGTCGGCCAGGGCGGCTACGGAGCGGACGAGCCGTATTCGGGGCGCATCGAAGCCGTCGCCGTGAGCCCTTCCGGCGAGATCTACGTCGGGAGCGCCAGCGGCGGCGTGTGGGCGTCGACAGACGGCGGCAGCACGTGGACCGACCTCACGCCAACCGCGGCGGACCTCGCCATCGGGACGCTCGCCATCGACCCCACGAACCCTCAGGTGATCTACGCCGGAACCGGCGAGAACGACGGCTACCAGTCCCCGACGGGTCCGCAGTCCTGCTACGACTGCTTCTTCGGGGACGGCATCCTGAAGTCGACAGATGGCGGGGCGACCTGGACGCTCGTCGGTGCCGACGTCTTCAACGGCTGGGACATCGGCTCCATCGCAGTGGACCCGGAAAGCCCCGAAACCGTCTTCGCGGCGGGAAGCCGGGGGGTCTGGGAGTCGACCGACGGCGGGAGCACTTGGTCCCAGGAGATCTCCTCCCCTGCCTGGGATGTCGTGATCGTCCCCGGCAGCCCCGAGACGATCTTCGCCGGTGTGACATCCGTCGGCGTCGAGGAGTCGACGGACGGCGGGCTGACGTGGACGCCTCTCGCAGGGGGCCTGCCACCGCCGGGAGCATCCATCGGGTCGGTCAAGATCGCCTATGCGCCAAGCGACCCGTCCGACATGTACGCCGCAATCGCGAACGGCACGACAGGGGATCTCATCGGCCTCTACGCCTCGATGGACGGCGGGCAGACCTGGTCCCAGGAGTCCCCGCCCGACTATATGGCGACGTCCGGCGAGCCTCCCCAGGGCAATTACGACAACGCCCTTGCGGTGAATCCCACGAACCCCGAGGAGGTGTGGGCAGGCGGCATCAGCCTCGTCCTCAGCACCGACGGCGGCCAGACGTGGTCCGTCGCCGCAGACGCCTTCTCCCAAAGCATCCATGCGGATGTCCACGCCCTCACCTTCGATGCCCAGGGAAACCTCTTCGTCGGCACGGACGGCGGCATCTGGAAGGAAGGAACCGACGGCCGGTTCCTGGATCTCAACGGCAACCTCTCACTCACCCAGTTCTACCAGGGGATGGCGGTGTCCCAGAGCGGCTCGGTCGTCCTCCTGGGAAGCCAGGACAACGGCACGGTGGCCTACGTCCCGGGCGAGGGATGGCAGTCCCTCATGGGCGGCGACGGCGGCTGGAACGCCATAGACGGCGAGGGCCACGAATACATCACGAGCGACGGCCGGATCTACACGGACGAGGCGTCGGTCGCCGGGGCGGCGTCGAACTGGGTGGACATCACGCCGCCCTTCGCCACAGCACCCTCACCGAACCCGGACATCGCCTCGATCCCCAACACCTCGGACAGCCTCCTCGCGGGCTCGGGCAACCTCTGGCTGAGCCAGGACGGTGGCACCTCATGGACGAGGGTCACCGGCGTCTCGTCGGAGGCGGGCACCGTGAGCGCCATCGCCGCCTCTCCCTCCAACCCGGACATCATCTATGCCGGGTGGACGGGCGGCCTTGTGATGATGTCGACGGACGGCGGCGAGACGTGGAGTGAGGTCTTCCCGGGTACGTGGAACTTCAGTTGTCCCGATACCCAAAGTGGGTATGGCGGCTACACCTACGATCAGATCGACGGTGTGACAAGCATCGCCGTATCGCCCTCGGACCCCAACACCCTCTATGTCGGCATCGCGGCCTCTTCGCCCCTCAGCTACGCCGCGGACTGCGCCCATCTCCTGGCCATTACCGTCCCGGCTGCGGGCAGCGCAACCTGGCAGGACATATCGGGCAACCTGCCGTCGGCCGTCAACGCCATCCTCGTGGATCATGCGAACATCGATGTCGGGACCAACGTGGGCGTTTTCACCTCGGCCATCGGCGCCTGGACGTGGTCCGCCCTCGGCCGGGGATTCCCCTCGGCCCAGGTGATGGATCTCGGCATATGGCCAAACGGAGCGATTCTCGCAGCGACCCACGGGCTCGGGCTCTGGATGCTCCCCGGCACCGAGGCAGGTTCATCTCCATAGGCCCCCGGAACAACGCCTTGCACCGCCGCGCTCGTCGTAGGCGCCGACCCGCTCCAGGCGGCGCCCTTTCCCCTTCGTCAACCGGCACCCCTTTGAGGCGGGACTCCGGCAGGCTCAGATCACCTTGATCAGGAAGGCCCAGGCGAGGGCGGTGAAGCTCAGGATGATCACGGCGTGCATCCCCCGCACGGCCCGCCGGTAGAACCGGTACTTCCCCTCGACCATGACCAGCGAGTTGTGGTGCGTCTTGGCGAGGTTCAGGACGATCTCCTCGTCGGTGAGGGAATCCACCCGAGACAGATACTCCGCGACGTTCTCCGTGATCTCGGCCGAGGGCCACATCTGGTCGAGCATCTCGATCCGGTGCTCCACGTACCCGAGGGCGTCGCGCAGAAACCCGATCCTTCGTTCAGCCGGCTGTGACATCGACTTGTGGTGTCCTCTCAATCATCCGGTGCCATCGGCGTTCGCTCACCCGACTGCATCTTCTCGCCAGTTGAGAGATATTTGTCGGCGCGCAGGGGGAGGCACGGGCAGATCAGCTGCCTCGGGCGCCTGTTCTGCAAGCGGGAACCCCGCTCTGCGGCGGCGGCCGACGCACCCCGGGGAGCGGCGCCCACACCCTCCCCGTCTCCCAACTCGGCACGCAGGGTGGCGTCGCCCGCACGCCCATCGTGAAGTCGGGCGGCACGACGCTCCCCACCCGGCCCACGGCGACCGTGAACAGGCACTTCAAACAGGGACGGGGGCCCCGGCGGGTGCGGGTTCCCCTCCTTCTTCATGGGCCCGACCGCGGGTGGGCTACAGGGGAAAGACCCTGCCGACGGCCCAGGCGAGGGCGTGGACGGCATCCGGCAGGTCCGGGTGAAAGATCCTGCCGTCATGGGCGAAGGAAGCCCCGATGCGGCCCACCTCGTCGTCCGTCAGCTCGATGTCGCCGGCGGCGGCGTTCTCACGGGCATGGGCGGCGGACGACGCCTTGGGGATGACGATCACGGACTCGAGTCTCAAAAGCCAGGCGAGGGCGACCTGCACGGGCGTGACGCCGTGCGTCCTTGCGATCTCGCCGAGCACGCCCGAATCCGTCAGGGATCCGATGCGCCGGCCGTGGGAGAGCGGGCTGTAGGCCTGGATGAGGCACCGAAGGCGCCTCGCCTCGGGAAGGACCTCCGCCTCAATCCCCCGACGATCGAGGCTGTAGGGCACCTGGTCGAAGGCGAGACGCTCTCCTTCGGGCAGGGCTTCCTCGGCCCTCTTCAGCCATGCCCCGTCGAAGTTCGAGACACCGAAGTGGCGGATGGCCCCCTCGCGGCGAAGCTTCGCCAGAGCCCCAAGCGTCTCGGCGAGAGGCACCCTGCGGGTCGGCCAGTGGAGGAGGACGGCGTCGATGACGTCGACGCCGAGGCGTCGCCTTGATCCGGCGACGCTCAGGGCCACCTCGCGGGCGGCGGCGTGGATCGGCCAGATCTTTGTGGTGATGAAGACCCGGTCCCGGACGTCCCGGACCGCCTCGCCGACCACCCGCTCAGCCTCGCCCCTCGAGTAGAACTCGGCGGTGTCGATGAGCGTCATGCCAGCCTCGATGCCGGAGCGCAGGGCGTCGATCTCCTTCGTCCGCCGGCTCCGGTCCTTGCCGAGCCCCCACGAGCCCTGACCCACAGCAGAAACCGTCGTGCCGTCGTGAAGCGTGCGGCTACGCATGGGCCTCCCCTTCCGCTGGTTCCGTTTGAGCCGGGATGCATTCAGGAGGCTTCTCCCGCCTCCGGTTAGCCGTGAGGGTCCCCTCGGTCATGGGCTCGGGGACGTCTCTTTCGGCGACCCGGGTGAGGACCACCCGGTCTCTTCCCCCCTCTTCCACAGATGTCCTCGCTTCGCCTCGGTGCGGCCCGGCGACCTGTCGGGCCGCCCTTTTGCCGCGCCTTCGGAGCGGGCTGTCATCCCCCGGCGCCCCGCCGCATAGGAAGTCAGATGGCGTGATACAAACGTTGCGGGAGCAGTCAGAAAAAGGAATATCTGTATTCACTTGGCAATCCTTGGCGCCGCTTTGCCCATGGACGGGTCGCCGCACTTTTCGCGAGAGGGGGGATGTCGCTCTCTACCTCGTCTTCTGAGCTCGAATCCAAGGAGGGTTGCACGTGAACAGGCTCCGCAAGGCCCTGGTCGCCGTGGCCGGAATCGCCATGGTTGCGGGGACGATGGGATTGGGCGCGGCTGCCGCCGACGCGGCGTCGACATCGGGCTGCGTCTCCCGGGCGCAGTTCGTCTACGAGTTCGACATCGCATCCGGCATCGCTCCGGTGTATCCGGCCACGCCCGACTTTTCGGACGTGCCCACGTCCTCGCCGTATTACGGCTATGTCGAGGCTGCCTACCGGGCCGGCATCGTGAACGGTACGGGTCAGGGGGTGTTCAGCCCCGACACGTGCCTTCTGCGCGACCAGATCGTAAAGATCGAGGTCATCGCCCTGGGCGATGAGGCTCAGGCACTCAGGGACATGTCCACGGCCACGTCCTTCACGGACGACGCCTCGCTTCCGTCGTGGGCCCGAGGCTATATCGTCGAGGCCGTCTCGCTCGGCCTGGTGAAGGGCTACCCCAACGGCTCGTTCGAGCCGGGCATCACCATCTCCCAGGCGATCGCCGATGACTTCATCGCCCAGTACAAGACGGCGGCGGCGGGCCTGGCCTTCGCCGTGTCGGCCTCGTCGACCGACGTGGCGCCCGGCCAGGCCGTGACGCTCTCGACGAAGGGCGCCGTCGGGGCGGTGACCTACGCCACCACCCCTGGCGCCATCATCAGCGGCACCACCTTTGTCGGCTCGACGCCCGGGACCTACACCGTCACCGCCACCTCCGCCACGGGCCAGCAGGCCACGGTGACGATCGGGGTGTACGGGGCGGCGACGGGTCTCATCGTGAACCCGCCGAAGACGATCGTGGCAAACGGCGCCTCGCCCGAGACCGTGACGGTCGATGTGGTTGACAGGAACGGCAATGTCGTCGGCAGCAACTCGGACCAGATCGCCCTCGGCGACTACCGCACGGTCCTTGGCCTCGGGGTCGGGGCCTCGGACAAGGTGGACGCCGTGAACGGCGTCGCCACCTTCTCCATGGTCGCCGGGACCATCCCCGGTGCGACCGAGACGATCGAGGCCACCGACACCACGTCGTCGGCCACGCTTGACGGAACGGCCACCGTGACCACGACGGCCCAGAAGCCGACCTCGCTCTCCGTCTTTGCGCCCCCGTACGTCGACGCCAACGCTGCGACACGGGCCACGGTGAAGGTGGAGGTCGACGACCAGACCGGCAACCCGATGATCTCGGGTGTCTACGGCGTGAGCGTCTCCCTCTTTGGGCCCGCCACTTTCATGGGCAACGCGACGGGCCCCGAGTCCGGGGCCTACGTGGGCGCCACCGGCGGGCATCAGTCAGACGCCGCCTTCCCCTTCACGTCCATCCAGGCCGAGACCGGCGCCATCACGTTCACCGCCTCCGCCACCGGGCTCACGTCCGGGACGGCCACCACCACCGCCGTCGTCGCCGGCTCGGGAGCGGCCATCACGGTGGCCCCCGAGAGCGGGACGTCCTTCGCCGAGGGCAGCTCCGGCCTCGTCTACGACGTCCAGGTCGTCGACGCGCACGGCTACCCGGCCACGGACTTTAGCGGCACGCTCTACGCCCTGGTGACGGACGGCTCCGGCAATGACGTCACCGGGAGCTACGTCGCCGCCGGCGGGAAGATCGCCATTTCGGGCGGTGCGGGCAGCTTCACCGTGAACGACACCGCCCTCGGCCCAGACGCCGGCACCTACGCCCTCGAGGTCTACGACAAGAACGGAGCGCTCAGCTCGTCCTCCGCCGCGTCCTTCACGGAGACGCCGGGACCCGTGGCGAAGGTCGTCATCTCACCCTCGCCGAGTGTGCGGATCGCCGCCTCCTCGCCCAAGGTCACGCTCACAGCGCAGCTCGAGGACCGCTACGGGAACGACGTCTCCGAAGACGGCGCCAGCGTGAAGTTCACAAGCGCCGAAGGGGGCGGGACCTACGCCTACACTCTGGGGGGCTCCGCCTCGGACAGCTCCGGCATCGACACCTACACCGCCACCACCGGTTCTGGTGGCAGCGCCACCGCCCTCCTTGCGGCTGAGCCGTACACGAACGTCAGCTACCTCATAAGCGCCACCGACACGACTGACGGCGTCGGTCGCTCCTCCGTTGTCACGGTCCTGGTCGGCAGCACCATCGCCACGAACATCTCCCTGGCGACCTACCTCGGCGGTACGCAGACGTCGGAGTTCACCGCCGACCAGAACATCACGGCGAAGGCCACCGTCGCCGACCAGTACGGCACGCCCGTGACGGGCGACCTCATCTCCTTCACCTACAACGGCACCAGCGCCACGGCGCGCACCGGCGCAAACGGCGTGGCCACCCATTCCTTCACGGCCACGACCGCCGGCTCCGGCACCGTCAGCGCCACCGACACCTCGGTGGTGGCCCAGCCGACCGCCTCCGCCACCGTCATGGTGAACCCCGGCCCGGTGGCGGGCTTCGACCTCTTCGACATGAGCGGCAACGACGTGTCGGAGGGCGGCCTCGCCGTCACGGCGAACACGCCGGTGGAGCTCCTGCTGAGGCCCGTCGACGACCAGCACAACCCGACCGTCACCGCCGCGTCCTATCTCGTCGCCCTCACGGGCGGAAGCTTCCGTCTCACCTCGTCCGGCGCTGACGTGACCGATGTGACAGTGCCCGCCGGCACGTACGAGCTCCCGATCTGGTACGTGAACGGAACCTCCGGGACCTACACCCCGCTCGCCTCCACCGCCGTCATGTCCCTCGACGTGTCGGCCCCCGGCACGGCCAAGGCCGGCACACCTTTCCAGGTCACGCTCAAGGTGGTCGATCAGTACGGCAACGTTCAGACCGGCTACAGCGGCACGGACACGGTTTCCGTGACGCCTGTCCTGTCCAGCTCGGGTGACGTTCTGCCGACCTCCGCCACCTTCACAGGCGGCGTGGCGACGGTGACCGTGGCCCTTGACACCGCCGGGGCGAACGGGATCACGGTGAAGGACGGCACGAACGGGGCTTCAGGGTCCTCGGGCACCGTCACGGTGACGCCCGGCCCCCTCGCATCCCTGTCGTGGAACGCCAAGAGTCTCACCGGCAGCGGCACCTATGTCGTGACGGCCGAGGACGCCTACGGGAACGCCCTCGCCGGCCAGATCATCTATCTGGCGTTCTCAGCTGTCGACAACAGCGGTGAGACCGACGACGCCATGGGCATGGCCTCCGTGGGGACCACCAATCTCACCTCCTCCGAGCAGAAGTTCACCACTGATGCGAACGGACAGGTGAGCGTCAGCTACACTGAGGGCAGCGACACCGACAACGACTCCCCCGAGTCGTTCACCGACTCGATCAACGCCTACCGCACATCCACCGGGGGCGGGCTCACGTCCCTGAGCGGCACCTACTGATCCACTGGGCAGACGGGACGCGACTGGAGCCCCGGGGTTCCCCCCTGGGGCTCCTTTCACGCGCCCCTGCCCGTGTCCGTGGCACGCGTCAAACTCTTGCGGTCCGGAGGGATGTGGTCCTGTATACTCTTTCACGCATGGAACTCATCCAAGTGGGGGCCCAGATGGTGGCGAGCGCCAAGAAAACATCGCTTGACCCGCTCGATTGCGCGATGGCGATCCTCCAGAAGAAGGCCGCCCCGATCCCGGTGCGCGAGCTCCTGGAGGCCGTGGCGGACCAGCTGAAGATCAAGGCGAACCCGGAGCGCGCCCGCTTCATGGCGGAGCTCCACACCGCCCTCTCGCTCGATAACCGGGTGGTGGCAGCGGTTGGCCAGTGGGCGATGAAGGAATGGGTGCCGAAGCCCAAGGCGCGCACCGCGTCGATCAAGGCTCCGGCCGGCGTGGTGAGGAAGAAGAAGGCTGCCGCCGTCGCCGTGGTCGAGCCGCTCCTCGACGAGGAGGAGGACCTGGCGGAGGAGGAGGCGGAGGTTCCGCTCGAAGACGACGCCAGCGAGGACGAGGACGAGGAGGAGAGGGAATGGGATTAAGGCCCGGGGAGGCTTCTTTCGGGGAAGAGGCGGCGATCTGGCGCGTTTGACAGCCCTTTGCCCCCCTCCTATCATCGAGTAGGGCTCCCTCCGGGAGCCTTTTCGCTTGATATGGTTTCGGTCGCCCACGAACACCGGGGGGAGCGCTCGTGGCCAAGTTCATCTTCATCACCGGTGGCGTCGTCTCGGGGCTCGGCAAGGGGATCACGGCCGCCGCCATCGGTCGTCTCCTCGTGTCGCGGGGCTTCACCGTCCGCGCCCAGAAGCTCGATCCCTACATCAATGTCGACCCCGGCACCATGAACCCCCTGCAGCACGGTGAGGTCTTCGTCACCGACGACGGGGCGGAGACCGACCTCGACATCGGACATTACGAGCGGTTCATGGATGTGTCCCTCGATGCCGGCTCGAACTTCACGACCGGCCAGGTCTACGATTCCGTCATCCGCAAGGAGAGGCGCGGCGACTACTTAGGCGGCACGGTCCAGGTCATCCCCCACATCACGAATGAAATCAAGGAACGGATTCTAAGGACCCAGCGGGACTCGGACTCAGACGTCCTCATCACCGAGATCGGGGGGACGGTCGGAGACATCGAGTCCCTTCCTTTTCTTGAGGCCATCCGCCAGCTGAAGGTGGACCTCGGCCATGAGAACACGCTCTACATCCACGTGACCCTGGTCCCGATCCTCGACATCTCCGGCGAGGCCAAGACCAAGCCCACCCAGCACTCCGTGAAGGAACTCCGCTCCATCGGCATCCAGCCCGACGTGATCGTCGCCCGCTCGGAGGAGGAGCTCAGCGAGGACCTCCTCGAGAAGATCGCCCTCTTCTGCGACGTGCGCAGGGAGGCGGTGATCCCGAACGTCGACCTGCCGAACATCTACGAGATCCCGCTCCTCCTTGAGGAGAAAGGGCTCGGCCGGATCCTTGCAGAGCGCCTGGGGCTTCCCGGGAAGAGGCCGGACCTCGATGAGTGGCAGGCGACGGTGCTCAGGCCGATCGACCCGGAGACGACCGTGAAGATCGCCCTCGTCGGTAAGTACGTGGCGCTCCACGACGCCTACCTCTCCGTGGTCGAGGCGCTCTCCCACGCCGCCGTGCACCACGGCGTGGGGCTCGAGATCGGGTGGGTCTCCTCCGAGGACGTGGAGAAGGAGGGGACCCAGGATCTCCTCTCGGACGCCCATGGCATCCTCGTGCCGGGCGGCTTCGGGGCCCGGGGCGTGGAGGGCATGATCCAGGCGGCCCGCTACGCCCGCGAGAACCTCGTCCCGTACTTCGGACTGTGCCTCGGCATGCAGGTCCTCGTGATCGAACTCGCCAGGCACCTCCTCGGGATCGATGCCAACACGACCGAGATCGACCCCGCCACGCCGCATCCGGTCATCGACCTGATGCCCGACCAGGAGACGGTCCAAAACCTCGGTGGCACGATGCGCCTTGGCGCCTACCCCTGTCACATCCTCCCCGACACCCGGGCCATGGAGGCTTACGGCGAGAGCGAGGTCTCGGAGCGCCACCGGCACCGCTTCGAGGTGAAGAACGCCTACCGGGAGGCCCTGGCGGGGATCGGCTGGATCCCTTCCGGTCAGAGCCCGGACGGCCGCCTCGTCGAGATGAGCGAACTCAGGGACCACCCGTGGTGCCTCGGCACCCAGTTCCACCCGGAGCTGAAGAGCCGCCCGAACAGACCTCATCCCCTCTTTCGCGAGTTTGTGGGACACGCCCTGAAGGTGGCCGTGACCCGCGAGGGAAGGATCTCACGGACCGTCTGACCTGACTTCACGGGGAAGGGGCCCGGCGCATGCCGGGCCCCTTCCCCGTGTCCGCCCAGTCCAAAGGGCGGGGAGCGCTCCCAGGACCGGGGATGCGCCCGACGCCGGCGGACGTCGCCACGGACGCTGCGTCCACCGCGGCCGGGTCGGGCGCGATCACGGCGCAGGGCTTCACCCCCGACAGCCACACGGCTCGGTGGCCATACCCACGAGGGCCGCGATGCGGGACACGACCGGTCGGTCGCCAACCGCGCCGACGCATCCGCCTCACAGGCGAGCGGCGGCACGGGCCCGACCCTTCGGCCAGAACGCCCGTAAGACCGTGGACCGTGCCGGTCGATGCCAGAGGCGACCCGACAGTCATCCCGCCTGCAGCGACGGTGGCGCCGGGCGGAGAGAGCTTCCGCCTGATGTCATCCGGAGCCGATGTCACTGAGGTGATCCGGCCGACGGGTAGGAGGGCCTGCCCCGTGTGGATACGGTCGTCTCGTCCTGCCCGACCCGGGCCCCTGCCACGCAGACGATCACACCGGGCACTCGGGCCGCCCGCACCGAGACCTCTGGCACGGACGCGACGATCAGCTTTCCGGCCAAGGGCCGAATCCGCAACCCGGTGTCGGTCCTGTCGCGCGCGGTCGGCATCGGCGCCGTTGGCGCAGGCCTAATCTGCTCGGACGGCGACTTGCCACCGGACGCCGGCACTGCCGCGATGGGCGACACCGGGGATCGAACCCGCCAACGCGAGGATCACACGGGGCACCCCCGCCGATGGTGAAGAGGACGCACCCTGTCCAAAGACGCCACGATGACGGTCACCGTCGCCATCGGCGGCGTCGGTCACCGCGTCCCCGCGCTGACCTTCTGGGCTTCTTCCACTTCCGGCTGGGGTTGCCCAAAAGGTGGCCGACCACGGACGGGGGTCGGCAATCTTCCCCGGCGTCTTTTGCGGGGCATGCGTACGCGTCCTCCTCATGATCGCCACTCGAGCCCTGCGCCATGTCATGCACGGTCCGTGACGACGTCGCTCGACAGAGTCGCCGGGGCGACCCCAGGCCTGAACGCCCTCTCACTTGCGGCGGACGGCCACTCTCCCCCCTCCAGATCGTTGACTCGTCCACGAGGCGGCTCTCATTCGCTCGGGAACCGCTCCCCGGTCGCGTGGGCGCCCCGGAGGACCATCCGGCAGGGGTCTGGAAAGGACACGGACGCTTTCACTCACCGTCGGAGGGAGCCCGCCGGGAGGGCTCGGCCCCCGCAAAGGCGGATCCGTCATGCGATGCGCTTTCTCAATCTCCGGCAAAGATCACCCATTCAGGTGAGGGAACTGGCATGTCCCCACTGGTACTTTTGGGAGGAACAGGTGGCAGTTTCATAACGTCTCATTTTCAGGGACCCGAAGCGACCGCCTGTGTTTGCCTGTCCAGCGCTGCAGCCGGCACCCATAACCCTCCACACCAAACGGCCAACACCTCCGCCCGCAGGCGACAACCGACGACCACCCCACAAGCCGACCAGAACCCTTCGAAGGATATGGGCGAAGTCGACGATTCATCTTTCCACGGGCCAGACCACAGGCATCTGGCAGAGGTTTCATCCGCCGATTTTGTGTTTGGGGACCGGGTTCGCCTGATGGGCTCGCGAAAGGGGGAATGTCAACCAGATCGAGAGGCGGGAAGCCTCGACTGGTTACCACGACTCTCAGACGCATGTTAAGGAGGTCCCAGATTGAACAGACTCCGCAAGGCCCTGGTCGCCGTCGCATCGGTGGCTATGGTCGCGGGGACGATGGGACTCGGCGCTGCTGCCGCATCTGCGGCGTCAACGACGACGAGCTGCGTGTCTCGTGCGCAGTTCATCTACCAGTTTGACGTCGCGGCTGGCATCACGCCGGTGTACCCGGCCACGCCCGACTTCTCGGACGTGCCCTCCTCGTCCCCCTACTACGGTTACATCGAGGCGGCCTACAAGGCCGGCATCGTGAACGGCACGGGGAGCGGCATGTTCTCGCCGAACGCCTGCCTCACCCGTGACCAGGTCGTGAAGATCGAGATCATCGCCCTCGGCGACCAGTCCGCAGCCCTGAAGGACGCCACGATGGCGACGTCGTTCACCGACGACGCGTCGATCCCGTCCTGGGCCCGCGGCTACATCGTCGAGGCCGTCTCCCTCGGCCTCGTGAAGGGCTACCCGAACGGCTCGTTCCAGCCGGGGCTGGAGCTCTCCTCGTCGATCGCCGGTGACTTCATCGCCCAGTACCAGTCGTCGGGCAAGTCCGCGGCCTTCTCGGTCTCGGCCTCCTCGACTGACGCCGCTCCGGGCGCTGCGGTCACGCTCTCGACGACGGGCGCCGTCGGCATCGTGACGTACTCGACGACGTCGGGCGCCGTCATCAGCGGCAACACGTTCGTCGGCTCGACGCCCGGCACCTACACCGTCACCGCCGCCTCCACCACCGGCCAGTCGGCCACGGTGAAGATCGGCGTGTACGGCGCGGCCGCCGCTCTCGTCATCAACCTGCCGAAGACGGTCGTCGCGAACAACATGTCGCAGTACACGGCGACGGTTGACGTGGTTGACGCCAACGGCAACATTGTTGGCACCAACACCGACAACATCGCCCTGTCCGGCGCCAACACATCCGTCGCCGGCGTCGACAATGGTTCAGGTGGCTCAGGCGCCTCCAATACGGTCGCAGCCGTCAATGGCGTGGCGACCTTCACGCTCGACGCCGGCACGGTCGCTGGCGCCACTGAATCCCTGACAGCCACCGACACCTCGATGGCCACCAACCCGTTCACCGCAAACGCTTCTCTCACGACGACCGCCCAGGTCGCCACGAGCCTCAGCGTTACGGCGCCGAAGTACATCGAGGCCAACTCGGTCAACTCGAACAAAATCTTCGTCGTGGTCAACGACCAGACGGGCAACCCGATGATCTCGGGCACCTACGGCATCAATGCCTCGCTCTCCGGTCCGGCGACCTTCTCTGACGGAACGACTGGCCCCGAGGCTGGCGCATACGTTGGGATGCCTGGAACCTTCGGCAACGCCGGTGGTACCGGTGCCTCCTTCTCGTTCAACTCCATCCAGTCCAGCACCGGTGCCATTACCTTCACGGCGTCCGGCACAGGCCTCACCTCAGGCACTGGCACGACCACCGCTGTGATCGCTGGCGCACCGGCTGCCCTCACCGTCAGTTCGTCCGCCTCCTCGTTCGCTGAGACAGCTGCGACGACGAAGGCTGCCGGGGACCAGAGTGTGGCTGGCAACAACGTCACCCTCACCGTGGGGCTTCTTGACTCGCACGGATACCCGGTTGGCAACCCGACCGGCAACGTGACCGTCAGCGTCTCGTCCGGCGGTGCCGCCAGCGACAACCTCGTGTTCTCCATCGACGGTGGGACAACCTGGCTCACAACGACGAACGGCTCACTGTCCCTCAACGGGACCGGTGGCTCGATCATGGTCGCTGACTCCCAGGTGGGCGCTGACGCAGGCACCTACTCCGTGACGATCTCCGATCCCGCTGACGCAGTCACAGCGGCAGCTCCCGTGTCGCTCACGGAGACAGCTGGGCCGGCCAGTGTACTCGCAGTCTCGCCGGCGACCGTGAACGTGGCCGCCACGTCGCCTAACGTCACCGTCACCGCCCAGTTGCAGGACGCATACGGCAACAACGTCGCGACGAGTGGCGTGTCCGTATCCTTCACCGGGTCGACATCCGGCAGCTACGCCTACACCCTTGGCGGCGTCGCGTCGACCTCAGGCGCAGCCACCTACACCACAACTACGGGCTCTGACGGGTCAGCGTCCGCCACACTGAAGGCCGGGCCGTATACTGGATCTAACCTGTACACGGTCACCGTGATGTCTTCGGGCCTGACGCCCTCCAACTCGTCGGTCGTCTCAGTGGACAGCACGATCGCTACCAGCGTGTCGGTTGTTACGTTGAACGCCAACTCTGTGCAGACATCGTCGTTCACAGCTGCCAACGGTAACGTGACGATCAAGGCTACGGTCACCGACCAGTACGGCACGCCTGTCAATGGCGACAAAGTGACCTACAGCTACGGTACATCTGGTCCCATCACTCTGTTGGGCACGGGCTCAGGCGGGGTATACGAGACCTCGATTCCAATCTCCCTGACAACGGCAGGGAGTACGACGATCACAGTCACCGACAACTCGGTCGCCTCAGCGCCGACGGGGTCGGCAGTCGTCTACGTGAGCCCGGCCCAACTCGCAGGGTTTGACCTGATCGACTCCGCCGGCAACGATGCAACGGCACTGGGTGGCACTGAGACCTGGGCCGCCAACACGGCCGTGACCTTCACGGTCACGCCGGTTGACTCCTTCGGGAACAAGACGGTCACTGGCACGGTGTACGCTGTTGGCCTGCCCACAACTGACGCAACTGGCGGCTTCCGCACGAACATGTCAGCCGGCAACGTGTCTCAGATTACGGTTCCGGCTGGCTCTGCAGGCGTGAGCGTCTACTACATCGACAGCGTCGCCAACTCCACTGGCACGAACTTGCCGACGGACTGGGTCAGCTACTCGACGCTCTCCACGACATCTGGTGGAACGCTGACGTTCAACGCCAGCACCTCTGGCAGTTGGACGGCCAGCGCCGGGACGCTCAACAGCAGTTCTGGTTCGTCGACCAGTTGGTCGGCGCCGCTTGGCTCCAACGGAACGGCTACCCTGACGTTCACCCCGTCGTCTGGCACGAAGATCACACTCACCCTCAGCTACTGATCCAGGTCGCTCGACTGGAGCCTCGGGGGCAACCCCCGGGGCTCCTTTCATTTCCGCGTCCTCGTAACGCTCGATGATGAGAGAACGAGGCGGCCGAAGCAAGTATGGGCGATGATCCCCAGACCGGCCTTGCAACCGTTGCCGCGAAAGGTGGGAACTTTCACCTGTTATCGCTAATCTAAGAGGTCGAGCCCGACGATCACAGCAACCGCCACGTACACCTACTAACCCTCGTCCACTCCCGACTGGAGCCCCGCCGCCAGTCAGGCGACCTCCCACGCCACGTCCCCATGGCGATCGCACAGGCGTCGGCCTTCGATCCCCACCCGATCTGGCCCTCCTTTCCTAATGTCTGGGCTGCCAACCGGGCGAACGCTGTTCAGGAAGCCGCCGTTTGGGTCGCCGCGGCTCTGCTTTACCTGATCAGTCGGCGAGATGGCAAGGGGCAACAGTTCATCGACGGCATTCTTGCCGGTGGAGCTTTGCTGCTTCTCGTGGGTCTGGCCGAGTCCGTAGGGGTGGCAAATCTGGTTCAATGGACCCTTCAGGGCCGCCTCACACTGGGCCTCCAGTACCCGGACTCAGCTGGTGGCCTCGCGTTCGCGCTGGGCTTCCTGGCGCTTTGGCGGCTCACATCCGTCAGTGGGCGGTGGTGGCCCGTTCTGCTCATGATGCTCGCAGGCGCGTTGTGGATGGATGCCATCATGACGGTCTCCCGCGGTGCCTTTCTTGCCGTCTTGCCGGCAGGAGTCATCGGGCTCGCGCTCACGAAAAGGGAGGACATGGGCCGATCCCTGCGTCTGGTTGCTGTCGCCCTCCTTGGAGGCGTCGTAGGGGCAGCACTCTCTCTCGAAGCCAATGGCGCTCTCGGACTCACCTCCGCCTTGGTGATAGCCGGCGGACTTGAGATCCTGGCCTCGCATGTCTGGCTGAGTGCGAAAATCGCCTGGGTTCTGGCGGCGGCTTGTGCCGTCCTGCTGGTCACGGCCGTGGCATGGCGACCGATGGCACCGACGGCGCCATCCCCGCGGCCACCGTCCAGGTGTCGACCACGGCGCAGACGCCCACGTCGATCAAGGTGACGATGCCGCAGTCGCTTCCCGCCAACACCCAGGGGACGACGGCCCAGGCCTACGCCACGATCGTGGACCAGTCCGGCACCCCGATGCTGAGCGGCAGCTACGGCCTCACGGCCACGGTCTCGGGTCCGGCGTCGCTTGACGCCACCGGCGACAAGACGATCACGAGCGCCTACGTGGGAAACGGCACCTCGACGAACGCGGGCGCCACCTTCACCCTTTACAACATCCAGGGATCGGAGGGCACCATCACCCTCACCTATGGCGTCGAGGTGACGGACTCCCACGGCTACCCCGTGCCGTACAGCGGCACCCTCGTCGTCGAGGTGACGAAGAACGGGAGCATCGCCAACAACATCAGCGTCGACGGCTACTATCAGTCCACGAACGGGGCGCCGGACCCGGTGGCCGCCACCAACGGCTCGTTCACCGTCCAGGACAGCCAGCACGGCGCCAACGCCGGCACCTACACCATCTTGGTGACGGACCCGACGGGCGCCCTTGCGTCCTCGACTCCCGTGACCTTCAGCGAGACGCCGGGGCCCGTGGCGCAACTCTCGGTGAGCGCTCCCTCGCAGGTCGCCGTCAACAGTCCGTCGGCAACCATCACGGCCACGCTCGAGGACAGCTTTGGCAATACGGTGCCCACCTCGGGCGTCATCGTGAACTTCTCAAACGACCCCGCAAATCCGCGGCCCGGGGTCACGCTGGCGACGGCGAGCGCCACGACCGTGAACGGCGTGGCGACGGACGTGGCGACGGCTCCGACGTACAACGGCAACACCTACAAGGTGGACGTCTCGTCCTCGGGGACGGCCACCTACAACGCCCAGTTCTCGGTGGAGGCGGTCATCGCCTCGAACCTGCAGGTGGCCATGAAGGATGTGGCCCAGGGCGGCAACTCGAGCGGCACCTACCTCAACAGCACGACGACCGCCCAGGCGTCCGACACCGTCGCCATCACCGTCACGGCCGAGAATCCCAACGGTGTGACCGTGGACCAGCAGGACACCATCCAGCTCGCCTTCAGCACGACCGGGCTCGTCCCGCAGTACTCGACGGGGGGCATGCTGGCATCGACGGGAACCCACACCTGGCGTGACATCCTCTCAGCGAATGGCACCGACACGATCTACTTCACGGCCGAGACGGCGGGAGTCGTGGCGGTGACCGTCTCCGACCTCTCCGTGAACTCCGTGTCGCCGACCAGTTCGGAATTTGACGTGGTGGCCGGCAAGGCCTGGGGCTACGGTGTCTTCAACGCCTCGGGAACCAACCTCGGCACGTCCGGACTGACGGTGGCCGCCAACACCAACGAACCGGTCTTCGTCTCCGCCCTCGACGAGCACGGCAACCGCACCGTGACCACGACCGACGTGACCGTCTACTTGGGCGACGGCAACCGCGGCGGCACGTACCGCCTCTCGCCCTCGGGATCCGCCATCACCAGCATCGTGCTGGCCCCGGGTGTGACGCAGTACCCCGACTACTACACGAACGCCACAGCCGGCACGTACGACCTCACGGCCAACCCCTGAGCCTTCCCCCACACCGCGGATCCGTGGCAGGGCCGCCCCCAGGGGCGGCCCTGCGTCTTTCTCTCTGGCCCGCTTCAGGGGATGCGCGTCCCTGGCGTCATTTCCCTCCTGCGGCAGGCACCGGATGACGGGGCGCGCGGCCGTCTGCTCAGTTCTCCGCCCGGGGCGGGATGCTGGCTCTGACGTCTTGGGCGCCACCGTAGCGGCGCTTTCACAGCGAAATGCGACACAATCTGCCCGCACGCGGGTCGGAATGTGTCGGAGGGAATTGACCCGGACAGGCGAAAGCGATAGAGGCTGGTTCCTTCGGGAGTGACACCATTTGGGCCGCAAGTCCCGCAAGAAGCGCGAGCAGCGTCTCGCCTCGTCGGCTCCTTCCTCTGGCGCTCAGAACCGCAAGGCTTCCGGGAAGCGGCCTGCCTCCAGACAGCGGGCGTACGTCGCGTTCCTCGAGGCCTATTGGCCCCATGTGATCGGGGCGGCCGTCGCTCTGGCGGTCATCCCCCAGGGACTCTTCTTTCCAGGCGAAACTTACCTTGCTGCGCTTGTCGTGGCGCTCGTCGGCCTCGTCTGGCTCTCACGTCAGGGATGGCGACTCGATCTCGACTGGGCGGACCTCGCCATCGTCGGACTGGTGATCGTGGCCGTCCTCTCCTACGCTTGGGCGGCCAACCGTGCCAACGCCGTGGCCGAAGCGGCCGAATGGGGCTCGGCGGCCGTCCTCTATCTCATCGCCCGTCGGCATGAGCAGGGCGCCCCGTTTCTCGACGGGCTCCTGATCGGCGGCGCAGCGCTTCTTGCCGTCGGACTCGGCGAAAGCCTGGGCGTCGTGAACATCGCCCAGTGGTTCCTCGCCGGTCGCCTGACGCTCGGCCTCCAGTACCCGGACTCCGCAGCGGCGTTCGCCTTTGCGCTGGGCTTCCTCGCCCTGTGGCGAAGCCTCTCGACAACTGACCGCTGGCGGATCGTCCTCGTCGCTCTGGCGGCGGCGTTCTGGACGGACGCCGTTCTGACGGTCTCCCGGGGCGCATTTCTCGCCGTGCTGCCCGCTGGCGTCATAGGACTCCTCCTCACCCGGAGGGGGGATCTCGGACGGGCCCTTGGCCTCGTCGGCATCGCCCTCTTGGGCGCCGTGATCGGCACGGCGCTCTCGCTCAAGGCGAACGGGGCAATCGGTCTCGTCGCCGCCCTCGGGATGGGCGGCGGCCTTGAGCTTTTGAGGGCGCGGGTGACGATCGGGAGGCGAAGCGCCCTCGTCGTGACGGGAGCCGTCCTGGTCCTGCTGGTGGCCGTCGTGGTCCAGCGGGCGGCAAGGCCCATCGTCCTCTCCGCCGGGAGTCCCTTCGACGTCGCCGTGGCGACGTCGACGCCGAAGGCGACGCTCACGATGCGGGGGCCGGGAACCGCTTCCGTGGCGTTCATCGCCGAGAACGCCTACGGCACGCCGACCACCGTGCGCTCACAGGACGTGAGGCTGGGAACGGGCGGCACGACCTTGACCGTCCCCTTCGCAGGTGCCCCCCGGGGCACGACCACCGACCTCGTCGAGGTCACGGCCCAGAGCGGAACGACAGCGGTGTCCAGCGTCACACCATCGTCCCCGCTCCTCGTCCTGGCGCGGGTGCTTCCGTATTCCGTCTACGACCGCTTCGCGACGCTCGGTCCCTCCGACCTTTCGGTGTGGCAGCGCATCCTCTTCATCGGCGACAGCTTCAGGCTGTGGTCCAGGAACCCGCTTTTGGGCTGGGGCGGTGGGGGTTGGGCCAGCGCCTACAGGTCCACCGAGACATTCGGCTACACGTCCCTCGAGACGCACAGCTCCTTCACGGACATCCTCACCTCGTACGGGGCCGTCGGCGGCGTGCTGTTCCTCGCCTTCTGGGTCTTCGCCCTCTTTGGGGCGGCCCGCGGGCTCCGTGAGCGTCCCGGGGCGGGGCTCGCCGTGGCCGCTGTGCTCGCCCTCCTGCTCCACTCGCTGATCGACTTCGACTTCAACTTCCCGGCCCTCGTCATGACGACGATGCTCATGGTCGGGGCGCTTAGGGAACGGCGGTTGGCACCGGTCTGGATCCCTGCCAGATGGACGCCGGCGGTGGCGGCCCTCATCCTTGCCGCCATGGCGGGAACCGCCTTCGCAGGCGCGCAGGACGTCGCATCCGGCCAGGCGGCCCAGGCGCAGGGAGAGAAGACCGCCGCCCAAGCGGCCTTCGCCGGGGCGACGACATGGGCGCCCTACGACGCTCAGGCCTGGCTCGGATACGCCGAGACGCAGAGCACGGCGAGCGGACTCCTAGGCGCCGTGCAGACCGCCGTGTCGAATGCGCCCGACGACGCCTCCGTCCTGGTCGTGGCGGCAAACCTCGCAGGACAGGCCAAGGACTTCACCCTTGCGAGGCGCCTTGGACGGGAGGCCATCATCTGGGCGCCGACATGGGCAAGCCCCTACGCCACCCAGGGGCAGATCCTGCTCAACGAGGCCATCGCCGGGCCCCTCGCCAAGGGGGACTACAAGAGCGTTCAGGCGACGCTGGCCGGCGCCAGGCGCGTCATGGCCACGTACGATCGGACCTTTGCGTCCGAGTCTCAATACCCGTCATCGGTCAACATCGGACCGTCGCCCAGGTTTCTTCTGACCGAGGGAGAGGTTGACTGCCTCCTGGGCGACGTGCCCCAGGCGGTCCACGACCTTTCGGCCCCTGCTGTGGCCGGCGGGCCCTTCGCCCAGATTGCGGCGGCGTGGCTCTACGCCCTGGGCGGCGTCTACCAGGGTCAGGTGCCGCGCCTGGCCTCCCTCAAGGGCACCTGGTCGGGCGGCAGCCATGCCATCACCCAGAGCCAGGTATCGACCATCGAGGCCGTGATCGCGGCGATGCGGCCGTACGACACCGCCTCGACGCAAGCCGGCTCGTGAAGGTTCTCGCCGTCATCTCCGACGGGACGTGGGGCGGGGCGCAGCGCCACGTGAGGGATCTCATCGCCCACACCATGGGCGTGCGCTTTATCCTCGCCACCGGCAGCGAGGGCCGGTTGACCGCTGAGGCCCGCAGCCACGGGGTGAGCGTCCGCCTGATACCCGGTCTCGGGCGTGCCGCCTCCCCGGCGCTCCTGCCCAGGTCCAGGGCGGCTCTCAGGTCCGTTGTCGCCAATGAAGGTCCGACCGTCGTCCACGCCCACGGGGTGAAGGCCGCCGCCGTGTCTGCAGGGGCCGCTGACGCCTTCGTCTACACGTCCCACGGATCCGCCGTGGCGGACCCGACGCGCCCGTTCGCCCAGAGGGCCGTCCTGCGCCAGCTGGAGCGGCGCCTGGCAGCGCGGGTGCGCATCTTCATCGGCGTGTCGCGTGCCGAATGCGCGGGGGCGACGGCCATGGGCATCCCTGCGGACCGAATCGTCCACATCCCGAACGGAGTTCCCGTCGGCCCCACCCCCCGAGGGCGGACGGGCCCCGTCAGGAACGTGGGTTTTTTGGGCCGGCTCGTGCCGGAGAAGGGCGCAGGTGCCCTCCCGGCCATTGCCCGGCGGCTCGGCCGTGATCTCCTTTTGCATGTCGCCGGCGACGGGCCTCTGGCCGAGCCCCTCCGCACTCTGCCGAACGTCCGACTCCACGGCTGGATCCACGATGTCCCGGCGTTCCTCGAGGAGATGGACGTCCTCGTCATGCCCTCCCAAAAAGAGGGACTTCCCTATGCCCTCCTCGAAGCCATGGAGCGCGCGAAGGCTGTCGTTTCGACGGCCGTGGGGGGTGTGGTGGACGTGGTGGAGCACGGGGCGAATGGACTCCTCACTGAGCCCGGGGACGTGGAAGCGCTCGGCGCCGCCATCGACCGCCTCGTGGCCCTCCCCGAAGAGGCCGACCGGCTCGGATCGGCCGCACGCCAGACGATCATGGACCGATACCGAATCGAAGGCATGGTGAAGCGGACGCAGGACGTGTACGCCGCCTGCTCGAGGGAGGTGGCCGCATGGAGGGCCTAGGCTCCAAGCGGGCCCTTCTTCTGACCCTGCTGCTCGACGCCGCCATCTCGCTGGCGGCCTACCTTCTGGCGTTTCGGGTCAGGTTCCTCTTCACGACCCTCCCCCTTTACAACTGGGTGCCCTTCTCCCACACCCTGCCCCTCCTCGTGCTCCTCTCCCTCACGATCCATGCGGTGTTCGGCGTCTACCAGCCGCAGGTCAATGTCGAGGAGGCCCAGGCGAGCGCCCTGACCTCCTCCTTGGGCAACCTCGTCGCGGCGATGGCCCTGTCCTATCTGGTCGGGAGCACGGCCATCCCGCGCTCGGTCCTCCTCATCGCCGTGGGGTTCCAGGTGATCGCCCTGGTGCTGACCCACCGCTGGATGACCGGTACGTTCCAGACCTTCCCCAGGGTCTCCGTCGAGCTGGCGACGGTTGACCCGGAGGCGCTGATCCGTGCACTTGTGAAGGACGAGGTCCAGATCGACCCTGATCCCGTGGCCGTCCTCCTGACCGGGGCCCGGGTGGTCAGGACAGACGGGTTCGGCTTTCGCCTGGCCATGCCGATGGTGGGGCTCACCTCCGGCGAACGGGCCGTGAAGCGAGCCCTCGATCTGGTCCTCGGGCTCATCCTCCTCGTCCCCGCCGCGGTCCTGGGCCTTCTCATAAGCGTCGCCATCCTCATCGATTCCGGTCGTCCCGTCCTCTACACCCAGGATCGGGTAGGGCGCCTCGGGGTCGTCTTCAGGGTGCTCAAGTTCCGGACGATGTCGAGGGACGCCGAGCTCGAATCCGGCCCGACGATCGCGTCCCCCGACGATCCCCGCCTGAACACGGTGGGGCGCATTCTTCGCGCCACCCGCATGGACGAGCTCCCGCAGATCTTCAATATTCTGCGCGGCGATATGAGCTTCGTGGGACCCCGGCCCGAGCGGCCGGAGTTCGTGCGGCTCTTTCAGGAGGAGATCCCGTACTACGCGCTTCGGCTGCGGGTCAAGCCAGGGTTGACGGGTTACGCGCAGCTCTATGGAAGCTACGGTCTCAGCGCCTCAGAAAAACTCAAGTACGACCTGTACTATCTCGTGCACCACTCCGTGGCGGTTGACCTGCTTCTGGTCTTGAGGACGCTGGCGGTGCCCTTCCAGCCGCGCAAGGCCGAAATGCATGCGATTCACCCCGCACCGTCTGAAGAAAGAGCCAAGGCGGCGCGCACCTCCTGAACCGCGTGGCGTGGCGCGCTTTGCATCGGGATCCGGGCCGAAGGTCACCCATTCCTCTCCTGTCCGGCATCAGCTCACGGAACCAGGTAACGGGACAAATCACCCAAGGCCAGGGAGGCGACTGACATGCACCTTCTCGTCACAGGCGGATGTGGCTTTATTGGGAAGAACTTTATCCGCCTTCTCGAAAGGGAACGACCCGATTGGACCGTCATCAACCTCGATGCCCTCACGTACGCCGCAAGTCCGGCTGGCCTACCTGAACATTGGCGGGGATACCGGTTTGTCAAAGGGGACATCCGGGACCGAGATCTGGTGAACGAGCTGGTCCAAGGAGTCGACGCCGTCGTGAACTTCGCTGCGGAGAGCCATGTTGATCGAAGCATTCTGTCATCCTTTGAGTTCATCTCGACCAACGTCCTTGGGTCCCAATGCTTGCTCGACAGCGCTCGAGCAGTTGGGGTTCCAACATTCCTTCAGGTCTCCACCGACGAGGTCTATGGCTCTCTCGAACCGCAGGATCCCCCTTTCGAAGAAACAACCCCCCTTTCCCCAAGAAGTCCGTACGCTGCGTCGAAGGCCGCTGCGGATCTTCTCGTGCTGAGCTATTTTCAGACGTACGGCATGGACGTTCGGATCACGCGTTGCTCCAATAACTACGGCCCCTATCAGTTCCCGGAAAAGCTGATCCCCCTCACGATCATCAATGCCTTGAACGGAAGGGCGATCCCCATATATGGCGACGGCCGTCAGCGCCGGGACTGGATCCACGTGGAAGACCACTGCCGCGGCATCATCATGGTCCTTGAGAGGGGAAGGCCTGGTGAGGTTTACAACTTTGGGGCTTCAGAGGAACGGGAGAACCGACAGACGATCCAATTCATCCTCAGAGCCCTCGGCGCCTCCGAATCGCTCATGACTCAAGTCAAGGACCGGCCAGGCCATGACCGCCGTTACGCCATCAATGCCACAAGGGCACGGACCATGGGGTGGACGCCCATGCACACGTTCGAAGAGGGCATCCAAAGCACCGTTTCATGGTACCAAGGCGAGCGAGCGTGGTGGGACGCCCTCATGGGCCCGGACTACGAAGCCTACTACGTGGCCCAATACGGTACACGATGAGACTGCTCGTCTTCGGCGCCGGCGGCCAGTTGGGCCAAGCCCTTGTGCACACCTTGGAGGCGAGCCATGAGGTTACAGGGTTCACCAGGGCGCAGGTTGACGTGTGCGACCGATCTCAGGTTCACTCGGCCGTCGCCCGTCTTCATCCTGATGTCGTGATCAATGCCGCCGCCATGACCGATGTAGATGGATGCGAACGCGACCCCGGGCAGGCATATCGGGTCAACGCGCTGGCTGTCCGTTGGATGGTCGAGGCAGCGGATGACATCCATGCCACGCTGGCACACGTTTCAACAGATTTCATTTTCAGCGGAGAAGAGCGCACCGGCTACACGGAATGGGATCTGCCCGGCCCCATCCAGACTTATGGAGCGTCCAAACTTGCGGGCGAGACCGAGGCCGCAACAGCTCGCCGACATCTCGTCATCCGAACGTCCTGGCTTTACGGAGGACCTGAGCGCGGATTTGTGCAAGCCATCCTTCGCCGAGCCTCGGAGGGCCATGATCTGGATGTCGTCATCGACCAGGTAGGAAGTCCGAGCTACACGGGAGACGTTGCCGATATGGCCCGATTGCTCCTTGAGGAGGGTGTCACTGGCGCCGTGCACGTGGCCAACGCGGGCTCGGTCTCTCGGTACGACTTTGCGAGAGAGATTGTGCGGCTCGCGGGTCTCCACGTTGCTGTGAGACCCCTCGATGCGCCACCCGCCTCGGTGCTGGCCGCTCGACCTCGGAACACCTCGCTTCAGACCGCTGTACTGACTGCTCTCGGCCGATCCATGCCCAGGTGGCAGGAAGGGCTGCGCACTTTCTTCGGGGAGGTGGGCTGAGGTGGAGACGGAGCTCGACATTCCCGGCGTCACCATGAAGGTTCTCACGACCCATATGGATACTAGGGGTTACTTCCGAGAGATCGTTCGCTCAACCGACCCCATGTTTGGCGAAGGATTTGGCCAATGGTCCGCGTCCAAAATGTGGCCGGGCGTGATCAAGGCTTGGCACATCCACCAGCGCCAGGTCGACTGGTGGTACTGTGCTGCTGGAACCTTGCAGGTGGCGCTCTGGGACAGGAGGGAGGGCTCGGCCACCCACGGAATGGTGCTTGAGCTGGTCCTTGGCTCGGATGGGGAGGGGAGAGTCCTGAAAATCCCTCCCGGTGTCGCCCATGGGTGCAAGGCTATTGGGACAGATCCTGCTCTGCTTTTCTACATCACGTCCAGGACCTATGACCCCGCGGACGAAGGCCGTCTGCCCTTCGATGCGGCTCCCTACGACTGGCACGCCTCGCCCCCTATCAAATAGAGGAGGCATGCGCCGATGCGTGGAGTCATTCTGGCCGGCGGTACGGGATCCCGGCTTCGCCCCCTGACGAAGGTGACCAATAAGCACCTCCTCCCCGTGGGAAGATGTCCCATGATCTATTACCCCATCCACGCCCTGAAGAAGACCGGTATCTCCGACATCCTGGTTGTGACCGGCAAGGAGCACATGGGAGACGTCGTGAGCCTGTTGGGGTCGGGCAGGGATTGGAACGTCCGCTTCACCTACCGGGTGCAGGACGAGGCCGGTGGGATCGCACAGGCGCTGGGCCTGGCCGCAGACTTTGCACGGAATGAGCCCATCGTTGTGGTTCTGGGGGACAACGTGTTCTCATCAGACATCACCCCGCACGTGGACGCCTTCGCCCGACAGGGAGGGGGGGCAAGGGTCCTCCTGCAGGAGGTCTCCGACCCAGCCCGATTCGGCGTCCCGGTCTTCGAGGGGGATCGCCTCATCCGGATCGAGGAGAAGCCCAGGCTGCCCAAGAGCAATTACTGCGTTACGGGCATCTACATGTACAACCCCGACGTCTTTGACGTGGTCCAGACGCTTAAGCCGTCCGGACGTGGAGAGCTCGAGATCACGGACATCAACAACCATTACATCAACGATGGCACACTTGAGTGGAGCGTGATGGGTGGCTGGTGGACCGACGCCGGCACGTTCGAATCTCTCCAGCTCGCCAATCGCCTGGCGATGGATCTGGTGCTGGACGCCCTCCCCGAGGTGCAGGCAACGACGTGACGACCGAACTGCGCGAGACAGAGATCCTTCCGGACGAGGGAATCGGATCGCTCCTGCGTCCCGACCGTCTCTCAGCATGGTCCTGGGTGCTCGCCTACACGGCCATCTTCTCCACGATCTCTGTTCTCCGCTTCCACCTCTGGATCGCCAACGGGCTCGATCTCGGGCTTTTCGAGCAGGGGTTCTGGCTCACGCTTCACAAGGGACTCCTGGCCGCCACAAGCTATACCGGCTATCCGATCGTGGAGTCGGGTGGTTCATGGCTCGTCTATCCGCTGGCTCTTGTCTATGGCGTGGGCGGAGTGGGCCTGCTCCTGGTGGCCCAGGCTTTCGCCCTTGGCCTCGGGTATCTGTTCATCGATCGCATTGGCGATGTCGTGGGGGTCTCTCGGCATGTGAAGCATCTCATCGGCATGGCCTATCTCCTTTCTCCGACCATCCTTGGCACCAACCTCTTCGATTTTCATCCGGCTGTCCTCGCTGTGCCCTTGCTGTTCTGGATGCTTCTCGCCGTGGTGGAGGGCAATGGCTTATCAGCTGCGCTCGCCGCTCTTCTGGCGATCTCTGCATCGGACCTGGCGCCCATTCTGGTCCTGGGCGCAGGTGTCGTGGTCTGGTGGCGGCGCATGCCCGGACTCGGCATCATCCTCGTGATCGGAAGTCTGGTCCTGGGCTCCATTGATTGGCTGGTGCTGCTTCCGACGGCTAACCATGGACTCCTTCCCGACTGGACGGCCTACTTCTCTGCACTTGGGACCACGCCGCTCCAAGGCGTAGGAACGGTGCTTAGGCATCCCGGCTTTCTTGTCGCATGGGTTGGAGAGCTCCGGACATGGGAGTACGTCGGAGTTCTCTTGGTGGTGCCCGCCGGGTTCCTTGTCCTGTCCAGGGTACACAGGGTGAGCGCCTGGTGGATCCCGGCAATCCTCCTGATGGAGACAAATCTCGTGAGCGCCTTGCCGATCCGCACATCGCCGTTCAATGAATTTTCGGTGGCTGCCGTTCCCTTTATCTTCATGGCGGTCATTGAGGGGCTTTCACGTGCGCAGCTAGACCGCCGACGCGCGAAGGCCCTTCTCGTCCTCCCGATTCTTGTCTTTGTGATATTCGTCTGGCAGCAGCATCGGACGTTCTGGCGCTCCATCCCCGCCCAGCCCACCGTGCTGCAGACCGCCGCAAATGCCGTTCCCCAAGGAGCTCCGGTGCTGGCGCAGAATTTTGTGATTGCCCACCTTTCGGAAAGGGATCGGGCGTGGCTGCCCGCTAGGGCGGAAAGCCGTCCCCTGCCCACGGGGACATACGTGCTCCTCGATCCGCTGACCACAACAGGGACGACGCCGCCGGCGGTGCTGACACGTCTCACCCAGGAGGTGTTGAAGAAGGGCCAGGCGGACGTGGTCTTCTCGCAAAGCGGCATCATACTGGCACGATTGGTGAAGCCTATCTCGCCTTTGGGAGAATTCAAATGAACGCCATTGCAGATGGGCCGAGGGCACCTCGACGGGCACCTACGTTCACGGATATAGTTCGTCTCCGCTGGTCGAGTCTTGGCATCTGGTTCGAACTGATACGGAATCTGGCTGTCCGAGACATCGAGATCAGGTATAAGCATTCTCTCCTCGGACTCTACTGGGCACTGATCAATCCGCTCCTCACAGCTGCGATCTACGAGATGGTGTTCGGAGTCATCCTCAAAACGAAGACTGGGACGATACCCTACCCCGTGTTTCTTCTGACGGGACTCACGATCTGGAATCTGTTCGGAAACGGTGTCACGTCAGCCGTGGGTAGCGTGACGGGGAGTGCCTCCCTTCTGGCGAAGGTCTATTTCCCCCGTATCGTCCTGCCCACCGCTGCGGTCCTCGCCAGGCTCATCGATTTCTTGTTCTCGTTGGTCATCCTCGCCGTGTTCATCCTTGTCTATCGTGTCCCGATACACTGGACACTGCTCTGGGCGGTCGTCATCCTTGGCGCGGAATTCATGTTCGCGCTGGGAATCGGATACCTGTGCGCGGCCCTGAACGTGCTCTACCGTGATGTGAGCCAGCTTGTCGGCCTGGTTCTCATGATGTGGATGTGGCTGTCGCCCGTGATGTACGCCGCATCTTCGTTGCCGACAGTTGTCCAGTCCATCCTCCTCGTGAACCCTTTGGGCGCCTTGATCCAGGTCCAACGGGATCTCATCTTTCAGGGGGCTTCGCCGAACATTCCCTATGTTTGGCCCGCCCTGGCGTGGAGCGTGTTTGTCTTCGTGGCGGGCGTGATCGTCTTCAAGCGGATCGAGCCCATGTTCGCCGAGGTCATGTGACGTGGCACTGGTCGCAGTGGATCATGTATCAAAGCAATTTATGCTGCGACGCGACCGGGCAGAGAGCGTTGGACAACTCCTCGTCAAAATGATCCCCCGAGGATCGAAGCGCGCTCTGTCCGAGCCCTTTTGGGCCCTTCGCGACGTGTCATGCCTCGTGCCAGAGGGAGGCAGCCTCGGGATCGTGGGAGATAACGGATCGGGGAAGAGCACTCTGCTCAAGATCCTCACGCGCACCATGCTCCCCAGCGAAGGGAGAGTACGCATCTCTGGTAGAGTCTCTGCACTGATCGAACTCGGCGCAGGGTTTCATCCTGATTTCACCGGCCGGGAGAACGTTGTCCTCAACGCCTCCATCCTTGGGATACCACGTCGCGAAATCGAGAGAAGGATGGACGACGTCATAGACTTCGCAGGCCTGAGACCGTTCATCGACACCCCCGTCAAATATTATTCATCGGGCATGCACGCCAGGCTTGGATTCTCCGTGGCGATTCACGTTCAACCGGAGTTGCTGATCGTCGACGAGGTGCTCGCCGTCGGCGATGAGGCATTCCAACAGAAGTGCATGGATCGCATCTTCAGCATGAAACGCCAAGGCGTCAGCATTCTTCTCGTCTCACACTCACTCGGCATCATCGAGCAACTCATGGACTCAGCTGTTTGGCTGGACAAGGGCGTCGTGCGGGCAGAGGGAGCCCCACGGGAGGTTGTCCACAAATACCGGTCATTCATGCTGGATGAAGCAGACGAGGTTGCGGCAACATCGCCGGTGCCTGAACCGAAAAAGGGCATCCGGGGCGAGGCGGTGCGGGTCCTTCTCAACGGACACGAAGTCGATACCGTAGCATCAGGTTCTGATATTGCTCTCGAGATTGTGGTTTCGAGCGAGCTTCCCCAAGGCCAGCGAGTGAACGCGTCGCTCGCCGTGCGCCGGCCTGACGGACTTGAGGTTATGGGCTTTTCCAGCCTTCACGATGGACAGCCGCTCGATCTCAAGCCCGGTCAAAATATCCTGCGCGTAGCGGTTCCTTCAGTCCATCTGGCACCGGGTGCTTACGAGGTCGACCTTGACCTCTTCTCCGACACAGGACTGCGGCTAGGAGAATGGAGGGCTCTCGGCACCTTTGCAGTGAAGGCCACCACCGAGGGTATGGGGGTCTTTCATCTCCCACATGAATGGTCGACGCAGCGGTGACACGGAGAGGTAGCGTCATTCGAACCGTGATTGTCCTGGCCGCCGTCGATTGGGAGGACCTGAAGCAGCGTCCGCATCACCTCTGTGAGGCGTGGGCCGGACTTAAGCTGCGTGTGCTTTTCATCGAGAACATGGGCGCCCGTTCGCTTCGTATACAGGACGTGAGCCGGGTATTCAAGCGGGTGCGGTCCCGGATCACCGGACGGTCCGAGCGACTTTCGATGAAGCTGGGCGTCGACACCTACTCTCCTCTTGTGCTGCCGGGTACCGGGCCCCTCGTGGCAGGCTTCAACTCCCGCTCTCTCATCCGCCGCATCCACCTGTATCTGGCCGCCATTCAGATCCCTGCCGAAGAGGCAGCCTTCGTGACGTACCTTCCGACAGAATCCGCGGTTCGGATCGCGACGGCGTTCCGGTGGGCCGTAAAGATCTACGACGTCGTCGCCGACGTCACAGCGGTAAAGCCTCATCTCGCTCACTCGGAGGCGGCCTTGCTCGCAGCATGCGACAGGGTCACCTCCGCCTCCCATACCTTGGGCATGGTCTACGAAGCGAGGGCCGCTAAGAGGGTGGACTATGTCCCGGACGGGGCGCCGTATGCCCCACCCGTTTCTTCTGACATGCCCCGTCGGGTGCGGCTCCTCTACCTGGGCGGTATCAACTCGCGCATCGATCTCCACCTCCTCGAGTTCGTGGCCGAATCCCGGCCGGACTGGGAGGTCGTGCTCTTCGGGAACATCGGCATCGACATCGAGCGTCTCTTGGCCTTCCCGAACGTCCGTCATATCCCGCTCGCCGCCCGATACGAGGACATCTGGCCGATCATCAGCGAGTGCTCGGTTGGACTGATCCCCTACGGAAACGGTCCGTACGTCGACGGCATGCACCCGGCAAAGCTCCAGGAGTACCTGCTTGGAGGACTGCCGGTGGTGGCCACGGCGACGTCCGAAATGGAATGGATCCGATCCCAGATGGGCGACGACGTGGTCCTAACCGCAAGCGATGCTGTTGGCTTTCTCTCTTCGATAGAACGTGCGGTGAACGGGGATTCCCCCTCCAAGCGCCGCCAGCGACAGCAACTGGCCGCCCAAAGAACCTGGAATCGGGTCGCCACGGAGATCTTGGCTTGAAGAGGGCACGAAGGCCGATTGCGCTGGCCCTCGAGGAGGCCCGCGGTCTTAGGCGCGTCTGGCTCATGTGCATCAAGGCTCTTCTCATCCTGAGGAGCTACGGTGCGGGGGAACTGATGCGGCGAAGCCGCAGATACCTCGCCAGAAGAGGCCTATGGGGAGCCTTCACCCATCCCCAGATCGGGGACTACGAGGCTTACGTGAGGCATACGGCCTTCGGCCGGGCTGATGCCGAAAGGGCTGGCGCATGGCTTCTCGCCCACGGGTCGTCCATCCCGACCGTTGGGATCGTCATCCCGATCTATCAACCTTCCGCCGTCCATCTCCGGCAGGCTGTGGACTCTGTGCGCTCCCAAGTCTCCTCGGCCTGGCGCCTGGCTCTCTCGCTGGACGGTTCGCCGGCACAGGAAATCCAGGAGCTCTGCGAGTCGTACGCCATCGACGATCCCAGAATTCTTTGCGTCCGATCACGGTCGAGGCAAGGGATAAGCGCTGCGACCAATGCAGGCGCAAAGGCTCTCCGCACCGACTGGATAGCCTTCCTCGACCAGGATGACATTCTCGACCCCCGCGCCGTCTATCTCGTGCAGAGGGCATCCCTGGATCACCCCTCGGACATCGTCTACACCGACGAGGACAAGATCGACGATGCCGGAAAGAGATTCGACCCGTTTTTCAAGCCTGACTGGTCGCCCCATCTTCTCCTCTCAATGAACTATGTCGGCCACTTCCTTGCACTGAAGTACGACCTCTTCCGAAGGATCGGCGGCCTGCGATCTTCGATGGACGGCAGTCAGGACTACGATCTTCTATTGCGGTCCACCGAGGCCACTGGCGTCACCGTCTGCCACGTACCCGAAGTCCTCTACCACTGGCGCGTCCACGCCATGTCGAGCTCCGGCGGAATCGCCGGAGCGTCAGCCAAGCCGCAGGCTTACTCCGCCGCCGAAGCAGCTCTGCGAGAAGCTTTGGAGCGCCGCGAAAGGACGGCCGAGGTCCAGCAGTTTTGGCCCGGCCGGTTTCGCCTCCGCTATGTCATCGACCCGAGGCGGCCCCTCGTCTCCATCGTCGTTCCGTTTCGGGATCGCGCCGATCTGTTGAGGATGTGCCTCACGAGCATCGCGAGAACCGGGTCGCGTAACGCATGCCGCTACGAGGTCGTTCTCGTCGATAACGGGTCTGTTGAGGATCAGACGGTAGAGGTCCTCGACTGGGCGACGAAGGCGCTTCCAACGAGGATCATCCGTGACGACGGCCCCTTCAACTTCTCCCGGCTGGTGAACGCTGGGGCCCGATCGTCCAACGGGGAATTCCTGCTCCTTCTCAATAACGACACGGAGGTGCTGACTCCGGGCTGGCTGGACCTGATGGTCGGCATCGCGCTTGATCCCAGGGTTGGCGCAGTGGGACCCAAGCTGATCTTCAGGGACGGCCGGATCCAGCACGCGGGAATCATCATCGGCCTCGGAGGAGCCGCTGGGCATGCCTTCTATGGCCAAGAGAACCGAGCGGGGTACATGGACCTACTCCAGGTGACACGAAACGTCTCGGCGGTGACAGGTGCCTGCCTTCTCACCCCGACCGACACATTCCTGACGGTGAATGGCTTCCTGGAGGAGTTGGGTGTGGCCTTCAACGACGTGGACTATTGTCTGAGGCTGTCGAAGCGGGGTCTTAATGTGGTCTTCACGCCACAGGTTGAACTGATTCACGAGGAATCCGCTTCTCGCTCCTTCAAGGAACCTCCCGAGGACATCGACCTGTTCATTCGGTCGTGGTCAGACGCGCTTGGGGATGGTGACCCGTTTTACAATCCCCATCTGTCTCTGGAAGCCTCCTACCATTTGCGAGATCCGCATTCCCGTAGCGACGGGCGGAACCGTTAGCCCGCTTCGGGTGCGTGGTTCAGGATCCGGAGCGGACCCTGGTGCCTCGCAAGTGCATCCGAGACCGTTCTGACCAATGGGGGAGCCACCCCAGATCAGGCTCGGCTGCTCACACGGCCCGTTAGTCCGTTGCGCATTCCGCTGAAACCGGGCCCGAGTTTGAACGGGATTTTTGTGAAAACCTTGCGGGACAAGGGTTTCAGGGCGCGGAGGGGCATTCGTAGTCACTACATGCTCGGGTCGGAGGCGGTCGTGAGGGCCCCGGACAGGAGCTGGGGCGGGGGCTGGAGGCCGACTGCGCGGTAGGCGTCGAAGGCGCGTCCCTCGAGCGGGGAGCGGATTTGGTAGGTTCCGGTGGAGGTCGTGACGTCGGCGACGGTTACGCGGCGAAGCGCTTGCATCGTCTCGGCGAAGCCGTGCTCGTCCAGGATGTCGCCGGGGAGGAGGCCACGCTTGCGCCCCATCGCCTGTCGGAGGGCCATCTCGAGGGCGTAGGCGAGGAAGCAGACCATGATGTGGCCCCGGATCCGTCGGTCCACGAAGTGGCGGACGGGACGGAGGCGGAGCGGGCCCTTCACCGTCCGGAAGACCTGCTCCACCCGGGAGAGCTGCCGGTAGGCCCGGTAGGTCTCCTCGGGGGTGAGCTCGGAATGGGAGCGGAGGACGTACTTGCCGTCATAGCGCTCGCGTCGGCGGAGCGCCTCGCGATCGAGGCTCACCAGCTTCCCCTCGAGGCGGACATAGGGGCGGAACGAGGTGTTCCGAAGGAGTCCGGAGCCGGACGGGTTCTTCCGAAGGAGGGCTCGGAGCCGGATCACGATCTCCTTGCGCCGGGCCTTCTCGTGGGCCGCCTCGGCCTTGTTCAGACAGACCACGTAGGCCTCGCCGTCCTCCGCCCGGTAGGGCTTGATGCGGAGATCGGGGAAGTCCTTGAGGTCCTGCCAGAGCCCGCCCCGGTCGGAGATTGCCGCTTCGGCTGTACGCGTGAGACGGGATCCCACGACATAGGGGATTCCCGCCTCGCGAAGACCGTCGAGGATCTTCTCCGAGACCATCCCCCGGTCGGCGCAGAGCATCACCCGGTCCAAAAGAAAGCGCCCTCGAAGCGAGGCGATCAGGGCCGTGAACGCCCGCGTGTCGTGGAGATTGCCCGGAAAGACCTCGTGGCCGATGGGGACCCCGTCTTTCGTCACGAGCACCCCGACCGAGAGAAGCCGACGGTCGTAGCGCTTCTCCTTGCTCTTCCCGAACTGGGCGAGATCGCCCCTCGTGTCGCCTTCGACATAGGTGTTCGTCGTGTCCACCAGCACCAGGTCCACCGCCGGCTCGAAGAGACTCCGGGTGTTGTCCCACAGCCGCTTCTCGAGGGCGTCCTTCCGGTCTGCCAGGAGATCCAGTGCCCGGTAGAAGTGGTGGAGCTTCAGGCCCTCGAAGGCCGGGAAGTACACCTCGGGCAGCCACTCCTCGAAGGTGCGGAGCTTCGAGGCCGGCGCCATCAGCCTGGAAGCCACCATGGCGAGAACCGCCTTGTCCAGGGGCATCGCCGTCTCGGCCCCCCGGAGGAACGACCCGATCCCCAGCTCCTCGAAAAGCCGGTCGAACACCGGCAGAGGCCCGAACCCTCTCGATCCCCGGTAGCCTTCGCCGGCTTTCTTGGGATCGAAGATCACGGTGCCCTGGGCGAGCGGGGCCATGCTGCGGACCAGCTTGTCGAGGGAGTCCGGCTCGAGCCGGTCCTTGCGGCCGAGATTGGCGACCGTTCGCTGACGGGGTCCCTTGGCCGTCCGGACGGTCTCGACGATCAGGAGGTACTCGTAGACCTTGCCGTTCTGGTGGAGGCGTTTCGTGCGGATGTACATTGCACTCTAGTTATTCGTCACTTTATCTCATACCCCTTCAAGATCATGATCGGATATCAGAACTATTTATAGCCACTCCCCCAAACACCCCAAAGCTCTTCACAAGCGTACAAGCTCGAGCATGATCGAGCATTCCGGAGCATTCACGAGTTGTCCTGACACATCCTGGTAATCTCGTTCAAAGTCGGAACAGGCAACAGCTCCACCATTGTCTACGCGGCAAACCCGCCGAACGAGTTCGCCTTCCGGAGCCTTCCGTCCGCCCTTTCCACCATGACGCCCAGCTACTGCGAGAAGACGTACGGTCTGGCGTGCTATACGCCCGAGGAGATCCGCACGGCGTACGACGTGCCGTCGAACTTCTTGGGAGACGGCCAGACGATCGTGATCGTGGACGCCTACGGGAGCCCCACCATTCAGAACGACCTAGCCACGTTCGATGCGGCCTTCGGTCTTCCGGCTCCGACGCTCAACATCTTTTATCCCGACGGAAGGCCGACGTACAACCCCAATCAGGACGGCGGCAATGAGATCGGGTGGGCCGAGGAGACCACCCTTGACGTCGAATGGTCGCACGCCATCGCCCCTGGCGCCACGATCGACCTGGTCATCGCCTCGACCAACGCCGGAAACGCCTTGAACGACGCCGAGAACTTCGCCGTCTCGAACCACCTCGGAAACGTCCTTTCGATGAGCTTCGGCGCTCCCGAAGCAGCCATCGCAGGCGGCGGCAATAACCTCCAGCTTCAGCAGGCAGAGTCTATCTTCGCCCAGGCGGCCGCCGAGAAGATGAGCGTCTTCGCCTCATCCGGTGACAGTGGCGCCGCCAACGGCTACCCGACCACCAACCCTCTCTTCCCTGCCTCGAGCCCGTACGTGACCTCCGTAGGCGGCACAAACCTCTTTATGAACAACAACGGCAAGTACAAGGGCGAGACGGTGTGGAACGACGCCGATCCCTCCCTTTGCCCGTTCGGCTGCGACTACGGCCCCTTCGGGGCCACCGGCGGGGCCCCGAGTTCAGTCTTCCCCTCCCCCACCTACCAGGCCGGCATGACCGGGCTCTCCGATCGGACGACATCCGATGTGTCGTACAATGCTTCGGTCTACACCGGCATCCTTGCCTACATCTCGATGCCGGGCATCCAGCCGGGCTTCTACTTCTTCGGCGGCACCAGCGAGGGCAGTCCACAGTGGGCGGCCATCGCCGCCCTCGCCGATGAGGCGAACGGGGCGCCCCTCGGCCAGCTGAACCCTCTCCTCTACGCCATCGCCTCGAGCCCCACCGAGTATGCAGCCGCCTTCCACGACGTCACGATCGGGAACAACGCCTTCTT
>Ga0078972_1000427_pt1 | contig 174638 bp, 134 predicted proteins | sample YelNatPaOPGAMG01_FD_67568 | JGI IMG/M metagenome (GOLD analysis project Ga0078972, IMG submission 67568) | Hot spring thermophilic microbial communities from Obsidian Pool, Yellowstone National Park, USA - OP-RAMG-01 (SPADES assembly) (version 2) | ecosystem: Environmental > Aquatic > Thermal...
GTCAGGCAATCGAATTCTACCAGCACGCCCATGGCTGGAGTAACCGCCTCATCGCCGGCGATAGCCTTCTAGTAATGAACTCTTTGCTGGAAAAAGAAGGTATGGCCGGCAAGGTGCAGATGATTTACATTGACCCGCCCTACGGCATCAAGTACGGCTCCAACTTCCAGCCCTTTGTGAACAAGCGCGACGTGAAGGATGGCAAGGACGAAGACCTGACTGCCGAGCCGGAGCAAATCCGCGCCTTCCGCGACACATGGGAACTGGGCATCCACTCCTACCTAACCTACCTGCGCGACCGGCTGCTCCTTGCCCGCGAACTGCTCACCGAGAGTGGCAGCATCTTCGTGCAGATTAGCGACGAGAACGTGCACCACGTGCGAGAGTTGATGGATGAGGTGTTTGGGGCAGGGAATTTTGTTGCCCTCATAGCCTTCAAGACAGCAACCAATCAGAACGCCAAGAGAATTCAGCGGCTTTATGACTTCTTGGTCTGGTACGGCAAGACCAGCGAGCCGAAGTTCCGGCCGTTATACAGAGAACGTACAACCGACGAGGTTGAAGGAACCTTCAACTACGTAGATAGTGACGGACAGCGTTTCAAGTCAGCTCAACTCAGCGATGACTATACCGCTGTGGAACTCAATAGACTTCGGGCAGCCGGCCGTCTGGTGGCATCTGAGAGGTATGGGAAAAGATTGCCCGCGGACTTCATATACACAGAGCTAGATAACGTATGGTGGGGCACCATAATCTCAACGTTCAGCAAAGAGAAAGTCTATGCAGTTCAAACGAGCACTGAGGCCATAAGACGAGCAATCCTCATGACGACCGACCCGGGCGACCTGGTCTTTGACCCCACCTGCGGCAGCGGCACTACAGCCTATGTGGCTGAGCAATGGGGCCGGCGTTGGATCACCTGCGACACCTCGCGCGTGGCCTTGACGCTCGCCAAACAGCGCCTGATGACCGCCGTCTTCGACTACTACGAGCTGGCGCACCCCGAAGAGGGCGTCGGCAGCGGCTTCAAGTACAAGACCGTGCCGCACGTCACGCTCAAGTCCATCGCCAACAACCCGGAGATAGACGGCATCCACGCCCGCTGGCAGGCGCGCCTCGAACCCCTGCGCGAACAATTGAACGCCCTGCTCGGGCAATCGTGGGAGGAATGGCAAATCCCGCGGGAACCGGAAGGCACGTGGCCGAAGGAGGCAAAGCAGTTGCTGGCCGACTGGCAGCAGATGCGCCGCAAGCGCCAGGAAGAGATCGACGCCGCGATCGCGCGCCATGCGCCGCAGGAGACGCTCTACGACCAGCCTTTCGTGGACCGCAAGCGCGTGCGCGTCACCGGCCCGTTCACCGTGGAGGCCGTGCCCGCGCCGGCGGTTAAGTCGGTGGACGAAATCCTGGAGCCCAAGCCCGAACCGGCGGATGCCTCCATCGCCCGCTCCGGGGAGACTCTGCGCCAGGACGAATGGCGCGATGAACTTCTGCGCGCCGGCATCCGCGGGAAAGGCGGGCAATACATCCGGTTCAGCCGGCTGGAGCCCTTGCCCGCCTGCCGCTGGCTGCATGCCCGCGGCGAGACATCCGGGGATACTCCGCAGCCCATCGTGGTGTCTTTCGGCCCGGAGCACGGGCCGCTGGAGCAGCGGCAGGTGGAACATGCCTGGGAAGAGGCGCGCATGCTCGTACCGAAACCGAAACTATTGGTATTCGCCGCCTTCCAGTTCGATCCCGAGGCGGCCAAAGACATCGACGAGATGAAGCCGGAGCTTGCCGGCATGCAGTTCCTCAAAGTCCAGATGAACGCCGACCTCCTGACCGACGACCTCAAGAAGAAGCGCGCCAGCAACGAATCCTTCTGGCTCATCGGCCAGCCGGACGTGGAGGTGCGCAAAACCAACGATGGTCTATTTGTGGTCGAAGTGCACGGCTTTGACTACTACAACACCAGGACCGGCGGCATCGAGTCAGGAGGCAAGGACAAGATCGCCGTCTGGATGCTCGACACCGACTACGACGGCCGCAGCCTCTACCCGCGCCAGGTGTTCTTCCCCATGGCCGGCGGTGACGAAGGCTGGGCGAAACTGGCCCGCGATCTCAGGGCGGAGATCGACAAGGAGCGCATCGAGGCGTACCGCGGCACGGTGTCGCTGCCCTTCGAGGCGGGAGAACATAAGCGCATCGCCGTCAAGATCGTGGATGACCGGGGCATCGAAAGTCTGAAGATAATGGGTCTTGAGCCATGAAGAACGTGGACGTTCCTGCCGGGCGCATTGCGGAGTTCTGCCGCCGGCACGGCATCCGGCGGCTGGCGGTGTTCGGCTCGGCGCTTCGCGAGGACTTCGGGCCGGACAGCGATATCGACCTGCTGGTGGAGTTCGAGCGCGACCGGATACCCACTCTGTTCGACATCGCGGGCATGGAGCAGGAACTGTCGGCGCTGTTCGGAGGCCGGAAGGTTGACCTGCGCACTCCCGAGGATCTGAGCCGCTACATTCGCCAGCAGGTTCTGGCGGAAGCCGAGGTGCAGTATGCGGCCGAATGACCTTATACGCCTGCGCCACATTCTCGATGCGGCGCGCGAGGCGATGGGCTTCGTGCGCCATCGGCGCCGCGAAGACCTCGACGGCGATCGCCAGCTTGTGTGGGCGCTGGTCAAGGCCATCGAGATCATCGGCGAGGCGGCGTCGCAACTGAGCATGGATGCCCGTAAGGAAGTGCCCGGCATACCGTGGGAGAAGATCATCGGTATGCGGCACCGTCTGGTTCATGCCTATTTCGACATCAATCGCGATATTCTCTGGAAGACCGTGCGGGACGGGCTTCCGCCCCTGATCGCCGAGTTGGAGAAACACGTGTTGGAGGAGGAGCAATGATGCGGCGCACCACCATCGACCGCCTGATCATCAACTCGCCTTACGAGGAGCCGGCGCGACACTGGCGCTATGATCGCGAGACGCGCACGTTCGAGCTGGTCGAGGGCCGCCGCCCGGCAGGGTACGTCGTCGCGTCGGGCGATTCCAGAGCCTTCGATGATCCGGGCATTTTCGTCGAGATTCCGCTGGTAAATCAGATTCGGCCGCGCGTGAAGGCGTGGCGCGAGGCGGGGTATCCGGGCGTCACCAGCATCACCAAGCGGCTGCTCGATCACTGGCGCGACCCGGAGGAGTTCGGCGCGCGTCGCTTCTTCTTCTGTCAGTTGGAAGCCGTCGAGACGCTGATCTGGCTTACCGAAGCGCCTGCCGCCGAGCGTGTGGGTATCGAGATTCGCGGCGACGGCGGTGCGTTTGGCCGACGGTGCTGCAAGATGGCCACCGGCACCGGCAAGACCATCGTCATGGCGATGGCGATCGCCTGGCAGATTCTCAACAAGGTGGCCAATCCGCAGGACGCACGCTTTTCCAGGAACGTGCTGGTCGTTGCGCCGGGGCTGACGGTGAAGAGCCGCCTGGCCGTGCTGGAGCCGGCGGGCGCGGGCAACTACTACGAGGCGTTCAACATCGTGCCCTCGGCCCTGCTCGACAAGCTGCGGCAGGGCAAGGTGCTGATTCGCAACTGGCACGCGCTGGCCTGGGAGACCGAGGAGCAGGTCAAGAAGCGGAAGAGCGTGGACAAGCGCGGCGTCAAGAGCGATGAAGCCTACACCCGCGAAGTGCTGGGCGAGATGGCGAATGCCCGCAACCTGCTCGTGATCAATGACGAGGCACATCACGCCTGGCGCGTCAACTGGGAGGCGGAGGGCAAATACCTGCGCCAGCGCGACCTCAAAGACAGCGCCGAAGAAGCCACGGTGTGGATCGGCGGGCTGGACCGGCTGCATCGGACACGGGGCATTCTGACCTGTTATGACTTTTCCGCCACCCCCTTCACGCCGTCGGGCGAGAAGAGCAGCGAGGAGACGCTCTTCAACTGGATCGTCAGCGACTTTGGCTTGAATGATGCGATTGAATGCGGCCTGGTCAAGACCCCGCGCGTGGTGGTGCGCGATGACGCCGTGCCCGACGTCACGACCTACAAGTCGCGGCTTTATCACATCTACAACGACCCGGATGTGAAAGACGACCTCAACCGACGCGCCAACCCCGAGGAGCCGCTGCCCGACCTGGTGCTGAATGCCTACTACCTGCTGGGCTACGACTGGCGCGAGACTCTCAAAGCATGGCACAAAGCTGGCCATCCCGTCCCGCCGGTGATGATCACCGTCTGCAACCGCACCGAAACCGCAGCGCGTGTAAAGCATGCCTTCGATTCACGGCGCATCCACATCGACGAGCTGTGCGACCCGGAGCGCATTCTGCACATCGACTCGAAGGTGCTGGATCAGGCGGAATCACAGGAAGAAACAGCCGCACCGCTGGAGACACCGGACGAGAACGAGCGGGAAGGGGAGAACGACGCGCCGGTCGAGCGTAAGTTGACCAGGGCGGAGCAGGCGGAACTGTTGCGCAAGACCGTAGATACGGTGGGCAAGGTGGGGCAGCCCGGCGAGAAAATCCAGAACGTCATTTCCGTCGGGATGCTGAGCGAGGGCTGGGACGCCAGGACGGTCACGCACATCATGGGGTTGCGCGCGTTCACCAGCCAGCTGCTCTGCGAGCAGGTGGTGGGGCGCGGGCTGCGGCGCACGTCGTACGAGGTGAATCCGGCGACAGGTCTTTTCGAGCCGGAGTACGTCAATATCTTCGGTGTGCCCTTCACCTTTCTGCCGCATGAGGGGACAGGAGACAGCCCGCCGCCGCCGCCAACACCGAAGACTGCCGTCGAACCCGACCCGGACAAGCGCCAGTTCGAGATCCGCTGGCCCAATGTGGTGCGCATCGAGCACGTGTTTCGACCCGTGCTCAGCCTGGACCGGTCGAACACGCGGCAGCTGGAACTGGACGCGGCCGGGACGGCGAAGATAGCCGAACTGGCGCCGATTGTCGAAGGCAAACCTGACGTAACCCAAATCGACCGTATCGATCTGGAACCGCTGGCACGAGAGTTCCGGACACAGCGCATTATCTTTGAGAGCGCCCGGGACGTCTTCGATCAGATGAAACCAAGGTGGCAGGGCAGCCGCGAAGTACTGCTGGCGCAACTGGTGCGGATCGTGGAACAGTTCATTCGCTCTGGACGGATAACCATCCGTCCCTCTGTGTTCAATGACGATGATCTGCGCCGCAGGCTTGTGATCACGCTCAACATGTCGCGGGTGGTGCAGCATGTGTGCGGGGCGGTGCGGCAGGACAACACCGAGCGGCTGATTCCGGTCTTCGATCGCGATCACCCCGTCCGTTCAACGGGCGAGATGCGTACCTGGTACACGGGCAAACCCTGCGAACGCACGCGCAAGTCGCACATCAACGTCTGCGTTTACGACAGCACATGGGAGGCGTCAGACGCCTTCGTGCTTGACGACAGCAATGCCGTCAGCGCGTGGGTCAAGAACGACCACCTCGGCTTCGAAGTGCATTACGTCTATCGCGGCGTCGTGCGGAAATACCGGCCCGATTTTCTGGTGCGGCTTGCCAATGGCGAAATGCTCGTTCTGGAAACCAAGGGGCAGGAGACTGAAGAGGATCGAGTCAAGCGCCAGTATCTCGAGGAATGGACGCGGGCCGTCACCGAGCACGGGGGCTTCGGACGCTGGCGCTGCGCGGTAACAAAGAATCCCGGCGAGATTCAAGAAATCCTGATGCGTGCGGGCGGCACCGTCGGACAATGAAATGGCCTTTTATGATGCGCTGGCCAACGACGAAAGTGCGCGCCAGGTCATGGGCGAAGCGGTCGTGTTTTTTGGACTGGGCGGCTGGCGAATCCCGCACGTGCAGATTCTCCAGCCGATGTCCACCGCCCCCGCGGCCGTCAGTGAATATCCTCCCCGCTGCGGCGCTGTTTCCACCGCACATATTCCGGCGTCTTCACCAGTTCCGCCAGATCGCGCTCCTTCTCCGCGTCCAGCGGCACGCCATTGCGCTGGGCTCTTTCCAGTGTGCGCACGGCCGTTTCCGGGTCGTTCTGGCGCATGGCCAGCTTTATCAGCACCTCGTAAGCCTCATACAGCGTCGGCTCGCGCTCCAGAGCGGCGTTCAGAAGCACCGTTCCCTGTTGCGTGTCGCCTCTGGCCGCCAGCGTCAGCCCCTTCATGAAATCCAGATACGGATCGCCGCCGATGCGCTTGTCCAGGCGGTTTATGGCTTCCAGCGCCCGGTCATACTGCTTCTGGCTGTCATACACGACTGCCGCGCTGAGGTCGGCGGCCGGATCGTCGCCGAAACGCCGTCTGAAATCCTCCGCGGCCGTTTCGTATTCCTTCCGGCCGGCCTTGCCGGCAGCCTCCAGACGCAGCATCTGCACCCATTTCTCGTTCTGAAGCCACTGCGGCAGGCTCTGGTATGTCGCCAGCGCGGCCGCCGCCTTACCCGCCGCCAGCTGCGTTCTCATCGACCTTGCCTTCTGCATCGCCGCCGACATCTCCCTGCCGCGGCTCTCTTCCGCCGCCATCTTCACCGTCCGCCGGATGGTCTGGCTGAGCAGTTCCCCGCTGACCATCACATACATGTCGGCTATGCGCACCTGGCCGTCGGGTTTGCGGATGAGGATCAGTTCATGATAGTTCAACCCTGTCGGCCCGTTCAGCCGGAACAGCGCCCGCATGCTGCCGTCGCGCTGTAGCAGGCGCAAGAACCTGTACGCGCCGTGCGCGCCCATGCGCTGCACTATCATCTGCCCGAGTTTCAACTGTTTCGGCAGCCCCACCAGCGCCTGCGCCCAGAACGCGCGGTCCGTATCGCCGGCCATTATCGCTTCCTTCAGCGCCGCCGTATCGACCGCGGCGTCGAAGAAATCCGCCTTGCGCTGCTGCATGGCCGATTCCAGCGCCTGCGCGAATTTCTCATATTCCGGGTCGGCTTGCCCCGCGCCGCGCGCGACGGGCGCCATCGCGCCCAGCATCAGCGCCGCGGCAAGCGCCATACCGGCGGCCGCCGCCATGCGCGAAGCATGCGCCGCACATCTCCCGGCGGTCGTGCGTCCGTTTGCCATTATCGTGCGCCTGCCTTTCCGCTGACCCATGCTCCCGCGGCCACCAGCAGCGCCCCGGGAATGAGCATGGGGCTCATGGCCTCCCTGTAAAACAGCCCGATCAGCAGCATCGACCCCACCGGTATGAAATACGAAGCGGTGGCGATGAACTGCACCGCTCCGCGCTTCATGCCGATTTCCCACCAGTAATACGCCAGTCCCACCGGTCCTGCGCCGGCGAACGCCGTCAGCAGCAGTGCTTCGGGGCGCGTCACGGCCGCCCATTGCCACTGTCCCCGCGCCGCGCCGAGCATCGCCGCCATGATTGCGCAGACGACGAAGTGAAACGTCGATCCGCCGCGTTCGGGCGGTATTTCCCATCTCCGCAGCAGCACGCTGTACAGCGCCCACATGAACCCGCCGGCCCCCGCCAGCACGTGCGGCCAGAGGCTTGCCGGACGTTGTTCCAGAACGCTCCACCCGCGCGCCATCACCACGCCCGCGAAGCCCAGCAGCGCTCCGCAGACCGCCGGCACCGGCGCCGTGCGCTGCGGCCACAGACACAGCCCCAGCAGTACTATCCATATCGGCCACAGATAATTCAGCAGCATCACGTGTCCGATGTCGCGCTCGTCGGCCAGGCCCATCGCCGTTGCCAGCATCACCGAATACAGCGCCACTCCGAAAAACCCCGCCACCATCACGCGCAGCGGCGGACGCAGCAGGTCCATCACCGACCGCCCGCGCGCCGCATCGAGCACCATGATCGTCAGCACGCCTGTTGCGCACGACACAGACAGATACGGCATGTCGCCCAGAATCTCGGCGCCGGCCCGGTAGCACACGCCGCTGGCACACCACAGGACGATCGATCCGATCGCCGCCGCCGTAGCGCGTCGCGATGCGGCGCGTCCATCGGCAACCTCGATGGCGGGGCTTGTGTTCATGGTGCGGCGGCGCTCAGTCAGGCCGTGCATCATCGCCATCGCCGTCTTCCGCTGCAAATGCCCCCGCTGCCCAATGTTTGCACGCTGCACTGCCGCGACGCACGGAGTGCCCGAAGAACGGGCAGCGGCGGGGATCCCACGCATGCGATGTTAATACATGGCCGCGTGTGACTTACGTCTTCGGCCATCCCCTGGCACAGAACTTGCTGGGATGACCGGCGCTCTATGCAGGAGGTTCACATGGCAGGCAATGAGCACACCGACCATGCCGCGGAAGATCATCGTGGCCGCTGCGCAGTTCCCCCGACGTTCGTCAGGCTTTCCGATTGCCTCCAGCAGAGCATAGATCGCGATCTGGGCTATCACGGCGAAGACCGTTTCGTGTTCTTTCACTACGAGCCCCGTGGCGGCGAGGTGATGTGGCACGATCGCCATTCCTATGGCTTCGCCGCCGGCGGCTGGCGCGCCTATTTCGAGGATATCGAGCCGCTCGGCGACCGCTACGGCGTGGACCTGAGCGGCGCCGGAGAACCGCCGCGATACGGGCTGCTCGTTGACCGCGCACGGCGCGAACTGTGGCTTGCCGACATATCCGGCGCACGGGCCTTCATGTCGCGCTGCCGCGACGACGACGGAACCTGATGCGCGCGGCGCTTCGTCCGCGGCGGCGGGCGGGTAGAATCCGTCGTTCATGACGTCTTCCAGAACGCCGACGCCGCGTTTCGGGCGCTGTGCATCAGCGATTATCGCGCTGTGCGCGCCGTGGCTCATATGCCCGGCAGCACAGGCCGCCATCAAACTCGACTGCACCGAAACTTCGCTCGGGCGGCTCGCCCCGGGAGCGCGCGACAAAGCCATCATCTTCAGCCCCGACGGCCGCCGCATGGCCTATCCCGTGCAGCGCAAGTCCGGCTGGGTCGTTGTCGTCGATGGCGTGGAGAGCAGGGAATACGAATGGGTTCTCGAAAGAACGCTCACCTTCAGCCCCGACAGCGCCCACGTCGCCTGGGTGGTGCAGCGCGGCCGGAACATGCATCTGGTGTGCGACGGCGCCGACTTCCCGGAATATCAGGAGGTTCTCAGGCCCGTCTTCAGCCCTGACGGCAAACGGCTGGCTTTCTTCGCGCGAAAAGGCCCGGGCGACAAATACGTGCTGGTGGTCGATGGCAACGAAACCGGCGAGTATCAGAACCCCAGAACCCTGACCTTCAGCCCCGACGGCAAACGCATGGCGCTGTCGTGCGGCCCGGACAAGCAGCGCATGTGGGTTGTCGATGGAAAGCCCGGCCGGGCTTATGAAGCTATCGGCCCGATCGCCTTCAGTCCGGATGGTTCGCGTTTCGCCTACGTCGGCGAGCGCGAAGGCCGCTGCCACATAGTGGTCAACGGCGAGGAAACCGCCCACTACGACCGCGCTGGCGGCATCGCCTTCAGTCCCGACGGCAGGCGCATGGTCCATGCCGCCGAAAGACAGCGCAAGTGTTTCATCGTGCTCGATGGAGTGGAGGGCAAACCCTACGACCTGGTGAGCGAGGCGCAGTTCAGTCCCGACGGAAGCAGACTCGCCTATATCGCCATCCGCAACCGCATATGGATGGCCGTGCTCGACGGCGAAGAAGGCCCCGGCCATGATCGTCTCGGCGATCTGACGTTCAGCGCCGACGGCAAGCACTTCGCCTATCGCGCCATCGACGACCGCCGCTATAAGATCGTGCTCGACGGGAAGGAAACGAAGGACTATCAGCGCATCGGCGCTTTTGCGCTGAGCCGCGACGGTTCGCGTCTGGCCTTCGCCGCCAAGGAAGGCGAGAAGGAGTTTCTGGTGCTCGACGGCCGAGAACTGCCCGGCCCCGGCAACATCTCCATGAGCCCCGACGGGCGCTACGTGGCCCATCAGCTCGACACGCCGTTGAGCTCCGTGCTGATGGTGAACGGCGAAAGAGGCCGCGAGTACGACGGCTTCCTCAAGGGCAGCCGCTGGGTCTTCCACGGTCCCGACCGTTTCGTACTGTTTGCCGGGCGCAAGGGCGAAATACTACGCGTCGAGGTGCGCATAGTAGAACAATGATTGCGGCGCTTCCTCAGACGCCGCCGGCGGTCTGCTGCTGCGGCGTCTGGCGTTTTATGCGCGCTACCTCCTCTTCGATGAGGAGGCGCAGCAGCCAGCGATGGCAGCGCGTCTCCACCCGGCAGGCCGGCGAACACAGCAGCGTTATCGTCTGGCCCGCGGCCACGCGCTGCGCCAGTTCCGCGATCAGCGGCCGCTGCTTCTCCATTTCCGCCAGATACCGCGTGCGGAAGACCTCCCATGATATGGGCCGCCTGCCCGGACGCGGATACAGCGCCGCGTGCAGCTCCTTGCTCGGCGCCAGTTCGCGCCGCCACTGGTGCCAGGTCTGCTGCTCCTTCTTCACGCCCTGCGGCAGGTAAGTCGTCACCAGCACCCGCAGACCGTCTCCCTCATCCACGGGATCATCCCAGCGCTTGGTTCTGATCATCCTCGTCCCTTTTTCGCGGCTCCACCATAATACTACAACCGGGCCGCAATGTGATTCTCCGACGGCGCCGAATTCCTCGATCTCCCTGCTCCGACGCCTCTGCTCCGCCGCGGCATCGCCGCCTTCTCTTGCCCCTCAAGCCGCCTTGCCGTAGCATCTGGCCATGCGGCTTCCGGCGGCTTGCGTGTGCGTCGTGCTTATCGTCGGCTGCGCCCAGCCCGTGGACGAAGACGCCTCGTCAACCGAAGCGTCGCTGTTCGGCCCGCGGGCGATGCGCATACATCCCATCTTCTCCAGCATCAAGGACTGGAATGGCGACGGCAAGCCCGACGGTTTCGAAGTCTTTATCGAGTTCCAGGATCGCTTCGGCGACCCCACCAAGGCGGCAGGCGTCGTCATGTTCGAGGTGTTCGATTATCGGCCGGGCCATTCGGAAATCCGCGGCCAGCGCCTGTTTAACCCGTGGCGCGGTTCCATTCAGACCGCCGCCGACCAGCGCGCACGCTGGAACCGCACCAGCCGCACCTACGCCTTCCAACTGGCCTGTCCCACGGTTACCACCTCGAAAAGCTACGTCCTGAAAGCCACGTTCAGCCCCATCGTCGGTGAAAGGCTCTACGATCAGGTCGTATTCGAAGCGCAGGAGGACAGCAGTGCCGCAACCCGACCCACCACCCGTCCGCGCGGGCCTCTCGGATTCTGAACCGCTGCCTCAACTTGTCGATCGGCTTCGCCGCGATCTGGCCGGCGACTTCGACCTCCGCCGGCCGGTCCGTCTCAGCCGCGCCCCCGGACGTCTGGACGTCATGGGCGGCATAGCCGACTACACCGGCTCCCTGGTGTGCGAAGCCACGCTCGACCGCGCCGCCGCCGTCGCCCTCCAGAGTCGCGACGACCGGACGGTGTGCGCAGTCTCGCTCAATCTCCTGGATCTTCGCCAGCCGGCGCGTTTTTCCGTGTCTCTGGACGATCTCGCCGCCGCCCCGTCCGCCGAGGCGCTGCATTCGCGGTTCTTTTCCGCCGCCGACCGCTGGGCCGGGTACATCGTCGGCTGTCTCTACATCCTTCACGAGAAGAAGCATATCGATTTGCGCTCCGCGGCCGTCCGGGGGCTGAACATGGCCCTGCTGAGTACCGTGCCGCTGGGCGCCGGCGTGTCGTCATCGGCCGCCATAGAAGTGGCCGCGATGATGAACGTGCTTGACCATTTCGGCTTGCGCGACGAAAGCGGGCAGTCGCTGTCGCCGCTGGCTGTCGCCGCGCTGTGTCAGGAAGTTGAAAACCGCGTTGTCGGCGCTCCCTGCGGCATCATGGACCAGGTAACCAGTTTGTGCGGCGTGAGCGGATGCCTGGTGCGCCTGTTGTGTCAGCCCCACGAGCTGCTTCCCCCGCTGCATCTGCCGCCGGGCGTTCGTGCCATAGGCATCAACAGCAACGTCAAACACAGCGTGGGCGGCGGCATGTACGGTCGCACGCGCTGCGCGGCATTCATGGGACACGCCATCATTCTCCACGAGATGCGTCAGGCCGCCGGCAATCCCACCATGCCCGACCCCATGCGCGGCTACCTGGCCAATCTCGATCCCGACGAATATCGCCTTCGCTTCCGCCCGCGCCTGCCGATGAACATGAAAGGCCGCGACTTCATCGCCAGCTACGGCGCCACGGCCGACCGCGCCACCGCCGTCCAGCCCGATATCGATTACCACGTCCGCCAGGCCACCGACCATCACGTCTTCGAGGCCGCGCGCGTGCGGCGCTTCGTAAGTCTGCTGGAGGAGGTCGCCGCCATGCCCCCGCACGACCCCGCCCGCGCTGCCGCCCTCTGGCAGGCCGGACGGCTGATGTATGAATCCCATGAGTCCTATGGCCGATGCGCGCTGTTGGGGGCGGCCGAAACCGACCTTCTCGTTGACCTGCTGCACCGTCGCGAGGAATCCGGCATCCACGGCGCCAAGATCACCGGCGGCGGCAGCGGCGGCACGGTCGCCGTTCTCATGGAAGCATCGCCTCACGCCGAAGCGGCCATCCGCGATGTCATGCAGGAATACTCGCGCCGCACGGGCCTTGCTCCCGAAGCATTCATGGGGTCTTCGTCCGGAGCATGGACCACCGGAACCGCCGTGATTTCCCCGGAATAAAACCGCCAGCCCGCTGGTCGCGTCCGCCAACGGCCCTCGCCTCAAGAAGGCACGCCCGAGCATGCTGGCTTACGGTACGGTGACATTGGGCGCGGCATAGTAGCTGTCGTAGAAGGTCTGAAGCAGCTGCCGGCCGCGCGGCACCCACTCCACGTGTCCGTCACAGAACCCCACGTTCACCCCGGCCGCTCCGTGGTTGTGATATGGACAGGGCCAGTTGTTCGGATAACTCACCCCGTTCACCGTCATCTCGTCCATGCCGTCCTCTATCAACTTGACCTTGGACGGATATCTGATGTTGGACTTGGTCTTGATCGTGTTGCTCGGGATATACCTGCCGTCCGGCCAGGTTCCTGCCCACATATAGGCGCGCACCTCATAACTGTGTCCGCCTGCTGAACTGTTGGCGCCGCCTCCGTCGAACCGCGACAGGTCGCGCGGTCGCCCTATCATGGCCGGGTTCTTGGAGCCGATGGAATCTCCCGCTGTAACGAGATTCGCCGGGTCGGTACGGATGATGTGCGCCGTGCTCGGGCATATGGCCAGCTTCACGCTGGTCATGTACTTGGGATAAAGATGCATAAGGTTGTCAAGGCGCGTTCCAGTGTCTCCCAGGTCGTACACGTAAATGCCGTTGGGGTCGTCGTCGGCGTACATCATGCACGCCCTGACTATCTCGCGCAGCTGCGCCCGGCATTTGGCGCGGCGCGCCTGTTCGCGGGCCTTCTCAAGCGCCGGCATGAGCAGCGCCAGCAGCAGAATGAAGATCCCGACGACCACCAGCATTTCGGTGAGTGTAAATCCGCGTCGTCTGCGCATGGCCGCCACCTTTCGCCCTCCGCACGCCCGCCGGTCTTCAGGCCCATCCATGGCCACAAGCGCGAAATGCGTTTCCCCATTGACGTTTATATAGTCCTATCGGCGATTGTCAACTTTTTTCATGCTTCCCGCGCCGCCAAATGGCTCGAACAGGCGTGTCGGATGCCGCGTAATCGTTTACACTGGACCGCGATGACGGCCGGCCGCAATACCATGGAGTCTGTTCGCTGTATGCGTCTTGTCTTCTGGGGCGTGCAGGGTTCCAGCCCCATCTTTCCCAGTCCGTGCGGCGTGCAGGAATACTCCCGCAGACTCGCCGTGCGGGTCCTCGCTCAGGCCGTTGAAGACATGCAGCGACATTCCGCCGGCCGAACCGTGGACCTCGAATCGCTGCTTGGCGGCCCGCCAACGTCAGATAACATCGAGGCATGGCAGCAGCGGCTGGGTCTTCCCGAAATGCCCTTCTACGGCGGCGAAACCACCTGTGTGCAACTCGAAACTTCCGAAGGCAACACCCTCATCTTCGACGCCGGCAGCGGCATCCGTCGCTGTTCCCAGCATATCGTCCGCAACTGGGGCGCCCGTCCGCATCGCGCCATTCACCTGTTCGGTACCCACGAACATCTCGACCACCGTATCGGCTTCGTGTACGCGAGATTCCTCTACGACCCCGAGCCCTTTACCGTCCACATATACGGACCTCACAGATTCCTCGAAGCCATCGACCAGCGCTACGGCGTGCTTTCGCGCCGGATATCCCCGATAACCCATGTCGATGATCCGGTGGATTACCGCATCATGTCGGCGAGATTCACCGGCCTGGAAATCGTCAACGGCGCCGAAGATGAATGCGGCCTTCAACCCGCCGCATCGCGGCATTGGCCAACGCAAACCATCGATCGCGCCATACGCCTTGGTTCCACGACCGTCATCCCGTTCGAGGTCTATCACGCCTCCGCACGCTGTCTGGGATACAGGGTCGAGCACATGGGCCGGTCTTTCGTCCTGTGCACCGACCACGAGTTGCGCCACGGCGATGATGAAGACGTCCGGCGGCAGCAGCAGAGCGAACAGGCTGAACAGCGCCTCCGCCGCTACGCCCGCGACGCCGACCTGCTGTACATAGACGGCCAGTTCTATCTGGATGAATACCTCGGCCGCAGGGGCATCGGCGCTTCGCCGCCTCTGCGCCGGATAGACTGGGGCCACGGGTGCATCGAGGATGTCATCGAGCGGTCCAGGGCGTGCAACGTCAGGCTCACGCTCGTGGGACATCACGATCCCGAACGCACCTGGCCCATGCGCGTGGAAATGGATGAATATCTGCGCCAGATTTCCGATAACACACCCAACAGGCTCCGTCTTGCCGACGGCGATATGGTTATAGACCTCTGACCGTTGGCCGGAGTCCGCCGTCGAACTGTTGGCTTCCCGTCAGGTGTAGATGCGGCATGATGAATGATGACGAGCGATGGATGCGCCTGGCCATGGAAACGGCCATGCGGGGTATCGACGCCGGCCAGACGCCCTTCGGGGCCTGCGTTGTCCGCGACGGTGCGCTGGTGTCCGTTGCTCACAACCAGGTGTGGGCCGACATCGACGCCACCGCGCATGCGGAGGTGCTGGCAATACGCCGCGCCTGTCTCCGACTGAATACGATAACCCTTTCTGGCTGCGTGCTTTACTCCACCTGCGAGCCGTGTCCGATGTGTTTTTCGGCATGCCACTGGGCGCGAATTTCCAGGATAGTTTACGGTGCCACCATCGACGATGCGCGCCAGGCCGGGTTCAACGAGCTGCGGATACAAGCCGTTGTTATGAAAGAACTTGGGCACAGCGCCACGATAGTCGAAGGCGGCGTTCTCGCTTCCGAGGCGAAAGATCTTTTCCGTCGCTGGCTTGAAATGCGCACCGGGCGCGCTTATTGAACGGGACGAGTCGTCATACAATTGGCATCGGCGTAAGGTCATAATGATGAACGACGCGCAGACAACATCATCATCCGCTTCCCTGGCGGCCGTCGATCGCGGCCGCAGCCCGGCCCGGTATGTGGGACGGGTGGTGTACATCTACGCGTTCGACGTGGCGTATGACCTGATCCGCCAGCAGGTTTCCCAGCTCATGGGCCAGCCGGTGGCCCAGTTCTCCGTTGATGCCGGCAAACGCGGTCCGCGCCAGATGTTCTTCTATCGTCCGGGAATGGTGCGCCTGCCGCCGCTGGAACGCGTCGGACCGTACGGGCCGGTGCGCATAGACCGCACCATAAAGCTGCTGCCGGTGGGCGCTGTGTCGATTACCGTCAGCGTGCCGTTTCAGGTGCAGCATATCGAGGAACTGGTCGTCTATCATGACCTGCGCCTGTCCAACGGCCTGCTGAACGACGAAGTGCGCCAGCTGGCCGAAGATGTAAGCCGCGAACTGCGGCCTTACTGCATCCGGCCTGCCGAAAGGCTTGCCGACGAGGAAGCATACACCGTCTTCTGCGTTGAATCGCCGCTGACCGACCGCGACGGCAATCGGATCAGCGCCGAACAGTGGCTCGACTCGCACCGCCGCGTAGTTGCGTCTCTGCTGACGCAGGAAACCGATATTGACCACCTGTCCGACCAGGAAGCGGCCGAGTCAACCGCCCGCTATCTGAGTTATTACGACCATGATCTGGTGGTCGTGGACTGGGATGCGGCCCTCATCGTCGATGAGCCGCGCAACTTCGAAGAAACCCTGTACACGATGGAGCTGGCCAACCTTCAACTGGCCGAACTCGAGGCTTACGACCGCATTCTCGACGATGCCGTCGAACGGGCCTACCGCGATATCGGAAGCAGAAGACGTGTGCGGTCCGCGGTCATGCGCGAATTGAGCGAGATACGCATCGATATGGCCCGCCTCAGCGATGAACTGTCGAACATAACCAAGTTTCTGGGCGACTGGCATCTCGCCCGCGTTTATCAGACCCTCGCCAGCCGATTCCACCTGGCCGACTGGCACCGCACCATCGACGAAAAGCTCAAGACGCTGGACGACCTCTATCAGCTGCTGAAACAGGACCGCACCAACCGGCTGATGGTATTGCTGGAAGCCACAATCGTGATGCTCTTTGTAATCGACCTCATAGTGCTCATCATGGGGCTCAAGCGTTAAGGTCGTTTAAAGATAAACTGCTCACATCGCCGATTACGTCTTCTGTCGGCCGCGGGAGCGTCATCGTGTGCTTCGGCCGCCGCAACTGAATCTCGCCGCGTTCAACGGGAGCCGGGTCGATGGGAGCCTTCCTCAGGTCTATCGTCCGGGAGATGCTGGCTATCGCGATGTTTCTGGCTGCGGGGTTGCTGCTTACCGTGGGAATGCTGGCGGTGAGATGAGAAAGGCGCAGCTGCCGGCCAGTGCCGGGCAATTGAGCAAGCAAGACAATGCCGGGAACCATCGAGCTCATACAGGGCGACATCACCCGACTGGCGGTCGATGCCATCGTCAACGCCGCCAACGAATCGCTTCTGGGCGGAGGCGGGGTTGACGGCGCCATCCATCGCGCGGCCGGTCCGGAGCTTCTCGAGGAATGCCGCTCCATAGGCGGCTGCCCGACCGGCGAAGCCCGCATCACCAGGGGATATCGTCTGCCGGCCAGGCACGTGATTCACACCGTGGGCCCCGTGTGGCGCGGCGGCAGGCATAACGAGGATGATCTGCTGGCGAAGTGCTATCGCAACTCGCTGGCGCTGGCCGCTCAACACGGTCTGAAGTCGGTGGCGTTTCCGGCCATAAGCACCGGCGCCTATGGATTCCCGAAGGATCGCGCCGCCGCTATCGCCGTGCGCGAAGTGAAAGCGTTCCTGGCGGATAACCCGTCCGTCGAGCGGGTTGTCTTCGTGTGCTTTGACATGGAGACGAAACGCGCGTATGAGAAGGCGCTTGGCAAGATGGGCAGCGGCGATACCGCAGTGCCCTGATACGATATTCGTTAACGGAAAGACAGCGCAAAGTTGACGAGGTATTGACAAGCCGACAGGCTTTGCAGGATAATAGCGAAAGCATCGGCACTCCGGCATGGGGCCGGGGAGTTCACGGGGAAGCCCATCGGGGCCGTGAACGGCACGCCGTGTGGTGCGGCTGTCTGCCGAGCGTTGGTTTCAAGCACAGGTGGCTTGCCGCCACCGGGAAGGAGCACGTATGTTCAGCGCCAAGAGCCGTTTGTTCGCGGCTGCCATCGGGGCCGTCTCGATGGGGGCGGCTGCCGCTTGGGCCGCCGACAACACCGCACAGCAGGATGCCAAGATCCGGGAACTCGAGGCCAAGGTCGCCGCTCTCGAGGCCAGGCAGGCGTCCAGCGCCAGGGAAATCGCGGCGACCATTGACAAGGTTCTGCGCGATGCGGAGAAGCGCAGCCAGTTGCTCGCCGCGGGTGGCGACACCGCTGCCGGCTACGACAACGGGTTCTTCATCCGCAGCGGCGCGTGGGAACTCAGGCCCGGCGCCATGTTCCAGTTCCGCGGCGTGGCCGACTTCCGCAGCGACACCTTCGGCGACAAGGGCGACGAGACCGAGACGGGCTTCGAGGTCCGCAGGATGAAGTTCATCCTCGAAGGCACCGCCCTCACGAAGGACCTGACCTACTGCTTCACGTGGGACACCGAAGTAGAAGGCGGTTCGCTGAAGCTGTCCGATGCCTGGGCCAAGTACATGTTCGCCGACGAGTTCGGCGTGCGCCTGGGGCAGTTCCGCGACCCGGTCGTCCGCGAGTGGCTGGTCAGCGATGGCAAGCAGCTGGCCGTCGAGCGCTCGCTCATGGACGCCGTTCTTGGCGGAGGCTTCACCGGCTACACGCAGGGCGTCACGCTGATCTACGGGAATTACAACAAGAACAACCCCGTTAACGTCGAGTTCGGCGTGACCGACGGCGCCAATCAGGTGAACACCAACTTCGCCGGGCGCCCCGAACCGCTGCCCGATCCTGATCCCACCACCGGACTGGTGACCCCGAGCGGCCACACGCTCGACTGGGGCATCGCCGGTCGCGTTGAGGTCAAGGCCATGGGCAACTGGGCCAACTACCAGGACTTCAGCGCCATGGGCACCAAGGAAGACCTGCTGGTCTTCGGGCTCGGCGGCGACTGGTCGCAGGGCGGCGACGGCGACGTGTGGATGCTGACCGCCGACGTTCAGTACGAGAGCGCCGCGGGTCTGGGCGTGTACGCCGCCGCGATCTACCGCGATCTGGATGACGAGCTTTCCGGTACCACCGAGAGCTGGCGCGACTGGGGCCTGCTGGTCCAGTGCGGCTACATGCTCAATCCGTCGTGGGAGATATTCGGCCGCTATGACGTAATCTTCGCCGACAACGACATCGTGTTCGATGACGGCAACACCGAAGATACGTTCCATGAAATCACCGTCGGCGTGAACTACTACATGGGCAAGAACGGCGCGGCCGGTCATCGCGCCAAGGTCACCATCGACCTGACCTATCTGCCCAACGGTGCGCCGGGCGCTGCCCCCGGGCTGGGCATCCTCGATGCCAACGCCGGCGAGAACGAGTGGATTCTCCGCGGGCAGTTCCAGCTCTGGCTGTAATTGCCTTCGGAAACCCATGCTGCAATCCTGAAGAAGAGCGGACAACGGCTGGCGGGCCCACCCCGCCAGCCGTTGCGCTCTGCGCCGGCCTTCATGCCCGGGCTTGAGACGGGGTATCGCTGCTCATCGTCAGCGGACGCGTCCGAATTGACCGTGGACACAATGCCCCGGCGCGCATAGGCTGCCTTCCCTATGAATGCTCCCAACACGCCCGCGCCGGCTCTTCCGGAGCATAACCGGCTGGGCCTGGATTACGGGCGGCCCATCCCCAGGCCGAAAGTGCGCGGCATCGCCATCGACGCGCACGTGCATATCCACACCGCGCCGCAGGCGGATGTGTACCTTGCCACGGCGACGCATTACGGATTCACCCACTGTCTGTCGATGAGTCCGCTTGAGGAAGCGCTGCGCATTCAGCGCCGCTGGGGCCAGCGCGTGCACTTCATCGCCATGCCCAAATGGCGCGACTGGGGCCCGGGGTTCATCGGCGAATGGCTCAAGCGCATCGAAGCCTTCTACAACATCGGCAGCCGCATGGTGAAGTTCTGGTTCGCTCCGCCGGCCATCGGCGACCGTTTATGGAGGCTGGATTCCGAGCAGTTCCGTCCGCTCCTCCGGGAAGCCCGCGCCCGCGGCATGGCCGTCCTGACCCACTTCGGCGATCCCGAAATCTGGTATCGCACCCGGTATGCCGACACGGGCAAGTACGGCACCCGCGACGACCACTATCGGATGTGGGAGAACGTGTTGGAGGAATACCGCGGCACGCCCTGGATCGCAGCGCATCTGGCGGGCAACCCAGAGAACCTGTCGCGCGTGCAACGCCTGCTGGACCGCTACCCCGACCTGCACGTCGATTGCAGCGCCACGCGCTGGATGATCCGCGAAATATCCTGCCGCCGCGACGAAGCACGCGAGTTCTTCATCCGCAATCAGGACCGGATCATATTCGGCACCGACATAGTCACGGCTCCCGACCGGCAGTTCGACTTTCTCGCCAGCCGGTTCTATGCGCTGCGCAAACTGCTGGAGACCGGCTACATCGGCCCGTCTCCGATATTCGACCCCGACCTGCCGGAGGATCAACAGCCGGTCATGCGCGGACTGGCCCTGCCCGACGAGTGTCTCCAGAATCTGTATCACGACAACATCGTGCGGCTGCTGGCGCGCGTGGGGGCGCGCTTCGACGAATGCCCCGATGTGGCTGTGGAAAAACCCCTCTTTGCGAGGCAACCTGCGACGGCGGCCGCGTCGCCGTGAAAGCCTGACCGGACCAGGCCAACGCACGCGCCGGCTGCGCGCCGGCCCACTCTCTGTCACGCCGACTCGCGCCGGCGCTCGGAGTTGTTGTCGAACAGACTCACTCGCCCGGCCACGACGTCCTCGGTAACCACGTACTTGCGTCCCTGCGGCTGATCCGGCAGGGCGTACATGATGTCGAGCATGAGTTCCTCGCATACGGCGCGCAGCGCCCGCGCACCGGTGTCGCGTTTCATGGCTTTTTCGGCGATCATGCGCAGGGCGCCGGGGGTGAACTCCAGATCGCTGCCTTCCATCCGGAAGAACCGCTGATACTGCTTGACCAGCGCGTTGCGCGGTTCGGTGAGAATCATTATCAGGGCGTTTGCATCGGGCGGCTCGAGCGTCGCCACCACGGGCAGTCGTCCGACGAACTCGGGAATCATGCCGAACTCGATCAGGTCTTCCGGCTGCACCTGCGAGAGCACCGCCGCCCGCTCCGTGGTTGACTGTTCGTCCTGTGCTTCGGCGTTGAAGCCTATCTGGCGTCTGCCCAGACGTTTGCGGATTATGTCCTCCAGACCCACGAACGTGCCGCCGGCGATGAACAGTATCTGCGACGTGTCCATCTGTATGTACTGCTGCTCGGGGTGCTTGCGTCCGCCCTGGGGGGGTATGTTGGAGATCGTTCCCTCCAGCATCTTCAGCAGCGCCTGCTGCACGCCTTCGCCGCTTACGTCGCGGGTTATCGACACGTTGTTCTGCGTCTTGGCTATCTTATCTATCTCGTCGATGTACACGATGCCGCGCTGCGCGGCTTCGAGGTCGTAATCGGCATTCTGAAGCAGCCGCAGCAGCAGGTTCTCCACGTCTTCGCCGACGTATCCCGCTTCCGTGAGCGTGGTTGCGTCGCCGATGGCGAACGGCACGTTCAGAAACTTCGCCAGCGTTCGCGCTATCAGCGTCTTGCCCGAGCCGGTCGGACCTATCAGCAGCACGTTGGACTTGTCAACTTCCACATCGCCGGGCTGCTGCTCGGCCTTCTCCGCGAGCGTCAGCCGCTTGTAGTGGTTGTGGACGGCCACCGACACCGCCTTCTTGGCGTGCTCCTGCCCGATAACATACTGGTCCAGGAATTCCTTTATCTGTCGCGGGGAGGGAATGCTTGTGAACAGCGGCTGGCCGCCGGAGAGTTTGCGTCTCTCCTGACGGATTATGTTGTGCGCCAGGTCCACGCAGTTGGCGCAGATGTAAACATCCAGCGGTCCCTCGACCATGGGACCGACTTCGCGCGACGACTTGCCGCAGAAAGAGCACGTCGTGACGCGCCTGCCGCGGGATTGTCCTCCTCCTGTGGGGGGATTCTGACCGCCTGATGGGCCGCCCATGCCTCCTCCAGTGCCGCCGCTTTCATTATGCGGCATCTGCAAGCCTCGGAAAAACCTCTACCTTACATCGGCATCTTCCGACGTCTTTCCCAGTCTTTCCCCATCATTCATGGGGACTTCTGACGTTTGTTTATCGACGCCAGCAGCGCCGACTTGGCCCGCTCGAACTCCTCCGTCGTCATGTGTCCGTTGCGGTGCAGCTTGCGCAGGTCTGATAGCGTAAAACCTTCTTCTCCGTCGCTGCCGTCGGTGCGGTGAAGCCGCCGCTTCATCCACGCCGCCAGCGCAAAACCACCGACTGTCAAGGCTATCAGAACAGCCGACCACAGGATTATCCGATAGTGGAGGGCCAAGTCCTGGACGCCGGCCATCATTGCCGTGGTGTTCTACCTTCGCCAATGCTACGACACGCGCAGTGCAGTTTCAACGCCGCAACCTTTCCACGGGCCCAAGCGCGTGGTCCTGATAAATCACGCCTGCCAGCGTTGACATGAAACCCGCGCGCTGCCGGCCGAAGCGGTCTGCACCGCGCGGCAATATCGTTGTTCTTACTTTGCCGTCCGGGTGGCGGGCTGGGTCTGCGGCGGTCCGGCCTGCTGGCGGAACTGCGCTTCCAGTTCCGTCCATCGCTGCGCCATCATCTTCACTCGCTCGGGCTCCGCCGAAGCGAGGTTGTTCATTTCGCAGCGATCCCTGCTGAGGTCATAAAGCTCCCATACGTTGTCGTCCGACGCTGCGGATACCAGTTTCCAGTCGCCCATGCGGATCGCGCGGTTCCCCTGGTGGCTGAAGAACACGAAATCGCGCTTCACCGCTCCGTCCCTGGCAAAGGCGGGCACGAGGCTCCGACCGGGCAGCGGCGGTGCGCCCGGCAGCAGCGGAATCCGGTCGGCGGGCACGCCGGCGAGCTCCATTACAGTCGGCAACAGGTCTATCACATGCCCGACATCATGTCGCAGTTCCCCCCGGGCGCTTATGCCGGCCGGCCAGTGGACCACAAGCGGTGTGGCTATGCCGCCTTCGTGCACCCATATCTTGTGGCGGCGGAACGGGGTATTGGAGAAACTGGAAAAACCCGGTCCCAGACACAGAAACGATGCCGCCGACCCTGGCGGGGCGCTCTGGTCGTGACCGTCGCCGCGCACCAGTATCTCGGCGCTGGCGCCGTTGTCGGAGAAAAAGAAGATCACCGTATTATCCAGCGCCCCCATGGCCCGCACCTGCTGGATAACCCGTCCTATCTCGCGGTCCATGCGGTCAACCATGGCGGCGTGGATGGCCATCTTGGTCGCCTGGAATCGCTTCTGTTCGTCGGTCAGTTCATTCCACGGCGCGGCGTAGCCGATTTCGCCCGGCCCGAGCTTGTCCATCAGCGCCTTGCCCGTATGCCGCGGGACGTTGGGCTCCAGCGCCGACAGAGCACAATTCACTATGCCCATCTCGCGCATCCGCTGCCAGCGCTGCTGGCGCATAACGTCCCAGCCCTGCAAATACCGGTCGCGGTAACGCGCAATGTCCTCCGGCGGCGCCTGAAGCGGAAAATGCGGCACCGTGAACGCCAGATATTCCAGAAACGGCTGGTCCGGATACTTCTCGGCGTGTTCCTTCAGACAGCGGATGGCATGCTCCGCGATGTATGTGGTGGTGTAATAGCCGCTGTTCTTTTGCACCGCCGGCAGGTCGTGGTCGTCTTCCTGATGCAGTCGCGGGTTGAAATTGCGGTCGTGGTCGTGGAGCACATAGGAGCGGTCGAATCCGGCATCCGCCACCGGTCGCGGCGCACCGGGCACGTGCCACTTGCCCGAGTGATAGCAGCGATAGCCCAGAGGTTTCAGATACTGCGGCATGCATTGCGCCCAGGCGGGCAGACGTCCTTTGGGCGGGTCCATCCGCACCTGCTGCGCGTAATAGCCGGTCATGATGCAAGCACGCGTCGGCCAGCATCGCGCGGTGTTGTAGAACTGCGTGAAGCGCAGCCCTCCGGCGGCCAGCGTATCTATGTTGGGCGTCTGTATCTCGCCGCCATAGCAGCCGGGATCGGAATACCCCATATCATCGGCCACGATTATCAGGAAATTGGGCTTCTTTGCCGGCGGCGTCGCTCCTCTGCTGTCCACGCCCGCCATGGCAACCATCGCAGCGGCAATCGTCCAGAAAAACGTCGTGGTCCATCGTCCGTTCATCCCGCGACCTCCACCCGTGTCTTGTGCCGGCCGTTGCCGGCGACGCGCATCAAGCGCCGTTAACGCCGCTCGAAACACCTGCTGTTGTCGCCGGTGCGGATGTTGCTGACCCGCCCGCCGGCAAAGCCTATGTGAAGATACCTGTCCGGCCTGTAAAACGGAAACAGGATTCCCTCGGCCGGCGAAAAATCCAGTTTCAGTATTTCCATGACTTGCTCAATGCTCATGCCCGGCCGGAAAAGCCCCTCGATGCTGCCGGCGGCGCTGTAGAAAACGCCCATCTCGGTCTTGTGCAGCGTGAACAGCGGCTTATCCGGTGGCGGGCCGGTATAGCGCACCACCGGCGCGACAAACCCGTCCTCGTACATAACTTCGCCGGACAGAGTGCCATCTTCCGACCAGGTCCGCTGCGGACCATGGCGCACGCCATTCCGCCAGCGCGTCTCGCGGCGCAGCTGCTCCGGCTTGTGGCGGTAGAACTCGCAGCTCACTCCATGGAGCCTTCCGGCGCTATACCAGGCGCAGGAGACGATGTGCCGGTCATGCCACGAAATACTCATTCCGTCGCCCCTGTCGTCGAGACGGAATACGCTCAGCAGTTGTCCGTCGGCATCCCACTGCCGCCGGAACACGCGCACGCCTTCGATGAACATTTCGACGGTCACTTCGCCGCCGTGCTCATAGACGACGCGCGAAAGGCGCACGCGCTTCCCGCCGCGATCGGCCAGACGGCGCAGCGTGAGCGCCGACTGGTCGGCATCTTCTTCCCATTGTTCGGCGCCGCGCAGGCCCGCCGCGCATTGCTGCCATTGCTGTTCGGCGAGCGGCGCGGGCGCAGGGTTCATGCAGAACCATCCCGCCCGCGTGCGCAGGAGTATGAAGATGCCCTCCGCCGCCTTCGGCCAGCGCGGCGACGCGCACAGCCGCAGTGAACCGTCAACGCCGGACAGCGACGGATGCACCGCGCCCCACAGCACCCGCTCCACGCGCAGCGCGCGCGCATCGCCGTCGGTGCGGCCCATCACCACCGCGTCGGCCGTCGCCAGCGAATCCTCCAGATACATCTCGGCCGTGTACTGCGGCATGATGTGCCGGTCGGCCGGGGCGGTGGCCGGAGGGCTTGCGGCCGGCGCAGACCGCTGCGCCGCCGCACCCCACGCGAGGACGGCGAAAATGTACGCGGCGCGCAGCATGTGCAGCAGCAGGGGGGGCGCAGCCGGCGTCATGGTCGGATGTGTCCGTCGCCGGTGACCACCCATTTATAAGTTGTCAGGTCCGCGGCGCCCATCGGTCCGCGCGCGTGGAGTTTGTCGGTGCTGATGCCCACCTCGGCGCCCAGCCCGTATTCGCCGCCGTCGGAGAAGCGCGTGGAGGCGTTGACCATCACGCTGCCGCTGTCCACGCCGCGCACGAACCGGTCGGCGGCGCGCAGCGACTGGGTGATTATCGCGTCGGTATGGTGGCTGCCGTACCTGTTTATGTGTTCGATGGCTTCGTCGAGCGAATCCACCACTTTCACGGCGATGATCAGCGCCAGATACTCGGTGTACCAGTCTTCCTCGGTGGCGGGCCTGGCCTGCGGATACAGCGCGCGTGTGCGCTCGTCGCCGCGGATCTCCACGCCGCGGGCGGCGAGGTCCTCGCAGACCTTCGCCAGCAGACGTCCGGCGGCGTCCCTGTGGAACAGTATCTTCTCGGCGGCATTGCACACCGCGCCGCCAGGGTAGCCCGTCTTGGCGTTGATGCAGATATCGCGCACCTGCTGTTCCATGTCTTCGGTGGCGGCGTCAACGTAAACGTGGCAGTTGCCCGTGAAATGTTTCAGCACGGGTATGGTCGATTCCTTCACCACGGTGCGTATCAGGCCCTCGCCGCCGCGCGGAATCACCAGATCGATCAGTCGGTCCATCTTCAGCAGCAGCGGCAGCAGGGCGCGGTCGGGCGACTCCACCAGCTGCACGGCGGCGGGATCGATGTCGGCTTCGGCCAGAGCCGCGCTGAAGATGCCGGCGATGGCGCGGTTGGAGTTCATCGCCTCCCGGCCGCCGCGCAGTATCACCGCGTTGCCGCTCTTGAGACACAATGCCGCGGCGTCGCTGGTGACGTTGGGGCGGCTCTCGTAGATGAACAGCACCACGCCTATCGGCACGCGCACCTTCTGTATGCGCAGCCCGTTGGGCCTGACCCATCCTTCGATGATCTGGCCCACCGGGTCGGTCTGGCGCGCGATCTGTTCGATGGCGTCGGCCATCGCGCTGACGCGCTTCTCGTTGAGCCGCAGACGCTCCACGAGGTTGGCCGCCAGACCGGCCTGTGCGGCGGCGGCCACATCGGCGGCGTTGGCTTCGAGCAGCGCTTGGGCCTGCCGGCGTATGCCGGCGGCGGCCAGCTCGAGGGCGTGCATTTTCTTCCGGCCGGTTATCTCGGCCAGCTGACGCGCGGCCCGGCGGGCACGCTGCGCCAGGGTTTCCGCATATTGCTGCAACTGATCCATGGCACGTTTCTCTGACGAATGACCCGCGCCCGGCGGACGGCGCTATCCGCTGCGGTCGCTTACCACGAAACTCACCTCGCGTTCCGGATTGGTGACCGTGACGTCTTTGGGCATCCGGTAGTCCTCAGGGCGCAGTTTTCTGGTTTTTTCGGCCTTATCGACGCCGGGCACGAAATCCTCCGGCGTCAGTTCCAGAACGGCCGCCGCGGGCAGCTTGCCGGCCTTGAGGGCCTGTATCGCCTCCGGCGGGCCGGTAACGCTGACGTTCGGCAGAGTTACCGGCGCCTGCACCCGGAAACGGTCGCTTTCCAGTATTCGCGCGGGCACCTGCACCAGCAGCGGTATCGACGGCAGCACATCCTCCTGCGAGCGCTGTATCTCCACCTTCACCTTCACTGTGCGCGGAAACGTCACATCGCGCGCGCTGAAGGGCGCGGGTACGGCGAAGGTGAAAAGCAGGGGCACTTCGCCTTCGTAATGTCCGGGCTTCTGGCCGGCGAAGCGCGACATGTCCGCATACACCGCCAGCCGCTCCAGCGGCGTGCTCCGGAAAAGCGATTCGGGCCCGCCCAGCGGCACCGTATCAGGCTCGAAAACCACCACGCCCACGAACTTCTCCTCGGGGCGCAAGCGCACGGGCACCATCTCCGTCTGTTTCCGTTCGGCCTTGATGCGCACCGTCGGCCGGCAGCGCAGCACCGTCACCGCGCGCTCGCGGAAAAGGTCGTTGCGCCCGAGCCGCTCGGCCGCCGATATGTCTCCCTCGAACGTCGCGGGCAGATCCTCGGGAACCGTCAGCTCCAGCGGACCGGTACGCCTGTCGAAAAGCGCGTCGCGGACGGCTTCTATGCTGGAGCGCGGGCCTTCCAGGTCGAGATACACGCGGCGGTCCTCCGGCGTGATTATGCCCACCACGCGGTCCGGCGCGGCGCAGCGCAGTTCCACCGTCGCGGGCACGTCGCGGGTTTCAGCGAGCTGTTCGCGTTCGGCGTATATCCACAGCAGCAGCGTCAGCGGCACGACCCACAGCATGGTGCGCACCGTCTGGAGTATGCCGCCGCCGGATCGCTGCGAACCTGTTGACAATCGCGCCATGATCGTCTGCTCCGTTTCAATCGGCCTTGCGCACGGCGTTCGCCTTTTCGCCCGTTCTGCCGAGAAGCTCCATCAGCAGCGGCTTGAGCGCATCGGGCGCTATTCTGCGCATCAGCCGCCCGCGGTCGGCGACGCTTATGTCGCCGGTTTCCTCCGATACCACGACCACCACGGCATCATATTCCTGGCTCAGCCCCACCGCCGCGCGGTGGCGGCTTCCCAGTTCGGGCGCAAGTTCGTCGCTTTCGGCCAGCGGGAACTGCACCGACGCATACATTATGCGCCCGTTGGCGATGACCACTCCCAGGTCGTGCAGGGGCGAGTTGGGCCAGAATATGGTGTTGAGCATCGCGGCCGACACTTCGGCGTCCAGCCTCGTGCCCGTTTCGCCCAGGGCGGCCAGTCCGACGTCTCTTTCGAAGGCTATCAGCGCGCCGATCTTGCGGCGGCTGAGGAAGGCGGCAGCCTCGACGACGGCTTCTATGTCCTCGTTGCCGCGGGCGGCGCTGCCGCTGAAGAAGCGCGTCTCGCCCAGCTGCATGAAGGCCCGGCGCAATTCGGGCTGAAACACCACCACCGCCGCCAGCGACGCCAGCAGCAGCAGTTTGCCGTAAAGAAAGTCGATGCGCTCGAGCTTGAGCTCCGCTCCCACCAGTCTGACGATGATATACAGGACCACCATCGCCAGACCGATGCCCTTGAGCACCCTCACGCCGCGCGTTCCCCGCAGAAACCGCAGCACCGCATACACGAAGGCGCCGATGAGCAGCAGCTCCAGCCCCACCTGCCACCATCCGTACACGCGGATGGCGCGCACCACGTTCATGATGTTCAGCAGATCGCTGTCCATTGCGGCCGGACGCACACTATAATAACACCGCCGTGGAATGACCAACCGCGCCGGTGACTTCGGCAGAGGCATGGTTGGTTGCGCCAGTCCGGCGGGGCATTTTCGCGGCTGGTTCGGAGCAGCGACATGACCGCATGCACGTTCGCTTTCCGTGCCGCTGTGCTTGCGTGGGCGTTCGCCTGCGCCGGCGCCGCGGCGCAGACCCGCCCGGCCGCGCCGCCGGCGACGCTGCCTGCCGAGACGGCGGCGCGCGTTCGCGAGCTGGTGGCGAAACTTGCCGCCGACGACTGGCAGATGCGGCAGGAAGCGCAGGAGCGGCTGGTGCGCATGGGGGCTGTCATCCGCGATGAACTGCGCGCTGTGCTGGCGCAGACGGCCGACGAGGAATCGCGCACGCGCATCGAGGCGGCCCTCCGTCAGATCGAGGACAACCGGCTGACGGGCACGTCGATGATTACGCTGCGCCTGCGCGGCGCCTCGCCGCGCGAGGCCTTCGCGCAACTTTCGCGCCAGGCGGGCGCCGACCTGCGGCCCAACCCGCCCGACCTGTGGGATTCGCGCCAGTGGCCCGCCGCCGACATCGAGATCGAGCATCAGCCGTTCTGGACGGCGCTGAGGGAACTGTGCTCGAAGTTCGGCGTAAGCCCGCAGAACAGCGGCTTTTCCCGCGATATGGTCATCGCGGCCGGAGCGTCGGGACATCCTCTTATGGGCCGAGCGCCGCAGGTCGTCAGCGGTCCGTTTCTGGTGGTCGCGACGTACATCCACGCCAACTACTCTGTCGATCTCAACAACCCCCAGAACGTCAACCGCAACTGCAATCTTCAGCTGATGGTGTGTCCCGAACCGAAGCTGCGCGTGCTCCAGGGGTCGTACCAGGCCATCCTCGAAGAGGCCGTGGACGACAGGGGCAACTCGCTGATCAATCCGGCGATGATGGCTGCCCAGATGCACGGGCTTCAGCCGGGGTCCGGAAACATATGGAATCTTTCGGCGTATCTCGCGGTCAAAGGCGAGGGCGCGCGGAAGATAGCGCGTCTGAAGGGCCGGGCGCGGTTCGTGATCCAGACCCGCGCCGAGGAGGCGGAGGTCGCCGACATAGTCAACGCCCGCAACGTCACGCGCACGGTGGGCGGCAGGAAGTTTCTGATAAAGGAAACAAGATACACGCCCAACGGCCCGTGTCAGGTATTTGTCACTGTGTACCGTCCCGGGTGGAGCCCCATCGAATGGAGCCAGATATCGCAGACCGCGGCGCTGCGTCTGGCGGATGCCGACGGCAATTCCTGGTTCCGCACCCACGCCGCCACGACGCGCAGCTCCAACGACGAGATAGACCTGACGCTGCATTTTCAGCGGATCAACTGGAACGGCGCAAACGCCGTCGGCGAACCGGCCAGCCTTATCATCGAGGTGCCGCTGGAGACGGAAGAGCTTACGGTGCCGTTCGAATTCGTGGACCTGCCTCTGCCGACATAGCTGTGGCGCTTCATGCTTCGCGGGGTCGCCGCCGCGCGCCTGTGTACGGGAAAACAGCATGTCGTCCGCAGCGGCCGGCGGTTTCCGCCAGCGCCGAAAACCCGCGCCCGTGTGCAACTTTTCCACTGCCGCGGCGTCTTTGTTTATGGAGATCCTGAACCTCGTTGACACCCGGCTTGCCGGGTGCTAAAAGGATATCCCGCCGGGCCTTAGTTTATCACCCCGTAGGAGGTACACCGATGGCTGCGCACCGCCGAGGCGGCAAGTCTGATCGGCGAAAAGGCTTCCTGTCGAGCATCGAACCGCTGGAGAACCGTCTGCTGCTGACAGTTCTCGGCATGGACGACGAGTTCGAGTTTCAGCAGGCTCCCGGGCAGCAGGTTCGCATTCAGGTCAGCGGCAACGTGCTGGCCGAGTTCGTCGGCGCTGTGGTGGATGACACCAACCAGATCATCCTCACCGACCTCCCCGGGCATTTCTTCGGCAGCGGTACCGGGCGCAGCGGCAGCGACGTGCTCGGCGGCATAGGCGGACGCGACGGCATGGTGCCCGTGGGCTCCACCACCATAACCGACCCGCAGTACGCCCCGGGCACGCTCATCTATCCGCGCGACCTCGGGCAGTGCAATCTGGGGGCGCTGGCCGCCAACAGCGCCGGCGATATGTTCGGCATCAACGTCGGCACCGTCATCGTCGGCGGCACCGCTCCGCCGCGGCGCGTGGTGCAGGTGGTCGAGCTGGATAATTCCTCCGGCGCCGGCACGGTGCGGTCGATGATCCAGGAAGCGACGCTCGCCGAGGATGTCGTAGGCGGACTGACGGTCAACATCAACGGTCCGGTGGGCGATGTGGCCATCGATCCCACCACCGGGCTGATGTACGTCGTCAGCGAAACGGGCAACCTCTATTCCATCGACCGCGCCAGCGCCGCGACGGTGTTCATCGGACAGTTGCGCAACACCAGCACCGGCGTGGTGCTGAACAACACCCGTCTGGCCGCGATGGCCTTCGATGCCACCGGGCAGTTGTGGGTGATAACGCAGGACTACGACAACAACCCCGGCGCCGACGCCAGCGGCGTGCCCATCAACAACAACGCTCCTCCGGGAAATGTCTCCAACCGCGACGTGGCGCTGATAGCTGTCAATAAGGCCACGGCCACTTTCGCCAATGCCAATATCCACACCATCATGGTTGGCACCTTCGAGACCGAGGTGTGGTTCACCGCAATGGTGTTCGAGCCGAGCGGCAACATACTGGCCGTCGGACAGCCGCCCGCTGCCGCTGCCGGCGGGGGGGGCGCGGCCGCGGCCCAGCCGTGGCAGATGTTCCGGCTTAACGTGGCCGGCGGCGTGGGGCCGGGAGCGCCGGTCGCCGCCGTGCAGATAGGCGGCAACGTCCAGGCGGGCGCGCAGCAACTGGAAATCCACGGGCTGGCCTTCGCCACCAACATATTCAACCAGGTAATCCTCGTCGGCAACGACAATTCGTCTCCCGGACAGGGTCAGCCCGCGCGCACCAGGCTCGTCGGCACGCTCTATAACGGCGGCAACGTGGCGCCAGGAGCATTCACGGCTCTGAGCCGCGATAACAGCATTGTCTTCACCGGCGGACTTGCCAGTTACCTCGAGCCCGGCCATGCCAGACCGCTTCTGTGGACGACCGATGGCAACAGGCTCATCCGCGGGTCGGCCGTGAGTCTGGAAGTCGATCCCGCCACGGGCGTCAGCCAGGTAACCGCCGCCACTGCCGCCGATTTCGACCCCATAAGCGGGCTGATGTACTTCGCCACCACCGAAGGCGGAGGCGCTTCGATACTCCACAGCATAAACCCGCTGGCGCCCAACCGCTCGGAGATACAGAACACGCTTACGCGCTCGGCCACGCCGTTCCCGGCCGTCGTTACGGGGCTGGCGTTCGATCAGACCAGCCCGTTCACCGCCGACCTGGTGGGGGTGGACGTGCAGGGCCGGCTGCTGGACGTGAATATCGCCAATGCCAGCGCTTCGACGCTGAGCCCGCAGGTGCTGATGAACTGCGCGGCCATCTCGGGCTTCACGGACATGGAGTTTATCGGCGATGACCCGACAGGCCCGGAGCAGTTCGTCTATCTGATACAGAACGCCGGCGCCAACAGCCAGATACTGCGCGTGCGGCGGTCGAATCCGCTCATAGCCGGCAGTCCGCCGACGGCCATCCCCTGGGGAATGCTGCCCGACCCCGATGATATCGTGGCGCCCATTCGCGGACAGGACATTCAGGGCTTCACGTGGAACCCGAATGTGATCAACCCGTTCACCAAGCAGCTCGGCGCGCTGATGGCTACCGACCAGAGCAGCGACGAGCTTGTGTTCATAGATACGCGGATGCGTCCGCCGTCGGTCAACCTGTTCCACATACATATTTCCCAGTCGGACGTGAGCGGGATCATTTCCATCGCCCAGGTGCCGGCCAATCCCGCGGCGGTGGACACGTTCAATCGTCCCATGCAGCCGTTCAACGGCGACGTGGGCACGTTCCGCGTGGTGAACGCTCAGTATCTGCCTCCGTACGTGCTGGTTGACGCCAATCCCAATACCGGCGCGGTGCTGCTGGGCATAAAAACGCGCAATGTCGATTGCGTCGCCAACAACGACGACCTGCGCCCGATAGCGCCGGCGGCGGAAATGCGCGGCTATACCCCGGCTGCTCCCATCAGCGCGCCTTTCGGCATGGTGGGCCAGGGCGATGGCTGGCTGCCCACGGGCGTTTTCGTTACGCATGGGGGAGTGGTGTCCCCGATAACCGCGCCGGCCGGGCGCATGATCGGCTCGAACCTCGATCTGGTCTCGGCGGCATCGGTGCGGCAGGACGGGCTTATCGCCCTGATAGACAGCGACTTCGCCGATGTAAACGACGCCGGCATACCCAACGAAGGCGACCAGCTGGCCATCATCAACCCCGGCGGCACGACCGCCGTGAACGTGGTGAACGTGACCGACCCGGCGCTCAACAATCTGGGCCATGTGCAGGCCATAGACTGGGCCGACCCCGACGGCGACGGCGTGGAAGAACTGTACGCCGTCTATCCCATAAGCGGCGTGCCGGTACTGGGCACGCTGGACATAAACACCGGCATATTCCGGCCCATCGGACCGGTTGCCGGCGGAACCGTCGCCGGCATACAGGCGATGGCTTTTTCGCCTTATCAGCGGCTGTATGTGGTGACCAGCGGCGGTCAGCTAATGGAGATAGACCCGACCACCGGCGCTCAGGTGGCGTTTCTCGGGATTGTGCCGTTCCAGGTGAAGTCGATGGATTTCGACTTCTACACCGGCACGCTCTATGCCCACGACGTGCAGAACGAACGGCTGGTGGATATCGACATCGCCACGGGCACGGTGGGCGGCGTGGTGGCCACCACGGCCGGCAGCATGCGGGCCAGCATCGGCGCGATGGCCTTCGACCCGCTGCTCAATCGCTGGATAGGCTTCGACAACAGCATCAGTCGCGAGCGGCTCGGCGATGCCGATGAATCGCTGGTGGCCGAGTCGTCCATGCTTGTTGACATAACCGGTCTGACCAACGCCAGCGTGGTGGTTCAGGATCTCGGGCGCTTTCTGCTGGGTGGCTGCGTTACAGGCCAGGTCAGCATCTCCGGCTCGATAGGGATGTTCTACGCGGGCTGGCTGCTGACGGGCGCCTCGGGCGGACAATATCTCAACGTGCCCGAGGTACCGCAGAACTTCCGCGTTGGCGGAGAGATACGCAACCTTCTGGTGCTCGACTCCATCGGCACGCACGATGCGTCGGCGTTTGCCAATTCCACTTATACCACGGGCTTCGATATGGCCGTGGGCGGAACGATAGGCGAAGTGCTGACGGCCGAAGACCTCATGGGCGGGGCCGATGTGGTCAACAACGGGCCGGCGCTGCCGCTGGCGGTGCAGCTGGAGGTAGAAGGAAAACCGGGGCCTGTGGGGTCGGGCTTCCAAAGCGGCAACCTCAATCATACCTCGTTCTACAACGACACGTTCGCCACGGCCGAGTACCTGGGCACGATAAACGGCGCTCTGGGTACCGACGTGATACAGGTGCAGGGGTTCGTGGATATAGCCAACGGCGATCCGCGCGACTTCTACAGCGTGGCGCTGATGGCGGGCCAGTCGGTCGTAACGCAAGTCATCCCGCTGTCGCCGTTTACGATAGTATGGGTGGGCGTTTACGATCCGGATGGGCGGCTCATCGCCACCGACTATTCCGACTGGAATCCGGACGCATATCACTACCAGCGGTTTGTGTGGACGGCCGACAGGCCCGGGCTGTACCGCTTCGTGGTCGGTTCGATAGGCGCGGGCAATTTCGAGGGCGACCCGCCTGCTGTTCCATGGGGTCCTTATGAACTGCGGGTGATGGCATCGCTTGACGGTACGACCGCGCCGGGAATCGGCGACGTCGCGGTGGGTGCCATAGCCGCCCGGCGGCACATATTCGATGGCAGGATGTTTGGCCCGCAGTTCCGCGTTCAACAGGGCCACCTCGGCGGTCTGGTGGCCGGACAGACTTATGCGTCGATGATCGTGCCGAGGGTCCTCAGCGAACTGGCATACATGGACCCGGTTCCACCGCCGGATGAGGCGGCCATCGAAGGGGCAACGGTCGAGGTCAACAACGGCGACTTGCGGACCATTGAGGCCGGCTCAGTCGGAATCCTGACCGCGATGCGGCCGGCGCTCGGCGTGGATCTCGATGTATTCAACGGAAGCGTGGGCCTCATCCGCTCCACCGGCACGGGCGGTAGCGACATGCTGGTGTTGAATGACGACATAGCCGCACTGGGGCCGCCGGCGGTTTCGGACCACGACATTCCGGGGGTGGCGCGGCAGGTGGCCATACGTGGTGCCTACCAGGTGGTGTCCAGCGCCACCGACTATTACGGAGCGCTGCTGACCCGCACGAGCATCGGCGTTGTGCGTGCTGAGAACATGACCTACCGCGGGTTCTACGTGGCCAACGCCGACCTCGAGGGCGATGACGGGGTTATAGACCTGGTACAGAGCAACGGCGATCTGGGCAATCAGCTGTCGGGCGGTCCGGCGTTCATAACCGGACCGGGCGGCAACGTCCGCTATATCGTCATCGGCCAGGGCGGAACGGCCTGGCGCGACCGCTATTTCGGCGGCGGATTGCCGCCTATGCCCGAGGAAACGCTCTTCCAGCCCGGCGAGGCCGCCGTTCTTAACGACGATTCCGGAGCCGAGATCAAGATTGCCCCGGCTTCCGCGACAGGCGAGCTGCGCGTGATAACATACGGCGTTCGCGGCAGCGGCGGCGTGGTGACGGTATCTGTCTCGTCCACCGCATCGGTGACGATCAGGGGCACGGCGATAGCCAGCGACGTCGGCGCCGAGATAGGGCGGGTAAGCGTAAGCGGTGCCGGACAGGCCGTTACACGCGATGCCAACGGGCGGTTGATGCTCACGCCGCTTGCGCCGGGGCAGTCGCCGCTGTTCGTGCAGATCGACGGCACATGCCGCACGGACGTTTTCCACGTGGTAGGCGGGGCGTTCAGTTATATAGCCAACAGCACAGTCGGCGGCGAGATCGTGAACGTGGACGCCACGTCCATAGGCCGGCTGGAGGCCGGTTACATCGGCGTGGCGCGGCATGTCACGCCCGCGATCCTCAACGCTCTGCCCGTTCGCGCCAACGCGTATCCGTTTGTGCAGCAGCGCATTTCGGTCAATTCGGGGGACATCGTGCTTGCCAAGGCCAAGAACGCCATCGGCAACCTGAACGTGACGGGCAGCATCGGGCAGATAGTGGCCGACTCCGATCGCATCCGCCGGCCGGGCGATTTCGACGGCATCGTCGGGCCGATCTTCGCCACCGAGGAGATACAGGATGTAACCATTGGTCAGGGCATAAGTTCCAGCGGTCACGGGGCGATGGCGCACAGCGGGCTGTTCGCCGAAGGGCGCATCGGTATTGTCCGTGGAGACAACGCCGACATCCGTGGGGCGGTCGTGTCCACCGACAGCATCGGGCGCATCCAGCTCACCAACAACGGGTCGATAATAAACGCGGGCATCCTGTGCGTGGAGGATCTGGCAATGGCCAGGGAATGGGTGGCCAAGATGGCCATACCCGTGCCCGATACCGACCCGTTCACCGGGCCCACCTACGAGGTCGGCGACATCTTCGTGCAGGGAGCGCTGCCGCGCAAGGGGCGCGCGCCGCTCAACGGCGGCATAATCGGTTCGATAGTGGTGGGCGCCGACATCGGCACCACCAACGTGACGCGCGGGTTCGGGCTGATCAACAGTTTCTACGGCGTGATCGGCGATGGCGTATTCAAGGATTTCCTGATCGACGGTTATGGAATACGCGACGACGTCCTCATCGCCGGTGCGGCGGTGGGCCGGCTGGTGGCCACCGGCAAGGGCGCGCTGCTGCCCACCACGAACTTCTCGCGGTCGGTGCGGTACAGCGAGAACAGCGAGTTCATACCGCGGCAGGGCGAAAACGACTGGGCCAGCCGCTTCGAGCCTAACGCCACGACTGACCTGCACCGCTACCTGGGCACGACGGCGGCCATGCCCGTGATAACGGCCGAGAGCGTCAGCAACGCCGGCGTTATTGCAGGGACGACGGTGCGGGCGTCGCGGAATCTGGACACGATACAGGCGTGGCAGGTGCGTCCGTCAACCCGCATGGGTCTGGCGTACAGCGATTTCGATATCGCCAACAAGATACGCTACATCAACATCCTCAACGATATCGACGATATCGAGATCACTACCGGAAGCATCTGGCGCATGCTGGTCGGCCGCGATGTGCTCAATTCCAGCATCACGGTCGCGGGCGTGTTTTCGACGCTACAGATCGGCCGGAACTACGTCGGCCAGAAGAATCCCAACGATCACGACATAATCAACGCCATAGGCGCAAACGGTCAGATAAACTCCATTTACGTCGGCGGCTACATGGACGGGCTGATCCGTGCGCAGCGCAAGATAGGCAAGTACGTCGTGCGCGGCGGATTCCGTCCGGGCGCCCGCATCATGCAGGGTAGCACGCAGATAGCACCTTAACGGCCGGTTTGAGACTTCGGCGGGGCGACGGCTCGATCCGAGCGCAGGTTCTGCTATTGGCGTTTGTGTGGAGCCTTCCCGTCGCGCAAGAGCGAGGAGGTAACGCCGACGTCTCCAGTGTCGGCGCAGCCCAGCCTTCCCGTGGCGCTGGAACCGAGGTTCTTTCCCCCCGGCTGCGCGGATCGCAAACGTTGTGGCGCTTTTTCGACTTGACCGGCCGGTGCCGGCGCATTAGGATATTGTTCGGCAGGCGGCTCCCGCAGGGTGAGCGCATGCCGAAAACCGCGGGCCTGACAGAGTGGGCCATCCGTGGCCCGGCCGCGCGTCCCAGTCGCGCGGTCATCGCGTCATGCGTTACCTCTGCCAAGCCCCGGCGACTCGCCTGCTGGCGGCAGGCGGTCAACCCTTCCGGGCGCATCCGTGCGGCCTGAAAGGGCGACTATTCCGGGCGTGTCCGTCGGCTCCGTCCTCAGGACGCACCCATGCCAGGCAGACCGAGGCAGTCGTCCGTGACTGCCTCGCACAACCGCTATCCTCCGTGATGCGGATCGTGGTTCTCTACAGCGGGCGGGAAAGCGGATCTTTTCCGCCCGGTTGCTCACGGAGACGCCTCGATCGCATCTCCGGAACGCCTTCGTACTTATGTCGGACCAGGCAACTACACCTGAGGGTTGCCCGCGGGTCGCCGATCGCTCAGCCTTTCGGGACTCCACCCCGGGCTGGGCCGACGACAGCCATATTTCCTGCCGGTCATGCAGGCGTATGAGCCGGTCCGTTCCGGTCGGCCGGCCTTGCTCCATCGCTGCTGCCTGGACCGGCGACCGTAGCCGATTCAATGTCCATCAGTACGCGTGCCTGCTCCTCAATCGCATTCTGCGCGTACAGAAGGTTTACGCGCTCTTTCTGCCAGTCTTCCCTGTTCCAGAGCTCAATGTGGTCATCGACGCCCACCAGGACGATGTCTCGACCCAGGGCGGCTTCCCGGACATCTCTGTCCGGCAAAGTCACACGTCCCTGCTTATCTACCTCGATTTTCGTAATCAGCCCATAAAACAACCTCTTTACCTGCTGTGTCGTCTGCTCCGGTGCCAGCCTGCGGCGAGCCGAAGTAGCTATCTGCAAGATACGGTCGTACAGGGCGGCCGGGTAGAGCCACAGACGCTTGCCCTGTTCTCTGGGCACGACCACCAGCCCGTCGGCAAATGCTTCCGGGTCCATGCACTTTCGAAGCGGCGCCGGAAGTATAAAGCGGTTGCTGTCGTCGAGCTTGGCTTCGTAATTTCCCATGAACGCACTCAACGGCAGACACCCGATATGGCCGACGACAGTTCTTCCGACACACGCCGTTTCACACCGTTTTCAACCTGCGTGTGCCGTTATATGCCTTAATCTACCGATCCCAGCCAACAGTTCAAGTGGGATCATCTTTTTTTCTGTTCCGCGTGGCGGACGAGTGCCGATATGTATTGCTTTCAACCTGTGGACGCCTGCGGCGCATTCGGTCGCTGCTGATATGCTGCTCAAAAACTGTGGATAAGTTGTCGCGCACGATGATTGTGCCCTGCGTGCGTGAGCAATGAACGTGCATGGCGCAGCGGAAAGCCTGTTCTCATCAGGCGGTAGAGTTTTTGCGGAATTGCGGGCGATTTGCTAGCATCCGCACTTGTGGGAAGGCGATCGCGGACTTCTCGGGGCGTGTCGCTGCATGAGCTTCTCGTCGTCATTGCGACGGTCTGTCTGCTGATTGCGATACTCATGCCTGTTGCAAGCCGCATTCGCGCCCAGGCCCAATGCGCTGGCTGTCTGGCAAATCTGCGCGCAGCGGCGATGGCGATGCTGGTGTACGTGTCCGACAATGACGGCTGGTTGCCAGGTTCGCCGAGCACTACCGGGGCGGGATTGTGGCGCGTCGATGACAACGGCCGGTATACGTCGTGCGGATTTGCACCGCAGGACGGTCTCTCGCCCGCGATAGAGTTGTTCGACTGGATGGGTCCGCTGGCACAGATAATGGGCATTCGCCTTCCAGAAAGCGGGATCGAGCGGCTGCGCGCCTATCGCGGCATTGAACGGCTGACGTGCCCGGCGAATCGCGGCCGGCCGGCGCGATGGGCCGGCGGCGCGCCGCTCGAAGACGGGCAGATGCTCAGCTACTGCACGGGTACGGCATTCATGCTTCTGCCGGCGCGCGTTCCGACAACCGCCAATACCAGTTTTGCAGGTCGGGTCACCATGCCGACCGGCGGGAGCGACAGCGATCCGTCGAAGTTCAACTTCTGGAGCAGCCCGCCCGGCTACGCGCCGCGGCTGGATCGCATCGGCCCGCCCGCGCGCAAGGTTTTTCTGGCGGATTCCGGACGGCGTTCGCGCTTCAATCGCGATCCGGAGTTCATCTATAACGTGGAATCCGACTACGTGGACACGCTGTTCGCCGACTTCGGCCCTTTTTACGGCGTGAGCCGCTCGTACGATCGCTACCTCGTGAACAATCCCGGTGCGCAGGGCGCCGCCGACGCGCGCAGATACGCCTACAGACACGGGCATTCGTCGGAGGGACGCGGCACGTATCGGATGAACGTGGTGTTTTACGACGGGCACGCCGCGACCGTGGGCGACATGGAATCGGCCCGGCCGGACTGGTGGTTGCCCGCCGGCAGCGTTATTTATCGCAATACGAAGCTGAACGCGACGGACACGGTGTTCTGGGCGGACGTGTGGCAGACGTATCTGGCGGGTACGAGCCAGTCGTCGCCGTATGTGGTGCCGTGAGGAAGGCCGGCAACTGCGCTGCGCCTGGTTCCGGGGTATTGTCGCACGACAGCAGGCAGCGCGTCCCGCGACGATGAAGGAACGGGTAACCGGCGGTCGTGTGCTGGGCGGGGTGATGGATAGACGGTCCGGCGGGCGGTATTCTTCACATGGTAATGCACCCTCGCGTTCAGTTTGCGCTTGTGCTGTTAATCGGGGCGATGGGCGGCGGGGCCGGCGGCCTCGATGTGCTGGCACAGAACGCGGCGGCTACGCCGGTGGACGGTGCGGCCGTTGGAGCGCATGTGGCGTGGGGTGTCGCGGCGGGGGCGGGCGTGGCGGCGCTGGTGCGGTTGATCACGATGCGGGCGGCCAGGGCGGTGCTGTCCGACCGCGCCGCCTGCGCGAGGTTCGGCCGATTGGATGTTCTGACGTACCTGCCGATGCTGGTGACATTTCTGGGGGCGTGGGGGGTGCTGATGGCCGGCGCGGTGATATCGCTGTCGGTGCTGGCCGCGATCACGGCGAAGGCGTGGCTGCTGTATGCGGCGCTGTCGGCCGGACGGCGCGATGAGGCGCTGCGGTCGGCGGGATACCTGGCGTTTCTGTTTCTCATATCCGGCTTTGCGGCGCTGATCTATCAGATCGTCTGGCAGCGTGCGCTGTTTACGGCGTTCGGGGTGAACATCGAATCGATCACGATCATCGTGTCGCTGTTCATGTTCGGTCTGGGGCTGGGGGCGCTGGTCGGCGGGCTGCTGTCGCGTCGCTATCCCGACAGGGCGCCGCTGATGTTTCTGATATGCGAAGTGGCGACGGGGGTTTTCGGCATAGCGAGCGTGTGGCTGATCAGAGTTGTGAGCGGTCTGACGGTGCATGCATCGCTGCCGCTGGTGGGGCTGGCGGTATTCGGGCTGCTTCTGGTGCCGACCGGGCTGATGGGCGCGACGCTGCCCATGTTGTGCGGGCATCTGTATCAGCACTACCGGAACGTGGGCAAGTCGGTGGGACTGCTGTACTGCATAAACACGCTGGGTTCGGCGGCGGCGTGTTTCATCACGGCCGACGTTCTTTTCGTGGTGGGCGGCCAGCAGGCGGCGGTGATTGTGGCGGCGGCGTGCAACTTTCTGGTGGGAATACTCACCAGCGGGTACGCGGCGCGGACGGCGGAGCGCAGCGGCGCCGGGCCGGTCGCGCCGCCTGCCGAAGCGCTTGCGCCGCAGGGGCGGGCCGTCGCGGCGGCGGCCGAAAGGGGGTTATGACGATGGCGGGGCGCAAATGGTTCGCGCTGGTGTTTGCGGCGGCGGCGGCGTACGTGTCGCTGAGTCAGGAGATGCTGTGGATGCGGATGGTATCGTATATCACGGGGGGCGATCCGTCGGTATTCGCGCATGTGCTGGGCGTGTTTCTGGTGGGCGTGGCGCTGGGCGCGCTGGCGGCCGAAAAACTGTGCGAACGGGGCTTTGCCGGGGCGATCTCGCCGGCGACATTCGTGGGTGTGATGCTGGCCGGCTCGGCGATTCTGTACTGGTTGTCGCTGGGGCTTATTGCGCGGCTTTTCGTTGCGGCGCCGCTGCTGGCGGGCGTGGCGACATATGCGGTAGTGTGCGCGGTGTCATTTCTGCTGGGCGGCGTGTTTCCCGTGGTGTGTCACTGGGGCACGGAGGAAGGCGAGGCCGTGGGCCTGGCGGTATCGCGGATTTACATGGCCAACATCGTCGGTTCGACGCTCGGACCGCTGCTGACGGGCTTCGTGCTCATGGAGTACCTGCCGCTGGAACGGATAATCGTGCTGCTGAGCGCCGTGGCGGTGCTCCTGGGCGGAGCGGCGCTGGCGATGGAGCGCCGGTGGCGGCGCTGGCCGGTGCTGCTGGCGCCGGCGCTGGCGGCGGGGATGGTAGCGGCGGGGGGCTGGCTGTATCAGGGTTTTCTGGAGAGGCTGCATTTTCAGAGCCACTGGAATCCGGCCTGCGCCTATAAAACGGTGCTGCACAACCGCTGCGGCATAATCGCCGTGGCGGAGGATCCGTCGGGCATGGCGGACATGCTCTACGGATGCGGGATGTTCGACGGCACTTTCAACGTCGATCCGTGGCTCAACAGCAACGGCATCGACCGGGCGTACATGATAGCCGCGCTTCATCCGCGTCCGCGGAGCGTGCTGGAGATCGGGCTGGCCAGCGGGTCGTGGTCGCGGGTTATCGCCGCGTACGAGCCGGTGGAGCGGCACGTCATAGTGGAGATAAACCCGCGGTATGTCGATCTGGTCGCGCAGTATGCCCCGCAGAAGGATCTGCTGCGCGATCCGCGCGTGGAAATACATTTCGACGACGGACGGCGCTGGCTGATGCGCAATCGCGGCGAGAAGTTCGATCTGATAGTGCAGAACACCACCTGGCACTGGCGCAGCCAGATAACCAATCTGCTGTCGGCCGAATATCTGACGATGTGCAGAGAGCGGCTCAACGCCGGAGGGGTGATGTATTTCAACGCCACGGGCAGCGAGGACGCGGTGTACACCGCGGCCAGAGTGTTCAGACACGTGGTGCGCTATCGGTGGTTCGTGGCCGTCAGCGACAGCCCTTTTGCGCTGGCGCCGGAGCAGGTGCACGCGAATCTTCTGAAGTTCGCGTTCGACGGGCGGGCGGTGTTCGATGCGTCGCGTCCGGAGTATGCAGCGCTGGCGCGCCGCCTGGCGGCACACCCGCTGATCGATGTCGGCGAGGCGCTGCGCCAGCGGCGGGATTTGTGGCTGGTGACCGACGACAATATGGCCACTGAGTATAAGCGGCGCAGGTGGTATGATCCGCGGGCGACGTGGGGGGCGCTATGGGGCAGGTGGCGTTCCGGTTCGGAAACAGGCTCGGAGAAGCGCTGAAAGCGCGAAGGTGCGACCGTGCAGATAATGACGATTCTCGGCAGCCCGCGCCCCGCGGGCAACACGGCGAAGGTTCTGGGATGGATAGAGCGGCGGCTGGCGGCGGCCGGGCACGGGATCGATCGCGTGAACGTGGCCGAACTGTCGATCGCCGGCTGTCGGGAGTGCAATGCCTGCAAGAAGGGGCAGATCGATTTCTGTTCCATAAAGGACGACGCTGTCGGCGTATTCCGGCGGATGGTGACGGTCGATGCGGTGCTGTTTGCCGCGCCGGTGTTCTGCTGGGGTTTTCCGGCGCAGATGAAGGCGCTGATGGACCGCATGTACTGCCTGATGAACGAAGCCTGTCTGGGCGAGGGGGCCGCCGGACCGAGCATAAAGGGCAAGGCGACGGGGCTGGTGCTGACGGCCGGCGGAGAGATAGAGAACAACATCGACCTTGTAGCCAGGGCGTTCCGCGAGATGGTCGAGTTTGCGATGACGCGATATGCGGGGGAGCTGTTCTATCCCATGTGCGACCCGGCGAAACTCGACGACGATGCGCGCAAGCGTGCGGAGATGTTTGCCGATGAATTCGCGCAGCGCGCCGGCGGCGGGGCGTCGGATGGGCCGTGCAGGCGCTCATGAACCGGCGGCGCCTGTAGGCAGGGTTCGGGGGGCAGTGCGCTGCGGGAGCGGGCTCCGCGGGTACGGGTGCCGTGAAGGTTGCGGCGCGGGGCGCCGCCCTACACGCCTGTCATGTAACGCAGCGCTGCGTGTTCGTACGGGTTGCTCTGGCGCACCCACGTGCGCCCGCCGGGCAGTTGCTTCTTCTTGAGTTCCTTTATCTGTTCCTCGATGGCGGGCAGTTGCGAGCTGTACACCTGTCCGAAGGGGATCTTCTTGGCCTCGTCAATGAGGGCCAGCGCGCCGTCGAAATCGCTGGCGTTCTTCAGCGCGTCGATGCGCTGGCGGATTTTGGGCCAGAGGACGGCGGCGTTGGCGCCGTTGCGCTGGATGGCGCGGGTGGCGAAGGCGGCGGCTTCGGTGTATTTGCGCGCGGCGAGGGCGGCTTCCATGAACTGCTGCGACAGATAGTCGGTGACGCTGGGGCCTGCATTGACGCTTTCCCAGTAATTCAGGGCCTGGCGGAACTTCGCCGCCGCCTCTTCGGCCTTGCCCAGCCGCAGAAGCGTCTCGCCGATGCTCTGCCGGGCGGCGGCGAGGCGGTCGGGCTGTCCGGCGGCCTCCAGTTTCTTTTCCAGCACCTCGAGCACAGTCAATCGCCGCTGATGATCGACAGGACTGCCGTCGGGGCGATTGAAACGCTCGGCCCACTGCGACAGGTCTGCGGGCGGGGCTTTCTCCAGCAGCGAAACGAAAACTTCCCACGCTCTTTCGCGGACGGCGGGGTCCGATTCCACCGCGGGCGACAGGCGCTCGCCGATGACGTTGGCGTAACTCCACGAGGCGGTCGTGCGCAGCGCGCTGACGGCATCGAGGCGAACGCCGCGATCCGGATCGTTCAGGGCGGCGACTATCATGTTGGCTGAATCCGGGTTCCCGATGACGCCCAGTCCGCGCAGAGCCGCACGGCGGACGGCGACGGTCTCGTTCTGGGACCCGATAAGGCTGTAAAAGAGCGTCAGATACGATGGATCGGCAAAGCGCGCCATGCATTCGGCGAGGCTCTGCCGCAGAGGCAGCAGGGCGGGGTTGTTGGACGTGCTGCGGAAACGGACCAGCAGTTCGCGTGCGACGCGGGCGGCCAGGGTCTCGTTCTCCCTGCGGCGGAGGGTTTCGGCTTTCTCCTTGAGGGCATCGGCAGCGGCACGGGCCACGGCGAAAGATTCGTCGTTGAGGCACTCCAGCAGCGGGCCGATGGTGCGCAGGTCCTGGGTGGGTCCGAGAGCGGCAACGATTTCGCGCCGCACGTCGATTTCCTGTTCGTGCGCGAGCTGCTTGAGCAGCGCATCGACGGCGCCCGGGTCGTTGGCCGCTCCGAGCGTGCGCGCCACGGCGCTGCGCACATCCGGCGAGGCGTCGCCGACCATCGCGCGAAGGGTTTCAAAGATGGTGTCGGCTACCGGGCGACCGACGCTTACCTCGTCATAAACCAGCTGCACAGCCACCAGGCGCAGGTCCTCGGCGTCGGCGGTGAGCCATGCGGCGAGCCGGCGCGGGCGTTCCTCGGCAGCCAGGCGCTGATAGTCTTCGCGGAGTATCTTCATCAGGTGTTCGCGCACCTGAGCGAGGCGTCTGTCCAGTTCCGCCGCCCGCGAGGCGCTGCGGTTAAGAAGGTCGTAATACCACAGAACGTCGGGTTTGCGACGGTTGGCCTCCCACCAGCGGCTCCACTGCTGCGGATCGCGCCCGTAGCGCGTCAGGCCGGTCATTTCGGTAAGCGCGGCGGCGGCCGCATCGCGCACCAGCGAGTTGGAGTCGTTTTCCAGCAGGTCGATGAGGGTGGCCGCAGTCTGTTTGTCGATAAGCCGGCCCATGGCCCGGATGACGGCGGTGCGCACGGCGACAGGCTGGTTGCTCAGGACGGCGAAGCGCGTCAGGACCTGCCGCGCGGTGTCGCTGGTCTTGTACGAGGCCAGCGCCTGCGCTGCCGGAGCGGTAAGTTCGCGGTCGCCGAGCAGATCGGCCAGCGGGACGATGAACTCGGGATTCGGACTGGGGGCGGCGGCCAGGGCCCTGGCCACGGCCAGCTGCCCTTCGCGGTTGAAGCCGTCGCGGAGTATGCCCAGAAGGATGCGGTCGGTCTCGGGGCGGCCGCGGGAAAGCAATCTGGCGGCGGCGCGCTCGCGGTCCTGGGCGCTGGCCGACCGGTCAAGCACCACGGCCTGAAGCTGTTCGATCTCCTGCTGGGCGGCTTCGGCGGTGTTGACGTACGGCTGTGTCTGAGCAGGTGCGCGGGCGCAGACCATCAACAGGATCGCGCCGAAAAACGCCGGCCGAAGGCAGTTATGGCCAGAGAACATCTTCTGACATTGCAGACACCGCACCATTCGATACGTTGCCCGGAAACGCGCCGGAGTTCAACATTTTGTTGAAAAAAATCACAGGCGCGCCGGGATCAGCCCTGGCCGCTCTGGATTCCCGCTTGCGCGGGAACGACGAGAGGGGCGGCGGGAATGACGGGAGGGGCGGCAGAGATGACGGAGGAGCGGCGGAGATGACAGGGGGGCGGACGCGCACGCGAGGGAGCGGCGCGGCCATCCAGTACAGCACCTTCGCCTGCGCGTCGGCGGATGCGCACGCGAGGGCGCGGCGGTATCTCGGAAGAACGGGTAATCGCGTGCGATTTGCCGGCTTGCCGCCGGAGAGGGAGCGGTTTAGACTTCTATCGCGGACGGGCATTCAGTCGGCGGCGGTAAGCGATGAACGAGTGGCAGGAAGCGGAGCAACGCGTCGAACGCGCAGGCGAGCTGTTTGCGCAGCGCCGGCTGCGCGAGGCCCTCGAAGAGTTGCGCGCGGCCATTTCCATCAACCCGTCGAATCCGCAATGGCACTATAACCTCGGGCTGGTGCTTGACGGACTGGAGCGCTTCGACGAGGCGGTACAGGCGTTCGACCGGGCTGTGGAACTGTGCCCGGACTTTGCCGAGGCGGCATATCACGCGGGGATATGCCTGATGCGCCTGGGGCGTGCGGCGGAAGCGATAGCCCGATTCGACGCCGTGGAGGCGATCGATGCGTCGTTCGAGCCGGCGTATTGTGCGCGGGTGTCGGCGTACACGGCGCTGGGCGATCACGACAAGGCCGAGGAGATGTTCTATCTGGGGCGGCAGTATCGCGAGGAATGCCCGCACTGCTATTACGCCATTGCCGAAAGCCTCTACCGCCGCGGCATGCTGGACAGGGCTATCTACTGCTGGCAGCGTGCGCTGGACCTCGACGAGAGCGCCCCGATGGCGCACATGCGCATCGCCGAAGCATACCGGGCGCAGGGCGATTTCGAGAAAGCCCGGGTGCATTACCTGCAGCAGATGCGGATAACTCCGCAGCGGTGCGAGCCGCTGCTGGCGCTGGGTTCGCTGCTGATGGATATGGGGCATCTGGAGCAGGCGGGGGAGAAGTTTCACAGGGCGATGGATCTTGCGCCGCACGAAGCCGCCGTTCATTATCACATGGGACGATGGCTGGCGGCGACAGGACAGTCGGATGCGGCGGAGGCCGCCCTCGAACAGGCGCTGCGTCTGGAGCCCTCGCAGCGCGGAGCACATCTGGAAATGGCGAGGCTGTGCCTGAGGCGCGGCGACGATGTGCAGGCGCGGCGGCATCTGCGCGCGGAGATGGAATGCGGCGGGCACGGGCCGGGCATGCTGCTTGACCTGGCGGACCTGATGCTCGACTGCGGTATGCACCGCGCAGCCGTGGCGGCTCTGCGGAGGGTTGTGGCCGCCGAGCCGGGCAACGTGGCGGCGTGGGTGGCGCTGGGGGCGGGGCATTTCATGCTGCGCGAGTTCGCCGACGGAGCGCAGGCGTCGCGCCGGGCGTTGCGATGCGACCGGTCATGTGTGGCCGCTATCTATAACATGGCTCTGGCGTGCTATGAACAGGGGCGGTTGCGGCGGGCGCTGGTGTGGCTGCGGCGGGCACTGCGCATAGACCCGTCGGATGTGGGCGCCCGTGCGCTCAACCTGCGCGTGCGCATCGCGGCGTTGTGGCGGCGGATCGCCTCTGCGATGAAGCGGGGGGCATGATGCGCCTGCACGGGAGACGGCGCAGAGCGTGTTGACGGGGTTCATAAACGCAGGCGGTACGGGTATTCTCAGGACATGAGCCAATCATCGGGGCAGAGCCTGCGCGCGCGTCTGACGGTGTGGCTGCCGCCGTTGTGGTGGGTGGTGGTGCTGGTGCTGTGCGTGCGCTTTTTCGCGGAAGTGAGCACCATTCTGCTGGGCGCGCTGGCGGCGTCGATCATCGCGTGCACGCTCCAGCCGCTGATGAGGGTCGTTCCCGGCCCGCGGGCCGTGCGCGTGGCGGCGGCGGCGACGACGCTGCTGCTGGTGGCGGGTGCGGCGGTGCTCGCCTTATGGAGCCCCCTGGCGGAGCCGCTGAATAATGCCATCGAAAACTGGCCCACCACGCGCGTGGAGATAAACAAAGTCCTGGCGATGTGGAGCCAGCGCCTGGGGCTCAGCGAACCGCTGACCGTCGAGAAACTCTGGTTGCGGATAGTCGATTTCGTTGCCGGCACGGGCGGCGAGCAGGTATTCTCGGTGGGGGCCGACCTGCTTCTGGGCGTGCTCATTGCTCTGGCTTTCACCATCATCGGGTCCGTTTTCCTGCTGACGGATGTTCCGGAGGCGCTGACCGGTCCGATGGGGTCGCTGCTGAGCGGCCGCCAGCGGGACGCCCTGCACAGCGCCTTTGCCGAGCTGGCGCCGCGCTACAGGCGCTGGGTTCTGGGGACGCTGACCGGCATGACGGTGGTGTTTCTGGCTTCGGCGCTGGGATACACGCTGATCGGACTGCGCTTTGCCATTCCGCTGGCGCTGGTGGCGGGACTGGCGGAGGTCGTGCCCACGGTGGGCCCGGCGATAGCGTGTCTTATAGCCACGCTGTTTGCCGCGGCCATACAGGGCCCGGGCAAGGCCGTGGCGGTGCTCATAGTGTACGGCGTCATACAGGCGCTGGAGGCGTATGTCATACTGCCCGTGATCATGCGCGGAGCCGTCAACATTCATCCGGCCGTAACGCTGTTCACCGTGATCCTGTGGGGCAAAATCTTCGGGCTGCCGGGGCTGATGCTGGCCATTCCCATAAACCTGACAATCTGGACGCTGGTGTGCAGGTTCGTTGAGGCAAGCCGCGGGCAGAATGGCAACGGCGGCCCGGCGCCGGCGGGGTGATGTCGGACAGCAGGCAGTTCTCGCCAGCGCGCTGCATTGCGCGCGGGCGACGTGATGGATAGATAGCCCTCACATATCCCGCTGCGACCGCGAGGGCGGAGGGGAGTCATTCGGGTTCCGGCACGACATGGCGATGGCGCTCAGACACCGGGCCACGGCGAGCGCAAAGATACTTCCAGTCCCTCGCCGTCAACGGCGACGTTCACGCCAGCGTGCATTCGCGACGGATCGCGCACGAAAGCGAGATATTCCGCCAGCTGCCCGGCGGCGTTGACGCTGTTATGCGCCAGGATCAGCGCGCGGGTGCTCAGCCGCGGCCAGGCCGCGCGGAGTATATCCAGATAGACTGCCTTGCCGCGGCCGCCGGCCCCGTCGGCGTCGAGGTACAGCAGGTCGATGGGCAGGGGGAAGGATGCCACGAAGTCCACCGCGTCGGCGGCGACGATGCGCGCGGTTCCCGAAGGGTCGATACGGCGGACGTTGCGCTGTGCCCGGGCGGCCTCATCGGGCCTGATTTCCACGCCGACGAGGTCGGCGGCCTGATAACAGGCGCCGGGGCCCACGGCCGCGCCGGCGTTGCAGATGAAGGTGAATCCGCAGAAGACGCCGGCGGCGATCATCACGCGCGGACGCGCGATGGCATTGATGGCGTAGAGCAGTCGCTGCATGCGCGGCGTGATGGCGGTCCAGGGTATCTCGAATGTCCGGCGCACCGCCTCGCGGAAGGCGAGCATCCTGTCGCGGTCGTAACGGGTATGGGGCAGCACGCCCGCCTCGCGGAGCACCTCCAGCGCTCCTTCGACGACGGCGATTTCCTGCGCGACGGGCTCGAGCTGGCGATGAGGATCGCGCATGTTCATGCGGTAGCGGTCGAGGTCGTGCGCGCGGTATTCGCGGAACATGGCGTTATGCCTCAGGTGTTGCTGTGCGGGCTGGCCAGGGCGATGTTCTGGCGCAGGTGATCGATATTCAATCCGCCGACCACGATCGTGGAAACGCCGGGGTTTTTCAGCAGAAACGGTATGGCCGCGGCGGGGGCGATGCGCCCCGAGGCCAGCGGTTTCTTGACGAACACCGCGATGCCGGCCGCGGCGGCTTCGGCTATGACGGGCTCCATGGCGGTGTTCTGCGGATGATACTCGAGCATGACGGCATCGGCCCATTGGAGCGACCGGCGTGCGCCTTCGGGCGTTTTGGCGGACAGGCCGATGAATCGGGCAAGGCCCTGCCTGCGGAGTTCCAGGAAGGTTTCCACGGCGTCGGTGCGGTCGAGTATGCGCAGGTCGTCGCCGTCGGAATGGATGAAAAGAAAATCGACAGCGTCGGTGCGCAGGCGCGCCAGGCTCCGGCGGACGCTGGCAGACAGAGCCGCGCGCGAAAAATCATAGATGGAGCGGCCGTTTTCGAAGGTTTCGCCGGCCTTGGTGGAAAGCACAAACTCGCTGCGGCGGTGTGCCAGGTGGCGGCCGATGCGCTCTTCGCTGATGCCGTAGGCCGGGGCGGTGTCGATGAGGTCTATGCCCAGATCAAGCACGGCGTTGAGCAGGCGCCGCGCGGCGTCTTCGTCGGGCAGATCGTAGCCCGCGGGGTACTTTATCTGCTCGTTGCGCCCGATCTTGAAGGCGCCGAAGGCTATGACGCCGGCCGACAGACCGGTTCTGCCGAGGTTGCGTCGAACCATTGCGATACGCTCTCCCATGGAGGCACGGCCGCGGGCGGCGACGGTCCAGACCACGTCGGACGGCCGTCGCCGCCGGGCGGCGCGAGCGCCTCGAGAACGCGCTCGGCCAGGCGCGGCGCCAGCGCCAGTTTCGTCGGCCAGGCCGTGATCACGTTTGCGTCAACCAGCGTCTGCACGTCGTCGGGGCGCTGGCCGGCGGGATTGGCCGCTTCGGCGCGGTCGATGCGGTACGTGGCCATTTCGGCGCCGCGCAGATCCAGTCCCGGCACGCACGCCGGCAGTTCGGCGGCGGCAAAGGCGACGAGTTGCTGCGCGCTCATGGCAACGCCGTTTTCCGCTATCTGGCCGCCCACCAGCCACACGCGCCGCCCGGCGCGGTCGCCGGCGGTGGTGACGGTTATGCGCGGTTTGAGTCCGCCCACGCAGTGGCCGAAAAGCACCGGCAGATCGCCGCGCACCATGAGCATATGCAGCGGACGCCGCTGCATGGCGCCCGGCGACAAGCCCGCAAGAGCCCGCAGACGTTCGTTGCCTTCTCCGGCGGCGAAGACTATCCGGCGCGCGCTGATGCGCAGCGCCCGGCCGGCAGCGCTTATCGCCACTTCCGCTATCCGGCCGGTCTCGTCGCGCCGGAAGCGCGGGGGCATGGCGCTGTCGATGGGCGCGATCCAGCCGCTGTTGCGCCCGGCGAAAGACCGCGCCAGGGAAACGCAGTCTATGACCTGCTCGGGCACGAAAAGCACCGTTCCCGGCGCGCCGGCCAGAACAGCGGGCCGTTTTTCCGGCGGCACGGGCTGTGGGGCGGCGCGCAACGCCCAGGCAGAACCTCTGACAAACAGGCGCGATTTGAGCGAAGCAGTGCCCCAGATGTAACAGCAGTCGGACAGCACCTTCACCTGCGAAAGGTCGGGCTGCCGTCTGCCTGAGAGACACTCGCGCCAGATTACGGGCATTTCCCTGATGGCGCTGGCAGCCGGAGTGAGCCGCCCGTCGAACATGTACTTCAGCCCGCCGTGAATGATGCCCTGCGAGGCGACGGTCTGGGCGCTTCCGAGGGCGGCGTTTTCCAGCAGCAGCACGGCGTATCCGCGGCGGCGCAATTCGTCGAGCAGCCACAGACCCGCCACGCCACCGCCGAATATCAGCACGTCGAGTTCCAGCCAATCTGTCGCACCCGCCTGCATCCGTGCCGCCTTTTCTGTTACAACCATAGAGGATCATCCACGCGGCGGACAGCGGCCTTCGCAGGCGCGGCGGCCGGCGCCGGCGAAACCGGAGCGGCGGCTACGGCGCGGGTGGAGAAGCCTGCCGTGGCGGCTACCCGGCCGGTTACGGGGAAGTTGAAAGGATTCTCATCGGGGTCGGTGGTGGCAAAACGTATCTGCCCCGAAAAGATGCCGGCGCTGCGCGTATCGAGGCGCACGGCGAACGACGCCCACCGGCCCGGGGCGATGGTGTACGTGGACAGGTCCTGCGTAAGCAGGAAGCCGCGCGGCAGCACGATGCGGCCGATGCGCAGTTCGGCCCCGCCGGCGTTGACTATCCGGAAGGTCCTGACCGGTCCGGCGGCATTGCGCCGTGCCGCGCCGAAATCGACCGCCTGTCGCTGTCCGTCGAGAATCTCGGTCGGTCCCTTGCCCAGCAGCACCCTTATCTCGGGCGCCGGATCGTCGTTGCGTATTACGCCAAGGCCGACACCGTCCAGAATGGTGCCGCCGACGGGATTGGACAGGACCACGCTGAAAGTCTCGTTGCCTTCGAGCAGCGTGTCGCCGATGACCGGCACCTCGATTACCTTGCGCGTTTCGCCGGCGAAGAACGTAAGCGTACCGCTGACGGGCACGTAGTCGGTCTCGTCGGCGGTGCCGTTGACGGTCGTGTAGTTCACGCTTATGGCCTGTCCGCTCACCGGATAGAGGCTGACGACGAACGCGGCGTTGCGCGTGCCGCTGTCGCCCTCGATCACCGACGCGTCGGCGATGCTTATGCGGGGAGCCGGATCGTCGTTGAGTATGGTCAGCGTTGCCTCGGCTGTGCCGACGGCAACGCCCACCGGATCGCTCAAACGCACGGTGACCGTTTCGTTGGCTTCGTTGAGCCGATCGCCGATTATCTCCACCCAGATGCCCTTGACCTCTTCGCCCGGCCAGAACATGAGGATGCCCGACGCGGCCACGTAGTCTTCGCCGGCAACAGCGGTTCCGTCTATGGTCTGATAGCGGACGCCGACGGTCTCGCTGCTCGGCGCCGTCAGCCGCACGATGACCAGCACCTCGCGGGTGTCGTAGTCGCCTTCGGCGATGGCGAGGTTCTCGATGTTTACCGTCGGCGGCAGGTCGTCATCGACGATAGTGACGATTCCCTGCATGTCCCTGAAGGTGGCATTGACGGCGTTGCTCAGGTCGATGGTGAAGGTCTCGTCGGGTTCGCGCAGACGGTCATCGACGATCATCGGACGGATGGGGATGCCCAGCGACGTCTGGCCCGGCGCGAAGACTATCGTCTGCGGCATTATCTCCGGCGGGATGTAATCGACGTCGGCGGTGGCCGTGAGCGGATTGACCGTATATTGCACGGTAACCGTCTGCGTCGTGGGGTGCGACAGGCTGACGATTATCTCATCGGGGTCGGTGGCGCCTTCGATCACGCTCAGGTCGGCGATGGAGATGATCGGCGCGTCGTCGTTGAGTATGGTGCCCAGACCGACCGGCGAGACGATATCAGCGCCGACGGCGCCGGAGAGCGCCACAGCGAAGGATTCGTTATCCTCCAGAAGACTGTCGCCGATGACAGGCACGATTATCGTTGCCGATGTCTGTCCCGGCGCTATCAGCAGCGTGCCCGAGACGGGCAGGAAATCCGAGCCCGCCGCGGCCGTGCCTGGGGCGGTCGAATAATCCACGCTGACGGTGCGGCCGCTCGGCGCTGAAAGCGATACCGTGAACACCAGCGGCGAGGTGCCGAGGTTGCCTTCGGCCATCGAGGGCGAGTCTATGGAGAGCGACGGCGTCGCGTCGTCATCCACGATGGTCAGCACGGCCTGCTGTCGGGCAAGCGCGGCGCCGACGGGTCGGGCCAGCGTCAGAATGATCGTCTCGTTGTCTTCGTCCAGCGTGTCGCCGAACACCAGCACCGCGCCGGTTGCGCTGGTTTCGCCGGCGGCCAGCGTCAGGGTGCCGGCGGCGGCCTGATAGTCGCGCCCGGCGACGGCGGTGCCGTTGGCGGTGTACCAGTCAACACTTACCGGCTGCGCGGCGGGCTCGCTGAGGCGCACGGTGAAAATCATCGCCGTAGTGCCGCCGTCGCCTTCGAGCATCAGCGCGTCATCCACCGTCAGTTCCGGCGTGCCGTTCAGCAGGAAGCGCTGTTCGAGATTCTCCAGCGATGCCTGCATGCACCTGCCGGCGCGCAGGCGCCGGCCCGATGGACACAACCTTTGCCCCATGACTTTCCTCGATGTTTGTCCGGGTGCCGTGGGCACCGTTCACAGCCAGTCGATATCCGGTCCCGTTCTGCGGGTCGTGGCAAACAGGCCTGTCAGCCCGGCCGGTGCCCGCCGCGCTACAACCATGCTGGCGCCGGGGCCGCTGGCCGGATTCTGTCCGCCGATGGGGATCCTCATTCTTGATTCTTCTGAGAACAACACCTGCCCGACGATGGCGAAGTTGAAGGGCTTGGCCTTCGGATCGCTGGTGGCGAAGCGCACGTGCCCGGCATAGTAGCCCTGTACTTTCGTGCGCATGCGCACCGTGAAGTCGGCCGACCTTCCCGGAGCGAGCTGCTCGGGCAGGCGTTTGACCAGTTCAAAACCTTTCGGAACCACGATCGTGCCCAGGCGCAGCGGCTGCTGGCCGGTGTTGGTGACGCGGAAGGTGCGCACGGGCGGCGTGCTGCCCCTGAGCACCACGCCGAAACTTATGGCCGGCTTGCTCTGATTGTCCTTGATTTCCATCGTGCCGAACGTCACGCGGATGCGGGAGGTGCCGTCGTCGTCGATGATAGTGCCTATGCCGCGTGCCACGCCGATCTGGGCGTTGGTCACGTTGCTCAGGTCCACATACAGTTCTTCACCGGCCTCCTGCTCGCGGTCGCCGATGATGGAAACGGTTATGTTCTGCTGCGTCTGGCCGGGGGCAAACACCAGCGACCCGGCCACGGGCACATAATCAACGCCGCCGGTGGCCGTGCCGTCCACGGTGGTGTAATCGACGGTGATGGTGCGGCCGCTGATGGCGTCGAGGCGAACGGTGAAGACGAGCGTGCCCCCGAGGGTGTTGCCCTCCACCGCCGAAACGCTGTCGATGGTGATGGTGGGCAGGGGGTCGTTGTCCATGATCGTGCCGGTGCCCTGGGCGTCGCCGATGGTGGCGTTGACCGGCGCGGTGAGCGTCACGTTGACGGTCTCGTTATCCTCGCTCAGGTCGTCGCCGATGGTCACGATGCTTATGACTGCGCTGACCTCGCCGGGGTTGATGGTGATCATGCCGCTCTGCGGAACGTAATCCAGATTGGCCGCCGCCGTGCCGTCCCATGCCGTGTAATACACGGTTACCGGCTGCGGGCTGGGGTTGGAGAGCATCACCGTGAAATCCAGCGTGCCGTTGGTGCCGGCGTCTGTCTCGACGGCAACCGGATCGTCGATGGTTATGACGGGCGTGATGATCGGCTCGTCTCCATCGTCGAGTATGGTGCAGATGCCCTGGCCGTCGAGTATTGCCGCTCCCACGGCGCTGGTGAGGTTGAGGTAGAAGAACTCGTCCGGCTCGACGGTGAGGTCTCCGCGGACCTGTATGGTGACCGTCTGACTCGTTTGGCCGGGGGCGAAGGTGGCGCGGCCGCGTCGCCCGTAAAAGTCCAGTCCGGCGATAGCCGTGCCGTTGCCCGTGGCCCAGTCCACCACTACCGTGCGATCGGTAGGCGAGGAAAGGCTGATGGTGAACGTGGCGTCGGTGGTTCCGCTGTTGCCCTCGAGCACGTAGATGTCGTCAACGGTTATATATGGGTCGTCGTCCTTTATCGTGCCCACGCCGCGCGACTTGGTGACGATGACCGTCTGCGAGATGTTGCTCAGGTCCACATAGAATACGCGGTCGTCTTCGTCGAGGATGTTGCCCGCCACCGGTACGTCTATCGTCTTTGAGGTCTCGCCGGGGGCGAAGGTAAGCGTGCCGCTGACCGCCGTGTAATCCTGTCCGGCGAGGGCCGTGCCGTCAACGGTGGCGAAATCAGCGGTGACGTTCGCTGTCAGGGCGCGCGAGAGGCTTACCACGAAGCTGAACGTCGTCGTGCCTGCGTCGCCTTCGAGGGCGGTAACGTCGGTTATGGAGATGGTTGCCGGCGGCAGGGGGGCGTCGTCGTCGATGATGGTGCCGCCGGCCATGCCGCGGACGATGTTGCCGTTGACCGGGTTGTTCAGGCGCACCGCGAAGATTTCATTGGGCTCGATTATGGCGTCGGTGATTATCTCCACCGATATGGTCTGCGTGGTTGTTCCCGGGGGGAAAACCAGCGTGCCGGAGACCGGCACGAAATCCAGCATGGCCAGCGCCGTGCCCTGCTGCGTGGTGTAGTCCACGGTGACGGTATTGGGGCTGGCGGCCGACAGGCTTACGGTGAAGTCTATGAAGTTCTGCCCGCCGGTGCCTTCAGAAGCGGTAGCGTCGGCTATCGATATATCCGGCGAGGTCAGAATGGAGGTGATTTCGTTCTTGAGGTCGGTTTCCAGCGTGGCCGAATAGTTCACGTGCACGAAGCGCACGGTCTGGTTGCTGATGACGTAGGTCACCGGCAGGCCCTGCACGTCATAGCTGGCGGCGGCCGTGCCGGCCGCGTCCATCAGCACGGGCACGGTGATGTTGTTGGCCTGCATGTAGTTGAGCACGGTGGGCGGGGTTTCGCGTTCGTCAACCAGATGGACGGTAACCTGGTATCCGTTGGCCTGGACCCAGTCATAGACGTTCTGTATCTGGGGCATGGTCTGGCCCGAGGGGGCGTGCCAGGTGGCCACGAAACACAGGACTATGGCGCGGTTGGTGTCGGCATAGAGGTCGTACATCCCGCCGCCCACGAGATATGGCAAACCGATGTTGGGGGCGGGCGAACCCGGGGCGAGCACTGCCGACATCCGCGGCACGTGCTGTTCGGGAGTCAACAGGGCCTGTTCGATGCCGGTGGCGTCGAGCAGTTGCCGGGTTTCCAGAGCCTCTATGTATGCACGGGAACCGCGACGGAATGCCCTGCGGCACATGACGGAACTGGGCATGACGATGTACCTCCGCTGATGCTGATGCTCCTGTGGTGAGATTGGCCTGACGGCCCGCAAGGCCACTGGCAAGCGTATAACATATTGCCCGTGGCTTATCAACTGCGGCGACGGAGCCGGCGCAGGCGCTGCTGCCGACCCGAGGGCGCGGCATCTTTCCTTGTTACCGCCGCGCCGTTCCTGTAAACAGGATGGCCATGGAAAGCCGTTTCGGGGTCAAAGACTTCTTTCTTTTTCTTCTGGTGGGGGCGCTGATCGTGCTGGTGGTGCTGGCGATGGTCCAGTTCGACCGCCAGTGGGACGACGTGCAGAAGATAAAGGCGATGATGGAAGACCACGGCCGCGAACTGGCGCGACTGTCGGCGGCGCTGGGCGGAGGGGGCGTGCCCGCAGGGCAGCGATCGCCGGCCACCCGCGCGGCCGTCGATGATGATGAGGACGATCCGTTTGTGCGGATTCGCGCCGCCCGCGCGAAAAGCGACTTCGCCGAGGGCGACTGGCTGGTGGACGGGTTCGGCGGGAAAGTCGCCAAACTGACGCCTCTGATCAGCCGCGACGCGTACGCAAGCATCGTGCAGAGTTACATCCTCGAACCTCTGGCCACGCGCGATCCCGACACGCTGGAATACCGCGGGCGCATCGCCCGGAAATGGCAGGTCAGTCCCGACGGCATGACCATCACCTTCCAGTTGCGCGACTATGTGAGGTTCTCCGATGGTCAACCGCTCACCGCCGACGACGTGGTGTTCACGTTCAACTTCATAATGGACGAGCGCATCGCCTGTCCGCGGTATCGCACATACTACCGCACGATGGAATCGGTTAAGAAAACCGGCCCGTACGAGGTGGTCTTCCGATTCAAGGAGCCCTATTTCGAGGCCTTTGCGCTGGCTGCGTCGCTTCCGGTATTGCCGAAGCACTATTACAGCCGGTTCGACCCCGAGACGTTCAACGCCTCGACGGGGCTGCTGCTGGGCTCCGGGCCGTACGTGCTCGACGTGCCCGATGCGGACGGGTGGAAGCCGGGCATGCCCATACAGTTGAAGCGCAATCAGCGCTACTGGGGGGTGCCGTGCGCCTTCGAGCGTCTTCAGTTCATCGAATACACCAACGAGGTGGCGCGTCTGACGGCCTTCCGCAATGGAACGATAGACGTTTTCGGCGCGCTGCCGGAGCAGTACGTTGACATGCTCAAGGACAGCGCCATCCTCCAGCGGACGCAGCGCTTCGAATACCAGAACCCGGTCGGCGGATACCGCTACATCGCCTGGGCGCAGCGCCGCAACAACCAGCCGACGTTTTTCGCCGACAAGCGCGTGCGCCAGGCGATGACCATGCTCATCGATCGCCGCCGCCTCATCGAGGAGATCATGCTGGGCTATGCGGTTGAGGCGACCGGTCCGTTCAACCCGCTCAGCCGCCAGTGCAGCCCCAGGGTGCAGCCGTGGCCTTTCGACGTGGAAAAGGCGCGGGCGCTGCTGGCCGAGGCGGGCTTCCGTCCGGGCGCCGGCGGCGTCCTCAGGGCGCCCGACGGCAGGCCCTTCGAGTTCAGCCTTACCTATCCCTCGGGAACGGGCAACTACGACCGCATGGCGCTGTTCGTGAAGGATTCGCTGGCCCGCGCGGGCATAGTGTGCAAGCCCGATCCGCTGGAATGGAGCACCTTCTCGGACCGCCTGCGCACCAAGAACTTCGAGGCGATAAGTCTCGGCTGGAGCAGCGACATCGAGATAGACATCTACCAGATGTTTCATTCGAGTTCGATGGAGGCCGGCGGAGACAACTTCGTGTCGTACAGCAATCCCGAACTCGATGCCCTGATGGAGAAGGCGCGGCGCACGGTCGATGAGGCGCAGCGCATGCCGCTGTGGAACCGCTGTCACGAGATACTTCACGAGGACCAGCCCTACACCTTCCTGTTCTTCGGCAAGTCGCTGGTTTTCGTGGACAAGCGCATCCACAACGTGGTCATGACGAAGCGCATGGGTCTCAACGGGCGGTCGGAATGGTACGTGCCCCGTAATCTTCAGCGCTGGAAATGAATCGCGGCGCGCACGCTGGCGCGCGGGCTGTGACATGGTCAACTACATCATCAGGCGGCTGCTGCTGGTCGTTCCGACGCTCATCGGAATCACCATGCTCATTTTCTTCGTGATGGCCATCGCTCCCGGCGGCGTGGCCGGCTCGCTCATCGACGCCGAGGGCAGCATGCGCCCGGAAGAGCGACGGGCGCTGGAGGAGTATCTGAACCGCCGCTACGGTTTGAACAAGCCGCTGCACATACAGTACCTGCGCTGGTGCAATCAGATATCGCCGGTCGGATTCGAGGTAAAGCCCGACGGCACGCTGGGAAGGTTCCGTCTGCTCAAAATGCCGGACCTCGGGCGCAGCTTTCTGCGCAACGAGCCGGTCATAGAGATAGTCGGGCGCGCCCTGCCGGTGACGCTGCTGCTCAATCTCATCACCATTCCCATCATCTACGGGGTGGCGGTGACGGCCGGCATATACGCCGCGCGGTATCGCGGACAGGCCTTCGACAACATCTCCAGCATGGTCTTCCTGGGGTTGTGGTCGCTGCCGGTGATGCTGGTGGGCGTGATGCTCATAGGCTTTCTGGCCAACCGCGACATCGTCGCGCTGTTTCCCGAGGGCGGACTGCACGACATCCGCGCCGGGTCTTTCGCGTTCTTCCCGCGGTGGGGACCGGACGGGTTTCAGCGCGGCTGGCTGCTCGATTTTCTGTGGCATCTGGCGGCGCCGGTGATCTGTCTGACCTACGGCGGTTTTGCGTTTCTGACCAAACTCATGCGCACCAGCGTGCTGGACAACCTGGCGTCGGATTTCGTGCGCACCGCCCGCGCCAAGGGCGTCGATGAAAGGGCCGTTCTGTTCAGCCACGTGTTGCGCAACAGCCTGCTGCCGCTGATAACCGTCGCCGCGGGCATATTGCCCGGGCTGCTGGGCGGGTCGCTGGTGGTGGAATACATATTCGGCATCAACGGCATGGGCCGGGTCATGGTGGAAGCCGTATTCGCCAAGGACCGCGACATAGTTCTGGCCAACGCCCTGGTGGTGGGCACGGTGAGCCTGCTGAGCCTGCTGATCGCGGACATTCTGTACGCGGTGGCCGACCCGCGCGTGAGTTATGAGTAGCGCTGTGTCCACATCTGCATCTTTCGCAACGGCGGTCGCGCCCCGGCCATGGCTGGCGCGCGTATTGCGCGCGGCGGCAGCGCGTCCGGGCGTGCACGCGGCGCTGTTCTGGCTGCTGGCGGTGGGATTCTGCGCCGTCTTCGCGCCGCTGCTGGCGAACAGCTATCCGATAGTCGTGAAGATGGACGGACGGTGGTCCAGCCCGATGCTCGCTCATCTCACGCGCGCCGACGTCGCGCTGCTGGGGTTTACGTTCATCGCCGTGCTGCTGGTGTTGCTGCGGCGGGCGATGCCGCGACGCGCCCTGGTGGCGACGGCGGGTGGACTGTCGGCGGCGGTGCTGCTGGCGGCGGCGCTGGTCAGACCCTCCGCCGTACACGTTTATGACGAGTACCGCCGCGCCGAGGCGCTGGGACGGGTGCAGTTCATCCTGCGCGCGCCCGTGCCGTATTCGCCGAGCGATTACCTGCGCGACCGGTGGAACCCCGCCCGGCCCCACCCGCAGCCCCCCTCGCGGCAGCATCCGCTGGGCACCGACCGCAACGGCGGCGACATTCTCAGCCGCATGATCCACGCCTGCCGGCTGGCCATGTCCATCGGTTTCGTGTCCACCGGCATAGCGCTGGTGGTGGGCACGTTCATCGGCGGGCTGATGGGGTATTTTGCGCGGTGGGTCGATCTCATCGGCATGAGGCTGGTGGAGATATTCTCCGCCATGCCCACGACTTATCTGCTGCTGGCGTGCGTCGCGTTCCTCAAGCCGCTGGTGCGCAGCGAAACGGCCATGGTGTATCTGTTCATGGTGATAATCGGCCTTACCGGATGGGTGGGCTATGCGCGGTTCACGCGGGCGGAGTTTCTGAAGCTGCGCTCGCAGGATTTCGTGTACGCGGCCATAGCAGCGGGGCTGCCCATGCGCAGCGTGCTGTTCCGGCACATTCTTCCCAACGCCGTCGGGCCGCTGCTGGTGGGCGCGACGTTCGGCATAGCGGGCGCGATACTCTCGGAATCCATGATCAGTTTCCTGGGGCTGGGACTGGTGGATGCCCCCAGCTGGGGACAGCTTCTCAGCGGCGCCGTGACGGCGTTCGGATTCCGCTGGTGGCTGGCGCTGTTCCCGGGCATGGCCATCTTCCTGACGCTTTTCGCGTACAACCTCATCGGCGAGGCGCTGCGCGACGCCATAGACCCGCGGTTGTGGCGGGCGATGCGCTGAACGCCGGCCGCCGCCGTGCGCTTTGCGGACGACGCCGGCGCCGGTACCATGCTCCGGCCGGATGCGACTTACCCGCTGGATATTCTTCTCCTACATGCTGGTGGTGGCCGTGGTGCTGGCCGGCATCGTCGCTCCGTTTGCGCTGGGGCGGCGCGACCGCCATCGCGACCCCAATACGCTGTACGTGGCGTATGCGTCCAACATCCGCGGGCTGGACCCGGCCGCGATCAACGACACCACCAGCAGTTCGGTGGCGGGAAACATCTTCGAATGCCTGTACAACTATCGCTACGGCGTGCGGCCGTATGAACTGTTCCCGCAGGTGGCCGCCGAAATGCCCCGCATAAGCCCCGACGGGAAAGTGTGGACGATCCCGCTGCGCAGGGGCATACGTTTCTACGACCCGCTGAAGGAGGTCTGGCCCGACGGGGTGGGACCCGAGGTCACCGCCCGCGACTACATATATTCATGGAAGCGCATCGCCAACTTCCATCTGGGAAACACGGCGAACTACTCGGCCATATTTCAGGGCCGGATTGCCGGTCTGGACGACTGGTGGGCGTACACTAAGTCCTGCCCCGGCACCGGCGCTATAGACTGGGACAGGCCCGTGGAGGGCCTCAAGGCGCTGGACGATTTCACGATACAGATCACACTCACCAGGCCGTATCCGCAGCTCATCTACAACCTGGCCCACCTGCCCACGGCGGCGGTATCGCGGCAGGCCGTCGAGAAACTCGGCGACCGCATCCGTCAGCGTCCCATCGGCACAGGACCGTATGTGCTGGTCGAACATCTGGAGGAGCAGCGCATAGTGTTCGAGGCTAATCCGATATACCGCGGACGGCCGGACGTTGACGGCTGCGCGGCGGTGCCCGCCGCCGAGCGCCTGCCGCGCATACGGCGCATACAGGTGGAGTATTTCGCGGAGGATGTGCCGCGGTGGCTGCGGTTCCGGCAGGGTCTGCTGGACATATCGGGCATACCGCGCGAGGCGTATAACCAGGCGATAAGCATCCGCAGCGGCGATCTGACGGAACAGATGAAGGCGGACGGGGTGGTGCTGGAGAAATCGCCCGAGCCGACGGTCTGGTATGTGGGTTTCAATATGCTCGATCCGGTGGTCGGGAAGAACAAGCCCCTGCGCCAGGCGATGTCGATGGCCTTCGACCGCGAGCGGTTCATCCGCGTGTACGAGAACGGTCGCGGGATACCGGCAAAGGGACCCATTCCGCCGGGCTTTCCCACGTATGACGCCGAGGCGGTCAATCCTTATGCGCGCTTCGACCTCGAAGCCGCCCGGCGGAAGATGGATGAAGCGCGCGCCGTGCACGGCGGCGCCATACCGCCGCTCACGCTGCTGATGCCCGGCACGGAAACGTCGGCGCGGCAGATGGCCGAGTTCTTCATCGCGCAGATGGCGCGTATCGGGCTGACGGTGAAGCCCGAGTTCCGCACATGGGCGCGGTTTCAGGAGATGGTTGACGACAAGCAGGCGCAGATGTTCATGCTGGGCTGGGTGGCCGATTATCCCGACGAGCAGACTTTCCTTCAGCTTTTCTACGGCGGCAACACCGACCGTGGCGGCGTCAATTCGGCCAACTACGTCAATCCGGAATACGACGCCATATACGAGCAGGCGGTGGCGATGAACCCGTCGCCGCAGCGCGATGCGCTGTACAGGCGGCTGGCGCGCATCGTGGAGGAGGACTGCCCGTGGATATTCACGTTTCACTCGGTTGAATACGTGCTGTATTACAACTGGATCGGCAATCTGAAGACCATGGATTACGGCAACGGCATGCGCATGTATCTGACGCTTGACGGAGAAGCCCGGCGGCGGTGGATGGAACGGCGCTGAAGCGCGCTACGGCGGCGCGCAGGAGAGCGCAGGATGTGGGCGTATATCGTCCGACGCATATTCTGGACCGTGCCCACCGTTCTGGGGGTGGTGCTGCTGACGTTCACGCTGTTTTCGCTGGTGTCGCGCGATCCGGCGCGGCAGTACGCGGGAAAGTTCGTCAGCGAGGAGGTGCTTCAGTCCATCCGCCACAAGATGGGCGTTGACAAGCCGGCTTTCCTCAATTTCGCCGCGGCCCGGCAGCGCGGGGTGGCGGGGCTGCTGGATTCGCAGTTTTTCGACGTGCTGCTGTTCCGCTTTCCCGAGTCGATGCGCTATGAGCAGCCGGTGTGGAGCATATTTGCGCGCAAGATACCGGTGTCGCTGGCCATACAGGTGCCGGTGTTCGTGGTGGCGCTGGGGCTGGAGCTGGGACTGGCGCTTATCTGTGCCGCGGGCCGAGGGCGCTGGCCCGACTACACCATCACGGTGCTGGCGGTGGTCGGGCTGAGCCTGCCGGCGCTGAGCATCTATCTGGCGGCGCAGTGGTTCTTCGGGGCGTATCTGGAGCTGTTTCCGGTGGCCGGCTGGGACACGGGCGCCGGCGCCGTGAGGTTTGCGGCGCTGCCCATACTGGTGAGCGTTGTGGCGTCGCTCGGAGGGGGCACCCGTTTCTACCGGACCGTCGCCGTGGACGAGATTTACAGCGACTACGTGCGCACGGCGCGGGCCAAGGGAGTTGCCGAGCGCGAGGTGCTGCTGACGCACGTGCTGCGCAACGTGCTCATACCGGTGATCACCAACACGCTGGCGTCGCTGCCGGCGCTGGTGCTGGGGGCGCTGTTTCTGGAGCGCATATTCCAGATACCGGGCATGGGCGGGCTTATTGTGGAGGCGATATTCAACCAGGACCGGCCGGTGGTCATGGCGGCGGTGTACGTCATTTCGGTGGCATACTGCATCATGCTGCTGATTACGGACATCTGCTATGCGCTGGTCGATCCGCGCGTGAGTCTGCGATGAGCACGTCGGCGGTCAGTTTCGCTTCAGCGGCATGGGACATGGCGGCCCCTCCGCGCAGCCTGTGGCGCGACGCGTGGGCGCGGCTGCGGCGCAATCGTCTGGCGAAGTTGTGTCTGGCGGTGGTGGCGCTGTATGTGGTGCTGGCGCTGGCGGGCTTCACGCCGCATCTTCAGCGCGCCGCCAGCGAGATGCGCTACGACAGCTACGAACTGCCCTCGTGGCGGGCGGTGGGATTGTGGCTGGGGGCTGATCATCTGGGGCGCAGCGTGCTGTGGCGGCTGCTTTACGGCACGCGCATCGCGCTGACCGTCGCCGTCAGCGCATGTCTGATCAGCATTTTCGTGGGCACGACGCTCGGTCTGATCGCCGGGTATTTCGGACGCTGGATCGACAGCCTGGTCATATGGCTTTTTTCCACCGTCAACAGCGTGCCGGCGATACTGCTGATGATAGCGATGGCCTACGCCCTTCAGGGATTCGAGACGCTCAAGGACCGTCTGAGCGGCATGCCCATAGTGGTGCTGGCGCTGGGGCTGACGGGATGGGTGGGCTTGTGCCGGCTCATTCGCGGCGAGGTCATGCGCCATCGCGAGCGCGATTACGTGGTGGCGGCCCGGGCCGCCGGCGCCGGGCATCTGCGCATAATGTTCCGCCACATCCTGCCCAACGTGTTTCATCTGATCATCATCGACTTCAGCCTGGGGATGGTGGGATGCGTGCAGGCGGAAGTGGCCCTCGCCTTTCTGGGGCTGGGCATTACCGATCGGCCCAGCTGGGGGCGGATGATAGACGACGCCAAACTGGAACTGCTGCGCGGCGTATGGTGGCAGGTGGCGGCGGCGACGGCGGCGATCTTTATCCTGTGCCTGGCTTTGAATATCCTTGGCGACGCGCTGCGCGACGCGCTGGACCCGCGGCTGCGCGGCACAGACTGAATACCGGTTTCGGAGGACCATGCGCAAACCGCTGCTGGAACTGCGTGATCTGTCCGTCGGGTTCGAGACCGAAGGCGGTCTGATAGTGCCCGTGCGCGACGTATCGTTCGCCATCTATCCGGGCCAGACGGTGGCGCTGGTCGGCGAGAGCGGTTGCGGCAAGTCGGTTACGGCGCTGTCGATACTGCGTCTGATACCTTCGCCGCCCGGGCGCGTGCTCGGGGGGAAAGTGCTGCTCGACGGGCGCGACCTGCTGGGTCTTTCCGAGCGCGAGATGCGCAAGGTGCGCGGCGGCGAGATCGCCATGATATTCCAGGAGCCCATGACCTCGCTCAATCCGGTATTTACCATCGGCGAGCAGATCGTCGAGGCCATCACGCTCCATCAGCGGGTATCGTCGGCGGAGGCGTGGCGCATCGCCGAGCGCAGTCTGCGCGAGGTGGGCATAGCCGACCCGCAGCGCCGGCTGCGCGAATATCCGCACCAGATGTCCGGCGGCATGCGCCAGCGCGCCATGATAGCCATGGCGCTGTCGTGCCGGCCCCGTCTGCTGATAGCCGACGAGCCGACGACGGCGCTCGATGTAACGATACAGGCGCAGATTCTCGAACTGCTGCGCACGCTCCAGCGGGAGACGGGAATGGCGATCCTGCTGATCACCCATGATCTGGGGGTGGTCGCCGAGAACGCCGACGTGGTGGGCGTGATGTATGCCAGCAGGATAGTCGAGTTCGCCACCGTCGAGGACCTGTTCGACCAGCCGCGGCATCCCTACACCGAGGCGCTGTTCCGGTCGATACCGCGGCTGCGCCGCCGTTCGGAGAGGCTGGCGACGATACCGGGGAGCGTGCCCAATCCGTCGGACTTCCCGCCCGGGTGCAAGTTCCACCCGCGGTGCCACCGCTGCCGCGAGAGGGCGGCCGCCCCCGGCGCTGGCGGCCTGCCGGAGCCGACGGTAAACATCGAAGCCAACGGCACACCGTGTGCCGTGGCGGCGCGGTGCGTTGCCGTCGAACCGCCGCTGCGCCGGACCGGCCCGCGGCACTGGGCGGCGTGCCATTTCGTGCCCGCCGTCGCCGATGACGACGCGGCGTTGCCGGCGCTGGATCACAAACGGATGGTTACGGCCGCTGGCGTCGGCGCCTAGGTTCGCACAGCGCCGGCGGAATCCGTGCCGCGGCGCATCGGGAAACTGCCGGCAGGAAGGTCTGAAAAGCAGATGTCTGAACATCAACTGGTGTCGCCATCCGCAGCTGCCGCCGGGCCCGTCCGCACCGCGCCGGCGCCGCTGATCAGCGTGCGCGACCTGCGAACGTGGTTTCCCATTCGCCGCGGCGTGCTCTCGCGCACGGTGGGCTACGTCAAGGCGGTGGACGGGGTGAGTTTCGACATTTACGAAGGCCGCACGCTCGGACTGGTCGGCGAAAGCGGCTGCGGCAAGACCACCGTCGGCCGGAGCATGCTGCGCCTGATACCCGCCACCGGCGGCAGCGTCAGCTATCGCGGGCTGGACCTGTTTTCGCTGCCGCCGCGCCAGCTCCGCCGCATCCGCCGGCATATGCAGATCATCTTTCAGGACCCGGTATCCAGCCTGAATCCGCGCATGACGATCGGCAACATCATCGGCGAGCCCATCCAGGTGCACGGCATCGCGAAAGGCAGCGAGAAGGACGATATGGTCGCGTCGCTGCTGCGGCGCGTGGGGCTGGACCCTTCCTACGCCTCGCGCTATCCGCACGAGTTTTCCGGCGGCCAGCGCCAGCGCATCGGCATAGCCCGGGCACTGGCGCTTTCGCCGGATTTCATCGTGTGCGATGAGCCGGTCTCGGCGCTGGATGTGTCGATACAGTCGCAGATACTCAATCTGCTCAGCGACCTTCAGAAGGAGCGCCGCATAGCCTATCTGTTCATCGCGCACAACCTGGCGGTGGTGGAGCATTTCTCCGACGAGGTGGCGGTGATGTATCTGGGCCGCATCGTGGAGATGGCGTCGGCGGAGGACCTGTACGCCGACCCGCGCCATCCCTATACGGTGTCGCTGCTGTCGGCGGTGCCCGAACCCGACCCGCGCCCGTCGCGGCAGCGGATCGTATTGCGCGGCGAGGTGCCGTCGCCGGCCAATCCGCCGGCGGGCTGTCCGTTTCATCCGCGGTGTTTTCTGTCGCGCCGCCGGGCCGCCGAGGCGGACGCGCGCGACACCGCGGAGATCGAATCCGGGGGCGAGCGCGTGCGCGTCGTGGCGCGCTGCTGCCGCGAGTGTCCGCCGCTGGAACAGAAGAAGTCGCCGCGGAAACATCTCGCCGCATGCTGGCTGGCGGAATGACCGGCGGCGCATCCTCCGGACGGCGCCGGCGGCGTTGGCGCCGCGGCGGCGCGCCATAGAATCACCTGCCGCCGCGCACAACGCATGCTTGCCAAACGCATAATCCCGTGTCTGGACGTCGATCGCGGCCGGGTGGTCAAGGGAGTCAGATTCTTCGACCACGTGGATGCCGGCGATCCGGTCGAGCAGGCCCGCCGTTATCAGGACGACGGGGCCGACGAACTGGTCTTCTACGACATCACGGCCAGTTACGAGGGGCGGCAGATCATGGTCGATCTGGTGCGCCGCGTCATGGACGAGATATTCATGCCGCTTACCGTCGGCGGAGGCATACGCACCCTCGATGACGCTACCGCCCTCATACAGGCCGGCGCTGAGAAGGTCAGCGTCAACTCGGCGGCCGTGCGGCGCCCGGTACTCATTACGGAGATCGCGCGCAAGTTCGGGCGCTGCGCCACGGTGCTGGGGCTGGATGCCAACCGCGTCCGCCGCGACGGCGTGGAATACTGGGAGGTCTTCATCGACGGCGGACGGGTTAACACGGGCATCCGCGTCATGGACTGGGTGAAACAGGCCGAGGCGCTGGGCGCCGGCGAGATCGTGCTCAACGTCATGAACGCCGACGGAACGGTCAGCGGATATGACATAGAAATGACGGCCGCTGTCAGCGATGCCGTGAAGATACCCGTCGTTGCCAGCGGCGGGGCGGGTTCTCCCGAACACCTTTATGAAGTGCTCACCGCCGGGCGTGCCGACGCGGCCCTGGCCGCAAGCATCTTTCATTTCGGCAGATTCAGCATTCCGCAGGTAAAGCGGTTTCTCGCCGACCGCGGCGTGCCCGTGCGGCTGTTCTAGCGGGCGTGCCGCTCAACAGGCCTCTGATCTGACCTGCAAGACGGGCAGTCGCGTCGCGCGGGGCGCTACCGCCGCGGGCCGGCCGACGCTAACATACCGCCGGCACTGATTTCCGGAGGCTTCACGACATGTCGCACAGCAGGTTTCTGGCGTTTGATCTGGGCGCCGAGAGCGGACGCGCCATGCTCGGCACCCTTCGTGATGGCAGACTCGAACTGGTGGAGAAGCATCGTTTCGCGAATCCGCGCGGGCGCATAAACGGCCATTTCCACTGGAATCTGCTGGCGCAGTGGGAAGAGCTGAAGACCGGCCTGCGCAAGGCGGTCGCGGGGCTGGATGCGCCCCTGGCGGGCATCGGCGTGGATACGTGGGGCGTCGATTACGGGCTGGTGGGCAGAAACGGCGAAATACTGGGCAATCCGTTCATGTACCGCGACGGACGCACCGACGGCGTGATGGAACGCACCTTCGCCCGCGTCCCCAAGCGCGACATTTTCGAGGCCACGGGCATACAGTTCATGCAGCTCAACACGCTGTTTCAGCTGGTCGCCCACTGCGAAAGCCGTTCGCCGCTGCTGGATGTGGCCGAGACGCTGCTGTTCATGCCCGATCTGTTCAACTTTCTGTTCACGGGCATACGCAAGAGCGAGTTTTCCATTGCCACCACCAGCCAGATGTATGACCCGCGCCGCGGCACATGGGCGGTGGACATGCTGCGCCGTCTGGGGTTGCCGGTGCATATCCTGCCGGAAATCGTGCCTTCGGGCACGATACTGGGCGCGCTCAGCGAGGACGTGGCGGGCGAGTGCGGCGTGGGGCGCATACCCGTCATCGCCCCGGGCACGCACGACACCGCCAGCGCGGTGGCGGCCGTTCCGGCGTCGGGCCGCGACTGGTGCTACATAAGTTCGGGCACGTGGTCGCTGATGGGCGTGGAACTCGATGCGCCGATCATCAACGACAAATCGCTGGCCTACAATTACACCAACGAAGGCGGAGTTTCCGGGCGCATACGCTTCCTGAAGAACATCATGGGCATGTGGCCCATACAGGAATGCCGCCGGCAGTGGGCCGCCGAAGGCGAGGATATTTCATATGCCAGGCTCACGGACCTGGCCGCCGCCGCGCCGCCGTTCGTGACGATGATAGATCTGGACTATCACCCGATACTTTCGCCGGGCGACATGCCGGCGAAGATCGAACGTTTCTGCCGCGAGAAGGGGCAGAAGGTGCCTGCCGACAGGGGCCAGATGATCCGCGCGCTGCTGGAGAGTCTGGCGCTGAGTTACCGGCGGACGCTGGAGGGCATGGAGGACGTGCTCGGGCGGCGCATCGGCGTGATCCATATCGTCGGGGGCGGCTCGCAGAACGCACTGCTCAACCAGATGACCGCCGACGCCTGCGGACGCACGGTTCTGGCCGGTCCCGTCGAGGCGACCGCCGCCGGCAACGTGCTGGTGCAGGCGATGGCCGTGGGTCTGATAAAGGACCTCGACCATCTGCGCCAGGTGGTGCGCGACAGTTTCGAGGTCAGGCGTTACGAACCGCGCGACACGGCGAAATGGGACGCACAGTACGCCAGATACCGCGAGTTGTGCTCGTAACGGGTCGCGTGCGGACCGCCGGCGCGCAGGACTCCGGACCGACTGCCCGTATGTCGTGACGTTCTATGACTGCCGCCGGTCGCAGAGTCGTGGTGGCCATGAGCGGCGGAGTTGACAGTTCCGTCGCGGCGGCGCTGCTGCGCCGCGGGGGATGGCAGGTCATCGGCGTGTTCATGCGCCTGGGCACGCCGCCGGGCATCGCCGGCGCCGCTGAAGCGCACGACGCATGTTCGCCGCGCCGCGGCTGCTGTTCGGCGCGCGACGCAGCCGACGCCCGGCGCGTCGCCGAGGCGCTGGACATCCCGCTGTACGTGCTCAATTTCGAGGATGAGTTCTCGCGCATCATCGACCGTTTCGCGGAAGAGTACAACCGCGGTCGCACGCCCAACCCCTGCATACTGTGCAATAACTGGCTGAAGTTCGGGCGGCTGGCCGCGTACGCCCGCGCTGCCGGCGCGGACTGCATTGCAACCGGCCACTACGCTCGCATAGGGCGCGATCCCGACACGGACCGGCCGCTTCTCATGCGCGCCGCCGACGCGCGCAAGGACCAGAGTTACGTGCTGTTCGGTCTGCCGGTGAATCTGCTCGGGCAGCTTATCCTGCCGGTTGGCGACCTTACAAAGGATCGCGTGCGCGCCATCGCGCTGGAGCTTTCACTGTCCGTTCACGACAAGCCCGACTCGCAGGAGATATGCTTCGTGCCCGACGGCGACTATGCAGCTCTGCTCGAACGGCGCCGTCCGGGAACCCTGCGCCCGGGCGAAATAGTCGATACCGCCGGCCGGGTCATCGGCACGCATCAGGGACACCAGCGTTTCACCATAGGACAGCGCAAGGGCCTGCGCCTGGCGATGGGCCGGCCCATGTACGTCGTGGGCATCGATGCCGAACGCAACCGCGTGGTTCTCGGAGAGCGGCGCGACCTGCTGCGCACGCATCTGGCCGCCGATGGCGCCAACTGGCTGACAGGCCCCGCTCCCGCTGCGGGCGCGACCTTTCGCTGTCATGCGCGCATACGTTACAACCACACCCCCGCGCCCGCCGTCGCGAGGATCACCGGCGAACAGACCTTCGAGGTGGTGTTCGACGAGCCGCAGTCGGCCGTAACGCCCGGACAGGCGGTGGTGCTGTATGATGGCGATGTGGTGCTGGGCGGCGGGTGGATTTGCCGGTAGGCCCGATGCTTCGGAATCATCTGATCTTCCATACCGGCGCACTGGGAGATTTCATTCTCAGCTGGCCGCTGGCGCTGGCCCTGTCGCGCCTTTATCCTCACGGACGGATAATCTATGTGACCCACAGGAGCAAGGGCCGCCTGGCCGAGGCGGTGCTGGGTGTGGAATCGGCCGACATCGATTCCGCCTTCGCGGCGCTGTGGTCGCCGACGGCGATGCTCCCCGCGCAGGCGCAGGCGATGCTTGCCGGCGCCGCGGGCATTTATACTTTCGCCGCCGGGCCCGACGACATCGCCGCTGAGAACATGCGCCGCTGCGCTCCGCAGGCGCCGATGCTCTTTCTGCGGACGGTTCCTCCGGACGGCTTTGCCGCCCACGCGGTCGATTATCTGGTTGATCAGCTCAAGTCGCTGCCGGCTCTGGCTGAATGTACCGCGGGCGCGGCGCGGTACATGCGCCAGTACGGGCTGTGTCCACGGCGCACGCCTCGGGACCGCCTGCTGGTCATTCACCCGGGCAGCGGGTCGATGCACAAGTGCTGGCCTGCCGAGGGCTTTATCGAGGTCGCCCGCGCGGCCCGCGCCGCGGGCGCGCTCGTCCGCTTCGTTCTGGGCGAAGCGGAACTGGAGCGCTGGCCGGCTGATCGCATCGACGCTCTCGCTGCCGCCGCCGAAGTGTGTTGTCCGGATGATTACCTGGAACTTGCGGCTGTGCTCCGCAGCGCCGCGGCCTGCCTGGGCAATGACAGCGGCCCGTCTCATCTGGCCGGCGCACTGGGCGTGCCGACGGCGTGCATTTTCGGACCTACCAGTCCCGCAACGTGGGCGCCGCTGGGTCCGGCCGTGCGCGTGCTTCATGGCCGGCCCATAGACTCCATAACCGTCGCCGACGTGCTCCATGTCGTGGACGAGATGCTCAAGACCGCTCGATAACGGCGGATGACATTGCGTCGCGGTTGCTTCATCGAGAAGCCGCCGTCGTTTACCATCCACTGCACCACAGAGAAAGGATCCGACATGTACATCTGCCTGAACCGCGCGACCGCCGGAGGCCGCCTGCCGCTGGAACAGTTCGCTGCCCTTGCCGCCGAGGCCGGTTTCGCCGGCGCCGACGTCGATATGGACTATGCCGTTGAGAAAGGCACGGCGGCGCTGCGCGACCTGTTCGCATCGAAGAACCTCAAATACGGCGGCTGGGGACTGCCCTACGACTGGCGCGGGCCTGAAAGCAGACTCGACGAGGGCCTTGCCCGCCTGAAAGCACAGGCGGTCGCCGCCGCGAGCCTCGGCATCGACTCCTGCGCCACGTGGATCATGCCCTCATCGGATCTGCCGCTGATGGAGAACTTCAGTTTTCACGTCAGCCGGCTGAAACCGGCCGCCCGTGTGCTGGCGGAGCACGGCCTGCGGCTGGGGCTGGAGTTCATCGGACCATATCACCTGCGCCGGCGGCATCGCCACGAGTTTCTGCATTCGGCCGGGCAGATGCTGGAACTGGCCGACGCCATCGGTCCCAATACGGGGCTGCTGGTGGACGTTTTTCACTGCCATACCGCGCCGGTGAGGTTCGACCATCTGGCGGAAATACCGGCGTCGCGCGTTGTTCTGGTGCATCTGAACGATGCGCCGAACCTGCCTCCGACGGTGGTGGAAGACGGCAACCGCTGTCTTCCCGGCGAGGGCGTTATCGACCTGGCCGGTTTCATGGGCGCGCTGAAGAAGACCGGCTACCGCGGGCCCGTTTCGCTGGAGGTATTCAGCGCGGCGCTGGCGGCCATGCCCCCGGAGCAGGCTGCGCGCAAGGCCTGGCAGGCCGTCAGACAGACCCTGCCCGAATACGCCGCGTAGGGTTGCGGCATTTTCAGGCTCTGGCGGATGCGGGTGCCGGCGCGCCGGCCTCGGCCAGCTGGATAAGGTGATATACGTAGGCATCCACCAGCGCCTGCCAGCTGGCGTCGATGATGTTCTCGCTGACGCCGATGGTTCCGAAGAATTCGCCGGCGCCGCCGTCGGTCTGGCGTTTGAAGGCCACCACCACGCGCACGCGGGCGGCTGTGCCGTCGCGCGAGTTTATCACGCGCACCTTGTAGTCGTTGAGCGTTACGGCGGATATTGCGGGGTAATGTGGCAGCAGCGCCTTGCGCAGCGCCCGGTCGAGCGCCGCCACCGGACCGTCTCCTTCGGCAACGCAGTGTTCCACGGTGCCGTTCACATGCAGTTTGACGGTAGCTTCGGCCACAGGCACCCTGTCGTCGGTCTTGAGCACCACCACGCGATAATGATCCAGACGGAAGAAATCGCGCAGTTTTCCAAGTTCCTTCCGCAGCAGCAGTTCGAAGCTGCCGTTGGCGGCCTCGAACTGGTATCCGCGGTTCTCCAGGTCCTGTATGCGATGCAGCACCTTGCGCATCAGCGCCTTGTCGCTGGCGATGTCGAACTTGCCGCCGACCACCGTGGCGATGTTGCTCACGCCCGACAGCTCGCTTATCAGAATGCGGCGGGTGTTGCCCACCGTTTCCGGGGCGACGTGTTCATAGGTTCCCGCGTCGCGCCCCACGGCGTGAGCGTGCATGCCGGCCTTGTGGGCGAAAGCGCTGCTGCCCACATAGGGCTGCGAGGGCACTATGTTCATGTTGGCGGTTTCATACACGAACCGGCTCACTTCCGTGAGTTTTCTCAGCGTTCCGGGGGCGAGGCAGTCGTAGCGGTATTTGAGTTGCAGGCATGCCGCCAGCGCCAGCAGGTCCATATTGCCGCAGCGCTCGCCCACGCCGTTAATGGTTCCCTGGGCGTGGTCGGCGCCGGCGTTGATGGCAGCCAGGGCGTTGGCCAGCGCCAGCCCGCCGTCGTTGTGCGTGTGTATCCCGACGCGGGCGCTGAGCTTCTGGCGCACGGCCGCCGTCGCCGCTGCCACCTGCTCCGGCAGACTGCCGCCGTTGGTGTCGCACAGCGTTATCACTGCCGCTCCGGCTTCCTGCGCTGCCATCAGCGTGCGGAGCGCATAGTCGCTGTTTGCGCGCCAGGCATCGAAGAAGTGCTCGGCGTCATAGACGACCGTCCGTCCGGCCTGGCGCAGAAACCTTACCGAGTCGGAGATCATCGCCAGGTTTTCCTCCAGCGATACGCCCAGCACGGTTTTCGCCTGATAGTCCGAGGATTTGCCCACAATGGTGACCACGGGCGTTTCCGCCGTCAGCAGCGCCTGCATGCCCGCATCGTCCTCGACTTTAATCCCGCGGCGGCGCGTCATGCCGAAGGCGGCCAGTTTCGCGTGGCGCAGTTTGAGCTTCTGCGCCTCGCGGAAGAACGCCTCATCCTTGGGGTTGGACAGCGGAAATCCTCCCTCGATGCAGTCCACGCCCAGTTCGTCGAGTTTCTGCACGATGGCCAGCTTGTCCTGTAGCGACAGGGAGAAACCTTCGCCCTGCGCGCCGTCGCGGAGCGTGGTGTCGTAGATCTCGATTCGTCGCGGCTTGTTCATGGCGCCGTCCTCAAAAGCACAACGCCCTGCCACGCGGGCAGGGCGTCGGGATTTCCGCAAAACACTTCCGGCCCTACCCGCGTTGTAGCGGGCTAATGGCGATGGCCGGAATAATCGCGAAAGCCAACATGTACGCGAAAATCATACCGCGGTTTCTCTCATCGTCAATACCGTTTCATTCCTTTACCACTATCGTGCCCTTCTCGCGCGGATGCAGCACGCAGAAGTAGCCGAATCTGCCTGCCCGCATGAAACGGTGCTCGAAACTCCTGCCCGGCCTGATGTTGCCCGAGGCGAAAGAACCGTCGTCGGCCTCCAGACGATGGTCCACGTCGTCGGCGTTGGTCCATGTCACGCTCTGGCCGGCAGATATCGCCACGACCGCCGGTACGAACCGCCCGCCCGAAATGGTGACGCTCACGCGCGCAGGCGCCGGCGCCATCGCACACGCCGCCAGCGCCGCCGCCAACATCGCCCTGACAAAATTTCCAGGCATAGGCGCCTCGTCCTACCTCATGGACACAGCGGCCGCCCGCCGGTCGGCCAGATTCCCGCGCGGCGGGCGCGAGCGATACACTCACATATTATGCGCCGGCCCGGCGGAGCGGCCTGCCGCATCTGGCCTGTCGAACCTCACCTCGCGCGTTTCGAGTCCGTGCGATTCGATGTAATCGGCCACGAGCCGGGCATAACTTTCCGATATCAGCGGGCTGTTCTCCAGCCCCAGCCGCCGCCGCATGTCGAGCACCGACTGTTCGTCGGGGCCTTCTATCTCCACGAAATACCCCAGATGCGGCACCTGGTCGATTTCTATGCGGCACTTTTCGAGCCGCCACGATTGCCGGCGTTTCTCGAACGCCAGTCTGCGCCGAAAACCCAGTCGGTCAAGCAGTTGGCGCGCGGCGGCGGCATCGTCAACGCCGACTTCCGTTTCCTCGCGCACTTTGATCTCGCCCGGCAGGCGCCGGCCTTTGTGGGTTATCGCGCATCTGGCGCGCCCGCTGACCAGGTCGCGGCTCGCGCGCAGACGCAGTCCCGCGCCCGCCCGATAGAGGTCATCGCCGGCGGTATCGAAGAATTCGTTGAACTCCATCACTTCGCCCAGAGGCTGTGCGTTTGCGTTTCGCAGGCGCAGCGCCAGCCCTGCCGGGTCCTCCAGGCGCATCTTGGCTTCGATCTCCGTCGGCATGGCGCTTTATCGGACCACGAAATTGATCAGTTTCTTCGGCACATACACGCGCCTGACGATGGTCTTCCCCTCCAGCCACGGGCGCACCTTCGCCGCCGACTCGGCCGCGGCGATGATGTCCTGCTCGGCGGCGTCGGCCGGCACCACCACCTTGTCGCGCAGGCGCCCGTTCACCTGCACGGGCAGTTCCATGGCGGCTTCCGCGAGCATGGCGGGATCGTACTGCGGCCAGGGATGCCGCGCCAGCGACTGCTGATGTCCGAGCCGCTGCCAGATCTCCTCCGCGATGTGCGGCGCGAAGGGAGAAAGCAGCAGCGTGAACGTTTCGGCCAGCCGCCGCGGAACCGTACCAAGCCCCGTCATCTCGTTGTTGAGTTTGATCAGTTCCGCGATGGCGGTGTTGAAACGCAGGTTTTCGATGTCTTCGCCGACCTTCTTTATGGTGCGATGCATCTGCCGCTGGAGGGCATCGGGCACCGGCACGTCGCCCACGCGGGCTGCGCCCTGCTGCCCGGCGTTCTCCCCGTCGCCGACGATATTGCGCCACACGCTGTTGAGGAACCTCGACATGCCGATGATGTCGCGGGTGTTCCAGGGTTTGGCCGCTTCCAGCGGTCCCATGTACATCTCGTACAGCCGGAAGCAGTCGGCGCCGTACTGCCGCACCACGTCGTCGGGGTTGACGACGTTGCCGCGGCTCTTGCTCATCTTGAAACTGCGCGCATCCACGCGGATGGACGGATCCTCGCGCAGCACGAAGCCCTGTTCTGTCCGCTGAACCGCGCTCTCGGGAACGCGCCTGCCGCGGAGTTTCTCGCCGGTCTGCCGGTGCCAGCCCACCAGCACCGCCCCTTCGCCCGATGCTTCCTCCTGCACGTCGCGCACATCGGCAAGGCTGACGCGCCGCCCGGCCGAATCCTCGAAAACATGGTATTCGGCCTCGCCGAGTATTATTCCCTGGTTTACCAGCCTCATGAACGGCTCGGGCGTCGATACGTGTCCCAGATCGTAAAGCACCTTGTGCCAGAAGCGCGCGTACAGCAGATGCAGCACGGCGTGTTCCGTGCCGCCCACATACAGATCGACGGGCATCCAGTAGCGCTCCCTGGCGGGGTCCACCATCCGCTGCGAATTGTGCGGGTCGATGTACCGCAGGTAATACCAGCAGGAGCCGGCCCATTGCGGCATGGTGTTGGTCTCGCGCTGGTAAACGCCGTCCTCGCGGACCACTGTTACCCAGTCTTTGGCCTTGCTCAGCGGCGGATCGGTGGTGCCGGTGGGTTTGAAATCGTCCATGTGCGGCAGACACACGGGAAGCTCCTCTTCCGGCACCGCGTGCGCGCGGCCCTGCTCGTCCAGGAGGATGGGGAACGGTTCGCCCCAGTAGCGCTGCCGCGAAAAGAGCCAGTCGCGCAGCTTGTACTTCACGGCCGGCCGTCCTATGCCGTTTTCCTCCAGAAACTCCACTATGCGCCTTTTGGCTTCGGGCGTGGGCAGGCCGTTTATCACCTCGGAGTTGATGGCCACGCCGTCGCCGACGAAGGCTTCCTGTATTGCGGCCGGCCGGCGCATGTACTGCTCGCGCAGCGCGGCGATGTCGCCGTTGGCGTCGCCGAGGTGCTGTCGCAGCCACTGCTCGTCGGGCATCACCACCGCGCGCACAGGCAGCATGAACTTGCGCGCGAAATCCAGATCGCGCTGGTCATGGGCGGGCACGGCCATTATCGCGCCCGTGCCGTAGGTCATCAGCACGTAGTCGGCGATCCATATGGGAATGCGTTCGTTGTTCAGGGGGTTGATGGCATAAGCCCCGGTGAAAACGCCGGTTTTTTCGCGGGTTTCGGCCACGCGGTCGCGCTCCGAGCGCGCCGCCGTCGCCGCGCGGTATTCCTCGACCGGCTTGCGCTGGGCGGGTGTCGTTATGCGGTCCACCAGCGGATGCTCCGGCGCCAGCACCATGTACGTCGCCCCGTAGAGCGTGTCCGGACGGGTTGTGAACACCGTGATTTCCAGAGCGCCGTCGTCGGCCTTTTCCCCGTTCTCGCCGCGGGCGCCTTCGCTTTCGTCTTCCGCCGGCGACAGCGACGAGATGTCCACGGGAAAATCGACTTCCGCTCCCTCGGAACGTCCTATCCAGTTGCGTTGCATCTCCTTTAGCGACTCGGGCCACTGAAGGAGATCCAGATCCGCCAGCAGACGCTCCGCATACGCCGTTATCCGCAGCATCCACTGCCGCATGGGGCGCTTCTCGACCGGATAACCGCCAATCTCGCTGCGGCCGTCGATAACCTCTTCATTGGCCAGCACCGTCCCCAGCGCCGGACACCAGTTGACGGGCACCTCGTCCATGTATGCCAGGCGCTGGCTGTCTATCACATCGCGCTGTTCTTCGGGGCTCAGCTCGCTGAACTTGCGCTCCATGCGCACCTCGCCGGCGATGGCCTCCATGCCCTCCTGCGTCGGATTAACATGCAGCGAACCATCGGGCGCGACGACATAGTTGTCGTTGAGCAGTTGACGCACCAGGTGGTCTATCGGGCGGGCCTTCTTCTCCACCGGGTCGAAGTAACTGTTGAAAATCTGAAGGAAAATCCACTGTGTCCAGCGGTAATACGACGGATCGGTGGTGTCTATTTCGCGGTCCCAGTCGTAGCCCAGTCCCAGCGACTGGATCTGCCGGCGGAAGGTGTCGATGTTCCGCCGCGTGGTTATGCTCGGATGCACGTTGTGTCTGACGGCGTACTGCTCGGCCGGCAGACCGAACGCGTCCCACCCCATCGGGTGCAGCACGTTGTATCCCTTCATGCGCAGATAGCGACTGTAGATGTCGGTGGCCGTGTAGCCTTCGGGATGCCCCACGTGCAGCCCCGCGCCGCTGGGGTAGGGAAACATGTCCAGCACGTATGCCTTGGGCATGCTGCCCGCTTCCTCGGGATCAAGAGCACGGAACGTCTTGTTGGCCAGCCAGTACTGCTGCCACTTCTTCTCGATGGCCGTGAAGTCGTACGCCATGCCGGCCATGATAGCGGCAAATCGCCGGGTGCTGTAGGGGCGCAGGGATCTCCGCGGTCCGCACCGCAAGTCCGGCGGGCGTCGGACGGGCGTTGACACCCGCACGGTCATGTGCAACAGTTGAGGCGGCGGGGCGGCTGCGCTGCTGTGGTGCGGCGAACATGTCGGGAGCCTCGCGCCTCGGGTCAGGGACCGACCATGACCACCAGTTACGATTCCGAATCCCGCAGCGCCGTGCAGCGCATTGCGACGGTCTTTGCCGAAGCGGGGGAGATCGCGGTCGTGCTGGAGCGCGATGCCCGCAGGCTCTTCGCGATCGCGCAGCGCCTTGTGGACATGGATCTGGTGCCTCCTCCGGTGGACCTGGAAGCGCTGGAGCTTGCCGCGTGGTCGTGGCATCTTCCGCTGGCCGGCGCGCCGCCCGGCAGCCGGCGCACGGGCCACATGGGCTTCCGCGAACGGGCGGATCAGTCTGCCGAACTGCTGCTGGGCGCGCTGCCCGACAGCGCTGCGGCCGAACGGGCGGCGGGCATCCTGCGCGAGGTGCCGCGCCGGGCCACCGCCGTCAACGAGGCGCGCATTCTCTCCGATGCCATAAATCTGGAGGACTTCGGCATAAGCGGCGTGTTGCAGGCCGCCATGCGCATGGCGCGGCGCAACATGGCGCTCGATGAGGTTCTCGAGGCGCTTACCAGACGCCGCGAATACGGCTACTGGGAGGCGCTTCTGAAGGACGGGTTCCATTTCGAGCCGGTGCGGCAGATGGCCAGGCGCCGCCTGGAAGCGGCGTGGCGCGTTCTGGACGCTCTGGCTGCCGAACTGCGGGGTCAGGCGTGAGCGCGCTTCTGCGGGCACAGTGGGTGGTTCCCATCGTTTCGCCGCCCGTTCCCGACGGGGCGGTGGTCGTCGAAAACGGTCTGATAGCGGACGTCGGCCCCGCGCATCTTCTGTCGCGCCGGCATCATCGCGCACAGCACATCGATCTGGGCAGGGCCGCCATATTCCCCGGACTCATCAACGCTCATACGCACCTGGAACTTACGTCGCTGGGGAACATGCCGTGTCCCGCCGGCGGGCTGCCGGAATGGATAATCGAGCTGCGCCGCCGGCGCAACGAAGCACAAAAGCCGGGCTTTGCGGCCGAAGCGGTGCGCATGGGCGTCGAACAGTGTCTGCGTTTCGGGGTAACCGCGGTGGGGGACGTAAGCCTGTACTGCAACGAGACGCGGGCGGCGCTGGCGGCATCTCCGCTGCGGGCGGTGAGTTTCGGCGAAGTCCTGGCGCTGGGTCCGGCGTGCGCCCATACCGATGACCAGATTCGCAATGCCCTCGATGCTGCGCACGCATCATCGCGGCTGCGCATCGGCATAGGCCCGCACGCGCCGTACACGGTGAAGCCGGAGGTGTACCGGCGGTGTCTGCGCCTGGCCGGCGAACACGGCGCGATGCTGGCGACGCATCTGGCGGAAACGCCTTTCGAGCGCGAGTTTCTGGCCGGCCACAGCGGGCCGCTGCGCGTCATGTGGGAGCGCATCAGCACTTTCGACAGCCGCGGGCTGGAGCCTTTCGCCGGCGGTCCCATACGCTATGCCGGCGCGCTGGGATTGCTGGATGAGCGCGTGCTGCTGGCACACGTTAACTGCTGCGACGACGGGGAGTTGGAGGTTCTGGCGCGCGGACGGGCGTCGGTTGTGTGGTGTCCGCGGACGCATCGGTATTTCGGTCACCGGCCGCATCGCTGGCGGGATATGCTGGCGGCAGGCATCAACGTTGCCCTCGGCACCGACAGTTGTGCGTCCGCGCCGGATCTCAACGTGCTTGCCGATTTGCGACTGGTGCATGCGTCGGCCGGCGATGTCGCGCCGGCGATGCTGTGGGAGATGGTTACGGTGCGGGCGGCGCGCGCTCTGGGGATGGAGAAAGCGGGATTCCTGGCGCCCGGCGCGCTGGCTGATCTTGCCGTGTTCCCGTCGGGCGGTGCGGACCCCCTGCGCGACGTGCTGGAGGAGCAGTCTCTGCCGGTGCAGGTGTGGATCGACGGCGCGCGTGTGCGGTAGATGCGCTGCGCCGGCGGAACGGCATCAATCGGCAGCGTCGGCCGGCGGAACGGGCAGTTCCACATCGCCCGCGTTGGCTGCCCCTTCGAAATCCATGAGGAAATGCACGCGGGCCATATGCTCGTCGCCCACGCGCTTGCGCAGATGGCGCCGGGCGCGCCGCAGACTGGTGCGCCGCGAAACGTGCGTCAGCACTATGTACTTGTTCTTCAGGCGCGGAATGATTTCCGCCAGCTCATCCACGTGCAGATGTTTGCCCACCTTTGCGCGCTGGCGGTGTTCTTCCTCGAAAAACGTGCATTCGGTTATGAGCACTTCGGCGTTTACGACGTCGGGATGCTCGTACACCGGTCCGGCGGTGGTGTCGCCGAGATAGGTTGCCAGAGGCACTTCGACGCGGTACGTGATGGGCACGCCGCTGTTGCGCAGGGCGATGAGCTCGGGAGCGGTCAGACCCGCGTATTCGGGCTTGAGTTTGTTGCGCACGCTTATCAGGGAATAGCCGAGGCTCAGACCGCCGTGATGTGTGGCCAGCGGGCGTATGAGGAAGTCCTTGCGCACCACGAAATCGCCGCCCGGCTCGACCGCCACCACCCGATACGGCGTGGGCTGCCGTTCCACCTCGCGCCAGGCGCGCAGCATGTTGTCCACAGCGCCGGCGATCTCGCGCGGCACCAGTATCGTTCCGGGCTTCATGCCCTGGAAACTGCGTTGCGAACAGTAGTAAGCGATCCCGGCCACGTGATCCATGTGTCCGTGGGTCAGACACACGTAGTTGCTGGTCAGCGCGAAGTAGGGGCACCGCCCGATGTCAAAGCAGACATCCAGTTCCGGAATCTGCACCACGGATTCCTCGCCGGCCACGCTGTAGCCGACCACATGGATCTGGTCCAGCCTGAGGCGGGCATATCTCTGAGCGAGGAACGACTTTTCAACCATGACGGGGCAGGTTAGCGGTGAGCGCCGGACATGTCGAGGTCAGGCGCTGGTCAGGAAATATATGACATCTCCCTCCTGAACGACGTAGTTGCGCCCTTCCACGCGCAGTTTGCCGTGCTGGCGCAGCGCTGCTTCGGTTTTATATTGCGCGAGGTCCTCCACGCGATACACCTCGGCCCGGATGAAAGCGCGCTCGAAATCGGTGTGGATCGCGCCGGCCGCCTGGGGCGCGGTGGCGCCGATGGGTATGGTCCATGACCTTACCATCTTCGGTCCCGCCGTGAAGAAGGTGTGCAACCCCAGCAGACGGCACGACTCGCGGGCAAGCACGGCTTGCGCGGGCTCCTTCAGGCCCATGGCCGCGAGCATCTCGGCGCGGTCTTTTTCGTCGAGTTCCGCGATTTCGGCCTCGAGCTTGCCGCATATCGCCACCATCGGGGCCTGTTCGGCGGCGGCCCGGCGGCGCAGCGCCTCGACGCGCTCGGACGTGCCCGCTATGTCATCTTCGCCCACGTTGGCCACGAAGAGCGTCTTCTTGGCGGTGATCAGCCCATAACTGCGGATGAGGCGCAGCTGTTCGGAACTGAGGTTCAGTTCGCGCACCGGTCTGCCTTCATTCAGACAGGCATATGCCCGACGCAAAATCTCGGCGCGGGCCACGGCTTCTTTTTCGCCGCTCTTAGCCGCCCGCTCGGCCTTGTCCATGGCGCCGGACACGACTTCGAGGTCTGCCAGTGCCAGTTCCGTCTCTACCGTGTCCACGTCGCGCACGGGATCGATAGTCTGCTCCACATGGGGCACATCGGCCGAATCGAAACACCGCACGACGTGGAGGATGGCATCCATATCGCGGACATGGGCCAAGAACTTATTGCCCAAGCCTTCGCCCGTGGATGCCCCGCGGACCAGCCCCGGTACATCGACAACCTGTATGGTTGCGTGCACTATCTCTTTTGTAGGAATGTACTTGGCGATGATGTGCAGGCGCTCATCGGGGATCTTCACGATGCCGACATTTGGCTTGTTGCCCGCCGGCGCCAGTGCGCTAGCGCGTGCGCCGGTGAGGGCATTGAAGATGGTGGTCTTGCCGACAAGCGACAAGCCGACGATTCCGACCTGTAGCGGCATGATGTTATGCTCCGGGACGTTGAGCCGGAGCCGGGTCCTGCCAGCGGTCGTCGCCGTCTTCTGGGCCCGCGCCGCCGTCGGGTACCGGTCCGAACCTGCCTGTGAAGCGCTAATATACGCTGCCGGCAAGGCGATGCAAAGCGAATCGGGCTTGCACAAGCGAAGGAAGTTCGGGATTGCCGCCGGTCGGGCTTGACGTATGTGAGTATAAGGCCGATAATTAAGGTGATGGCGAAGTACCGGCTGGCAAGTCTCGCGGAGCTTGCCCGGCAGATGGGCTTTGCGCCACAGGATGTGCGTGCATTGCAGATCGCGCGGGCCGAGGAGCTTCTCCACATCATCGACCCCGCGCGGGCGTATCCCCTGGATTTCGTCATACACCGTATTACGGACTACCGCCCGGCCGAAGTGCCCCCGGAGCTGCTTGCGGGTTTGGCGCTACAGCACGATCTCGGGCTGCTGATCGAACAGGTCAGCGCGACGCTGAATCTGCATGCCGACCGTCTGCATGAGCCGGTGCTGACGATAGAGGATTTGTGTGCCCGTCTGGGCGTTACGGTCAAGACCATCCAGCGCTGGCGGCGCCGGGGATTGCCGGCAAGGAGCGTGATATTTCCCGGCGGCAAGCGGCGGGTAGGGTTCCTTCTGAGCAGCGTCGAAAGGTTTCTGACGGCGCGGGGAGCGGGAGTGCTGCCCGGGGCGGTGCGCCCAGCGCCCGACGCCGCGGAGACTGCCGCGATGGTGCGCAACGCGCGGCGGCTGGCGGTGGAATGCGGCTGCTGCGTCGAACTGATGTGCCGGAGGCTGGCGCGCAAGTTCGGTCGGTCGGCGATGGCTGTGCTGCATGTGCTGCGTCAGCACGACGAACAGCGGCCCGACGAGGCGGTGCTGCCGCTGGCGGCGGCGCCGGTCGATGCGGAGACGGCGGCGGCCATCACGTCGGCATACCGCGGCGGGGCGTCGGTGCGCGATCTGGCGCGTCGATACGCCAGGCCGAGGTCGGCGATCTATCACGTTATCCTCGACGGGTTCATCCGACGGCTTGCCCGGCGCAGGGTGAAGTTTCACGACGACCCGCTGTTCCACCACGACGACGCAGCACAGATGGTCGAAGCGCTGGGGACATGCGGTGCGCTGTCCGAGCCGTGCGGCAGGGATGATGATCGCATGCCGCGGGATATGCCGGCGTGCATGCGGGAGTTGTATCGAACGCCGCTGCTGACCGGCGCTGCCGAGCGCGCGCTGTTTACGAAGCTGAATTATCACAAGTTCCTGTTCGTGCAGGCGCGGCGCAGGCTCGATCCTGAGCTGGCGCGCTGGCGCGAGGTGCGGGCGCTTCAGAAGCATCTCGGCGCGGCGGCGGCGATCCGCCAGCAGATCGTGCGCGCCAACCTGCGTCTGGCGGCGAGCATCGCGCGCCGCCATGCATCGGGAGAGGCGGAGTTCATGGATCTGCTGGGGGAGGGAGTGATCGCGCTGACGCGCGCCGCCGACGGCTTCGACATATCGCGCGGCAACCGCTTCAGCACCTATGCCACGTGGGCGCTGATGAAAGCGTATGCCCGGGCGGCGTCGCGCATGCGGGTCCGGCAGGCGCGCAGCGAAGGCGGCGAGGAGCGGCTGGCCGAGATGGCCGATGCGCGGGCCGCGGCGGCCGGACGCAACGCGCTGGATCGCGACCAGGTGGCGGCTTTGCTGTCGAGATTGCCGGTCCGCGAACGCAGCGTGCTGGCTGGGCATTTCGGGCTGGAGGGGTTCGCGACGCCCGTGAATTACGATGAATTGGGAAGAATGCTGGGCATTTCAGCGGGCAGTGTTCGCCGCATAGAAGCCAGAGCTATTCTGAGGCTGCGCCAGATGGCCGCGGCCGCCCGAAACGACTGAGAAAGAGCCGCGCCGCAGTCGTGGACATCCTTAAGGATGATGCTTCGAGTGGCGTGCCGGCGCGCAACATCCCGACGGTCTGCGCGTACAGAGGATGGAAATGAGGGCGGGCGACGAAGGCGGTTCAGCCCTGCGGGCAGGCCGCGCGCGGGCGCGGCCGTCCTGTTCCGCGCCGCGGCAGACGATTCTGGTGAATGATGAAAACTGCGGGATCTATCGCATTGTGGGCCATGGCAGCCGGTCTGCTGGCGGGCCGTCTGGTTGCCGGGGAGAATCCGGCCACGAAGCCTGTGGTGCGGGCACCGGTTGCTTACGACCATGTGGCGAGCATGCGGAAGTCTCTGGAGGCCATGCCCGACGGGGGCAAGTACAAGCTTTCGGACCTGGTGCGGATCCGGTGCAGCGGCGGAATGCTGTTCGTGGAGCCGCAGCCGGCGGCGCGGCGCCAGGGCACCTATCGCGTCCGGATCGAGGGCAGCGACGCCCATTGGTCGGTGATGTATCACGGGGTGGCGGGGGGTATGGACAACGTGTTCATAACCCGCTACGAGTTCGATGAGGCAGCGCGCGGGGGCATGTGGAACATAAGCCTGCGCACATTCGGCGGAGGCTTCTATTTCACGGCGCAGGTCGGCTCCGGCAACAACATGACGCATGTGAATCTTCACTTCGCGAACAATCAGGTGCGCCTGACCATAACCGGCCGACAGCCTGGAGGCGTCAACCAGCCGTTGAACGTGGCGGCATCTTCGTTTGCTGAGCTGTACAGCCGGCACCCCGACGAGTTCCGCCGCTACGTGCGGCCGATGATAAGGAAGTTTGCCGGGGAGGATCCGCTTGCGATCAAGGCGGGGGATGCGTATCGGCTGTTTCCGGAGATACAGCCCGATCCGCGCGTCACGGCGCAGGTGACGGAACTGCTCAGCGCGCTGGATTCTCCCGTGGGCGCGGAGCGCAACCGCGCCAGCCAGGCGCTGGCGCGGCTGGGTGCGCCGGGCGTGCTGGCCGTGCTGCGCATGGACAGGTCGATGCTGAGCCCGGAGCAGCGGGCGCGGCTGGAAGAGTTTGTGGCGGCGCACGACGACCGGCGCTGCGCCGACGTTGAAGAGTCCCGAAGGGATCCGTGGTTACTGGCGGACTGTCTGGAGTTTGAAGATCCGGCCGTGCGCATAGCTGCGAAGGCGGCGCTGTGTCGGATGCTGGGCGAAGACGTGAAGTACGACCCGCTGGCTTCGCCGGAGGCGCGCGCCGCCGCGGCGGACAGGCTGCGCGACCGGCTGGCGAAACTGCCGGCGACGCGCCCGGCGGCGACGCAACCGGCAGGGCAGCCAGTGCGCATAGCGCCGCACTCGTGACGCAACGCACGCGGATCAGTCGGCGTCGGCGTTGCGAATGGCCTCGGTTATCTTCGGGATAAGAGCTTCGGCCCTGGCGTGAAGCTGGTCGTAGCGGGCGGATTGGGCCTGGTCGCCTTTCCTGAGGGCCGGCAGCAGAGCCGCGTAGGAGTCGCGGCGAAGGCCGATGTAGTCCCTGAGCAGCGACAGCAGCCCCGACGAGGGCGAAGTGTTGGGCAGCGTAAGGGCGGATACCTGACGAAACAGGCCTTCCCAGCCGGGCAGTATCACCTTCTCGATATCGGCAGCGAAATCGTCGTCGGTGATCTTCTTGTTCTGGCGCTGGCGCAGGAGATTGTTGAAGCGGTCCACCAGCCGGCCTTCCTGTTTGGCGAAATTATTGCGGAAAACCGCGAAGCGATGTTCGAGGGCCGGGTCGTGGACGCAGCGGGGCATCGCCCGAACGCCGGCGGCGATGACGGCCGCGCCTGCGACAAGGCTGACGGGCACGCGCCACAGGCGTTGCGCGCTGCGCCGGCGCGCTTCGAGTGGAAGGGCGGCCAGCGCGCCAAGGAAGGCCCCGCCGGCCAGGCCGCCTATGTGCGCGGCGTTGTCGATGCCGCGATGGCCCAGCCCGAAGACGATGTTGTAGAGTATGAACATCGAAGCGCTGCTCCACAGCGGCTTGAGGAGGTCGCGGGGCACGGAGCCGCGCTGCACCATCAGATAGGCCAGAAGCGCTCCATAGACGCCGAATACGGCTCCGGAAGCCCCGGCGCTGACCGTGTTGTGGCTGAACGCGATGCTCAGCAGTCCGCCGGTGATGGCGCTGAACAGGTACACGATGGCGAACATGAAATTGCCGTACAGCCGCTCGGCGAACATGCCGGCGTGGTACAGGGCATACATGTTGAACGCCAGATGGAGCGGGCCGTAGTGCAGAAACGCGCTGCTCACCAGCCGCCACCATTGTCCGTAGGTCGTCCAGTGCCAGTTGTTGGCGCCCCAGGAAAGCATGTCGGAAGTGCTCGGCGTGAGCCAGTTCACGCCGCTGACGCCCATGGCGATGTACACAAGCACGTTTACAAGCACTATGCCGGGGGCGATGAACACGCGGGGCGTAGCGCGCTGCATGGCGGCGATGAACCATTGCGACGATGGACTGGCGGGTTCGCTGGGGAGGTCATTTATCATGCATATGTCCTTCCGCTGTCCTTCCGCGCCTGGTGAAGCGGGCAATACGATGTTTTTATGCCTGCCGGCGGCTTTTCTCAAGTTACGGCGCGGATTGCGGTTGTATCAGTCATGAGGCCGGCCGCCGGTTTCGTGCTGTAGCAGGAATACAGTATGCGAAAAGCCCGTGGACTGGAGGCAGGGAAATGAAACAAGTTGGAGCCGGCGTCGTCTGTGGGGTAGAGTAGCAGTGGAGAACGTTTGACCGACGACGAAAGATGGGGCCGAAGCAGCGCGCAGGAGTTGCTGCGCGAATTCCGCGAGACGGGCCGGCAGGGTCCGTTCGAGGAGATCGTGCGCCGTTACGCCGGCATGGTATTTCATGTCTGTCTTGAAGTTACGCGAAACAGGCACGATGCGGAGGATGCTGCCCAGGCGGCGTTTCTGGCGCTGGCAGTGCACAGCAAGGCGTCGCGTCCGATAAGAGCGGTCGGGCCATGGCTGCGCCAGGTGGCACGCCGCCTGGCGCTGGATGTGCGCAAGGCCAATAAGCGCCGTTGCAGGCGTGAGGAGCAACACAGTCTTTCGCGGCCGGAGAATGGCGGCAATGGCGAGCAGGCCGGCGGGTTGTACGGGGAGGACCTGCGGGCGGTGCTTCTGGAGGAGTTGAACGCGCTGCCGGCCAAGTATCGGATGCCGCTTATCCTTCAGTATTTCGGGGGTTTGTCGCGGGAGGAGATGGCGCGCGAGCTGGGGTGCAATGCCAGCACGCTGGGGGTGCGGGCTTTTCGGGCGCGGGAGATGCTGGCCGAGCGTCTGGCCGCGCGGGGCATAGGTCTGTCGGAAGCGATGCTGGCGGTGGCTCTCTCGGGCGCGGTTCATGCCGCGGTTATAGATTCGCTGGCGCGATGCGCATGTCGGGCGGCGACGGCGCTGGCGAGCGGCGGCGAGACGGGGGCGGCGATGATCTCCGCCAACGTTCTGTCGCTGGCGCGCGGGGCTGCCCGGGCGGTGGCGCTGGCCAGGTGCAGGCTGCTTGCGGCGGTGGTCGTGGCGGTAGTGAGTCTGCTGGCGGCCGGCGCCGGCGTGCTGGCGAGGGTGCGTCCCGCGGACATACGGTTGCGGCTGCCGGCGGAGCTGCCGCGGCCGATGCTGGTACCCGCGCGAGTGCCTTCGATACCTCTGATGCTGGGGAGCGCCGAACCGGCTGCTTCGGGCGGGGGCGTACCAACACAATCGGAACGTGCCTCCCCACAGCATTCGTGGGACGGTCGGCCGACGATTGCCGGCTCGCCGGGAATGGTGTGGCCTTCGCTGATGGGCGGCGTGCGACTTTCTCCGGCGTATTGGAGAAGCGACGATGCCGGCGGAGCGGTGCTCCAGCGTATTGCGCCGGCGCCGCGCGATGCGGTTGCCGCAGCGCCGTTCGCGCAAGCTTCCGGCGCCGCGGCGGTGCCAGTATATCCGCGCAGCGCGGCTTGGGCCGATAGCGCCTGGGGCACCCGCAGCGCTCCTGCGGCGCGCCAGGGGGCGCAGATTCCTGCCCGTGCGGAGCAGAGCGCCGGGGGCAGGGGCTTGCCTTCGGATGGGGCTGTGAACGCCGTTGCGATGCTCAAGTCCGACACGTTCAACCCCGTGAATGTGCCGGGCACCGGTGATGGGCTGCCCGGGGGCGATGGAACGGCGGGGCCGGCAGTGCCTGTTGTGCCGACCAGACACGCGGTCGTATGGACCAGTCAGGGCTTGCGCCAGGGGGTTCTTTCCTCGACGCTGGAAGCGCCGGGCGGCGACTATGTGATGGTGGAGTTCGATCCGGCCGCTGGTGCCGTCGAGTCGATGGCGAGCATCTCGCCTGTGGATGTGCGATCGCTGCCGCCGCTGCCCGCGCCGGATGCGCTGCTGGGCGCGTGGGAGCTGACGGGTTTGGCCGGTGCGACCAACGTTGAAGCCGTGGTTCTTTACAACGGGCGGCTGTTAACGTGGGCGCAGCCGGCGGCGGATGATTTGCGGATGTGGATGTACAACGGCGTGAGGGATATGCCGCAGGACGACGTGGTGGCCGGCTGGATAATGGGCGGTACCGTGGCGAGAGCGGGCGATGGGGAGTTCTATCTGGCAGTGACACAGACGCCGGAGCCGTCGGTGCTGCTGATGCTGGGTGCGGCTGCGGCGGCCGTTCTGGCGCGCCGGCCGGGTCGCTCGGCGCGGTGCCGGGTTGCGGCGTCAGCCCGGCGTGACGGCAAGCAGTGATCCTACGGCCGGTAGGGGTAAAAACGGTGGCGGAGAGCCTCGGGAATGGGCTTGTCCCGGAAACAATAGACCATGTCTTCGTCGTTGAGCCACGCTCGAGGGGTGTCAGTATTGTTCTGGTGCGCGCGCGTCAATCCGACGTGGGCGAACTGGTGCACGGCGTGAATTACGTCGAGCGGGTTGCCATGCGGGTCGGCGAGTGCCCGGCAAAGGGCATCGGAGAATGTTCTCATTTCCACACTCTGATTCACAAGGCACATGTCCCGCTCGCGGGCTTTCTTGGCCCTGTCGGCAAGTTCGGATTTGAACAGCTCGGCCGCGGCGGGCGATGGCTGAGCCATCAGGCTCAGTTCTCGATCTGTTCCGCTCAGCGGCGTTACCCTTTCGGATCGCTCCGAAAGGTCGCCGGTGTAGGGGTGGCACCAGCGATAGCTGCCGGCAGGCTGGATGATCAGCGGATTGGAGAAGCCGCACCGGCCGGCTTGAACGACTATCCTCGCGGCCACCAGGCACGGTGGGAAGTAGTAGCACTTGCCCTCCGCGTTTTGCAGAATGAACTCGTAGTGCCGCCGCTCCACGGAGATGACCACACAGGGCTCCTTCGAAGGGCAGGCACTGCGAATCAGGAAGAACACGCCAAGCGGCAGGCCGGTTTCTGATTCTCCCGAAGCGATGAAGAGCCTTGTCCACCGTGGTTGTGAAAGGGCGTGGTCAACGGCTGCGAAAAGCTGCGGATCAAGCGGGCTCAGCGCAGCCCGCACGCGGTCTGGAGAAGGCGGCGGTTCAGAGCCTTTTTCAAGGTCCTTCAAGGCGGCTTGGTACCAGTCAATCATCTTCGTCAGGAGGGCGTCGAGCGCATTCCTTCCGGCAACGCGGCCGTCGTCATCGAGCCAGAAGAGCACCGGGCAGTCGCCGTCTTCGATATGAAACCGCAGCCTGACCACCGACGGGCTGATTGTGCGCGCGTGCTCCACGATGGATGCTTGTATTCTGTCCGCCAGTTCCCGGGAAGTGGCGGGCTGTGGTCGGCTGGGCGGACACTCCTCATGCAGGTTCCGCAAAGCGGCGACGACCGGCTCGAGCATTCCGAACTGCGTGTCAAGATTCTTCAGTCCGGGCAGAAGCCGGCGGATGATGTTGAGACCCTGTAAGACGTCGCGCCATTGGAAATGTAGCTCGGCGCTATTTGACGATCGGACTTCTTCGATCGCCTGCCGGAGCATCGACGTGAAATCTGCGAAGGGCCTGAGTCGGCGGGATTGCTCGGCGATGCGGGCATCTGTCGATTCTTCAAGCAGTCTCGATAAACGCAATAATAGAGAGTGCATCGTCTCGGCGCTTCGGTCCGGTGCCGATCCCTCAGCCATGATGGCCCATTCGTCGAGATCGAGGACGAAACACGGGAGGTGACAAAGTAAGTCTCGGATCTTGTGTCTGAGACCCCGGGCGAAGTCGGTCGCTTCTCTGGTAATGGTGCCTGGCATATGACACCTGTCTTTAATCAACGCGGTTCGTCGTCGTACGACAGCCGCCCGCCGAGGTTCACGGCGAATTCGGCCGCCTCGCGGGAGATAAACAGCGAATCGCCCCGAGGTTCCGCGGCCGTAAGGGCCAGATTGACAAGAAACAGCAGGTACCCTGGCAGTATTCCGTCCACAGGCACGTTGGCCGCGTCGCAGAACGTTTTCAGAGCCTCATCCGACAGCGAAACCGACGGCCAGGTCAGATCCAGCAGGCGGGTTGCCTGCTGGGTGTCGGTCAACCCCTGGCAGTTCAGATGGACAACACAGGAAATTTCGCTGTAGTTGTCGGAATCGACGATGAGAACCACGTTGGGAAGGCGCGACAGCTCATCGAGTATGAAGCGGCGTTTGTCCGCGATCAGGCGTGCAAGCAGTTGAGCAGCGCTGACGATGAGAATATCGCGGCTGCCCATGGCTTTGCCGGCGCACATGACCACGTCGAGGAACAGTTCCAGGGGCGATTGCAGTATGCGATCGACCAGCAGCAATCTGCTCAGCGGCAGTTCGCGGGCGACAAGGCCGAGTCTGGCGGCGGCGGCCGCGGCGATGGTGCGGCGGCCGGACCCGCGGCGGCCGCGAACCAGAGCCACCGGTGCCCGCAGGCGGTGCGCGCGCAGCAGGCTGACGAGCTGGTCCACCGTCCGCTGGCGGTGTTCGCCGACAACCTCGACCGCCGGCGGCGCCTGGCACAGCAGCGGCGAGAACTCTTCGGCGCCGCCGTCGCCTCCGCTTCCGCAGCGCAGCAGGTCCGACAGCACGGAGGAGAGGTCCGGATGCGGGCCGTGATAGTGCTTCCAGGCGCGCAGACCGTTGGCAACCATGTGCTGGCGCACGTTGGGCGGGCATCGCGCCGGGTCGAACCCGGGCGCGTCGCACGGAGGACGTTCGGCAACGACAAGCAGGCGGCTTTCCACGGGCAGAATCTCGATGCGCCCGAAGGGAGTGCGGGTGATGACCAGTTGCCGGCCGTTCCTGTGTACCACTGGCTGGCACTTCAGCGGCGCGAACACCGTCCGGGCAATGGCCGTTGACTCGGCATCGGGTTCCCATTCCATAGCGCGATTCTCCTGGACGACTCACTGGCGCGATACCGGTTTCACAACCACCAGCATGTCGTCGGCGGGCTGCTCGAGAAACGTCATGGTCCAGAAATTGCGCACGTTGAGGTCCGCCTGAATGTCCCGGTCGATCATAGCCCACAGGTCGCCGAGGCGGCGCGGCAGGCCGTCTTCGAGATCGTCATGCAGGGTTTCGAGCAGGTCTTTGATCTTGCGCGGCGAGCAGCAGTGCAGGTCGCGCGCATACACGTTCATGGTGCGGCCGCTGCGGAAGTGGGCCGTGGCGACGATGCGCTCGTTGGAGAACAGGTTGTCGGCCATGGCGCCGCCGAACTCGTCGCGCCTCATGTTGAAGGCCCGCAGGATCGGCTCGGTGACGTAATACGCGGCTATGGCGGCGGCCTGCGAGCGACTCATGCGCGGGTAGCTCCGGAAGCGGAAGCGACTGGCTATGGCTGCCGGCAGCCAGCTGTCGCGGCGCGGGTTCATGGTCAGGAACAGCGGCAGGTCAAAATCGTCGTTGACCAGTTCCTGAAAAGCCAGCCGTTCGACCTTCCTGTGGGTGTGCTCTACGTCGTCGGTCTCGCCGAAAAGGGCGTCGGCCTCGTCGGCAAGGACCAGAACCAAATGCCCGCGGCGTCTGAGCGATCTGGCGTGGTCCATCGCCCGGCGCATGTTGATTTCGGTGCCGTGCTGAAAGGTACTGCCGATGGTGGTGGGCGACAGTCGCACCAGAAAAGCGCCGCGGCAGGGCTGGCCCTCGTCGCGCATCTGCCGCGCTGCCTGGCGGGCAAGGCGTGTGACGGCCTCGGTCTTACCCACGCCGGTCGGCCCGATCAGCGCGACGCGCAGCTTCCTGTTGCGGAGGATGCGCCGCTGATCGCGTTCGAACTCCTTATGAAGCCACTGCGGGAAAACCATTTCTCTGAGCAGCGGTCCTTCCAGCGGAACCTCCGTCAGCCACGGTTCGCGCTTCTGCTGGAGGGTCTGATGTATGGCAGTGGCCACGCCGCCACGCACGCGCACGCGCACTGTCTCGCCATCCTCCAGTTTCGTGGCGACTTCGCGGGCCAGATCGGCGGGGCACATCACGATGGACCGCCGGCCGACCTCGGAATCGTCGGCCACGACATCGTTCACCTCGAGTTCGCCGATGCCCTCCATGGCGGAGTTGCTCCAGGCGGCGCTGACGGTCAGGATGGAAGCCGAGCCGGGCGGTTCGGGGACGTCGGTCAGCATGCCCAGAAACAGGCGATTGACCTCGTCCACCAGAGCCAGCGCCGGAAGCCGCGGCGCCGCGGCCGCCGTGGAAAGTCCATCGGCATATTCGAAGAGGACCGGCACGCCCGACTCGCGATTCAGCGGCACGCAGTGCACGAAGCGGCGCACCGTGCCGTTGAAGCGATAATCGAACGGCGACGACAGCATCCACGCCAGCGCGGGCTTCACCTCCCGCTGGACGGCGTTGAGGGCCTCGACGAGCTTTTCGCGCTGCCTGCCCAGCGTCGCCAGCAGCCGCACCGCCGCGCGCAGCGCATCCTCGGGGTTGCCGCCGCAGATGCTCACCCAGCGCGACATCGCATTACGGGCGAAATCCGGCGAATTCAGGTCGTCGGCATCAGCGCCGGCCAGTTCGCGAAGGAACTGAACTGCCGGCTCCGAAGCCGGCTGAGAGCGCGAGGCTTTTGTTTCACGCATTGCACACCTCCATCGGAATACGGGAAAGACGCCCGGCGCTGTACGCCCATACGGCTACCGGAAACGGCTGCGCAAGCGCCGCAGTTCCGTAGAAACCGATGGGCAGCACGCAGGGCGCCGTTGTCGTGCGGTCAAGATTGAAAGCCAGAATCTCGTCGTTGATCGAGGGAGCGGGCGTCATGGGCTGCGTTATCGGCTGGTTGAGCGCCTGTGCCGGATGGACGTGAGCGTATCCCACCAGACGATCGCGCAGGGAGCGGTGCAGCGCGAGAAAATCGCGGCCGGTGGTGAGAAGATATGCGCTGCCGGCGGCGGCGACCGGCGGTTCGACGAGTTCGTCGATGACCACGCGCACCGCGCCGGCGCACAGGTGGACGCGGCCGCACGCCAGCCAGCCGCGCTCGACTTGCGTTTCGCGGGACGCGGCGACGAGGAAATCCTCATAGACGGGCGCCGGAAAGCAGCACCGCAGCCACGCGGCACAGTCATCCGGCGCGGACGGCTCGGCCGGAGGGTCGCGCACGAAATCGCGCGGGAGGACCAGTCTGGCCGGCTGATGCGACGTCACTTCAAAATCGTCGTCGGCATCGAGGTGACGGCGCCATCGCTCCACCAGCGCATGGCCGGGGGGAAGGACGCTTACAGACCACCTGAACCGTCCCTGCACGTTGAGCTGCTGCGCCGCCTCGGCTGCGAGCCGCGCGAACGCGTCGGTGGGCACGAAAACCTCGCCGAGCGGTGCGGCGCGGAGGCGCTGCGCGTCGATCGCCTGAACGACTATGCCCCTGGGCGCTCCGGGTGCCGACGGGCATACGTTGACATCGAACGGGCGTCCGGCGGCTTCGGGATTGCCGGCTACCGTGCGCCAGGCGAGTTCCTTGATGACCGGGTGATAGTCCTGGGCCATATCCAGAACGCGACAGCCGCGGCAGGCGCCGTCCTGAAAGACGCTTATCGCCACATGGCGGACAAGCGCCGGCGATGTTCTTCGGGACGCCATGACACATCCTCGATCTCGATGGCGGCAGGCCGGCTTTCGCCTGCGCCGGACATCCGCAGGACCGCACGCGGGCGGCACAGCACGGCGCGGGCTCCGACAGCGCGCCCGGACGGACCATCCGTCCGCGGCCAGGCCACCGGCCCTGCCGCGCTGCGCCTCGGACTCCGCGCTACGCGGGCGTGAGTTCGGCGGCGAGTGTGATCTCCGCCTCGTCGGGCAGATCCGCCAGGCGCGTCTCGGGCGAGATAACCTGGTTATCCGCACCGATGCACTCGAAGGTGCCGGCGATCCCGAGCCGCGCGGCGATCCTGGCGGCAGTTGTGCCGACCGTCGCGTTGGGATTCTTCACCCTGCCGGCGATGTGCTCGCCGGACGGGGTCCGGAACTTGAGCGTCTTGTGCGTCATGGGCGGCTCCTTTCTGCGTGCGTCTGAATCCGATCGCTGGAACCGCGCGTGCGGTCCCGCGGATATCCGGCCAACTGCTCGATGAACTTCAGTGCCGCGGCTCGATTGCTCGCCAGCGAGCACATTGTTCGCGTGTAGAAGTCGATCGTCCGCTCCACAGCCGTGTCCGCGCCGACATCGTCTTCGCATTCGCACTCGGCGCAGGGGGCGTCCGGGGCGGCGGATATCGTCCACTGGATGCGAAGAGCCGTCGTTGAGGCATTGTCAGCAACGAAGGGCTCATCATCTTCGCAGTCGGTTACCTCCGCCCTCAGTTCTGTCAGGCGTGCCAGATGTTCGGCGAACAGGGACACGGCCTGGCGGCAAACCGCTTCGTCACACGCCCTGATAACTCGCGTTGAAGTGCGCATCATTTGCCCACCTCGCTTATCCACTCGATGTCTTCATCTGAAGCCGGCATGGCCGGGGCCGCGCCCGGCACAACCGGATACGGAAGACACTCCTCCAGAGGCAGTCGATGCTCGTCGCGCATGCGCCTGGCGATTTCAAGGGCGGCCGGGTTGAGCGGTGGCTCGGCAAAATTTACGGCGTTGAGGGTAACCAGCCGTGCCGCCTGCCAGAGGGCTTCGGCAAGCGTGTGGTCCGAGGATGCCGACCATTGTGCCTCGCGCGCCCAGCACGCGAGGCCGTCGCCAAGCTCAACGAACGCGCGCAGTACTGCCGGCAGGTCATCCCTTTTGGGAACGGAGTGCGCGCTATTCACGACGTGCGGCGATATGGGCAACGGCTCCACGAAACGCAGCCCCGGCGGATTGAGCGGATACCGCTCGGGTATGATCACTACGCCGAGAAACCGGCGATTCTCGCGGATCTCGCCGCCGCAGAGGATCAGCCCGCGCACGGCCAGTTCAAAGACAACGAACAATGTTCCGTCTCTCCAGTACGCGGAATCAACCAGCGACACTCGGCCGTGCCAAAGTCCACGGGTGGTGTCGCGCAGATGAGCCAGGTCGCGCGCCTTGCGCTTGTCGGATGCCCGCGCTGAGGCGCTGAGCACGCGTAGAGCGGCGTTCAGATCAACTATCATGACGGCCTCCCTTCGTGCGTCCCGGCGCCGTCGACAAGCCTTGCCACGGCGTCGGGCAGATCGCCGTTGCCGCACGCAACCATCGCCGGCCATGCGACAGGCGGCGCGGCGTCATGGGCCCCGAAACAGCCCGCGGCGCGGGCGGCTCGATGAATCCGAATCGACCAGCGCTGCCGGCCGGCGTTGTCGGCGGCGGCGTGAAGATTGGCCTTGACGTTGAGCCAGGTGCCCGGCCGGATCAGTTCCACCCGCACGATGCGCCGCAGCAGTCGCGCGGCGGCGCATGCCTCGGCGTGCAGGTCGCCGCGCAGCAGCGTGCCGCGGGACGTGAGCACCACGCACGGCTCGGTCTGGGGCAAACAGCTCATGCCGCACGCGGGGCACGGATCGTCCAGCGACTGGCCATAAACCGCCAACTGCGCCTGGTCGCGGTCCAGGCCCACCTGCACGAAAAGCAGCCTGGCGCGGCCGCCCAGCGCAGCCCGTCGGGCGTCTTCGATGGCACCGAGTCGGGCTGCCCAGTCGTCCAGCGCTACCACTGCCAGCACCAGCGGCGCGCAGGCCGATGCGCTGAGAATGCCCGGCCAGTCCAGCGCGCGCACGTCGGCGAACACGGATTCGATGACGGGCTGGAGCGTTGTGGTCGCGGCCCAGGAGCTCGCCAGTCGCGCCAGAACCGCGCATTTGGGCTCACCCACATGCCCGCGGTACTCGGGGCAGGTGATCAGGCTGTTGGGCTTGACGGGTGAGCGGTCCACCAGCACCAGCCGCCGTGGTCCGCTCCCAGCCGGACGGCGAAGCAGCAGGTTCGCCGCCCAGTAGCCGGCGGTACCGCTCCCCAGCATGATCAGGTCCCACATCACAGAAGTTCCTCCGGCGGCGCTTCCGCGGCGGACAGCGACGAGCGGCATACCGGGCAGGTGCCCAGTTCTGCCGCGGCATCCGGCGCGTAGATTGCTCCACAGGTGCATACGACCGCGTCGGCGCCGGTTATCGGTAAACCCGTGAAACGGCACAGCCGGCCGTCGGCCTTTTCGAGCTTCGGGCCGTCGGCCCGCAAAACGAAACTGGCGCTGCCATCTTTGCCGACGATGCGCACCAGATCGCCGGGCACTACCGTCTGCATTACGACAACAGCACGGCCGTTCACGTATGCGCGGGCCGGCGGCGGCGGAGCGACCACCAGCGCATCGCCGCCCGCCACCACCAGCCAGTCGGGCGCGGCGACGGTGCGCCAGCTCAGCTCGGCGCTTTCAGTTTCGCGATGGCTCGTAAACACGGTCATGTGGTCACTCCATTTGATCCTGCGCCGCGCGCACGCGCGTTGGTCGGGCAGACGATGTGCGGGCATGGCGGATCGGCGATCATGCGGTCGAGCCGGTTGCCGCGCGGCGCTGTGGCCACGAAGCGCAGGTTCGCCGAACGGCACCCGGCAAAAGCCTGACGCAGCTCGGAGATCAGCAGCCCGGCGGCGACCATGTTGCAGGACACGATCGCGTCAGACGCCTCGGCCGCGCAGGAACCAGCCGCAGCACGTGGCGGATCGTTGCCGCGTACAGCCACGCAGCGATAGCAGGCGCGGTCGGGCTGAACTATCACAGCCTGTCCGCCGAACGCGGAACTGCCGGCGGTGGCATAGAGAAGCCCGCGCCCATGCGCCACGTCGGCGCACAGCAGCCGGGCCTCGTCGTTGTCGGGCAGACACAGCAGCGCATCGATGTTGTCCAGGGTCTCGAAGTCGCCGGGCCTGCGGATGTAGCGGTCGTAAGCGCGTACGGAGGCGCCCGGGACCATGCGCCGGATTTCACGCGCGAGCACCTGTACTTTGGACAGCCCGGTCCCCACGCCGTCGATCAGTAAGATCTGGCGGTTGAGGTTATGCGGCGCGACCTCGGGGTCGCCGTCGTAGAGGTCCAGGTGCGCGCCTTCCAGCGCGGGCGCGAGCACCGCCCAGTTGGCCAGGGCCCCGGCGCCGACAATGGCCAGCTGTCTGCCCTTGAACAACGCAGCCGGCAATGAAACCGCGCCGGGCGCTCCCCCCGCGGCGCCCGGCGCGCTGTTGGCGCTATCGGCATTCTCGGGCATGACCCGGCGCGGCAGCGCGAGGTCATAGAAAGCGAGCTCGTCGGGAGCGGCCGGGCCATTCTGTGCGCGTACGATGGCATCGAGGCAGATGCCCGCGGCAACCATGCACAGCTCGAGCGGCGCGCCGGCGGTATCGAGGCAGCCGGCGGATCCCAAGGTTGCAATGGCCTTGGACAGGCTGTCCACGGACGTTATGCGGAAGACGCAGAGCCGCGAACTGCTGAAACCCACGAGAAGCACGCGGTTCGTGAGAGTGAGCGCTCGCATCGCGCGGTCCGCCGAGGCGCGCACCACGACGACGGACCAGAGCGCCTCGCGGCGAGCAACCTGGCGCTGGTCCTCGAGCGGCAGCGAGTCAGCCGCGACCAGGAATTCTATTGATCTGTCGATTCTCGCAACCAGTGTGCGCCACGAGCCATGGAGCCAGTGAGAGGCGCGCGCGGTGGGGCTGACGTTGTCAACGCCAATCCAGGGAATGCCCATCGCCGCGGCGCCTGCGAGCAGTGTGCGCGTAAAGTCCGGGACGGCGCCGCTGTTCAGAACGAGCAGCCCTGTGTTGCGGCGGCGCTCTTCGCTGAATACGCGCGCCTGGCGCATGAATCTGTCGTTGAATGCGTCAGCCATGGTAGAAACCCTCCGCGCCCCTGTTGGTATGCCAGCCCGATCGCCACCGGAGGGCGTCGGCGAGAGCCGGGCAGCTTTCGGCAGCTGCCTTGAGCACGTGGACAGGAACCGATCCCACGCAAACGCCCCCACTCCAGATGACGTATTCGTCCGGGCCGCCGTAAACGGCCGCCGGTACCGGCAGCGCGCTGCGGACGCGCTGGCGCACCAGGTTCTCGAGTTCGGCGCGCTTCGCCTGCGGCAGAGCTACAGGACCAATCACGTGAATGGTGACATCGCTCGCATCGACGCGGCGCGTATGCGCGCATCCGCAGATCCCGCAGCGTTCGGTCACGATGGTGGGAACCAGCCGTTCGCCGCGGCCGTTGGCGGTTGCGAAGCAGGTGACAGTCGCGCTGCGGCGGATACGCACGGTGAACTGCGATCCATCTGCAATCGTTGATCCGCTTCCCGGCTCGAGAAGTATTTCAGGGTCGCCATTCGTCGGCGCGGCGGAACATGCAACGTCATCTGCTCCGGCGGCATGGGCTGTGGTCAGCAGGGCGGGACGAGTGGTCCAGTGATTCAGCCTTATGCCCACGCCCTCGGCCGCGAAGCGCGCCATCTGGGCTTCATCCACACCACTGGTAAAGACTGCGGCTCGACCGTGCGAGTGTGCGGCCCCTATGATTCTGAGGCCGCGGCGGGCAGCGCTGCGGGCCGCCCGGAGAACATTTTGGCCATCTACCAGACAGGCCGACACGCTGGCCGCCTGTTCCGGCACAAGAACATCGACGGCGACGATCGGGCTTTTTTCCGGGGCGACGTAGTACCACAACAGCTCGGAATCGTACGGCGCTGCCTCGACCAGCACGTCCTCAGCGGCAATCACGTTGCCGGCGATGAAAAACGCCCGGCCGGCGAACATCGCATCGAGATCGTCCGGAGTGGGCTTGTACCCGGCCTCGTGGGCGAGGACAGGCTGACTGCCGAAGCGAGAGCGCAGGCCATCGAGTTCGTCGTCGCTGGTTGTCGAGTCAGCAGCTCCGCCCTGGTGGCGCAGTGCAACGCCCAGTTCGACGTCGCAGGTTCGGAGCAGGTCGGCGAGGCTCCGCACACGCTCATCGGGAGACACAGGGATCTCGAGCTCCGTCCCGGCCGTCGCGCCGCTCGTAGCGTAGATATCGAGCGCCAGCCCGGGATTCTCGGCGGTTCGCTTCAGGGAGGTATCGCGGAGTGCTTCCGCCGCCGCGGCCACCAGTTCCCGAAGAGTCCGGTCGGGGCTGCCGGTCACCAACTCCGGCGGCACCTCAACCACAGTGCCGGCTCCGTGGCGAATCCGCAAACGCGCCGCAGTGCTAGTGGACATGGCACCTCCAGAAATATGATCACGCGGCCACAGTATACCATTCATCTGCCCACACAATGATGCTATGCCGCTCGCAACCAGCCGTCAACTTGATTGAGCAACGGCCACACACGACACACAATGGTGCGCGCGCCCAATCTGCCAAGTCAAGATAAATCCGCGCATTTTTTGATGAGGCAGCGTGAGGCCCCGGCCCGCCGGCGGGGGATAAAGAGCCGTGCGCCACAGTTTCGCAGATACTGCACACTCTGTTGCATTAGTGCCACAGTATGCGGTATGACATTCAAACTGTTGCTGTGTCGCACGGTAACGCGCGCCGCGATAGAATGTGTGCGCAGGAGTAACGAGGATGAGCAGGAAGCCGAGAACGGCGAGTGACGTGCACCGGCGGCTGGACGAGGAGCGTCTGGGGCATCCCGCGCGCGGGCGGTTCAGAAGCAACCGGCAGGGGCTGGATTTCATGGAAGTGCTGGCGGCCGTGTGCAACGAACTGGCCAGCGGCTGCACGGCGGCGGAGATACGCAGGCGTATGGAGCAGCGGGGAATACTCATGACCCGCGAGGAACCTTACGAGTTCATCTCATACGCCGCTCGCCACGGCTGGCTGGAGTTTCATCCGCCCAGCGAGCTCAAGCTCACGCAGGAACTGCGTCAGCGCGCCCCGTTTCTGAACGAAGTGGAGGTCGTGCATACCTCGTCTTTCGACGACGTGGCGGCGCGCGGCGCCGACGTGCTCGTGCGCCTGGTGCAGAGGAGAGCCCGCGAGCAGGCGAAGTACAGGGAAGCCGTTCACATCGGTTTCGCGGGGGGCCACGCCATGCGCAAGCTGGCGCGCGAGTTCGCCCAGCGACTGCGCACGCCCCTGCCGGACATGCCGCAGAAGCTGGTATTTCACGCGATGGTTGCCGGGTTCAATGTGCTGGAGCCGGGCACTAACCCCAATGCGTTCTTCGTCTATTTCGAGGACGACCCGGCCATGCACGTGGAGACCTCGTTCGTGTGTCTGCTGGCCCCGCCGATGGTCACGGCCGAGGCCCTGAAGGAGCTGGAAGAGCAGGAAGCCATCAGGGATGCCTTCGTGCTCGCGCGGGATCTGGACATCATCGTCACCTCCGCAGGGGAGTGGAGCGACGAACACAACACGCTACGGCAATATATGACTCTTTCGCGTGCCGAGGACGACATCGCTGCCCTGGATGCCCGCAGCACCGTGGCCGATATGCTCTGGCAGCCGCTGGGCAATACGGGCCCTGTCGAGGTCGAAACCGGAACGCGCGCGCTGACGCTCCTGAAGCTCCGCGAAATACCGCAGAGGATACGCGAGGGCGTGAGGGTGCTCATGTGTCTGGGGCCGTGCCTCAAGTGTCATCGCTCGAAGGAGGCGGCTCTGCGCGCGCTGCTCGGCCAGACGGAGCCGATCATAACCGACCTGGTCACCGACAGCGTGACGGCGCGAAGGTATCTGTATCCGCTCGAGCACCGGCCTGCGGCCGTGATGCCGGACCAAACCGCGGCAGCGCCGGCAACTGTTGCCAGTTCCATCCTCACCCGCCCGGCAGCCGCTCTTGGCGCCGCGGGGGCACCGGATCGGGCACACGGGGCGACGTCGGCGGATGCACCGCCGCCGCAGGCGTCGGGCGCGCAGCCGGCGCCGGGCGAGACCGTTTCGCCGAAGAAAAAACCCAGGCAGGCGCCGCCGCGGCGATCGCGCAAGGGCGGGGGCCGGTGACGCGCGTGGCATCGCCGTTGCTGTCCTGCGTGCGCTGTTGCGCGTAATCAGTTGGAAAAGGCGCTGCCGACCGCCCGCGAGCCGCCGCCGGGTTCCATGCCCTCTGGCCAGACGTTGAAGAACACCGCGCTTTCGTCCTGTATCTCATCCAGCCGGAAGCCCACGGCCACGAAGAAGCGGTCGAAGTGGCGGACGAACGTCAGCGTCGATCGGTCGTTGCGGTTCTGAGCCAGGTCGTAGCTTTGCGCTATCTGCACGCGGTACTTGAGAGTCAGCTGATAATCCAGCGCGAATATCAGCAGGTCCTGGTCTTCGCAGCGGAAGGTGTTCACGGTGCCGTTCTGCACGGTCAGCGTGGTGAAATCCAGCCCGATGTGCCGCAGGCCGATGTAGTAACTGATGCGCGGGTCGTGCCTGACGGCCAGCCCGATTGCCGCCGCTGCCAGCATCGACTCGTCGATGTTGTAGTAGATATCGGATGACAGCGTAACGGTGTCGCTTATGCGCCAGGCCAGTTGTGCATTAACTCCGTTGCGCGGCACGGAGGTTTCCGGGCGCGTCACGAACAGCAGCCCGCGGAAGTCGGTGGGGTTGAGTTCGCTGTCGGGGGGCTGATTGACGAAGAAGTTGCCCTGCACGTTGAGGGTCAGGAAATCGACGCTGCGCCACTGTCCCGGCCCGCCGCGCTTCGTCTGCCAGCGCTGATTGAGGGCGATCTGGATGGCCGATGTGTCGGTTATGGCGTCCACGGGTTCGTCGTAGATCAGCAGATCGCCGCGGTCCTCCGACTGGGCGGCGGCGTAGAGGTGCAGTTCCGGCTCGATTACGTGGCGCAGGCGGTGGAGGTCGAGCAGGCGCGATTCGACGTGGTCCTCGACCTTCCAGAAGGCGGTGGTAGTGCGCAGCCCGCCCGCCGCGTACAGGCGTTGTATCGTGGAACCGTCCACCGATTCGGAGTAAGGGGTGTAGCGGCCCACCACGTACGGCACGAAGCGGTATTTGCCCCACGAGAAGGGGAAATCCACTTCCTGGCGGAAATCGCCGCGCAGAGTTTCGTCATCGGGCGTGCCCGTCTGGCCGATGGAGGGAATGCCCGGCGACTGCCGTCCGGTCGGGGCCGGAGCGAAGCCCAGTTCCGCCAGCGAGTAGTCGCTGTTCTTGAACCGCAGCGCGGAGACCGTGTTCGAGCTGAAGAACGTGGCCGCGTCGTCGAGTATGCTGTCGCCGATGCGGTGATAACCCAGTTCCATCCGTTCGACTTCGGTCTGCTCCTGATATTGATTGGCGACGGTCGCGAAATCGTTGGGCTGGCCGCTCAGCAGCAGGGTTATGGCCTCGCTGTTGCGGCGGCGGATGGCATAGAACGCGGTATCGAGCGGCGCGCTGTTGCGGAAGTCGCGGTTGAACCATTCCTCCATGAATGTGGGATCCGATATGTAGCCGGCCGACAGCTGCACCTGCCAGTCGTCGGGAAGAATGTGCTGGTGCTGCCAGTAGAATCGTCCGCGCAGCTCATCTTCGGGTTCGACGTCGAGGCGTTTCTTGCCGAGATAGTCCTCGCCGTGATCCAGCGCCAGGTAGCTGGTCCATTTGCCCGAATACGACCACGGATCGAGCGTGGTTTCGGGCGTTACGCTGCCGACGTATTTGCCATCGAGCCCGATCGCCGGACCGCGGTCGGTGAAGTAGTCGACTTTGTACGACGCATCCACGCCCTTCGGAGGCAGCCGGCCGAGCGTCTCGAACAATCCCCATTCGGTGCTCAATCCGAGTCCGAAGCCGCGCGAGCTGCTGGTTTCGATGTGGCGGAGGACCGGTCGTTCCGTAACGCTGCCCGCCACCGCCGGCAGATAGAAAACCGGCACGCCGGCGATGTCGAAGGTGGCGTCTTTCGCCACGAAGTGTGTGCGCGTGCCGGTAACCGGATCGCCGAAATCCGTCTGGCGGATGTAGGTGCTGGAGGCGCCGATGCTGTATGAGGGAGTATGGAAGGAGCTGACGGAGAGCCTTGATTTCTCCGCCGTGTATTCGTTCAGCGACATCTGCCGCACCGTCTGGGCGCGCAGGACGATGGGGATGGCGTTCTTCGGGTCGCGGGTGTGCAGCACGACGTCGGTGAGCACGGCCCGGTCGGTGGTGAAATCGTAGTAGGCGCGATGGGCCGACAGACGCTGTTCGGGTTCGGTCTGATCGCGGGGCGTGCGCATGATGCGCACGTCGCCCTCGAGATATACGCCCACCACGGCCTGTTCGATAGAGCTGAGCGGGCGGTCGGGGCTGAGCTGGGCGAGGTCGGTGAACGGGGTGAAGACTACTGCGCGGTCGGCGAGCAGTTCGAGAAAATCACCGCGGTCGGTGCGCTGGAAAAGAGTGATCCCGCCCGACAGGACGGCAACCACCTTGCCGTCGGGGGAGCGGTCGGTGGAGAACCGCCGCGCGCTTATCGACACCGGCCGCAGCGGTCGGTGCTCGACGGGGCGCGTGGTCGGCCGGGGGTACTCGGCCTCTTCCTGTATAAGCCAGCGGGCCGACGGCTCGGCTCCGGTCAGGAGCACCGGCCGGATGGCGCTGGCCGCCCGGTACAGTTCCGATTCGCGCTGATCCGCGCTTATGCGCGAGCCCGCCGACAGGCGCACGCTGCCGCGCACGAGCGCTTCCACATACAGCCTCGGCCGTTCATCGCGTATGTCGCCGGGTTGCTGAAGAACTGCCTGGCCGATCAGCGATATTTCAACGCGGCGCATGTCGCCCGCCGAGCCGGGCACCGACGATATCCATACGACGGCGCCGGCGGCGGTGAGGACGGTGCTGTCCAGTTCGATGCGCGCGTTGCCGTCGAGTTGAACGACGCTGGTGCGATCTTCCAGCCAGGTAAAAGCGCGGGCGGCCGACATGGCACAGACTTCGACGGGAGCATCGTACTGAGCAAGGACCGGGGCGCACGCACCCAGCAACCCCGCCACCAGTGAAGCGCCCCTAGATAATCGCACCCGCAACTCCTTCCCGAATGCCGCTTTCACGCCGGCCGACAACAGCGAAAGCCATTATAGAAACGACCGCCGGAGCGTCAAAGCGGCAGCAGGCGCGCTGATTCGCGGGCGTTCGTTGGGGCCGCCCGGTCGCTTCGTCGCCCGCGCGGCGGACACGCAGCCCCTTTACGCTGCCGCGGTGATCCGGGCCGTCGTGCGGGATTTGCCCTCGGGGCGCAAGCGCCAGATGACTATGCCATGTTGCGGCGGCAGAGGCAGCGGGCACGATGGCGCACGTCAGGCGAGCCTGGTGCCGCAATGGCGGCAGAAGCGTGCCGGAGCGGGGTTGAGCGTGCCACAACGGGCGCAGGCGCGGTTCTCATCGGGGCGCGGCTGCTGGCGGACGCCCTTGCTTGAGCTGATTCCCCACACGATCAGTGTAATGACCAAGACCAGTATGAACAGGTCCATACGCGCCGCCCCTCTCCATGGCCCGATACGGCCGCAACTTTTTCCATTATAGCGCCGCCGTGCGGTCCGGCCATGTTTTTCCGCGCCCGCCGGTCGCGCGGTATGATGCTCGCATGGAGATAACCGAACAGCACAAGCGCATACTGCTCGACGCGGCAAGGATGGCCATACGCGAAGCCCTTCGTGGCAACTATCGCTACAAAATACCCGGCACAAGCGATCCGGTCCTGCTCATGCCCGCCGGCTGCTTCGTCACGCTGCACGAAATCGGCACGCACCGGTTGCGCGGCTGCATTGGCAGGCTTCAGACGACCGACCCGCTCATCAAGACCGTTCACGAAACGGCACAGTCGGCCTGCCAGGACCCGCGTTTCCGCATGAATCCCGTTACCATGGCCGAACTGCCCAGACTCGATCTGGAAATAAGCATTCTCACGCCGCTCCAGCCGGCCAGGAACGTTCTGGATTTCGATCCGCTTCAGGACGGCATCTACCTCATCTGCCGCGGCCGCAGCGGCACGTTTCTGCCTCAGGTGGCACGGGAAACGGGCTGGGACCGCGAGCAGCTGCTGACGCGGCTGTGCGCCGACAAGATGGGGCTGCCTCCCGATGCCTGGAAGGACCCGCAGGCGCAGCTGCTGAAATATCAGGTGACGGTCATCGGGCCGGAGCCGTTCGTGCTGCCGGAAAAAGACAGCGGTGCCGCCGGTCCGTCTGCCGGCGCGGCCCCGCCGGAATCAGGGACCGACCGCAGCACCTGACCGCTGCTTGCGTATCTGGACGGGCTTGCGGCCGTCGGGACGCGGCAGGAACATGTCGGCGGGCGTCAGGCCGCACTCCTTCACCATCTGCACGCCGTATTCGCACGCGGACAGTTGCCGGCCGCCGTTGTTGGTGCCGAAGGTGAATTTTGCTCCGGCGGCTCTGGCCATTTTTATGAACGCGGGTTTGGGCAGGCGCAGCGAGGAGTTTATCTCGATCGCCACGGCGTTTTTCACGGCCGCTTCGATTACCCGCCGCATGCGCGCTTCGGTCCAGAGACGGTCGTAATCGTCGGCCAGCGCCCTGGGCAGGTAGGTGGGATTGACGTAGATGTCTATCGGTTCGTTTTCGAGTATGGCGACCGTGCGCCCGACGAGCATTTCCATGAACGCCTCGCGGTCGTCGCCGATGTGCACCTCCTTGTCTATCCACAGCCGCATGCGTCTGCCGGCGTCGTCCGTTATGGTCATGGCGTCGGTGAACACGTAATCGAAACGGGCGATAGCCGCGGGGCTGAAAAGCGTGGTCCATTCGCGTCCCTCGGCCTGCATGCCCAGAAAGAGCGGCTGTCCGGCCATCGCTTTGAGAAAGTCATCTATACCCCGGTCGCTGGTGATGGGGAAATGCAGACCGCAGTTGGGCGCGATGCCGATGTTGATGCCTGTCTTGCGCGCGTGGGCGAGCGCTTCTTCGATGGTCAGTCCGCCCTTCAGATGGACGTGATAGTCGATAACGGGAAAGCCCGCCGCGTGGAGAGCGAGGATATCGGCAAAAGGCTCCTCCGCGGGTATTTCCGCGCCCGCGGGTCTGCCGGCCAGAGGTTTTACGCGAATGCTTCTGAAGTGCAGCTCGCCGCCGGTGCCGGCCCAGTTCAGGGCGAAGGTTCCCCTCGACAGCCTTCGCCTGGCGGCGTCCGCGGGGCGCAGGGGCTTGAGCGGCTCGGTGTAATCGACGAGCAGAACATCGTTCACCGCGACGGTGATGTTCCTGCCGCGCACCGCGAGGCGCAGGGTGAACCACTCGCCGTCGTGCACGGGCGGTCGGAAGATGTTTCGTATGGCCACCAGGCTGCCGGTTTTGCGCAAATCTCCGCTGCCGCAGGGGGTGTTGTGCAGACGGACCTCATATCCCTGCGGAATCGCGCTTTGCCCGGGGGCGGACGTGTGAAAGATTATGCCGCCGCAGGCGCCGCCTACCGTTTTCGCTTCGACGAGCAGTTCGAAGTCCTCGTAGCCGCCGGTTCTGCCGCCCGTCAGCAGCAGATAGCCGGCCTCGCCGCGGCATATCAGCCGTCCGTCGGACACCGTCAGCGAGTCGCTCTTTCCGACCGCCTGCCAGCCGTTGAGCGAACGTCCGTCGAACAGCGGTGTCCAGTCGTCCGCGGCCGCTTCGCCGCCGTATGCCGGTGTGCACATCAGGACCATGATAAGCGCGCAAGCGGCGAGGGCCAGCGATGGCGGCCGCCGGGGTGCGCAAGCCCCGGTCGCGTGAGATTTGCCGAGCATGGGGCAATACATAATCGGCAGGCGGGCGATGCACAAGCCGCGCCCGACCTGCGCGCGGCGTATGCGGGCGGGGAAGCTTCGGGCGCGCTGTCGGCGCGGCGGCGGGGGCTTCTTATTGCTGCGGGATATCGCTTCGGGGCGCCTGTCGCGGCCCGCGGTCGATCTCTATGCGGGTGGGCATGGCGACCAGACCGGTAGAGTAATAATCGTATTGCCCGCGCACCAGTTCCTCGGATGGTCCGATGGACAGTTCAACCGTGGGCGCACCGGCCGCCGGCTCGGGGGGCGCCACGGCCACGGTTATGAGCGGCTGGCCGACCGGTGCCGTGTCGTGCGGACGCAAGGCGAGCCATGCGGCCACGCCGGCAGCAATCACCAGCGCGGCCGCCGCCGCCAGCCGCACGCTGCGCCTCGCCAGAAACGCGATTATCGGTATCGCAGCGCGCGTCTCGGCGGCGTCGATGCTGTTAAGGATGCGCCGGCGGAGGGCGTCGTGGTCCACATCCGGCACGACCACGGCGTTCTTCAGAAGCGTGTCGAGCGCCTCGTGCACGCGAAGCAACTCGCGCGCCGCCGGATCGGACGCCAGACGTTCGTCCAGTTGTTTGCGCGCCTCCTCCGGCAGACTTCCATCGACCAGGGCCACTATGCTATTCTCGAGCGCTTCGTCCACCACGTCGGCCGCTGCCGGCGCGCCGGCACCCGGCGCGGTGCGGCGGCTTTCCACGGCTGCCGAAATCCGTTCCGTCAACGTATCGTCTTCGGTGCGGCCGGGCGGCTGCGACTTGAGAACAGCATCCAGGGCGCGGTGTTGTTCGAAGGCTTTCTGCACATCCGCATCAACGGCCAGGCGTTTACGGAGCTCGGCTTCCTCCTCGGGGCGCAGCGTGCCGTCGAGGTATCCGCATATGAGAAACTCGGCCCGCTTATCGAGCATGGTTGGTGCCGTTCTGTCTGTGCCCTCTCATCCGCAACGGTCCTGTACCGCCTCCTGCCGCTGTGGCGGGCGCTGCCGGTTACAGATTCCCGGCCAGCGCCTTGCGCAGCTGCTGCCGCGCCTCGAACACCAGCCACTTGACGGTGGCTTCCGTCGTGCCGAGCGCTTCGGCAACGACCTTCTGCGGCAGGCCCTGCATGCTGAACATCACCAGAGCCAGCCGGTGTCTTTCGGGAAGATTTTCGATGGCGGCGTTCAACTTTTCCTCAAGTTCTCTTCTTATCGGGCCATTTGCCGGGTCGGCATCCCTGCCCGCCACCTCGAAGCCCGCCCGCTCGCCGTCGTGGTCGTCGCCGGTGATCCTGTCCAGCGAGGCGGTATCCGAACGGCGGCCGCGGCTGCGACGCGCATTGAGCGAAAGATTGCCTACGATGCGCATCAGCCAGCCGCCGAAAGCCTGCGGCGATTGAAGCGTTTTCAGGCTGCACCAGGCCTTGATGAATGCCTGCTGCGTCACATCCTCGGCGTCGTGGCGCTCGCCGAGCAGCCTGTAGGCGACTCCAAACGCCGCCTTCTGATAGCGGCGCACCAGCTTGTCAAAGGCGCTGCGGTCTCCGGACAGACACTGCACAACCAGTTCGCCGTCGCTCGGCGCACCCGTCGCCTGTCGGTCCTGAGACTGTGCGGCGCCAGGCTCCATATTTCGTGACAACGCCACCTTCAATAGGTTAGGCAAAAAAGCCGCCGCCCGCAAAACCCCGCGCCGCGCCGGGACGCGGAAAGGACGGCTTCACGGCTCTCGGCCCAGGAGTTCGCGGCAGTAGTCGCCGACGGCGGAAGCGATCTGCGCCGGAGATCGCCCCGCGTTTTCCTTGATCCGGCGAACGAAGGCGCTGCCCACGATCACTCCGTCGGCGCAGGCCGCGAGGCGCAACACATGCTGGCGTTTTGAAATGCCAAACCCCACGCACACAGGCACTTGCGATATGGCCCGCAGTTCGCTCAGATTCTTTTCGACGTCCGGGGGCAGCTGGTCCCGCTCGCCGGTGATGCCCGTGACCGACAGATAATACACGAACCCGCTGCACAGACGCACGATCTCCGCCCGGCGCGATGGGGAAGTCGTCGGCGATACGAGCAGGATCGTGTCCAGACCGGCATTCCGGATCAGTCCGCATACGGAGCACGCCTCGGGCGGCGGCAGATCGGGCATAAGGATACCGCCGAAGCCGGACTTGCGCGCTTCGGCGATGAACCGCTCGACACCGTAGCGATACACGATGCTGAAACTGACCATCGCGACAAGGGGGATGGAGACTGCCGGCCGCACTGCGGCGATGGTCGAAAAGACATGAGCAACCTTTACCCCTGCGGCCAGTGCCGTGGTGAAGGCCTCCTGTATTACCGGACCGTCGGCGATGGGGTCGGAAAAGGGAAAGCCGATTTCTATGGCCGAGGCGCCGGCGGCCTCCAGCGCCGGCAATATGGCTCTGGTGGTCTGAAGGTCCGGATAGCCGGCCGGTATGAAAGGCAACAGCCCGACCTCGCCCCGCGCGCGCAGCAGCGCGAAGGCCGATGCAATGGAAGTTCGCGTCGTTGACACCGGGCGTCGGATGATACGGCGGAGGCAGACGGGGTCAAGAATCGCTGCGCCGGCGCCGCCCGCGGCAATGCGGAGAAGCGCGGGATCCGATCGACCTCGTGCGCCGGCTCATTCCGCAGGTATGGAGTGTAACGCGCTCGACGCCGCGATCGGCGGTTGGCTGTTTGCTACGGGCGAGTCAGCGTCCGGCCGTCGCTTTCATACGAACGTGAGAACATCTTCCAGTCGTTTGCGCGAAATATCGGGTACCGTGGCTTGGGGGGCGGGATGGCCCGTCACCACCAGCACGAACGGTCTTTCATTGGGCGGGCGATGGAGGATGTCGGCCAGGAAATCCATGGGCGCGGGCGTGTAGGTGAGAACGCCCAGGCCGGCGTTGTGCAGAGCAGTTATCAGCATGCCCACGGCGATGCCCACCGATTCGCGCGGATAGTAGTGCGTAATGCGCGTGCCGTCGGGCGCTATTCCATAACGCTCTTCGAATACGGCGATGAGGTACGGCGCGGCAGTCAAAAAAGGTTTTTCAGGACCGGTTCCCAGCGGCGCCAGCGCCGCCAGCCACTGCGGGCCGGCCCGACCGGCGTAGAACTGTCGTTCGACCTCCTCCGCGGCCGCGCGGATGCGCGCCTTGACCAGCGCATCCTCCACGACCACGAAGTGCCACGGCTGGCAGTTGGCGCCGCTTGGCGCGCTGGCCGCCACGCGCACCGCGTCCTCGATTACCCGTCGCGGAACCGGCCGGTCGGAAAAATCGCGCACCGACCGCCGACGGCACATCATCTGGCAGAACGCCGCCGACCGCCGCAGCATCTCATCGTCCGGCAGACTTTCGCGTGCTGGCAGGGGGATCATGGCGGGCGACATGATACAGCATGGCCGAACTGCCGGTGCTTGCTATCTATTGGGCACGGCGGCGCTGCGATCGCGCTTGAGGATGAGCAGAAACTGGCCCTTTTTCGTTTCGAACGTCTCCGGACGCACCTTCTGGGGGCTGACGCACCATTTCAGCGTATCGCCTTCCAGACGGTATATGCCGACATATGCCTGACGGCGTCCCCGTTCGCTGGTCTTTGCCGCGTCGAGATGCGGCGGGTCGGCGCTCAGGTCCAGCGTGTATTCGCCCACGCCGTGATCCACGTTGCCGTCGGACTTGACCTCTATGCCGTGCATCGTCTTGTCGGTGATGGTTATCTCCAGTTTCACCGGCCCGCGGTCGGGATTCTCGCCGCGTCCTTCGACGGTATAGCCCTTCCACACGCCCACGAACCGGGCGCGTTCGGCGGCCTCGTCGGCGGGCTTTGGCGGGACGGTTGCCGCCATGGCAAGGGCGCAGATCAGACAAAACGCCAGCATGGTCGATACCGTTCGCTTTTTCATGACGTCTTCTCCGTGTTTCTTTGAGGTCATCGGTTCGCTGTCAGCGCCCGTCCCCCTCGATGGTGGTGATCAGATTGAGCAGATAATACAGGTCTCCGCGCGCAAACACCGGCACATCGAGATACTTATCGAGTTCCGCTCGCCCTTCGCCCAGCACCAGCGCCTTTCCCTGAAGCAGCCACAGATCGTACAGCGGCTGAAGATTGCCTTCGCCCATGGTGCCCTCGAACGCCGCGTTGAACCAGTACGGCGCGGCGTCGTTGAGAACCTTCAGTCCGCGTTCCACCTTGTCGCGGGCGTGCTGCCGCAGGTACTGGCCCAGTTCCGGCGTCATCCATATGAAACACCGCGCGATGTTTATGCGATGCTTGTGAAACTCGCGCACTCGCTTGCCCGAAGCGTCGCACCATGGACTCCTGAAATCGACCTTTTCCACCCACAGTCGGCGCAGATACTCCAGCGATTTGAGGATTTCCGGGTCTTCCTTCTGCCCGGCAAGGCGCTGAAGGCCCAGAAAGCCTTCGTAACCCGCGATGTACATGTTCAGTTGCCAGACGTGTTCCAGAAGCATCGGCTCGGGCATGCGCGGCGGGACTTCCAGTTTTGCCCGGGCTGTCCGCAGCAGTTCCTTTGCGTCGCACAATCCCGCCTGGGCATACTTGTATGCGCCGTAAACGTTGTGCGGCGGGAACGGCCACATCCATCGCCCGCCCGCCATGGGCGAATCCTTCACCCGCTGCATCGTCGCCACAGCCTCCGGGGGATATTCCGCCCATGTGCGCGGCACGCCGTCCCAACCGTATAGCGCCACCTCCAGCGGCGAGCGCTCCGCGAATTCCTTTTTCAGATACTCCCGCAGCGCCTGTTGCTGATTGGCCGGCAGATGCGGCAGCGCACGCGCCAGGACGTAGAACGTCTCCGCGGGCACCTGGAAATACGGGCTCATGTGGTCGAAGCGCGCGATGAACTGCCCGGCGCAGAAGTACCCCGGCTGAAGATGGCCGGCGTCGAGTATCTTCTGGACTTCCTCCGCCAGGCGCTGTTTCAGATATTCCACCGGCCGGGCGGGCGGCGGCGCAACGACCGGCTTGCCGGGCCGGATTATGTCCAGCTTTCTCGCGGGCTCTCCGCTGCTGCCGAAAGCGATGACGCAGTTGCTCTTTATGGTAAAGAGCATGCCGTTGAACGGGATTAGCGGGTTCTGGTGGCCGTGGTTGTGATACACGCCGTCCGGTCCGCGATAGAACCCCCACAAACCCGACATCCCGCGATTTTCCAGGTACAGCCACATGGCATCGTAGCCCGGGCACTGCTTTTCCAGTCCGTTGCCATAGCTCCACAGAAGGCCCATGGCGCCGCGGCCGCCGCGCTCTATCGGACCGGCATCGATGGCGTACCACTCGCCTTCGCGGTCGCAGCAGACCACCTCATAGATCACGTTGCCCGCACCCGACAGCGCCCCGGGCTCGTCGGCGGCCTTCGAGCGGCCGGCGATCTGGACATGGCGCGATCCCGTGGCGGGGTTGACCTCCCACCCGAACGTGATGCTGCGCGGCATGAAGGTGAACGAACCTTCCTTATTTGCCCGGCCCAGATACATGCACTTCTCGTAAACAACGCCGCTCGGATGAACCATCGGCGGCGGGCAGTGCGTGTGTTTCCAGTGCAGCGTGATCGGGGCGTAGCCCTTCTTTCCGTCTATGTCGAGCACGAGTTCCCGGCCGTCTTTGCGCCCGAGCACGAAGAAGAACCGCCGCCAGGGCTTCTCGCCGAAATGCAGCGCGGCCTTCGAGACGTCCATGGTGACCGAGCCTTTCGGCCAGGCTCCCGGCACGCTGCCGCGCGGTCCAAGTTCGTGCCCGCGGTCGTTCTCGGCCGGAAACAGGTCGTTCTGTTCCAGCCGCAGATAGTGCGGGCTCATCGGGCCGTCGGCATAGTTGGGCATGCCGCAGAAGATCACCCAATCGCGATACACAACCGGCCACCACGAGTGAAACCCGTGGGAAGGCAGACGCTCGCTTTTCCACAGCAGCCGGCCGGAGGAGACATCCACGGCATAGCCGTGACAATCGTTCGACGCGAAGAAGACCGCGCCATCGGCGTATGCAGCGGAATTGAGCACCGGCCCGTCGGTTTTGAAGCTCCAGACGAGCCTGCCCTGGTTCGGCGTGCCGTGCGCGCCCACGGCATACACATTGCCGTCGCGGTTGCCGGCGATGACCTTACCATCGACCACCAGCGGATTGGTGCGGTAGCCGGCCATCGCCCCGTCGAAAGACCACAGCAACCGGCCGGTGTCGGCATCGAGCGCGTACAGACGACGATCCATGCCGCCCGCATAGCACACCTGGCCGTCTATGGTGGGGGCGTTGCCGATGGGCAGTTCGGTATCGAACCGCCAGACGAGTTCGCCTGTTCGCGCGTCAAGCGCATACAACCCGCGGGCCGACGAGACGTACACCTTGCCCCGTGCGCCGATAACCTGCGTTTCCTGAGGGATGTATGCTTCGACGGGGCGATACCACACCGGCCGCAACGCTCCGCGCACGGCCGTGGGAACCCAGCTTGTGCGCCGGGGATTGGCGCCGCTCATGGGCCAGTTGTCGCCCGATGGCGCGCTCGCGGCAGTCGAACCGGGCGCTGGGGCCGGCGCGGCCTGCGGCGCGGCTGGGGCTGTCGGCGGCGACGCGGGCGATGGGGCAGGGTTCTCCGGTATCAGGACGATTGGCGCAGCGGTCTTTGCCGGCGCCGTTGCCGGCGGCGTCTGGCGGAGCAGCCACGGGCGCGCGATGGGGTCGTTCTGAAGGTGTTTCCAGAATTGCATCGCCACCGCCGCGCAGGTTTCGGGATTGGGATGTACCCCGTCGCGGAAACGGTCGCGCGTCCAGGTGTTGTCCCAGATGTACGGCCCCCAGCACAACCACGGCAGAACGCGCGCGCGGGATGGGCTTTCTTCGAACGCCGTGCCTTCTTCGCCGCGTATCTGGCTTTCTATCAGCCACTTTATCGCAAACGCCTCGCGCCAGACGTGCGGTTCCATTCCGGTGTAGTGGCGCAAGGCGTCGGTGGTCAGGTAGGCTATCCGCAAATTGGGATATATCTTCACGCAATGCGCCAGCACCGTGGCCACGTCGCGCTGCATCTTCTGCATGGATTGCGGAAACGGCGGCGGAGGCGGTCCTTTGCCCGAAGGGTTGCCCGGACCGTTGAAGGTCGTATGCAGAAAGAGCACCTGCACCTGTCTGGCCGTGCATCCGGCGCGCTCGATATGCCGGGCGGATTTCTCCCATACCGGCCCTTCCAGACGCAGAATCTCGGGCAACTGCTGCCCGGCGACCGAGCCGACAACCAGCACGAACTTGTCGTTTACCTGCGCCTGGCGCTCCTTGAGCAGGGCGGCCAGCGCGTTGAAGTACAGCGTGGTATTCGAATGCCCTTTGACGACGGCAACGATCCGGCCATTGGCATCGTCGGGCCGGCCCTCGCGGTCGAGCGGACGGATCAATCGCGCCATGCGCAGCCCCGCCTGCCGGTGCGCTTCGGGCATGACGTTGACGCCGCCCGGATACAGACCGGTCTCGTATTTGCCGAGATAGGTCTTGCCCTCGGTGAAAAGCGGCAGTTGCCGCGGATCGAAGGGCTGGTCGGCCTCGCCGGCCGTAAGACGACCGTTCAGACACACGGCGAAGCACAGCATCGCAGCGTACATCGTTCGCGTCATGTTCTGAGTTCCTCTCACTGTGGCTGTTGCCATGGACCGGTTGCCGGAGCGGGTTGCTCTGCCGCCGCCCGGCGGGCAAGTTCGGCCTCCGACATGAACGCTCCTTTGCGCGCCGGTATGGGCTGAACTTTGCCCGTCTTTATGCGCAGACCGTCGCCTGCCGAGAGCACGCGCGGTTCGGGCAGTTCGTCCCCGCCGCTCAACTTGGCCGAACCGGCAAACACGTGAACTTCGACGGGCTTGTCGGGCAGCACCAGCACGCCGAATTCAGCGGCCGGGGCTGTTATCGTGATGGCCGGCGTGACGATGGTAAGTCCTCCGGCCGATGGCCCGGTCGCGGCGCGGAGTTTGCCCGACGAACACACCAGTTTGTCGGCGCCGACGATCTTCAGATCGGCCGGGGCTTCCAGTATGACCTGCGCACCTGTTGCAAGCCGCAACTGCACTGCGCCGGCGGCGAGTCTCAGCATGCCCGGGCCGAGCCGGCCGTCCGGATGCAGGCCGGCTGGCGGTTCGATCCATTCACATCCCGCCATGCGCACGACTTGCGCAAGATACGTCGGTGCAGTCGGCACGCCGGGCTGCGCTTCGGGTCGTGTCTCCGGCCGTGCTTCGGGCTGTGCCGTTCCCGTCATCGCCTTATTTCGCAGGGCGGGCCACCCGCTCAGCAGCAGCGCCATGCCGGCGAGGATGAACGCCAGCATCGCCGCCGCGGCAAACTTCAAGGCCGTGTGCCGCGGGGTGTTCGGCGTATCTTCGGCATCGACAAGGGTTTGCTGATTATCCGGCGCGCCTGGCGCCCATTTCACCTCGGCGGCTTCGCGCAGAAGACCATGGATTGTCGCCTGCTGCCAGAACTCCCGTCGCGCCTCGGGTTCCGTGCGCAGAAGGCGTTCCAGCTCCGCGAGCTGCTCCTCGGCGAGGTCGCCATCGACCCACGCCTCGATCAACTTGTGGAGCAGCGGAAGGTTCATGTGCGCTCCTCCGCAAAGCGCGTCGCGCGGTCAACGCAGTCACGCAGGAAGCTGCGGGCCTTCGACAGGGCGACATGTACGGCCTGCGGGGCAAGGCCCAACAGCCGGGCTATTTCGCGGGGGGCGTGGCCGCAATAGTACCGCAAACGCACCAGTTCAAGCGCTCGCGGCGCCAGGCGTTCGAGGCACCGCACCAGAGCCTGCGAGCGCTCGGCGCTGGCGGCGTGGTATGGCGCCTCGGCCATGAGAGTTTCTATGACGTCTTCGGAGAGCATGCCCGCGGGGTGCTGCCGTCGCCATTCGAGCACTTTCAGCCGCGCTATGGCGCACGCCCACGCCAGGAAGTTGCTGCCCTCGCGGAAGTCCGCCGCCTTGCGGGTGACGACGAGGAAAACCTCCTGAATGATGTCATCGGCGGCGGCGAAATCGGGGACGATCGCCAGCACCATCGCGCGGATGGCGTTCTGATGCGCCACGAACAGTTGCTGCACCCGTATGGTGTGCTCGTCGGGAGTGGTTGTCGGTGCGCGGCTGTCCAAGGGTGCGCAAGGCCGGCTGGGGCCTTTCTCCACATGATAATGACGCGCGCCGCGCGAAACTTACCAGTTTTTTCGGACGCCGCCGCGTCGCGCGCCGCCGGCAAAACCGCGCCGGCGCTCTGTACCTGCGACGGCCCGCTTTCCGATATACCGACGGTACCAGTTGATTCCCGGCGGCAACGGTGCTAGTCTGGCGGCGGCGCAGGAAGCGCTGACGGCCAGTGCGGCATTCCCCTCGCGGGTTGGCGCATGCCTCAGCCGGGAAAGGATTTCCCGATGCATCTCCATTCTCTCATCAAGGAACTGGATTCGTCGATAACGGTAAATGGCCCTGGCGACGTCGAAGTGCTCGGCGTTTGCGAGGATTCTCGCCAGGTAAAACCCGGGGACGTGTTCGTAGCCCGTCCGGGCACTCGATGCGACGGGGCGCGGTTCGTTGGCGATGCGGCGGCACGCGGCGCCGTGGCCGTCGTCAGCGCGCGGCCTATAGCCGACTGTCCGCTGCCGCAGGTGCTCGTCGGCGACATCGCGCAGGCGGCGTCGCGGCTGGCGCATATCCTTCTGGGGCGGCCGTCACAGCGGCTGGGATTGATAGGGATAACCGGCACCAACGGCAAGACGACGACCGCTTACCTCGTGCGCCACATACTCTTGCGCGCCGGCAGGCGATGCGGCCTGATCAGCACCGTCGAAACCGACGACGGCAATACCGTGCGCCGGTCGGACATGACCACGCCTCCGCCTGTGCAAACGGCCAAACTGCTGTCGGATATGTGCGCCAACGGCTGCCAGTGGTGCGTTATGGAGGTTTCCAGCCACGCGCTTGACCAGGGGCGAGTGGCCGGGGCGCATTTCGCCGCGGCGGCGTTCACCAATCTGACGCGCGACCATCTCGATTACCACGTGAGCATGAGGGCTTATGCGTCGGCCAAGGCGAAACTGTTCGAGGGGCTGGACGAGTCGGACGTGGCCGTGGTCAACGCCCAGGACCGATGGAGCCGGCGCATGGTGCGCAGCTGTCGGGCGCAGGTGGTGCGGTTCGGGCTTGGACGTGCAGGGGAGTACCGTGCCGCGCGGGTTGAGGCGTCGGCTGCGGGAACGCGGTTCGTTCTGATCGGTCCTGACGGGCAGGCGCCTGTGCAGATGCCGCTGATCGGACGGCACAACGTGGCCAACGCCCTTGCTGCCGCTGCGATTACGGGCCGGGTATGCGGGCTGTCGGTGGCGCAGATCGCCGCCTCGCTGCTGGATGCCGGCGGGGCGCCGGGGCGCCTTCAGCCGGTGAATGCGGGTCAGCCGTTTGCGGTTTTCGTGGATTATGCGCACACGGACGACGGGATACGAAACGTGCTGAACGCCCTGCGGCCGCTAACCGCCGGGCGGCTGAGGATAGTGTTCGGCTGCGGGGGCGATCGCGACCGCGGCAAGCGCCCGCGCATGGCCCGCGCGGCCGAGGAACTTGCCGACGTGGTGTACCTCACCAGCGACAACCCGCGCAGCGAAGACCCGATGGACATAATAAGGGAGGTGGTCGCCGGCTTCTCGGCCGACGCGCAGATAACGGGCTTCAGCCGCAGCGCCAATGCCGCTTGGCGACTGCCGGGGGGCATCAGCAAGCCGGTTATAGTCGAACCGGACAGACGGCTCGCGATTCATCGCGCTCTGACCGACGCTGCTGCCGGGGACGTGGTAGTGATAGCCGGCAAGGGGCATGAGGATTATCAGATCGTCGGCTCGGTCAGGCATCATTTCGACGATTACGAGGAAGCGCTCGCTTTTCTGCGGTCGCGGGCGGCATGACTCTGGAGACCCGGACACATGAAGCCCATCGCGCTTGATGAGATAGCACGAGTCGTTGGCGGCACGATCGCCGGCGGGTCGGGCGCCCTCCGCATCGAGGCTGTATGCACGGACACGCGCGACATGACGCCCAACGCGCTGTTCGTGGCTCTGCGCGGCGAGAACCACGACGGGCACGATTTCCTGGAGCAGGCAGCGGCCGGCGGGGCGGCGGCGGCCATGGTTCAGCGCCGTCCGCCGGTATGTCCGCCGGCCATGCCTCTGCTGCATGTGGCGTGCACGCGCAAAGCCATGGGAGCACTGGCCAGACATCTCCGCCGGCAGTTGGGCGGAACAGTTATTGCCGTGGGCGGGAGCAACGGCAAAACCGGCACCAAGCGTCTGATAGACGCGGTGCTCCGCACGCGGCTGCGCGGCACGTCTTCGCCGAAAAGTTTCAACAACGACATCGGAGTTCCGCTGACCATTTTCGCGGCGGACCCGTCGCACGACTATCTCGTTCTGGAACTGGGCACCAACCATCCCGGCGAGATGGCCGTGCTCACGGGCATCGCCGAACCCGACGTGGCGGTAATAACCTGCGTGGCCGAAGAGCATCTGGAGGGGTTCGGAAGCTTTCGGGGGGTGGTCCGCGAGGAGGCGGCGATAGTTGAAGGATTGCGGCGGACGGGCCTTCTGGTGGTCAACGGCGACCGCGCGGAGCTGCTCAGCGCCGTCAGCGCCTGGCCGGTGAGGCGCGTTACCTTCGGCGCCGGGGCGCACAACGATCTGAGCCTGTCGGATGTGTCGTGCGATCAGGACGGGGTGACGTTCAGAATAAGCGGGGGACGGCGGATGTATGTGCCGTGGCTGGGGCGGCACGTGGCCGTCAACGCCCTGGCGGCGGTGGCGGTGGGCCGGCACATGGGTCTGAGCGACGACGACATTGCGGCGGGTCTGGCCGCGGCACGCGCTCCGGAAATGCGCATGCAGTTGCAGGAGTTCGGCGGGATTAAGGTGCTCAATGATGCGTATAACGCCAATCCGGCATCGATGGAGGCCGCGCTCAGAACGCTGCGGGATCTGCCTGCCGCCGGACGCAGGATAGCCGTTCTGGGAGACATGCGGGAACTTGGCGAAGCCTCGGAAAGGTGTCATCGGCTGGTCGGCGCCATAGTCGCGGGACTGGATCTTGACATGCTGGTATGCGTGGGCCGGGAGGCTGCCATAATCGCGGAAGCGGCGACCGATGGCGGTTTTGCGCCGGGGCGACTGGTGCGCTACGCCAGCGCCGACGAGGCCGCCGCCGGCGTGCCGAACCTGGTGTGCGGTGGCGACCTGGTGCTGCTGAAGGGTTCACGGGCGATGAGGCTGGAGAAGGTCGCCGCGGCGATAGAGCGAGCGGCGGTCCCGGCGCGCAAGGCTTCGTGATGAACGGGCGGCGGAACGGGGAGGCGTACGGTACTGAAGCATGCTTTATCTGCTGGTGCGAAACTGGCTGCCGTGGTTCGACGCCCATCACATGGGCTTTCTCAATGTATTCACGTATGCCACGTTTCGCGGCACCGTCGCCATAGTGCTCAGTTTTGCCATATGCATCATTCTCGGCCCGCGGGTGATCGCCTGGCTGCGGGCAAGGAAGATCGCCGACGCGGCGAAATTCGACCAGGCCGAGGTGGAGAAGATGCTCGCCGGCAAGAAGGGCACTCCCACCATGGGCGGGGTGCTCATCATCAGCGCCATCGTGTTTACGACGCTGCTGCTGGGCGACATCTCGAACTTCTATGTGCTGATGGGGCTTGTGTGCGGGGTGTGGCTGGCCGGCGTGGGGGCCGCCGACGACTGGCTGAAACTCACCATCGCTCCGCGCGACAACAGCCGTCAGGGTCTGACCGGCCGCGAGAAACTGGCGTTTCAGGTCGGACTGGCCGTGGTGCTGTCGGTGTTCGTCTATCTGCACGGCGTGAACATACCGGAGACGCACACCTACTACTTTCCCTTTTTCAAGAACCTGCAACTGGATGTCGGGCGTCTGACGTGGGGCATTGGCGGAACGGCGCTGACGCTGGGGCTGGTGGTATTCGTGATAGTCTGCACCCTGGTCATCACCGGCTCGAGCAATGCCGTCAACCTGACCGACGGCATGGACGGACTGGCCGCCGGATGCATGGCGATCGTATCCTTCACGTTCTTCGTGCTGGCGCTTATCGTGGGCACCAGCACGCAGGTGGGGGGGCGCGAGCTGGCGCTGTATCTGTATCTGCCCCACATCCGCACGGCCGACGAACTTGCCGTGCTGGCCGGCGCCATGACGGGGGCGTGTCTGGGGTTTCTGTGGTTCAACTGCAATCCGGCGTCGGTGTTCATGGGCGATACCGGCTCGCTGGCGCTTGGGGGGTTGATAGGTTACATCGCCATAGTCATCCGCCAGGAGCTGCTGCTGTTCATCGTGGGCGGCATATTCGTCATCGAGGCCCTGTCGGTGCTGATACAGGTGGGCTACTTCAAATACACAAGGCGCCGGTACGGAGAGGGCAGACGCGTGTTTCTCATGTCGCCGGTCCATTATCATTTTCACCGGAAAGGCTGGACAGAAACGCAGGTGGTGGTGCGTTTCTGGCTGATAACGGCCATGCTGGCGGCGATGGCGCTGGCGACGGTGAAACTGAGATAGAGTCGCGGGCACGGCGCTGACCGGCTGTCCGTTGCGATGCATGTGTGGCACGGCGGCCACGCCGGCGCCCGCGCTGGACTTGCCCGCCGCCGCGACTATAAGGGCGACATGGAACAGACGCTGGTAATACTCAAACCCGATGCCGTGCAGCGTGGCCTTATCGGACGGATAATCGCCCGTTTCGAGGACAAGGGCCTGCGCATCGTGGCCATGAAGATGATGACGATTTCGCGCGAGCTGGCCGGGAAGCATTACGAGGCCCACCAGGGCAAGCCGTTCTATCCGGCGCTGATGGATTTCATCACCGCCGGGCCGGTGGTGGCGATGGTGCTGGCCGGTCCGCAGGCGATAAGCGTCACGCGCGCTCTGATGGGTCCCACGCGCGGCTGGGAGGCGCCGCCGGGCACGATACGCGGCGATTTCGGCGTAAGCGCCACGTGCAATCTGGTCCACGGCTCTGATTCGCCCGAAAGCGCGCGCCGCGAGATTGCGCTGTTTTTCGGTCCGGAGGAGATCGTGGATTGGGAACCGGCCGATGTCCGCTGGCTGGGTCTGTAGTTTCCCGGCGCGCGTCTGAAGCGCCGGCGCATACCGCCTTCAGCGAGATGGCATGACCATAGCGCCGCCGCGAAAAACGACAGGTCTCCGCTGGGGCATACTGCTGGCTGTCGCGGCGGCGTGCTATATCATTTTCTGGATGCTGGGCGGATTGGCCGATTCCCTCATCCTTTTCCCCGGCAGGCAGCCGGTGGACGCAGGCCGGGCCGTGCGCCGCACCGTGCCTTTCGACGGCGGCGAGCTGGAGATATGGACCGTGCGCACGGCGGCTGCCGCGGCGGGCGCGCCGGAGGGTTTCGTGCTGGATTTCGGCGGCAACGCGCAGCGCGCGGAGTACATCGCGTGGGAGGAAAGCCCGTGGCCTGGCTCGCCCGTCGAGATATGGGCCGTGAACTACCCTGGATACGGCGGCAGCAGCGGACCGGCGCGCCTGCGGCGGATTCCTCCGGCCGCTCTTGCGGCTTATGACGCCCTCGCGGCACATGCCGGGGGGCGTCCCGTATTCGTGCAGGGCACGAGCCTCGGGTGTGCCGCGGCGCTGCACGTGGCGCGGCATCGTCCGGTCGCCGGGCTTTTCCTGCGCACGCCCCCGCCGCTGCGGCAACTTATTCTCGGGCGTTTCGGCTGGTGGAATCTGTGGCTGCTGGCCTGGCCGGTGGCCGCGGGAGTGCCGTCCGAACTCGACGCTCTCGCGTGCGCTGCGCAGGTGAAGGCGCCGGCGGTGTTTCTGCTGTTCGAAAACGACGAGGTGGTGCCGTTCAGGTATCAGAAGAAAGTGCTGGATGCCTACGCGGGACCCAAAGACGCTGTCGTGCTCCGGGGCATGGGGCACAACAGCGCTCTGGAGGGCCCGGCGCTGGCCGATGTGGCCGGCAGGCTCGAGCGGCTCTGGCGGCGGGCTGCGTCGCGTCCCGTTGCGGAGAGCCATCAGGTTCTTCCGCGCAGATAGCCCGCCTGGCAGCGGCAATCTGGCAGAGGTCCGACGGGAACGGCACGTCGGTCTGCGCTGGCGGAGGAGACATCGGCGGCCCATGATGCGCTGGCAGGGCATTTCACACCGGCGTCTGGCGCGGCTCTGGCCGGGGGTGGCGAGTCTTGCGGCCGCGGCAGTAGTGCTGGCCGGACATTGCGGCTGCGATGAGGGCGAGCGGCCGCTGGCCGTGTGGTGTGAAACCGGCGCCGGACCGGGGCAGCTGATGTATCCGCGGGCGATCGCCTACAGCGCGGGCGAGGACTGTTTTTTCGTGGTCGATCGCACGGCGCGGATACAGCGGCTGGACGCTGCGGGCAGATGCGTGTTGTGGTGGCGCATGCCGGAGTGGGAAAACGGCAAGCCTGTGGGACTGTCGATAGGTCCCGATGGCAATCTGTATGTGGCCGATACGCACTATCACCGCGTGATGGTATATGCTTCCGACGGACGTTTTGTCCGTCAGTGGGGTTCATATGGAAGCGGCCCGGGACAGTTCATGTATCCCACCGACGTGGCTTTCGATGGGGCGGGCAACATTTACGTCAGCGAGTACGGCGACAACGACCGCATACAGGTTTTCGAGCCGCGCCAGTTGCGAGTCCTGCGCGCCATCGGCAGGCCCGGCAGCGGCGAGGGGGAGTTCTCGCGACCGCAGTCGATAATGGTGATGGACAACTGTCTGTACGTCGCCGACAGCGGCAACCATCGCATCGCGGTGTTCGATCTGAACGGCCGATTCGTCCGCAATCTCTGCGCGCCCGGTTGCGGTCTGGGGGAACTGCGATTTCCTTATGGGCTGGACGTGGATCTGAAGGGCCATCTGGTGGTGGCGGAGTTCGGGAACAACCGTGTGCAGGTGATCGACCGTCACACGGGACGCGGCCTGAGGGTGTGGGGCCGGCCTGGCCGCGAGGAAGGACAGCTGGCGTATCCCTGGGCGCTGGCCGTGGACAAGCGCGGGCGCGTGGTGGTGGTGGATTCGGGGAACAATCGGCTTCAGGTCGTCGGTTTGTGACCCGCCTCGGGCAGAAGCGTCCGGGGATGGGCGGCGACGGCCTGCGTGTTGGGCGGCGAGGGTTTATAATCCCGCTGCGGTGCAGTAATTGCACGCGCGGGCTTATCATGGTCACCGGCGCATTGTGGCTGGTATGACCGAGCCGGCGGGCTTTGGCGAGAAAAAGGTTTTTCGGCAGGCGGCACCATGACGACGCAATCCGTGGCCGAGGGTATCGATCCGCAACTGGAGGCCCGATGCGAGGCCTTTCGTCGCGATTACCGCGCCGTGGAGGCCGAAATCGCCAAAGTGATAGTGGGCCACAAGGAGGTTGTCGAGGGCGTGCTGACATGCCTGTTCGCCGGGGGACACGCGCTTCTGGAGGGCGTGCCGGGCTTGGGCAAGACGGCGCTCATACGCGCTCTGGCAGGCGCGCTGAATCTGAAGTTCAGCCGCATACAGTTCACGCCCGATCTTATGCCCGCCGATGTCATAGGCACCAACGTGATTATGGAGGACGAGCACGGCCGGCGCGGGTTCACCTTCGTGCCCGGGCCGATTTTCGCGCAGATAATCTTGGCCGACGAGATAAACCGCGCGACTCCCAAGACGCAGAGCGCGCTTCTGGAGGCCATGCAGGAGAAGCAGGTAACAGCCGGCGGAGCGGTCAGGCCGCTTCAGGAGCCGTTCTTCGTGATGGCCACGCAGAATCCGCTGGAACAGGAGGGCACGTATCCTCTTCCCGAGGCGCAACTCGACAGATTCTTCTTCAAACTGCTGGTGAAATACTCCAATCGCGAGGAGCTCAAGGAAATACTGGACCGCACAACTGCCGGGCAGCACGCGGAGGTTCGCGCCGTGCTGGACGGGCCGCGCATTCTGGAGCATCAGCAGCTGGTGAGGCGGGTGGTGATGGCGCCCCACGTTCAGGATTATGCGATCAGACTGGTGCTGGCAACGCATCCGCAAGGTCGTTACGCGCCGCCGGTGGTGAATCAGTACGTGCGAATAGGAGCAAGCCCGCGGGCGGCGCAGGCGATCGCGCTGGCGGCGAAGGTCCGTGCGCTGGTTGACGGCCGGCTGCATGCGGCTATCGAGGATGTTGCCGGGCAGGTGCTGCCGGCGATGCGGCATCGCATAATACTCAACTTCGAGGGCGAGGCGGAGGGCATCACTGCCGATGCGGTTCTGGAGAAGGTCATCGAAGCCACGCCCCCCGTCGCTGATTAGTTGTGAGAGGGGAGGGGCGGTTGCATAAAGGCTGTATTATCAGGAAGATAGGCGCAATACGGTCGTCAGCTATTGGCGACTGTGGATGTGCGTACGACTTGCCACCGGCATCGCGGGGGCACTTCTGGAGGTGCAAACCGGCAGGCATCAGGTACAGGGAGCAGTCGGCTGGGTGATTTGCCTGACGTGCGTTTTGTGCTATATTTCCTGTTGGTCAAGCCGGTAGAAGCGCGGCAATAGCCTGACGTAGCTGCCACGCGCTCCGAGGTGGCTTACCTCGGGGCTGCGAACGGCGAGGCCATTTGCTGGCGCTGAGGTGGATTGCCAGCCCGGCGAGAATGGGGCGGGGCTGGTTTCCTGATGTCGGCCGATGGCCAGTGAGAGGGCTGGGGCGCTGATTCGGGAAGATTCGGTCGCCTCGTAACATAATGGCGGGTTTCACAATGAGATGCGCAGTTGTCACAGTGGCGTTCGTCGCCGTCACGGCGATGGTATGTGTACCGGCTCACGCCTCGTTGCTGTTCTCAGACGACTTTAATACGGGAACCGTCCCTGACCCTGGAAAGTGGACGCTGAGGCAGGACCCGGGCTGCCAGGTTTATCTGGATAACGGGTCGCTTTATGCCAGTTTCACGGGCGCCAGCATGCCCCGCGCGGCTTACGCGACATCGGTGCCTGTCGATCTGCCGCCTTCGTGGGACGCGATAACGTTACGGGGAGAATGGGCGTTTCCGCAACAGAGTTTTGGCGAGTGTTATGTGTGGGTGATCGATGCCGATAACCCAGCCAGGCACGTACGGGCGACCTATTTCAACTGGCCGTCGAAGGGGTTCCGCCTGTTGCAAAACGATGTCGAAATCAGGTCGATGAGCCGGCCGGCCATTCCCACGGATCTTACACCTTTCGAGTTGACCGTCACACGCACCGGATGGTCGTTCGTCACGGAGAACGGAGCGATCAACGAGTCGTACGCCACGACTGAGATGGCATCGCTTAACCGCGTTCAGGTCAGGATAGGAGGTTGGGAGTACAGCTACGTTACTAATCTGGCGAAGTTCGACAACATCGTCCTGACACCCGAGCCGGGGACGCTTGCCGTTCTGGCTGCGTCTGGTTTGATGCTGTTCCTGCGGCGCAGGGCCAGCTGACACGCCGCCGGATCCCGGATCGTTCAGCGTTTGCTACTGCCTGGGGGGTGTGAACGAATTGACTTGGGTCTGCCCGTGCGCCGTCTGCTTATGAGCGGCGCGATGGGCGATGCAGTCCGCCGATGCCGCTATACAACAGGTTATCGGGATAGGGTCTAACGTCTTGCCGCAGGTCATTGGCGTGGCGAGAGGGTTAGCCTTCGTCGGGGGTAGTGGATAGTGCAATAGTTGCTGTCTGCCGGCGGCGCGGCTGGTTATACTTGCCTTGGCCAGCGCGGAGCGGGTGGTTCTGCGCACGGGCGGCCCGTGTAGGCCGGCGGGTCAGGCGGAGCAGACCGCGGAAGCACATGCAATGCCGGCAGATAAAGGCAATTCTGAGCCGCTTCTGAGCAGCGAGTTCATGGTCCGGCTGGACCGGCTGGACCTCGTTTCGCGCAAGATACTGGCCGGCAAATTGAAAGGCGAGCGACGATCGAAGCGCCACGGACAGTCGGTGGAGTTCGCCGACTACCGCGATTACGCCGTGGGCGACGACCTGCGCTTCATCGACTGGAACGTCTATGCCCGGCTGGAGAGGCTGTTTTTGAAGCTGTTCCTGGAGGAAGAGGATCTCGTTCTTTATGTAATTCTCGATATCAGCAGAAGTTGCGACTATGGCGAGCCTCACAAGGGCCTGTACATGAAGCGGGCGGCCGCGGCACTGGGGTATGTGGGGCTGGTCAACTACAACCGCGTGTGCATGTGTGCGATGACGGGCGGGACTTTCCGGCAGGTCGGTCCGATGCGCGGTCGCACCGCCATAAGCCGGATGCTGGATTTTCTGGGGGCACTGCGCTGCCACGGAGCCGGCAATCTTGGCGAATCATGCCGGCGGTTTGCGCTGGCGCATCGTCAGAAGGGGGTGTGCGTGGTCATCTCAGATTTTTTTGATAAACACGGTTACGAGCATGGTTTGCGCTATCTTTCCAGCGGCAGATACGACCTTTTCGCGCTGCACATTCTCAGTCCGCAGGAGATAGATCCGCAACTGGAGGGCGACGTGCGGCTGCGCGACCTGGAGGACCGTTCGTCGGCGGAGATGGTTATAACCGCGGAAGTCCTCGGGCAATACCGGCGTAATCTGGCGGAACTGCGCGACGGTTTGAAGCAGTACGTCACGCGCCGCGGGGGCGTCTATATTTTCGCCAGCACCGACATGCCTTTTGAGAATCTCGTGCTCAACTATTTGCGGGAGCGTAGGCTTCTCGGGTAACCCGGACGGTCTTTCGGGGCTTCCGTGCCGGCGCGCAGCAACGGCGCATTCAGGGCGTTGCCCCAGGCGGATGTCTGCGGTGCGCTTTTCGCACGCCGGACTTACTTAACCGTGCCGGGTTGCCATAAGCGACAGCTTGGCGACGTTATCATTTGGCGGCACGCTATGCCGGTGTGGTGCGCCGACGGCTATTCCTCGTCGGCGACCAGCGTCTGGGAGTCGATAAGCGAGCAGTAATCAGCCACCGTTCCGCCGGACAGGCAGCAATCTATGATCTTCCGACCGAGCGGGTGCAGGTCGTCCTCAAGAAAGTCGGTCAATTGCCGTTCGAAGAACTCCTCAAGCATAAGCGCGCCGCGGTTGTATCCCTCTTCGCCCACCTCCGGCTGCGTTTCTACGCGCAGGAGCCAGTTGGGGATGACCTGTCCCTCGACCATCAGAGTTCTGAGGGCATAACCCAGCAGGGCGCAGGGTGATTCGACAACCTGGTTCGGGGTAAATCTCGCTCCGCCTCTGCGGGCCAGGTATTCCCGGGCTATCCACTGGGGCATGAAGCCCACCTTCCACGCCCCGATATGCTGGTTGGGGCAGAGGATGTAGCGTACTCGCGGCGTCGCGAGGATCTGTTCGAGAAGCAGATTGGCCTGATCGATCCGCCGGCCGGTGGCAAATGGCCAGTAAGAGCCGACGCCTTCGGAAGTCATGCCTTCTGTGGCGACGATGCTCGGATTGGCATGCCCGCGCGGCGCGACCAGCCGCCACAGCCACGCCAGCGCCGGGGGCAGAATATGGAACAGGCCGATGATGCCATACGTGGGATTCTCGGCCGTACACGGCGGCGTGCGCACGCCGAACGAGCGGATATCGACCGTCGCGGGACCTTTGACGACGCCGGGCACGATGTCGCGCGGCAGTATTACGCGCGGATTAGGGCACGGCTGACCGGGCGCGTCCTCGATATGCTCCCAGATGAGGGCCGTGCTGCCCGGCACCGCGTCGATGTTGAGGAACAGCAGCGGTACAGGGGGGCGCGCCGTGATCTCCTCCAGATGCGGATCAGTCCCGTAGCGGGTGATGTGGTCCACGCGCACGAACCAGGCGTTTTCGGCATCCAGCACGGTAAGCTTGCCGTTGCCCTTCTGGAGGGAGGGATGGCACAGGGCCATGTCATCGGTAACCGGCTGGAGATCGCACGATCGCGGCAGCACAAGGTGCCGTTCTTCGCCCGTGACGAGATTGCGTCCGAGAAGAATTCGCCCGTCGCGTTCACGATGTATGTGTTCGAGCATTTCGCTCTTGCCGCCGCCGCTGGCGCCTTCGTGGCTGATGGTAATTTTGTTGTCGTAAGGCGTAACCACGCGCACGGTGGAGCAGTGCATCGTAACCCAGCGCTGCTTTTCGCCGAGGCTGATCAGCACGCCGTACACGCCCTTCTTGGCGCTGGGTCCCGGATAAAGGTTGTAGCTGAACATCTCGTGCAGATCGCCCCGGCGATTGTGCACCACTACCTGTTTGCCCTCGAAATGGGTGTGGCGGAAGGGCGGAGCCACATAGATCACGGCACGCGGAGCGAATGTTTCCGGCAGGCGGTCCGGATCGAGTATTCCCTGAAGCAGAGCCAGTCCCAGAGCGAAAAAGCCGGCGTTGGCCGGCGCCACCGCCACGGCATCAACGCCATGTCCGGAGGATCCCGCCTCGAAGAAGAACAGCGCCAGTTCCTGCGTCTTCAGCCAGTCGAAAGTCTCCTGACGCACGGGGGCGAAGTCTCTGCCGAACCTTTCCGAAAACCGCGGCTTGTTGGTCGGCAATTCATCGCCGATAACCATGCAGTCGGGATCGCGGCGCCGCATGTACGGTTCGGTGTAGTTGGCTGCCACTCCGTTGCGGACGCGGCAGACCATCGCTTCCACCACACGCCCTCTGCCCGGAACGTCGTAGGCCACCTCGTGCCAGCCATGCACGGCATCGCGGCATGCCAGGTCCACCAGCTGCTGCACGGAGCTGGCTACCGTGTAACCGGGGCAAACAGACAGTATCTCCGCCAACTCGGCCGGGACTCTCGATCGCAGGTCGCCTGTAAAGGCCATTTCGGCCTACCTCCTCGCACGCAGTTGTAAAAGCTGGGCGCACAGTACCTTCCGAGGACACAGCCCGCAGCAGGCATACGCTGCTGCCGGGTCCGGCTCGCCCTCTCGTTGCGCGATCACACGATGCGGACAGGTAATGCGCCTCGGATACCGCGGCCTTGTCGGATGCCGATTCTAACGCCGCCGCGGATAAACAAAAGCGCAACCACCAAGCGCGCCATCCATAATAGGCAGCATATCGCGCGTCATCATCTAATCGCTGGTTATGGGTTACGCGTCGTCGCCCGGCCTCTGGTCTGGCTGCCGCGAGGTCTGGTCTTATGCTGACCATCCCTGCGCGCGGTCTCCGGACAACAGCCGGCGGCCCCGCTGTGCCATGGCGCGCAGCGCGACATGCGGCCGAAAGGGCGCAACGGCCGAAACCCTCCGGCTGTAGCGCCGGAATAGAGGGCGTTTACTGGATGTTGTGTGATGATACGTCGCGCATCGCGACGGCGTTCCGTTCGCGGCCAGGGGCGCGCATGCCCTCCGGGAAACCGGTGCTCAGTCCGCGGGAACCGCGTCTTGCGGGTTAGCGGGGTAGTTTCCCTCGGCGCGCCACACATCGAGTATCAGTTCATATCTGCGCAGCGCCATGCCCGTGTAGATGCAGTTGCTGGTGCAGAAGATATAGCCGCCGCCCGGCATGCCATGGCGCAGCGCGTAGCGGGCCGATTCGATGACCTGTTCATCGGTGCCGGTGTCCATCAGGGCGCAATTCACGTTGCCGCACAGACATACCTGCTTTCCGATGAGCCGTTTGAGCTGGGCTATGTCCACTCCGCCCTGCGGGTCGAGGCTGTGCAGGGCATGAGGTCGCGAGGCCAGCAGCGAATCGAGTATGGGCATGATGTTGCCGTCGGTGTGTTTGATGACATAGAAGCCCATATCGCGGTACCCGGCCGTGAGGCGTACCAGAAACGGCGTGATGAACTCGTCGAACATGGCCGGGGAAACGAAAGGACCGCTGTTGAAGCAGTAGTCGCTGCACAGCGCGAAGCCGTCGAGCAGGCCGTGCCTGCGGTACTTTTCGGCCCGCGCCAGCGCCGCATCGACCTGGCGGCTGGCCTGGTCTTTCATTTCCTGCGGCTTGTCGATGAGGCTTTCTACGAACTGGGCCATGTTTGCCCCCGACGGTATGCCGTAAGTGGCGTCGCCGTGAAGCATGAGGAAGAAGCGGCGGCCGACAGTGTCTGCGATGATGTCCAGCGTGCGGCGGATTTCGTCGTCGGCGGAGGCGCCGTTTCCCCAGCCGCCCGGGGGATGAAAGAAAATGGCGGAGTGTTCGTAGCGTGTCGCCGTCTGGATATACAGGTCAGCTATATCGCGACGGTGCAGGGCGCGTTCGGTTTCGGACATCTGAAGCCACTGGCCGTAATGACGCTGCGAGGGGTGAATGCGCCCGAAGGCCTCCATGGTCAGGAAGAACACCAGTTCGAAATGGGGCACGCGTCCGGGCGGCTGGCCGCCTTCGAGGGCGATGATGAAGCGCTGGCGCGGGGTAAGGGCTATTGCAGAGGTCATCGGCCGACTCGTTCTGTATGCGTGCCGGAAGACGAGGCGCGGCGCTCAATCGTTTCAAATCGCGGCATCCGCTTTCGCAACCGGCAGCGCCACTTTATCATCATGGCCATCGCTCAGTCGAGCAAGCATTATGGAGGACTACGTTATGTGTTTCGTCCACAGCATTTTCGTGGCCGCGGCGATAGCCGTGTGCATGTGCGCATGTTCGGTGGGCGCGCAGAGCTGGCAGCCGGCGCAGGGGCCGCTAATGACCCGCTGGGCGAAGGACGTTTCGCCGGAGAACGTCTGGAAGGAGTACCCGCGGCCGCAGATGGTGCGGAAGGACTGGCTGAATCTCAACGGCCTGTGGGATTATGCCATCGCGCCCAAAGAGGCGCCGCGTCCACAGGAGTGGCAGGGGAAGATTCTTGTGCCGTTTCCGGTGGAGTCCGCGCTTTCGGGGGTGATGAAGAGGCTCGATGAGAAAAGCCGGCTCTGGTACAGGCGGCAGTTCGCCATGCCGGGCGGCTGGTCGGACAAGCGCATACTGCTGCATTTCGGCGCGGTGGACTGGGAATGCGAGGTGACGGTGAACGGCCGGCCCGTGGGCAGCCATCGCGGCGGCTACGACGCCTTCACGTTCGACATAACCGAGGCCATCCGCGCCGACGCCGCGCAGCAGGAGGTCGTCGTAGCGGTACTGGACCCCACTAATACGGGCAAGCAGCCGCGCGGCAAACAGGTGCTCAAGCCCGGCGGCATCTTCTACACGCCGACGTCGGGCATATGGCAGACGGTGTGGATAGAGCCTGTGCCCATGGCGAGCATCGCCGACCTGGTGATAACGCCGGACGTTGACGGCAGCGCGGTGAGGGTAACGGTTGTCGGCCGCGCCGCCGACGATACGCATACGGTGGAAGTGGCGGTGCTGGATGCCGGCAGAGAAGTGGCGCGCGCTGCGGGCAAACCTGGCCGGCAGATCGCTGTGCCGGTCCCCGATGCGAAACTGTGGTGGCCGGACGCGCCGTTTCTGTACGATCTGAAGGTGTCGCTGAAGCAGGGCGATAAGACTGTCGATGCCGTGGACAGTTACTTCGGCATGCGCAAGGTCTCCGTGGGCAAGGATGAGAAGGGCATAACCAGAATACTGCTCAACAACCGTTTCGTGTTTCAGATAGGGTTCCTGGATCAGGGCTTCTGGCCCGATGGGCTGTACACCGCGCCCACGGACGAAGCCCTGCGATACGATATCGAGATCACGAAGAAGCTGGGCATGAACATGGCCCGCAAACACGTGAAGATCGAGCCGCAACGCTGGTACTACTGGTGCGACAGACTGGGGCTGCTGGTGTGGCAGGACATGCCCAGCGGCGACGGCAACCGCAGCGCCGACGAGGCCAGGCAGTTTGAGGATGAACTGCGGCAGATGGTGGAACAGTTCCGCAATCATCCTTCCATCATCATGTGGGTGGTCTTCAACGAGGGCTGGGGACAGTACGACACCGAGCGCCTTACGGCGTGGGTGAAGAAGCTTGATCCCACGCGGCTGGTGAACAACGCCTCGGGCTGGACCGACCGCAAGGTGGGCGACGTCCATGATATTCACGCATATCCGGGGCCGGCCTGTCCTCCGCCGGAGGACAAACGCGCCGCCGTTCTCGGTGAGTTTGGCGGGTTGGGTCTGGCCGTCGAGGGACATATGTGGACGGCCAAACATTGGGGTTACCGCGGCATGCCCAATGCCGACAAACTCACCAGCACCTACTGCAAACTTCTGCGCAAGGTGTACGAGTTGAAGGACAACCCCGGTCTTTCGGCCGCTGTGTACACCCAGACCACCGACGTGGAGACCGAATGCAACGGCCTGCTCACATATGACCGGGCGGTCGTCAAGCCCGATGTGGAGAAGGTGGCCAAGGCCAATCGCGGCGAGCCTGTGCCTCTGCCGCAGGTGATTGCGGTGGTGCCCACGTCGCAGCAGAACGGGCTGAAGTGGCTCTACACCACGACCAAACCGGCCGACGACTGGTTCAAGCCCGGGTTCGACGCAAAGGGCTGGCAGGAGGGTGTCGGCGGATTCGGCACGAAGGGCACGCCCGGCGCCGTGGTGCGCACAGAGTGGAAGACCGCGGACATATGGCTGCGGCGCGAGTTCGACCTGCCGGCTGGCAACTACAGCGCACTGCAACTGTACATTCACCACGACGAAAACGCCGAGGTGTATATCAACGGCGTTCTGGCGGCGAAGATCTCGGGATACACCACCGACTACGAGGAGTTTCCCATCGCTCCCGAAGCGCTGGCGACCCTCAAACCCGGCAGGAATACCATCGCGGTGCACTGCCATCAGACCCAGGGCGGACAGTACATCGACGTCGGGCTGGTGGAGGTGAAGTGAACGCCGCACTGTCTGCCGGCGACAGCGCCCACGGATGATCGCAAGCCGAGGTTGCGCTTCGCAGACACGGGTCTGCGGGCGTTGATACCATTGCTGTCCGCGCCGTCCGGCGCGCCTGCGAGCGGGCATTGTTGCGCTGCTGCATCGCACAGCGCGGCACGGAGCAGCCGCGTCTCAGATGCCGCCGCCCTTGCTTTTCTTGCTGTTGCGCGCCATTTCCTCGGCCTCCAGCTGCACAAGCGCGGCGCGCTGCACGGCGGCCTGCTGTTCGGCGGTGAGAACGTTCTCCAGGCGGCGCGACATCTCCTCCCTGACGAGTTCGTTGAAGCGCTGCCCGACTTGTGTGGACCTGTCGGGATTGCCCTTGGCGGCTTTGAGATCGTCGCCGAGCGCTTCCATGGCCGCCCGCTGCGATTCCTCATATGCCTTCTGAATGGCGGCGATGAGCGCCTTCTGGGCGGGCGTGAGCACTTCGTCAACGGCTGCGCGCAGTCGCTGCCGCGCGTCGGCGACGGTTTTGCGGGCTTCCTCGCGCTGCGCTTCGGTAACGTCGGGGCCGGACTTGCCCAGCTGCATGGCTGCCCGCACATCCGGATGAAACACCGTCTGCCGCTGAGCTTCCATTATCGCTTCCTTCTGTTCAGCGGTGAGCATCAGAGCTGCGGTTATGCCGGGATACACGCGCTCAAGAGCCAGCGGCTGCGAACCTTTGGCGAAGAAAAACAGCTCGCCGCCGATGGCGGGATCGCCTTTGGCTTTCTGGGCCTGAGCGGCGCCGGCCAGCACAAGACACACGACAGGCACGACAATGACGGTAATGCGGTTCATGGCAGACCTCCATGCGATGGGAAGCACGATGGGAAGATGCCCGGACACATTGTTGCATGTTCCGTCGGTTCATACCCGACGGCCGTCCGACACTCTGTCCTATTCTACCATACCCGGAGGGCGCAATCATGTTGTGTCAACAAGCCGCGCGGGCGAATGTGGCGGGCGACGGTTTCAGTTTCTACCGCCGGCACGGGCAGCATCGTGCTCGGGCGGGTTCTGCACGTCTGGTTCGGGCGGGTCTGGCGTTTGTGGCTCGAGCGGGTTCTGCATGTCGGGTTGAGGAGGGTCGGGGTCCGGCGCGGGCTGGTCCCATGCGGGAACCTGCCATTCCGGCTGGAGAGCGGCGGGCGGATTCACCATGGCGGCGGTTACGGGCCGGCCGTCGATGTTGCGGTCCAGCGGCAGCCCCAGAACAGCGCAGGCGGTGGCGAAGGTGTCCTCGGTGCGCACGCGCACGCTGTAGATGCTGGCGAGATCGAGGTTCTGGCGGATGCCCGGGCCGGCGATGATCCAGGGTATATGGCGGCTGCGCGGGTCGTTGCCGTAATGAGAATGTCCCATGCCGCCGTGGTCGGCGGTTACGATGACGACGGTGGTTCGCAGCAGACCGGCGGTGTTGAGGGCGCCGAGAACTACCCCCAGACACCGGTCGGCGTTCTCCACGGTTTTTATCTGTTCCGGACTGCCCCAGCCGCTGCCGTGGCCGGCGGCGTCGGTATCGGGGAGGTGGACGAACATGACCTGGGGACGGTGGTCGGCGATGATACGCGCCGCCTCGCGGGCAACCTGATCATCGTTGGCATACAGTTCGGGCACGAAGGACCAGCTGAGCGGTTTGCCGCCGGCCAGCACGCCGAGTTTGGGTTTGCCGACGGCCATGCCGGCTGTCAGGCCGTTGTTGCGCGCCAGTTCAAGTAGGGTCGGGAAGGCCGGGCGCTGCTGGTCGTCGGGTCCGGGGTCGATATCCCACCATATGCGGTGCCGCTCGGGGGTGACGCCCGTGAGCATGCTGACGTGGGATGGGAGGGTGACGGCGGTTTCGGTGGTGGTGGCCCAGAAGGTGAATGTGCCGCGGCGCATGAGCGCCCGCATATTGGGCATGTTGGCGCGCAGGGCGACGTCGGGCCGCAGGCCGTCGATGCTGACGATGAGCAGTCGTTCGACTTTCGCCGCCGCGGGCGGCGCGCCGGGCGGCTCGGGCATGCAGCCGACAACAAGACATATGGCAAGGACCGTCAGATGCCGCGGACGCAGGATGAAAGACGCGCCATGCACTTCAGCCTTTTTACCCTGCGGCGTGGCGTGTGTTAATGCCGAATCGCGCGAGGGTGCGTGTCAGCGCAATCGCAACGCCGCGAAACCGGCGGAAATAATGCACGGCCGGTGGTGTGGCGGCGTCTGAGGTGCAGGTACACAGGTTGGTGGATCGCGCCGCTTGCCGGGCGAAGGCGCACAGGCGGAACGATGGCACGGCCGATTGTCATCGCGCGTGCTGGAGAGCGCAGGGCATCACATTCCCCGGTGCGGGCGGCGATGGAGGAACTGCTCGGCCGCCGGGGCGTTGGGGATGGCGAGGTTGGGCGCGTCCCACTGGAGTCGGGCGCCGGCGCGGTACGCCACGTTGCCCAGCAGCACGGCTTCGGTGAGGATGCCGGCGTACTCGAAGTTGCACGTGGTGGGCGTGCCCTCCCGGCACGCTCTGATCCATTCGGCATGGTGCCCGATGGACGCCGGTATGCTCTGCGGCGGGCGCTGGTAATCGCGGTATTTCTCCTGCGGCAGCAGGATGTGGCGGCCATAGTCGGTCAGCAGCATTCCCCTGTCTCCCACGAAGAGACTGCCGGCGTTCCATTTGTCGCCCTGGGGTACGAGACCCTCGGCGAATTGCGGGGGTTTCCTGTTTCCGTGGTACCACGTGAGCCTGACCGGCGGGCGTTCGCCGGCCGCGGGAAACTCGTATCGCACTACGAGCCACGGCGGGGTGCTTTCCGGATGAACGGGCGGGCCTTCGGCCTCGACGGAGGCAGGATAATCCAGCCCCAGCGCCCAGAAAGCCACGTCCATGTGATGGCAGCCGAAATCGCCGAGCATGCCGCTGCCGAAATCCCACCATCCGCGCCAGCGGAAGGGCACGTAGGCCGGGTGGTACGGGCGGAACGGCGCGGGGCCCAGCCACAGGTCCCAGTGGAGATGGGGCGGGCAGGGGGGCGTGTCGGCGGGGCGCTGGCCGCCACTTATTCCGCCGGCGATGAAGGTGTGCACCTCGCTGACCGTGCCGATGGCGCCGGCGCGGATCAGTTCGACCACGCGACGGTAGTTGTCGCCGGCGTGGATCTGCGTGCCCATCTGTGTGGCTTTGCCGGCCCTGGCGGCGGCCTGACGCACGAGGCGCGCTTCGCCGACGCTCCAGGTGAGCGGCTTTTCGCAATACACGTGCTTGCCGAGTCGCAGAGCGGCCAGGGTGGGCCCGGCGTGGGTGTGGTCGGGAGTGCTGACTATGACGGCGTCGATGCTCTTGTGCATCTCGTCGAACATTCGCCGCCAGTCGGTGAACGCCCTGGCGCGGGGCGCGTCGGTCTGGATCGCCTCGGCGAGGTTCTTTTCGTCAACATCGCATACGGCGACGATGTTTTCGGCGCGGCAGGCACGCAGATTGTCGCGGCCGCGACCGCGCGGGCCGATAACGGCGATGTCGAGTTTCTCCGCGGGCGACGTCGCCGCAGCGCCTGGAGCCGACCGGACCCATATGCACAGGGCCGCCGGCACGAGTTTCACAATAGCCCGGCGCGAGGGTTTGAATTGCGCAGACATAACAGGCTCCGCATCGCAGGCCGACGTTCTTGCCGTGCCGGATTGCCACCGTCGCCGCGACGACGCGGCTTACGACGACACCAGCAGATGCCAGATGTACATATACGCCAGAGCGTCGATGTCTTCCCAGGTCTTGCGGACGAGCTGTTCGTTGGCCGTGATGCGCGGCAGTTCCCTGACTTTTTCTTCCCACGGGATGCATACGCCCGGCGGGCGGTGCACGCGGTCGGGCTGCTGCTGATTGCTGGTCATATTCGACTCCTGCCGGCACGATGCCGCCGGCGCGAGACTATTCTGAACAGGCCGGGGATCAGTACACGCCGTATTCCCGGCCGGCCTCGGTCATGGCGCGTATGTTTTCCACTCTGGCGTCGTTCTGAACGATGGCGCTGGCGTCAAGGATGAAGCCGCCGTCTTTGCCGACGCGACGGATGACCTCGCGGACGCGCTGGCGCACCTCGTCGGGCGTGCCGAAGGCCAGAAGCCTGTTGGGCACGCCCCCGCTTATGCAGAACTTGTCGCCGAGCACCCTGTGCACCTCGAAGATGTCGTCCATGTCGCAGTGGAAGATGATGCTGGCGTCGGGCAGCTCGCGGAAGGTCTGAAGATGGGCGGCCCAGCGTCCTTCGGCATAGAAGAGCACCTGATGGCCGCGCTTGAACAGTTCCTGAAGTATGGGTTTGAGGGTTGGCCAGAACATGTTCTGGAACTGGTTCATGGAGATGAACGGGACGCAGCCGCGATGCATCCAGAAGCCGATGGGGACGGTCTTGGAAGGGTCGGCGCTGGTGAGGGCGACGTGGAGCAGATGGGGCGCCAGGGCCTCGCAGGCGGCCAGGACCTTCGCCGGGCGTTCCACGAGGTCCTCGCACAGGCCGAGATAGCCGCGCAGTTTGTCGGCGATGATGTCGAAGGGGGCCTTGAGGATGCCGGCGATGGCCGACACGGTGCCGCACTCGCGGCGCATGCGGTCGATCTGGGCGGGGAAGGCGCCGAAGTAGCTGAGCATGGCCATGCCGCCCTTGAGGAACGAGAGGTTGTTGCGGAAGGTATTGGGCCGGCCCGGGGGCACGACGTCGGTGGAAACGCGCGGCAGCCAGACGTTGAAGAGGTAGCCGGTGGGGTCTTTTATGAGTTCGTCGTATTCGTCGGCGCGCATGAAGGCTTCTTCGGCGGGGGGTTCGAGATACTGAAAGCCGGTGTTTTCGTCGAGGCCCACGCCGGGGATGCGGTAATACTTCAGGCCCACCGCCTGGGGCAGGCCGCCCCAGACGTAAACCATGTTGGCCACGGCGGCGTCCCAGTCGAAATCGCGGCAGCAGCGTATGACGGCGTCGAAGGCCTTCTGATAATCCTGCGTGACATCCTGACAGGTGTAGCCGCAGTAGGTGGCGACGAACTCAGCCACGAACGGGCGGATGGGCACCATGTCGGGTTTGCCCTTGCGCATGGCGGTGACGTAGCGTTTAAGCCGCTGCTGATAGAGTTGTTCCTTGTCGGTGACCATGGTCATGACCGGTTGAAGGGGCCTGTGTGGATTATGCCGCCGCCGCCGGCGTATGCAAGCGCGCCGTCGCCGCGGGATAAGGGGTGGGGCATCGCTGCTTTTTCCCGCGGGGAGGAGGGCGTGGGTTCCCGCTTTCGCGGGAATGACGGAGGGCGCGAGGATGCGGGGGTGCGAGGACGCGAAGACGCGGGGACGTGGAAGGCGCAGGGGGCTGGCGGCGGTTGGCATGGGCGGGCGCCGGCCAATAACATGCTGCGGCGGGCGGAAGATCACGATGGCGTTTGTGAATGACACGGCGGCGGGCGTTGCGCTGGGCGTGCTGACGGCCATAGGCTGGGCCATTTCTCCGCTGTGCTTCGCCAGTGCCGGGCGGCGGATCGGCTCGCACGCCGTGGTGGTGATGCGGCTGCTGGCGGCCGGGGCCATGTTCGCGGTGCTGGCGTGGCCCTATGCGCTGATGCGCTCGGCGGCGCCGGCGATGCCCGACGCGGCGCAGCTCATGTGGCTGGCGCTGTCGGGGCTGGCGGGGGCGGTGGTCGGCGACATGATGTTTTTCGAGGCTCTGGTGAGGCTGGGGCCGCGGCGGGCATCGCAGGCGGGGGTGATAGCACCGGTGGTGTCGGTGGCAACGGGGTGGCTTGCGCTGGGAGAGGCGCTGGGGTTGCGTGCGCTGGCGGGCGTGGTGCTGGTGCTGGCCGCCAGTTCATATGCCATCTTCGCCGGAGCGGGCACGGCGGCGCGCGAGCCGTCGGGCGACGGCGGCGAACCCGGGAGCGTATCGGTTGTCGGAGTGCTGCTGGGCATCGGCGGGGCGGTGGGCGCGGGGGTGGGGGCCGTGCTGGCGCGGCAGGCGTTCTGCACGGGTCCGCCGCTCGATCCAGTAATTGCAACGGTGGTGCGGGTGGATGCGTCGGCCATCATGCTGGGGGCGTTTGCCGCGGTGCGCGGGCAGCTTGTGCCGATGCTGGCGAAGCTGCGCGACCGCCACATACTGACGAGGATGCTGGCGGGCACGCTGGCCGGGCCTTTTCTGGGAATGCTGTGCTACGTGGCGGCGCTGGCACACATCGAAGCGGGGCTGGTATCGACGCTGGCGGCGATGTCGCCGGTGTTCATTCTGCCGCTGGTGGCCGTACGCTATAAGGCGCGGATCGGCTGGGACGTGGTTGTGGCGACGGTGCTGGCGGCGGCGGGAGTGGGTTTGATCTGTCTGCGGTGATGCTTCGGCGCCTGCGCCGCGCTTGATTCGCGGCGATGAGGAACAGATGCTGCACGGCATGAAAGGCACACCAGCGGCGGCGCTTATCGGGGCATTGACGGCGATGGCGTTTTTTGCCTTCTGGACCTGTGCGATGGGCGCGGAAAACACGGGCAGCACCAGACCTGCGCCGCTGCCGCGCGTGCGCGTGGCGGCCGATGGCAGGGGATTTGTAACATCCGAGGGCCGGCCTTTCGCGCCTTTTGGCGTGAACTATTATCGCCCGGGCACGGGCTGGGCGCCGCAGGTGTGGAAGAAATACGATGCCGCCGCCGCGCGGCGCGACCTGCGGCTGTTGCGGTCGATGGGGGGCAATTGCGTGCGCGTGTTTCTGTCGTTCGGATCGTTCTACAGCAAACCGGGGGCGCTGGATGCTGAGGGGCTGGAGAAGTTCGACGACTTTCTGGCCGCCGCCGAAGAAGCCGGCGTATATGTGCATCCGACCGGTCCGGACCACTGGGAAGGCCTGCCGCAGTGGGCGGGGACCGACCGGTACGCCGACGAAACGGTGCTGGCGGCCATCGTGGAGTTCTGGAAGCTGTTCGCGGCGCGCTATCGCGGCCGCACGACCATCTTTGCGTATGACCTGCTGAACGAGCCGGCGGTGCGCTGGGATACGCCGCCGATGCGGCGCCAGTGGGCGGAGTGGGTGATCAGGCGATATGGTTCGGCGGCCGGTGCGGCGCGGGCGTGGGGCGTGGCCGAAGAAACGCTTGCGGGCGGCATAGCCATACCGAAAGCCGAGGACAAGCCGGTGGATCCGATGCTGCTGGACTATCAGCGGTTTCGCGAGGACATCGCCGACCGCTGGACGCGCCGGCAGGCGGAGGCGATCAGAGCTGCCGACCGCGATGCGCTGGTGACGGTGGGGTTTATCCAGTGGTCGGTGCCGGCGGTGCTGCCGCGGGCGGACGTGTACTCGGGCTTTCGTCCGCAGCGCCAGGCGCAGTACCTGGATTTTCTGGAGATTCACTTTTATCCGCTGGCCGGCGGGGCCTATCAGTACGACGGCGCGGAGAGGGAATCGCTCAATCTGGCATATCTGGAAGCGGTGGTGCGCGAGACGGCGCTGCCGGGCAAACCGGTGGTGATTGCCGAGTTCGGCTGGTATGGCGGGGGCACGTTTCCGATGGGCGGGCGCCAGAGCCGCGAAGCGAGCGAAGAAGATCAGGCCGGCTGGTGCGAAAAACTGATACGCACAACCGCTCCGCTGGCGTGCGGCTGGTTGAACTGGGGCTTTTATGATCATCCCGGCGCAAGAGATGTGAGCGTGCGGACGGGTCTGCTGATGGAAGACGGGCGCGAGAAGGCATGGGGCAGGAAGTTCCGTCTGCTGGCTGCGGAGTATCAGGCGCATCGGGCGGCGGGGGCGGCGGCGGTGGAGCGCCCGGCGCTGCCGTGGGACAGGTGCATCACCAGCCCCAGAGCCGCCGGCGAGTTTCTACAGGAGTATGCGAAGGTTTTCCGGCAGGCAACCGACAGCGGCGGAAAACCGCGCGAATGATCCGGACATCGACTGCGCGAAAGGCAGGCTGGCCATGTCATCGACCCCGATTACCGTGGCGGCGGCGGCACTGCTGTTTGCGGCGTCGGTACACGGCGCGGCGGGCGCCGAGCAGGTGCCCCGTTATGGGAGGTTTCATCACGAGTTTGCGCCGGGGGAGCAGGTGGAGGAGGTGGAGTTCATCGCTCCCTCGGGCGCCATCGACAGGCGTCCGGCGTTTGCGCATCAGCCGGCCGAGCTGGTGTATGACGATCGCGGTTATGAAAGGATCGTCCCGCGCGGAAGCGTGCGACAGGCCGTGCGCTGCACGCCCGTGGAAATCGGGCGGTATCGCTGGCGTGCGCTTGCCGGCGGCAGGATGGTGCAGGAGGGCGAGTTCGAGTGCGTCGCGTCGAACCATCCGGGATACGTGCAGATAAGCCGGCGCGACGGGCGGTATTTCGCCTTGAGCGACGGTTCGCCGTATTGCGCCATCGGGCTGAACCTGTGCTGGCCGGTGGGCTACCAGGGGCGCGACGGGCGATCGCTGACGATGGGGGCGGCCGACTACCGGCGGTGGTTTGCGCGGCTTGCAGAAAACGGCGGCAACTTCGCCCGGATATGGCTGTCGAACGGGAATCTCGAGCCCGAAGGCGAAGTCGCCGGCGAGCTGAACCTGGCGATGTTCGCGCGGATGGACGCCATCATCGAACTGGCGCGGCGGCACGGCATACGTCTGAAACTGTGTCTGGAACATTTCCGCAGGTTCACGCCCGGCTCGCCGCAGTCGAAGAAGATCAGGCTGCCCGACGGTCGCACGCCGGCGAGCGTGGCCGAGTGGTTCAACGATGCGGCGTGGCAGCAGGCGTGGATGAAGAAGGTGCAGGCATACACGGCGCGCTGGGGGGATGATCCGACCGTGATGGCGTGGGAACTGTGGAACGAGATCAACTGCTGCGATACGGGCGATTTTAAAGTGCAGCTACAGTGGACGCGCCGTATGCTGCCGCGCATCAGGGCGCTGTCGCCGCGCAATCTGGTGGTGAATTCGCTGGGCAGTTTCGACAATGCCGGCCACCAGAAGCTTCAGGACGCCTTCAGGATGGACGAGATGGACTTCCAGCAGGTTCACCGGTATCTCGATCAGGGCGCGGCGCTGAAGATATGCCAGCTGCCGGTGGAGTTTTCGGTGGACGCGGTGAAGCTGTCGCGGCGGCCCGACCGGCCGGTCCTGCTGGCCGAGACCGGCGCCGTCAACGACAGCCACACGGGCGTGTTCCGCTTCTGCCGGACCGACGATCGCGGCATCATTTTTCACGACACCACGTTTCCGGCGTTTTTCGCGGGCGCCGCGGGAACGGGACACAACTGGTTCTGGGACAGTTACGTGGAGCAGAAGAACCTGTGGTACCAGTTCCGCGCGTTTGCGGACCTGATAAGCGGCATCCGCATCGACGAGGAGGGCTTCGAAGCGGCGGATATGTCGAGCGTGGAACTGTGGGTGCTGGCGCTGCGCGGGCGAAGGCATCATCTGCTGTGGCTGCGCAATCGGGCGGATACGTGGCAGCAAACCCTGCGCGACGGCAGAGAAGCGCCGGTCGTGGCCGAGGCGGCTATCGACCTGGCACTGGCGGGCGCGGGCGGCGCGCCGGACGTGAAGGTTTTCCGTCCGTGGCCGGATGAAAAAGCCGAGGTGGCCCTGAGCGGCGGCAGGCTTGTCGTGAGGGGATTGCGCGCGGGGTTGATGGTCAGGGTCGGCGTTGGGCAGTGATCCGTGCCGCGCGTGGCGCAGCGCCGACACGCGTGCTGCGGGGGCGTTATAATCGATGACATGGCCAGCGAAGAAGAACTCCGGCGTGCGCTGAAGGCATTCAAGAAGCGGCTGAAACTCACGCAGCTCGACGACGAATCGCGGCTGGGCGTGGGCGCGGTGAAGACGGGGCGGAGCGAACGGATAGTGTCGATCCGTCCGCCGGCGGGCTTTCCGCCCGAAATATGGGAGGAACTGGTGGCGCGGGGGTTCCTGCGCCGCGATACGGCGGGATTCTACGAGCTGGCCGATGGCGTCTGAAACCGCGGGGGCGCGGAGGTATCGGCGGATATGAGTATGAACGGCAGACGGCGCGTTCTGGGGTTGTTGCGCGATGCCCCCATCGACCGCACGCCTTTCATGCCGATCACGATGATGTTTGCGGCCGACCGCATCGGCGTGAAATACGGGCGGTATGTAAGCGACTACCGCGTGCTGGTGGAAGCGCAGTTGCGCACGGCCGAGGAGTTCGACATCGATCACGTCTCGTGCATTTCCGATCCGATGCGCGAGGTGGCCGACTGCGGCGGGGCCGTGCGCTACTTCGACGACCAGCCTCCCTCGATGGACGAAAACGACGCTCTGCTGGCCGACAAGACCCGCCTGGCGCGGCTGAAAATACCCGACCCGCTGTCGGGCGGGCGCATGCACGATCGCGTGAAAGCGGCCGAACTTCTCCGACAGCGCGCTGGCGGCGGGAAGGTCATCGAGGGCTGGGTGGAAGGTCCGTGTGCCGAGGCGGCCGACCTGCGCGGCATAAACACGCTCATGCTGGATTTCTATGACGATCCGGCGTTCGTGCGCGATCTGTTCGAGTTTGCGGTGGAGATGGAATTGCGCTTCGCCGCGGCGCAGCGCGACGCGGGAGTGGACATCATGGGCGTGGGCGATGCGGCGGCGTCGCTGGTTGGGCCGGCGATTTACGAGGAGTTCGTCTGGCCATACGAGAAGAAACTTGTTGACGGGCTGCACCGTCTGGGGCTGGCCGTGCGGCTGCACATCTGCGGCAACACGCGGCCGCTGCTGCGCGCGATGGGCGCGCTGGGCTGCGAAATAGTGGACCTGGACTACCTGTCGCCGGTTTCCGAAGCGCGTGCCGCCATGGGCGAGCGGCAGATTCTTCTGGGCAATATCGAGCCGGCAGGGGTTCTGCGCAACGGCACGCCGGAGCAGGTGCGCGCGGCGGCGGAAGAATGCCATCGGCAGGGGGGCGACCGTTTCATCGTCGGGGCGGGATGCGAAATACCGCGCGATACTCCGCCGGCCAACGTGCATGCCATGCGGCAGGCGGCCGAGGCATGGAAGCGCCGCACATAGCAGCCGGCGGACGCGCCGGAGCGGCGCTGTCCGCGGCGCGAGGTTCCCTGACCGATGATTCGCGTCATACATCTGCTGGCGGGCGATGCGGATTTCCAGACGCGCCGGTGCGTGGAATACATCGTGCGCGGGCTGGGCGGGGGCTTTGCCGTCGAAGCACGCACGCTGGGCGCCGGCGGACTGTATCGCGACATGATCGCGGCCGTGCGCGCTCTGCGCCGCGAGGACCGATCGACCATCGTTCACGCCTGGGGAACGGCGGCTCTGAAGGCCGCAGCCGCGGCGGCCCGCGGGGCTGTTTTCTACAGTCCCCTTTCCGCCGGGCCGGATGAACGAAGACTGCTGCGCGCGGTGATGGCCCATCGCGAGATACGGGTGGTATGCGATACGGCGACGAAGATGCGGCAACTGGCGGAGGGCGGCACGGACCCGGGAAGTTGCGCGCTGGCTCGTCCGGGGGTGGATTTTTCGCGCGTCAGGCCTGTGCGCGACCGGTCGCTGCGCGAGGCGCTGGGGTTCGCTGATGAACACATCGTCGGGCTGGCCCTCGGGCAGAGCTGCTGCGAGCGCGCGATGTGGACGGGGGGCATACTTCACGAACTCGACGGGCGCTTCAGAATGCTCATCTGGGCCGAGGGCCGCGCGCTGGACGGCGCTGCTGCCGCGGTGCGGCGGCTGGGAACCGGTGCGTTCGTGCGCATTGTTAACGGGGCGGACGGCCGCGATTTCGAGAGCATGCTTGCGGCGGCCGACTACGCGCTGCTCGCCGCTGCGGAGGATGTGGCGCCGCTGCCGGTGTGCATGTGCATGGCCGGCGGGCTGCCGCTGGTGGCGCCGGCCGCGCCGGCGGTGTGCGAGCTGCTCGAGGATCGGCACACCGCGCTTCTGGCCGGCGGAAATACGCCGGCGGACCTGGCCGGACGCGTGCTGGCGGCGATGGAGGACAAGGAGTTGCGCCGGCGCATAGCGCAGTGTGCCCGGTCGGAGGCATACGCGCATTTCCGGTTGACCGCGTATCTCGACACGATGAGATCTCTGTACGGCGGCAGCGGGCCGCGAGGTCAGATGGCATTTTCCGGCTGATTCGGCCTTGTCGGTCTGTTTCGTCAGTCCCGCGTTGTTCCGTCATTAACGCACACGCGCGCATCCAGCTCTGCGGGCAGGATGCCCACGCTGCCGACTGCCGTCATTCCCCCGCACGCGGGAGATGGTCTGGATTCCCGCTTCCGCGGGAATGACGGATACGGCGTTTTGCGCGAATCACCGAACAGCGCCTGTCCAGGAGTGACTGACATGGGTGGTACGCGGGAATGACGGAGCGATGGATGCGCACGCGAGGGGGCGACGGCGTCTGTCTGAAACGGGCAGTCGCGTCCATCGGGCGTTTTGACTGGCTCCTCGGGCCGATTGGCGAAAAGATCGCAGAACGCCGCGGAGTAACAGCCGCGGTGTACACCTGTGGCCTGCCGTGAACGATCGTGCCGGAAAGCCGCAAAACGCGGGAGATCGCGGCGTTGCCGACCCATGGGAGGACGGTTACCCTGCCGGAACGCACCCATTGTCCGACGGAGGTTGCGACGATGATCGTGAGCATCTTCAACGACGTGATCGGTCCGGTGATGCGCGGTCCGTCGAGTTCCCATTGCGCGGCGGCCTGGCGCATCGGGCGGCTGGCGCGCGACCTGATGGGCGGGGAGATCGACGAAGTGCTCATCGAATTCGACCGCAACGGCTCTCTGCCAACGACCCACGAAAGCCAGGGTTCCGACATGGGATTGTTTGGCGGCCTGCTCGGGTGGGATATCGCCGACACTCGGCTGCCCGATTCGCCGCGGGCGATCCGCAGCGCCGGCGTCAACGTCCGCATCGAGACGGTTGCGGCCGGCGACCCTCATCCCAACACCTACCGCCTGACTTTGCGAAATGCCCGGGAGCGGCATTCTCTGATCGCCATCTCCACAGGCGGCGGCATGATCGAAGTCGTCGCCGTGGACGGGTTCAGGGTCAGCATGTTCGGCGATTACCACGAAACGCTGCTGTGGGTGCGCGATCGCGGCCCCGAGGTCGCCCGGCGCGTGCGGGCGATGGCGGATGCGGACGAGGTTCTGCTGCATGAAGCGGACGGCGCTTATCTCGTGGAGGTCAAAAGCAGCCGATTTGTCGGCGACGCAGCCGTCAACGACCTTGCGAAGATGGCTGACATCAGCCAGGTGCGGCGGCTGGCGCCGGTGTTGCCGGTAACGTCGCGGCGGGGCATGAGCGTGCCTTTCACGACGTGCGGGGAAATGCTGGCATACAGTGCCGGGCGGACCGTTCCCCTCTGGAAACTGGCGGTGGAGTATGAGCAGGCGCGCAGTGGTCTGACCGAGGGGCAGATCGTGGCGCGCATGGCGGATATCGTTCGCATCCTGCGCCGTTCAATCGCGGAGGGGATCGCCGGGACCAGGTACGATGATCGCATGCTGGGATACCAGTGCGGAGCATTCAAGCAGCGCATGGAAGAACGCAGACTGCTCGACGGCGGAGCATTGAACCGGATTGTGCTTTATGTCGCGGCGCTGATGGAAGTGAAAAGCGCGATGGGCGTCATCGTGGCGGCGCCGACGGCCGGAGCGTGCGCGGCTTTGCCCGGAGCGGTCATCGCGATGGCGGAAGAAATGAAACTGTCGGAGGAAGACATGGCCCGCGCGATGCTGGCGGCCGGCGTCATCGGCGTGTTCATCGCCACGCGCTGGACGTTCGCCGGCGAAGTTGGCGGGTGTCAGGCCGAAACCGGCGCGGCGGGATGCATGGCGGCGGCGGCGCTGGTGAGCCTCGCCGATGGCACCCTGGCGCAGGCCGTGGCCGCGGCGTCCATGGCGATGCAGAACGTGCTGGGGCTGATTTGCGATCCGGTGGCCAGGCGCGTCGAAGTGCCGTGCCTCGGCAGGAACGTCATGGCCGCCAGCAACGCTCTGGCGTGCGCCAACATGGCATTGGCCGGTTTTGATCCGGTGATACCGCTGGACGAGGTCATCGAAACCGCCGCCCGCGTCGGGGATCAGATGCCGCGGGAACTGCGCTGCACGGGTATGGGTGGGCTGTCGATCACCAGAACATCGCAGGCCATCGAGCAGAAGCTGGCCGCTGCGAAGGCGGGCGTCTGCTGCCGCTGCCGGTGAGCGGTTGTTCCGGATGCCGCGGGAGCGTCAGTCCAGGTCTCCCAGTGCGCTGCGCAGCCGCCGGACTTCCCCGGCCGTGGCGGGCAGGAGCGGCATTCGCGGCGGACCGACGCGGTGGCCCTTCAGGGCGCAGGCGGCCTTGACGAACTGCGTGTACTTCCCGCAGCCTTCCATCAACTCAAGCACGGGAAGCATGGACGCAAACAGTCTGCGGGCGTCGGCGAGTCTGCCCCGCACGGCCAGATCATACAGGCGGACATGGGCTGCGGGCAGCACATTGACGACTCCGCCCACCCAGCCCGCAGCGCCCACGAGCAGGCATTCGAGGGCGATGGTATCGCAGCCGCAGAAGATGCTCATGCGATCGCCGCACAGGCGCAGCAGCGTGGTGATGCGCGGCATCTCGCCGGTGCTCTCCTTGACGTACCTGACATTTTTCAGCGACGCCAGCCGGGCAATGAAATCGGGCGACATGTCCACGCCGGTCCGGCCGGGATAGTTGTAGAGCATGATGGGTATGCCTACGGCGTCGTTGACCTGGCGGAAATGCGCGAACAGCTCATCCGGCGTCGGCAGGGAGTAATACGGCGGAGCGAGCATGACGCCGGCCGCGCCGAGATTCTCCGCCTGCCGACAGTAGGCGACGACCTCCCGCGTGGAGCCGGCATTGGCGCCGGCTATCACGGGAACGCGCCCGGCGGCCGCATCGAGGGTGGTCCGCAGGACGCGCTCCCGCTCGGAGGGGTCCAGAGCGTAGTATTCGCCGGTGCTGCCCAGCGGGACCAGACCGTGGACGCCGCGGCGAATCAGATGATCGACGAACGACGCCAGCCTGGGGTAATCCACGTCGCCATTGGTCTTCATGGGCGTGACCAGGGCCGACAGAACGCCGCGAAATACCTGCGTTTTGGTTGTCATGATATCAGGAGCCTTCCAGCAAACGCGGCAACTTATGCCAACTGAAGCCAGATGGTTTTCAACTCGGTGTATTGTTCATGCGCCCAGACGGACTTGTCGCGCCCGGCGAATCCGGATTCCTTGTAGCCGCCGAACGGGGTTGTGATATCCCCTTCGGAGTAGCAGTTGACCGACACGGTGCCGGCGCGGATGGCGCGGGCGACGCGATGGGCGGTGTTCAGATCGCGCGTATAGAGGGAAGCGGCCAGGCCATAGTTGGTATCGTTGGCGATGGCGACAGCCTCTTGTTCGGAATTGAAGGGTATGACGCAGAGAACAGGGCCGAAAATCTCCTCGCGCGCGATCTTCATCTGGTTGGTGACGTTGTCGAAAATGGTCACTTCGACGAAATAGCCGCCCGTTTCCTGGAGGATGCGGTTGCCGCCCATGATCGCGCGGGCGCCCTCGGCTTTTCCGGCAGCGATGTAGTTCAGCACCTTTTCCATATGGGGCTTTTCTATCATGGGGCCGACGCGCGTCGCGGGGTCGAGCGGGTCGCCCACGGTCCATGTCTTTGCCAGTGCGGCGATCTTATCGACGAGCTGTGCGCGGATGGACTGGTGGACAAGGAGCCGCGAGCCGCAGCTGCAATTCTCGCCCATGTTCCAGAAGGCGGAACTCACGGCATTGCTGGCGACGACGTCGAGGTCGGGCGCGTCGGCAAAGACTATCTGGGGGCTCTTGCCGCCGCATTCGAGAATGATGCGCTTGAGGTTGGACTCCGCCGAGTACTTCAGGAAGAGCCTTCCAACTTCGGTGGATCCGGTGAACGCAACCATGTCGATATCCATATGCCGGCCGATGGCGGCTCCGGCGGTGGGCCCGAAGCCGGGGACCACGTTGAAGACGCCTCCGGGCAGGCCGGCTTCGGCGGCGAGCTCCGCCATACGCAAAGCGCTGAGCGACGTCTGCTCGGCGGGCTTGAGCACCACGCTGTTACCGGCGGCCAGCGCCGGAGCGATCTTCCAGGCGGCCATCTGCGCAGGGAAGTTCCACGGGATGACAGCGCCCACCACGCCCACGGGCTCGCGGACTATCAGCGCGAGGTTCTCCGGACCGGTCGGAGAGATGTTGTCGTACAGCTTGTCGGCGAGTTCCGCATGCCATCTCACGCAGTGGATCGTATCGGGCATGTCGATGTTCACGCAGTCGGCGATGGGCTTGCCCGCCTCCAGGGCATCGAGCAGCGCGATCTCGCCGGCGTTGGCCTCAAGCAGGTCGGCGAACTTCAGCAGGACTTTCTTGCGATCCGCGGGCCGCATTTTCGACCACACCCCGCTGTCGAAGGCCCTGCGGGCGGCTTTGACGGCCAGATCGACATCGGCCGCATCGCACTCGGCGATTCTGGCGATGGTCTTTCCGGTGGCAGGATTCTCCGTGGCGAAGGTCCTGCCGCTGGCGGCGGGCACGAACTGCCCGTCGATGAAAGCCTCCGTCCGGAAACGAATTGCCGACAGCGCGGACCTGATCGCGTTTCTCTCAAGAGAAAGAGCCATGAATGCTTCACCTCCAGTGGCGACATGCCGGTTGGCACGAGTCTAGCCGAATCGCATTTGCTTTGCGAGTGGAGGCGCAGGACGCCACACCGTTCAGGGCGGAGCGGGCCGGCGGGCGCCTTGCGTCCGGGCGGGCGCGTTTATAGCTTTGTGGGCATGAAGCTGTCCTTTTCCACGCTGGCGTGTCCGAACTGGACGCTGGAGCAGATAATCGACGCGGCGGTGGAGTTTGGCGCACATGGTTTCGACCCGCGCGGCATAGGTCCGGAGCTGGACATAACGAAGCTGCCGGCGTTCAGCAGCGAAATAGAAAAGACGCGCGACCTGCTGAAGCGCAAGGGCGTCGAGGTGCCGTGTCTGAATACATCGGTGAAGCTGGTGACGCCGGCGCAGGATCGCTGGCAGGCTATGCTGGAGGAGGTCCGCAGGTATGCCGTTGTGGCCAGGCAGCTTTCGTCGCGATACCTCCGCATATTCGGCGGGGCAGTGCCCGAGGGCATGACGCGCCAGGAGGCGTGCGTGCTCGCACGGCGGCACCTTCAGCAGGTGGTGAAGGTGTGCGGCGGCGAAGGATGCATGCCGCTGCTGGAGACCCACGACGACTGGGCGACAAGCGGTCAGGTGATGATGCTGCTGAAGGATTTCCCGCCGGAAGAAGCGGGGTGTCTGTGGGACATCGAGCATCCCTACCGTCGCGGCGAATCGCCGCAGACCACCGCCCAGGCGCTGCGGCCGTACATCCGGCATACGCATTTCAAGGATTCGGTTCTGAAGGACGGCAAGAGCGTCCCGCGCCTGCTGGGCGAAGGAGACCTGCCGCTGAAGGAGATCATCAACGCGCTGCGGGGGACGGGCTACGACCAGTGGATATGCCTCGAGGCCGAGAAACGCTGGCACCCCGACATCACGCCCGATCCGCAGATCACCATTCCGCAGTTCGTGGCGTACATGAAAAAAGCGTGGTCGGCGTGAAGGCGGACCCGGAAGCGCCGGCGCGGGCACAACCTTACTTGCGGGCGGCGCGGGCGGGCACGCTGTCGAGTATGAACGTGGCCGGTCCGTCGTTCACAAGCGACACGGCCATGTCGGCGCCGAAAACGCCGGTGGCAACGGGCACCCCCGCGGCGGCCACGGCGGTGACGAGCTGATCGAAAAGGATCCTGCCCATATCGGGCGGAGCAGCCGCGTCGAACGAAGGACGGCGGCCTTTGCGCGTGGCCGCGGCGACGGTGAAGTTGCTCACCAGGAGCATGCTTCCGCCGCTCTGGCGTATGTCGCGCTCGAAATGTCTGTCGGCGTCGCGGAAGATGCGCAGGCTGACGAGTTTGGCGGCCATCCACTCGACATCCTGCCGGCCGTCGTCGCGGTGGACGGCCAGCAGTACCGCCATGCCGGGGCCGATGCGTCCGACCACCTGTCCATCGACAACCACCTGCGCTTCGGTTACGCGCTGAACGACGGCGATCATGGCGGGCATGCTACTCGAACGCGGCGCATCTTCCCATGCCGGCAGCGGCCGCCAATGCGCCTGGCGGCCCGCCGCTATCGACATGTGCGGGACGGACGACCCCCACCAGTGTTCCCCATGTCCGCCCGGCATCAACGCCGTCGATGCGCACGGCGGCGACGCTGCCGGCAAGGTCGGCGGATGACGGGAAGACGACGGGGAAATAGCGGTCGCAGCGTCCGGTAAGCATGCCCTCGCGGCGGAACTGCGCCGAACGGCGCTCGACGACCACGTTGACGACCTCGCCAACGAAGCGGCTGCGGTAGGCGAGGCTGGCGGCGCGCGTGTGCCGGCGCAGGCGAGCGAGCCGCGCGGCCAGAACATGCGGCGGAACAAACTCGCTGCGGAGGCGTGCGGCGGCGGTGCCCTCGCGGGCCGAGAACGTGAAAACGTGAACGTGCGCGAAAGAGGCGGCGTCGATCAGCGAAAGCGTCTGCTCGAAATCGTCGTCGGTCTCGCCGGGAAAGCCCACCATGACATCGGCGGTGAAGGCCGGACGATCGAATGCCTCGCTGAGCATTCTTATCGCCGCCAGGCAGGTCTGGCGGCCATATCTGCGGTTCATGGCCCGGAGAACGCGGTCGGAGCCGCTCTGCACGGGCAGATGGAAATGCGGCGCGAGCGCCGGACACCCGCGCATGGCGCTTATGAGCTCCGGCGTGACATCGGCCGGGTCGAGGCTCGAGAGTCTGAGACGCACGAGGCCCGGAACCTCCTTTGCGATCCGGCTGATAAGGCGGGCAAGATGGAAGGACCCGGGCTGCGCATGCATCGCATCTTCGGGCGTGCGCCCGTACGACCCGAGACACACGCCCGTGAGTACGATCTCGGCGTAGCCGAGGCAGACCAGCCTGCGCGCTTCGTCGATAACCTGGTCCGGCGCTTTGCTCCACAATCTGCGGCGGAGAGCGGGCACGATGCAGTAGGTACAGCCGTGGTCGCAGCCGTCCTGAATCTTGAGAAGCGCCCGCTGGCGGTTCGGGCGGCGGATGTCGGGCGGCGGAAGCGAAGCAGCGCCCGTCCACGGTCGTGGCGAAGCGAAAACGGCGGCCGGCTCTGAGACATTTCCTGCCGGTTCTGCGTTGACCGCGGGGGGTGAAGGCTGGTTAGAATACGGTGGCGGCTGCCCCGGAGCGCCCGCCCGCATCATCCATCCGTTATCGCCCGGAGGCTCCGGCGGGCAGCAATGAGCCGCGTTGCAGGACCGGGTGCAGGCGCGGGAAGAGCCGGCATCCTCGCGCTGCCACAGGGAAAGAAGATGCGCCAGAGCCTGCGCCATATCCTCGTCGTGTCCTACGGCGGCGGCCACGAGCGGGAGCTGGCCGGCATCGGCGCGATGGGCGGTGGCCCAGCAGCCCGTAACGAGCACCCGCGGCATGGAAGGGGAATCGGCGGCGGCATCCGGCGGCACGGAAATACGCGCCATGCGGCGGATGGTCTGGCGGCTCTGGCTGGCGGCATCGGCGGTAACTGCGCACGTGTGGACGATGCGCAGGTCGGCCGCGCCCGGGTCGTGCGTCTGGCGCAGGCCTTGCGACCGCAGGAAGGCGGCGATCTGCTCGGCTTCGTAATGATTGACTTTGCAGCCGAGGGTGGCGACGTAAAACGTCCGCATGCGCATGAGGCTAAGGCGCGGGTCGCGGGCGGGCAAGGATAAAGCCGGCTGTCGGCGTTGAAGTTGCAGGCTGTAGAGGTTACATCATTGAGCGTGCGTCCGGCAGGCCGCGTTCTGCTGCGCGGACCTTCCCAGTCGAGACCGGCCGGTTCGGGTGGGCCGACCGGTCGAGGAGATGAACATGGTAAACGCCGCTTGGGGTATCGATCTCGGCAACCGCGCTTTGAAGGCGGTGAAACTGGTGCGCGACGAGAGCGGGGTGCGCGTCGATGACTTCGACGTGATCGAACACGAGCAGATCGCATCGGTTGCCGGAGACAACAGGGAATCGCTGCTGCGCACGGCGCTGGCGAGTTTCGTGGAGCGCCACCCCGTCAAATCGCTGCCGGTGGCCGTCAGCATAAGCGGGGCGCAGAGTTTTGCGCGGTTCATCAAGCTGCCGCCGGTGGAGAGCCGCAAGATACCCGAAGTGGTGCGCTTCGAGGCCATCCAGCAGATACCCTTTCCGCTGGACGACGTGGAGTGGGCATATCAGCTGTTCCCCCAGAAGGATTCGCCGGACGTGGAGGTGGGGATATTCGCGATAAAGAAGGAGATAGTCAGCCGGCACATTGCGTACTTCACCGATCTGCGCATGAACGTGCAGGTGGTGCAGATGCATCCGCTGGCGGTGTACAACGCGATGGTGCACGACGGGCGCGTCGGACAGACCGTCATGTTCATGGACGCCGGCGCGGAGTGTATCGACCTGATAATCGCCGACGGCCAGACGGTGTGGCTGCGCACGCTGTCGGCGATAGGCGGCAACACGTTTACCGAATCGCTGGTCAAGGCCTTCAAACTGCCCTTTTCCAAGGCCGAGGAACTCAAGCGCAGCGCCGCCACGAGCAAATATGCCAAGCAGATATTCCAGGCGATGAGGCCGGTGTTCGCCGATCTGGTGGCGGAGATACAGCGGTCGATGGGTTTCTATGCGTCGGTGCATCGCGACGCGCGGATACAGAAGATAGTTGCCCAGGGAAGCACGTTTCAGCTGCCCGGGCTTCAGAAATATCTTCAGCAGAGCCTCCAGATACCGGTGGAGAAGCTGGATTCGCTCAAGGCGGCGCCGCCGGCCGACCCGAAAATGGCGGCGGCGTTTCAGGAGCATGTGATTTCGCTGGCGGGCGCCTACGGGCTTGCGCTTCAGGCGCTCGACGGTACGGCGATAACGGTATCGCTGCTGCCGGCAAGCATAAGGCGCGCCAAGATGTGGCGCGACAAGGCGAAATGGTTCGCGGCGGCCGCCTCGCTGTTTGTGCTGGGGACGGTGGGGGCGGCGGGGCGGCTGTATTTCGACGGCGCCATGTACGAGCGGAATGAGGAAGCGCGCGCGGCCTACAGGAAGACCACCAGCGAAGCCAGCCGGCTGGTGAACCAGTGGAAAACGCGCGTGGAGAACCGCGGCGAGGACGACCGCCAGCGCATAGTTTCCTTCGCGGGCCTGACGGATTACCGCACGCTGTGGCCTGAAATACTGCGGGATATCTTCGACGCCCTGCCCCCCAACGACGTGGAGAAACTCCGGAAAAAGCCGCGCGAGGAGCGCGAACAGATACTGATCTCGCGGATCCGTCCCGAATACAAGACGGATCTGACCGATGTGCTGAAGGTCATGGCCGAGCGCGGCGACGTGGGCAGGTTTCTGGGGGTGGAAAGCGCGAATCCCGCGATAAGCGCGCCTCCCGCCTACGGGGGCGAAGGCGGCGAGGAAAAACCGGTCGTTCGCAAGGTCAAGCGCGGGTTTCTGGTGACTATCCGCGGAGTCACGCCCAACAAAGGCGGAGTGGCTTTCGTGGAAAGCCGGTTGTGCAAAGCGCTGCTGGAAAAGACGGCCGACGCTCAGGCCAAAGCCGGCAAGCCGTACTACGTTGGCGGGGTGCAGCTGATTCAATCCGGCAGGCGCACGAGCGCACAGACTCCTCTGCACGGCGCAGCGGGCGGGATGAGCGGCGAGACGGATATCGCCGATTTTACCGGACTGACGCCGCTGAGTTCGCCGGGAAATGTTCCCGGCGCTTCAGGCGGGAGCGTCAGGCCCGTTCAGCCGTCGTATGTTCCGGGCAGGCCGGGCGGCGGAGGTGCCGTAACGCCCGGCGGGGGGCGCGTTCCCGGCAGGGCGGCCACCCCGCCGGCGGGCGGAGCGGCTCCGGCGGGTGCGCCGGGCTCGCCCGATGCCGTCGAAGGTCCGCCGAAAGACCCGTTCTTCCCGGACGAGACGATAGAGAAGGATACGGAGTTCGCCGTGGTGGTGGCGGTGGTGCTGGATCCGGCGCCGGCGCAGACAACGACGGAGAATGAGTGATGGAAATAATCAAGAACAACCTGTTGAGCGTCATCTCCGGCGCGGTGTCGCTGCTGTGCGTGCTGGCGGTGACGGTCTGGCCCGTGCCTTCGTGGACGACCGGCCTCGATGAGAAGCTCAAAGAAAGCCTCAGGGCGCTGGATGAAATACAGCGGCTGAACACGATGCGGTTCACGCTGCCGATCGTCGATCCGCGGCGCACCGAGGCCAGCGAGGCTCCGAACTTCTTTCCGAACCCGCTGGCGATAAAGGCCGGCGAAGAGGCCGTGAAGCGCCTGCGCGACGAGAGCCTGCGGCTGATACAGGTGGCGATGGCCATGAACGAACGGCAGCCGCTGGTTCCCAACGCTCTGCCGGTGAAGAAGACGGTGGCGGCTCCGGATGAGTTCAAGCGCGCGTACTATCGTGAGATGGCGCGCCTGCGCAGGGAAATGAACGCCGGCCCGCCGCCCACGCAGGCCGACATCGACGCCGAGCGCGACAGGTTGTGGCTGGAGGTCTGGAAGCCGCGCATATCCACCGTCGATGGCAAGGAGATAAACGCCGCCGAAGTGCAGCAGCAGTTCGAGGAGAAGGTGCTGCCGGTTCTGGCCGACGACGTGAAGGCCAGGCGTGCCCGACAGTTCAGCGTGTATCTGTCCGGAGGGCCGGAAGCCCCCGCGGGCACCGCCGCGGTCGCCGGACGCGGCGCCGCGCCCGGCAGCGTCGGGACGGGGCTTATGTATCATCCGGGCGTACCGCCGGAGACCAGCCCGCAGCTGCCGGATACCGTTGACATATGGATCGCGCAGCTCGGGTTGTGGATTCAGCAGGATGTGGTGTCGGCGATAGTGCAGACCAACCGCAAATACGGCCGGCACGAGGCGGACGGGACGCTGCCGGTTACGGGGGCGGTGGTGAAAAGGCTGGTCAGGATAGATATTCCGCCGGAATACATAACGACGAAGGGGAAACTGCCGATCACATCGACCGCTGCCCCGACGCCGCTGGTGCGCGGATATGGTCGCGGACATGTGAGCAGCGAGACGACCGCGGAGGAATCGCCCACGATTTCGTCGCGCAATTTCGCGCATTCGCCAACCGGCCGGGTGTGCAATCCCCTGTACGACGTGATGCATTTCACGGTGGTGGTGGACATAGATGCCAACGAGATGGACCGGTTCATGTCGGCGCTGGTGGAGCGGCGATTCATTACGATACTGAGCGCCGATGTGAAAGCGATCGATCACAAGAAGGCTTACGAATACGGGCTGGTGTACGGAAGCGCGCCGGTGGTGCAGCTGACGCTGAAGTGCGAGGCGCTGTTTCTGCGGGAATGGACGGTCGGCCCGCGCAGGGTGCTCATGCCTGACCAGGTGAGGAAGCTGCTCAAGGCTGTTGCCGACGGCGGGTCGGGCGGCAAAGACTCGCACATGTGAGGCGCGCAAGTCGGAGTCCGGTCCGGAGAGACGGTTGAGGGTTATGCGTGCGCCGAGGTGATCTATGGACAAGGTACTCAGAATGCTTGAACAGCGGGTCGAATGGATCGCGCTTGGCCTGGGCGGGCTGTGGCTGCTGTGGATCGTCTGGGCGTACGGTCTGAGCTCTCCGGTGGTGCGGGAATTGCCTCCGTCCGCGGGCATGAGCCGCACCGGCCAGAAGGTCGTGATTACGCCCTCGTCGGTGGATAGTCTCATTGCCGAGGGGCCTGCGCGGCTTCTGGCCGAAAAGATCCAGCCTTCGGGCTCGTACGATTTTCCGGTGCCGGCGGTGGCCGCACAGTTCGAAAAGGCCATGACCTCGCCGGCGCCGCGGGCATTTGCGTATCTGCCGGTGGACAGCGCCCCGCTGGCGCTGGGGAAGATCGACAGACACGAGAGACCGCCGGTTCCCGAGCAGGACGTGGTTTCGCGTCTGCCGGCGGTGGCAGCGCCGGAGATCACGGGCGCCCTTTCCGGGCGCAGCCACGTAATACTGCCCGTCCCTCCCGGCAAGCCGGATGCCGCCGGCGGAGCGGCGGTGCAGCCGGTAGCGGCGAAGACCGCCGACAAGTTCTGGGTTACGGTGTTCGCCAGGTTCCCCGCAAAGGAACAGGAGGCGCTTTTCCAGGACGGACGGGTGCCTCAGTTTCTCAATAAGCAGACATATCTGGAGGTTCAGCTTCAGCGCGCGGAGGTCCTGCCCGGAGGCAAGCTGGGCAAGTATGTGACGGTAGCGCCCCTGCCGATGAACGTTCCGCCGGTGGACAGGAAGACAGAAACGCAGGAGTTCCTCGCATGGGCCGAGAATCCGGCCAATCAGGCGCGCATACTTCAGCCCGACTTCTACCAGATAGCCGCCGGAGATCCGTGGCGATTTGTTTCGGGCGAGGCTGACACGCAGCAGCCCGCGCAGCCCGAGGTAACCGTCACGACGGAGACGTTCGACGTAAAACAGGCTTATGACAAATGGAAATCGCTGCCTACCGACAAGGAGAAAAACGATTACCGCATGACGCTGACCTTGGAGCAGCGTCAGGCGCTGGCGAAGTACATTTACGAGGAGCAGGCGCGTGAAGCTGCCGAGAAGATAAAGGCCAGGGAAAAAGAAAAAGTGAAGACGCCTACAAAGAGACCCAGTGGCAGGTCGGGCGCGGGCGATGTGCACGATGCGCGCGTTCTTCAGGAAATGTATGCTCAGGCTGCCACCCCGCCGCGCGACGACAGGCGTCGTCCCGGGTACGACACGCTGCCGCAGCGTCCGGGGGCCGAGCGATATCCCATGCGGCCGAGCGGTCCTGCTCCCGGGCAGCCTGCGCCGCCGCCTCCTCCGCCGGCCTTCGTGCGGGGGAGCATAGGCATATCGCCCGATGCCGACGGCAACATCGTGATCTGGGCGCATGACGACAGCGCCGATCCCGGAAGGATTTATGTGTACCGCATGCGCGTGGTGCTCAAGAACCCCTTCTATCAGACCAACGTGGTCAAGCCCGAACTGGCGAAGATCCTGGAGATTCCCGTTGACCCCGAGGAGGGATGGAGCCAGCCCTCGAAACCCATAACCATCGCCCCCGCGATGCGGCTGGAGCTGGCCGGCAGTATTCTGCAACGCGACCGCGAAATGGTCCGCTTCCAGGTATGGAAGTGGCAGAACGGGCAGCTGAACAAGGCGCCGCAGCCGTTCACGGTCGGTCCCGGCGACATGATAGGCGGGCCCGACAAGACAACGGGCGTGGATTTCACCACCGGCTGGATGGTGGTGGACGTTCGCGGTTTCGGCACCGATAATCTGCGCGTTACACTGGTGGATGAGCACGGCAATACCGAGGTGCGCCGCATAAAGGCCGATTCGTCCGCGCTGGAACCCAAGGCCCAGGGCGAGGGTGCCGCAAGACCAGGCGGTATGGTCGCGCGCTGAGCTGTTGACAAATCATGAACGGTAACGATTCTGCGAATAAGACCATTACGGTCCGTATTCGTCGGCAGGACGGACCGCAATCTCCGTCTCGTTTTGAGGAGTTCGCGGTTCCATATCGGCGGAACATGAACGTTATTTCCTGCCTTCAGTACATCGCCGCCAATCCCGTTACCACATCCGGGCAGCCTACGACTCCGCCGGTGTGGGAAGCCGGATGTCTGGAAGAGGTGTGCGGTGCGTGCACGATGATAATCAACGGGCGCGTGCGCCAGGCGTGCTCGGCCCTGGTCGAAAAACTGGGGGCGCCGGAGCAGCCGATAGTGCTGGAGCCGCTCACGAAGTTCCCGCTGGTGCGCGACCTGATGGTTGACCGGCGCCGCCTGTTCGATGATCTGAAGCGCACCAAGTGCTGGATGCCCATAGACGGCACATACGACCTCGGGCCCGGGCCGGTAATGACCGACCTCAAACAGCAGGAACTGTATCCGCTCACGCGGTGCATAAGTTGCGGCTGCTGTCTGGAGGCCTGCCCCCAGTACACGGCCGGCAATCGTTACGTGGGGGCGGCCATAATCAGTCAGGTGCGGTTCTTCAACAACCATCCCACCGCCGTTTCACACAAGGAAGAGCGTCTGGAAATCCTCATGCAGGAAGGCGGCCTGGCCGACTGCGCCAAGGCCGGCAACTGCGTTCGCGTTTGTCCGAAGGGCATACCGCTGCTGGAATCCATCGCCGCCGTGCAGCGCGAAGCCACCGTGCACGCGATCAAGCGGTTCTTCGGCAGATGACGGACGGTCCTGCGGGCCGAACAGTGCGATCATGTTTAAACTCACCCCCCATGGCACGCGCGAACTCATCGTCGGATCGCTGGTGCTGGCGGTGCTGGCCGGCGGGCTGTTCGCGCTGTGGCGCCCGGGATCGCTGCTGGTCTTGCCATTCTGGTTATGGCTGGTGGCGTTCTTCCGCGACCCCGACAGACCGATACCCGATGTCCCCGGCGCGCTGGTTAGCCCGGCCGACGGCCGGGTGACCGACATCGTGCAGCTCGACCACTGCGAAATCCTTGGCGGCCCGGCCACGCGCATCGGCATCTTTCTGTCGGTTTTCGACGTCCATGTGAACCGGATACCATGCGACGGCGAGGTGATTTCCACATCCTACACGCGCGGAGCATTTGTCAACGCCATGAACTACGCCGAAGCCTCGGCACGCAACGAGGCGATGACGGTGGTCATCCGCGGCGACGACGGCCTGCCTGCCGTGGCCGTCAAACAGATTGCCGGCCTGATAGCCCGCCGCATCGTGTGCACGGTCGCCGCGGGTCAGAAGGTGACGCGCGGCCAGCGCATGGGAATGATCAAGTTCGGCAGCCGGACCGAACTGTACATTGCCGCGCGGCTGGAGCCGCAGGCGGCTGTGGAAGTCGGCCGCAAGGTGCGCGGCGGCGCCGACATCGTGGCAACCGTCAGACATGCCGTCGCGGCAACTGCGGCAGCCGGCAGATGATGCGCAGCGGCCTGCGGACGCAGCGCCGGCACTTCAGCGCCGGTCTTCCCGGCGTTGACTGGCGCGCGGTTTGCAGTTCGCGTCGTCGGTCGCGCTTTCCGCCGCAGGCTCCAGCCCGGCCGCCCGCTCCGCTTCGCGCCGCGCCATTTCGTCGCATCGTTCATTGCGGGGGTCGCCGCTGTGGCCCCTGAGCCACATAGGCGTTACCTGGTGCTTCTGGAGCAGTTCATCGAGCCTCTGCCACAGTTCCGCATTCTTCACCTGCGACACCGCTCCCGCGGAGCGGCGCCAGCCGTGTTTGCGCCATTTGGGCATCCATTCGGCAATTGCTCTGGCCACATACTGGCTGTCGGTGCACAAGCGCACGCGGCACGGCTTGCGCAGGGCCTCCAGCCCGCGGATCACGGCCGTTATCTCCATCCGGTTGTTGGTGGTCCGCCGCTCGCCGCCGCTGGCCTCGGCGCACCTGCCGCTGGCGGGGTGGTACAGGATGTATGCCCAGCCTCCCGGGCCGGGATTGCCCAGGCACGCACCGTCGGTGTACAGAACAACGTCGCTGGGAGTGTTGCCGGCGGCGTCCATACGCCGCATCGTACGGGGTAAGTTCCTTACGGACAATGCACTGCGCGAAGACGGGCGGCTGTGTTTCAGGGCGCGCTGTTCGCGATAAACGCTAATGGTGGTCCTCCCAACATCCGATAAATCGTACTGGTGGATCAATGATCCGATCGCTGGCGAGGCAACTTCGCGCCTGGTGGCGGCGACGCGCGACTTGCGCCGATGGCGACCTGGCCGCGCTGCTCGGCCGACCTCCGGTGTCGCTCGATACCCCCGGGCTTCAGCGCTTCATCGGCGGCAGGGTGGTGCTGGTGACGGGCGCCGGAGGCAGTATCGGTTCGGAGATATGCCGTCAGACCATGCGGTTCTGTCCGCGCCGGCTGGTGCTGGTGGAACAGGCGGAGAACGCTCTCTTCGAGATCGACAGCGAGCTGCGCCAGACGTGGGTGGGAAGCGCTATCCGGCCGTACATCGCCGACATCTGCGACAGGCGCCGCATCGGCGATGTGCTGGCTGCGGAAAAGCCCGACGTGGTTTTTCACTGCGCCGCCCACAAGCACGTGCCCATGATGGAGGCCAACGCCGGCGAGGCCGTCAAGAACAACGTTTTCGGCACGAAAAACGTTGCCGATGCCGCCGCTCATTGCGGCTGCGGCGCGTTCGTGCTGATAAGCACGGACAAAGCCGTGAATCCCACCAGCGTCATGGGCGCCACCAAGCGCTGCGCCGAACTGTATGTGCAGTCGCTCAACTCTGCCGACAGCGTCTCGGGCACGCGGTTCGTGGCGGTGCGCTTCGGCAATGTGCTGGGTTCCAGCGGCAGCGTGGTGCCCATCTTCCGCAGACAGATCGCCGCCGGCGGTCCGGTTACGGTGACGCACCCGGAGATGCGGCGGTACTTCATGACGGTTTCCGAGGCGACGCAGCTGGTCATGCAGGCCGGGGCCATCGGACGCGGTGGAGAAGTGTTCGTTCTGGATATGGGCACGCCGGTGCGCATACTCGACCTGGCATGCGAGATGATCCGGCGGGCCGGCCTGCGCCCGGGAGAGGACATCGCCATACGTTTCACGGGCGTCCGTCCCGGCGAAAAGCTGTACGAGGAATTGCGCTGCGACGATGAACAGACCTGTCCCACCTGTCATCCGCGCATACGCATATGGCGCCTGCCGCCGGTGTCGCCGGAGCAGGCGCAGAACATGCTGAGCGTGCTGGCGGCGGTGGTCGATGCGCCGCGCGACGAAGTGATCGCCGCCCTCAGCCGGTGCGTGCCGGAATACCAGCCCGATGCGGGGGGCGCCGACAGCGCGCAGCGGCAGTCGATGCGGCTGGTACCGGCGGCGGCATGAAAGAGCCGCTGTCGCCCGGATTCTGTTTTGCTGGTTGCGGTGCGGGGGCGGTCTCAAGGGCGGCGTGGTTCTGCGCGCGGTGTCCCATAATGCTAAAGATTTCACGAATGCCGTGCCGATGAGGATTGATGACCCGGCGGACTGCCGGCTGCGTTACTTCGCTTGCGGCTGATGGACGGGCCGCGCTTCCACCACGGAAGGTGTGCCAATGCGCACGATCGCGATCATCAATCAGAAAGGCGGCTGCGGTAAAACAACGACGAGCATCAATCTGGCGGCGTGTCTGGCCCGCATGGGGCACAAGTGCCTGCTGGTGGACATGGATCCGCAGGGGCATTGTGCGGTGGGGCTGGCCGTGCCCGAGGAGCAGATCGAGCGCACCATCTACGATGCGCTCATCGAGGAATGCGACGGCAAGGTCGCGTCCATCAGCGAAATAGTCTGGCAGATCGCCAGCGATTTCGACCTCGCCCCCTCGAACATCCAGCTTGCCGCCTTCGAACAGGTTTTTGCGGGCCGCAAGGGGCGCGAAATGCGCCTGGCCAGAGCGCTGGACGCGGTGCGCGACCGGTACAGCTGGTGCATAATCGACTGCCCGCCCAGCGTGGGACTGCTCACGTTCAACGCCCTTCAGGCGTGCGACGAGGTGATAGTGCCCGTGGAGACGGGCTTCTTCAGCCTGCACGGTCTGACGCGCATGCTCGAATCGCTGGAGGTCATGCGCGAACAGTGCAACAAGGACATCCGCATACGCGTTCTCCCCACGCAGTACGACACGCGCACGCGACTGGCGCGCGAGGTGCTGGCCGAACTCCGCAGCAAGTTCCGCGATTACCTCACGCAGAGCACCATCAACTTCAACACGAAACTCAAGGAGGCCGCCAGCTTCGGCCAGCCCATTACCGAATATGATCCCGGCAGCCGCGGCTACAAGGATTTCGTAAACCTCGCCCGCGAGCTGATGGGGCACAGACCGGTGGAAGTCGCCACGCCGGGCGACCAGCCGCTTTCGCGCCCCGCAGAACTGGTGCAGCGGGCCAGACAACTCCAGCAGCTGGCTTCGGTGCAGTTCGGCAGGCTCGCCATGTCCGCCGCGCCGCCTCAGCCGGCCGCGGCGCAGGCTGTCGCGGAGCCGCAGCCGGCGTCCGCAGCAGCGGGCCCCGATGACGAGGCCCGCGCCGCGGCGCGTGACCATGCCACCCAGCGGAAGATAGAACGCTTTTACGGAGTCAAGCAGATAGGCAACGAGCTGGTGTTCGCGGCGCGGTTCGAAAACGCCCGCGAGGTGTATGTGGCGGGCGACTTCAATAACTGGTCCACGGTCGCCACGCCCATGCGCCCCGGCGAGCACAAGGGCGAATGGCGCGCGGCGCTGACGCTCAAGCCCGGCCGCTACCGCTACCGCCTGGTGGTCGATGGCCGGTGGGTAACCGACCCGGAAAACTCCTACGTGGAGTCCAACCAGTTCGGAGAGCTCAACAACGTGGTCGAAGTGCAGTAGGGGCACGATGTCCGGCCGCAGCAGACAACGTCGCAGCATCAGCGAGATCAGCCACCTGTTTCTCAGCGCGGTGCGCGAGCGGCAGCGCGGCGGCGCTGCGGCGCCGCAACGTACGCCGCCTCCCTCCAGCCAGGAGGAGATGACGCCTCAGGAACTGCGGCAGATAACCGGCGGCGAGCAGGCCGCCGGGGAACCCGCCGGCGACGCTCCCGCCGTGCGTGCCGTGGTGGCGTGGCATCTTGGCGACCGGCTGCTCGACGCGGCCAAGCGCTATGCGCGCAACCTCGCGGCCACGGGCATACGTGTGGGCATGGTTCTGCTCGATGCGGGCGAACTGCGGCTGTTCACCTTCGATACGGAGCAGGAGGCCGTCGGCGAAGACCACGCGCCTCCGCTGCCCTGCCTGGATGCGCGGGCAATACGCGACGCCATCGGCGAACTGCGCTGCGATGTGGACTGCTGGCTGCTGGTGACGGCGAGCGGCCGGCTGCCCGAGGCCCGCGCGCTGCTGCGGCGCGTTCGGCACTGGGTAGTGCTGACCACGTGCGATTCCGCGGGCCTGATCAACTGCTACAGGGTGCTCAAGGCGGCCGCCAGGCATCCGCTGCCGCGCGTGTCGGTGGCGGCGCTCGACGCTGCCGACCCTGCCGAAGCCGAGACCGTATTTCGCAGACTCGCCGGGGCGTGCCTTCAGTTTCTGAACTGGCCCGTCGAGGCGGAGCCTCCGCTGGGCGATGCGTTTCATGTGACCGAGTGCCTGGCGCTTCATTGCCGCGCCGATCGCGACGGGATACAGACGGGCCTGGTGGCTCATTTCGAAGTTGTGGCCCAGTGCCTGAAACTTCCGTATGCCGACAGCGACGAGTCGCCGCAGCAGCATGAAGAAGCCCCGGCAACGGATGCGGCACAGGACGGTGCGACGCACCTTCAGGATGCGCAACTGCCGCAACCCGCTGCGACACACGACCCGCAAACTCAGGTAATTGCCATGAATACCGATGATCCGGCGGAAGTGATAGATCTGCCCGAGGGCGGCGGCGAGCACTCGGTGATCGAGGCAGTGCTGAACCATGGTCTGGCCGGCATGGTGCGGTGTCCGGTGCAGCCGCCGGATTGTCCGGCGTGCTGTCTGGCTGTAGGCCGCGACCGGCGCATCGCGCTGGTGGCTGTCTCGGGGCGCGATATGGCGAATCTGGCGCAGATCGCGCGCGCCTGGAACTGGACCGAACAGAACAGGCAACTGCTCGCCATGGCCATGCCGCAACTGGCCATGGACTGCTCGCGTCCGCCCGTGCTGCACCTGCTGGTGGAGGACAGCCATGCGCAGGTGCCGGCGGCGGCAGCGCTGTTCCGCGGGGAAAATATCATCGTGAAGGGTTACCGCCGCGTGCGCTGGGGCGGGCGCGCGGGACTGCTTCTCGACGCCGCCTGATCGCCCGCCGCGACTTTGTCCGCTGCGCAACTCCTTTCATATCGACGGCCGCGGCGTGTTGAAACGCGGACGTGTGGCGCCGCGGCGTGCTGGTCCGTAAACGTCCGGACGTCGTGCTGGACGCCGGCGACGGACCGCGCAACAATGGCGTCCATGCCGACAGGGAAAGTGAACCTGCTTGTGAACCTGCCGCCGGGTTTCTACAGAACGCCGGCGCTGCGCCCGCTGCTTGGCGAACTCAGCCGCTTCGCCAGGGTCCGCAGGCGCTCGCACAACACCGCCGGCGAGATAAAGGAGGACCTCCGCTGGGCCGACGTGGTGCTGATGTGGTCGTGGCCCAAGCTCCTGCCGGAACTGCTGGACAGCGCGCCGCGTCTGCGGTTTGCCGCTCATCTGGACATATCGCAGCAGGCCGCACGAGTGGCTCTGGAGCGCGGTCTGCCGGTGTCGGTGGCGCGCGGGGGTTTTTCGGCGGCGGTGGCCGAAATGGCCCTGACCCTCATCCTGACGCTTCTGCGGCGCGTCAGCGACTACCACGCGGCTATGCGCCGCGGCGATGAAAGGTGGGTGCGATCTTTTCCCGATGATATCGACCCGCGGGAACGTGCCCTGTCGGGGCTGCCGGTGGGCATCATCGGGTTCGGGCGCATAGGCCGGCATCTGGCCCGACTGCTGGCGCCGTTCGACTGCCCCGTGCGCGCTTACGACCCGTTCGTCGGCGCCGATGTCATGAAGCAGCTGGGCGTCCGCAGGGCCGCGCTGGATGAACTGATCCTGCGCAGCGACGTTGTCGTGCTGGCGGCGGCCTGCAACGCCGGCACGCAGCATCTGCTGGGAGCAAGGCAGATTTCGGCATTGCGCCGCGACGCGGTGCTTGTGAACGTGGCGCGCGCAGCTCTGGTGGACACCGCGGCGCTGATCAGGCGGCTGAAACGCGGCGACCTGCTGGCCGCGATAGACGTTTTCGACGAAGAGCCGCTGCCGGCCGACCACCCCCTGCGGGCGCTGCCCAACGCTTACCTGACGCCGCATCGCGCCGGCGGAATAATGTCGTCGGTGCGAACCATCCTGCGCATGCTGATCGACGACATCAGAGCATTTCTTGACGGGCGCCAGCGCGCCTGTCCTCTGACCGGCGACATGCTGCCGTCGCTGGATGCATGAAAAGCGCCGTCCGGCGACGCGCTACTTCGGTTTAGCCCATGCGGGGACTTTCGGGGCGGTGGCCGTGTCCAGCCCGGGCGCGTAGGGTTTGATGTCCAGCACCGGCGTGCCGTCGAAGGCGTCGATCTTGTCGATCTCGATCACGTTCTCCCTGATGGCGATGATGCGGCACAGGCTCATCGCGATGAGGTTCGGGCGCACCGGCGCTCTGGTTGCGAACACGCCGGTCAGCGGATTGCTGCTGTCGCCGCGGGGATGGACCTGAAGTATGGCGCGCTGGTGCGGGGTGTCGTTCCTGTCGAACCACCACAGCACGTGGATGTGCGAAAAGCCGTCCAGCCCCAGCAGTCCCGGCTGATACCGTTTATCCAGCACTATCATCGTCCTGTCGCCCTCCGTGCGCACTTCCCCGATGGGGCGGAGGATGAAAGTCCTTTCCGCTTTCTGCGTGGCCGGCGGTTCGGCGGAGACTGCGGCCTGCAATGCCGCGGCGCAAACGGCGATGATGGTCTGGACGAGTGCGATCATGTGAACCTCCCGAACAGTTCCGGCGGCCGCGTCCTGCCCCATCGCCGGCCGCGGCGACGGCCGCCGCGATGGGCCGCGCGGGCGATGCCGTTTTCAGCCCGCCAGTATATCGCCGGACCTGCACTCACCGTGCATTGTGCCGCGATTTTTCCGCCGATCTGTTGACACCGCACGCAAGCGCTTATATACGCTGGGAGCACAGGCGGAGGCTTGTGGTTCAGGCTTGGGGCTGAACACTGTCATCCGGCCGCCCGCGCCGCGCGGGCGCGGAAGGCCGCAAACGCTCAGCGCCAAGCCTCCACTACAGGCCCGTCGCGCCGGATATATCAGATCGGCCGTCGTAACCGGCGTGCGCCCGACACGCTGGCTGTGTCGTGCGCAGGTCGCACAATAACGGGATCGTCGCATCGTGAAACCGGAAACGGTCCAGCGCGCGGAGGAGATGCTTCAGCATTCGTTCAGAAACCCGGACCTGCTGCGCGAGGCTCTTACGCACGCGTCCGTGGCGGACAGCCGGCTCGCCAGCAACGAGCGGATGGAGTTTCTGGGCGATGCCGTGCTGGAACTGGTCATCTGCGAGCACCTGTACCATCGCTTTCCGAATTACCTGGAAGGCGACCTCACCAAGATCAAATCGGCCGTCGTGTCGGGCACCACCTGTGCCGTAGTGGCCCGCGAGTCGGGGCTGACGGCGCTGCTGCATACGGGCAAGGGAGTGGCGGGACAGTCGATGCCGGCAAGTCTGGCGGCGGCGGTGTATGAATCGGTGGTGGCGGCGATATACCTCGACGGAGGGCTCGACGCGGCCAGACAGTTTGTGATGCGCACTCTGGGCCCGCACATAGACGCCATCGCCTCGGGCGTGGACAGCCACAACTACAAAGCGGTGCTCCAGCAGTACGCCCAGAAGAATCTCAAGACAGCGCCGGTGTACGAGCTCCTCGACGAGAAGGGTCCCGACCACAGCAAGTGTTTCGAGGTGTGCGTAGTGCTCGACGGCAGGCGATTCAGTTCCGCGTGGGGGCCCAACAAGAAGAGCGCCGAGCAGAAGGCGGCCATGCTGGCGCTTCGTGAACTGGGAATCATAAGCGGCGCCGACGCGCCGCGCGACACCGGACACCGCCACGGACCGCGCAGCTGAGTTTGACGGCGTTTCGGACGGCGCCGCATAGTTGACCTGGCGCCTGCATCGGGCGGTCTGCCGACTTCAGCCGCCCAGACCCCTCCGGTTGCAGACAGCCCCTGCCCGCGCGCGGCCGATTCCGACGGGTGCTCCCGCGCTGGCATGTCCGGCGCCGGGCGGTTACTCGTTGCTCCGGAATCGTACCTCCACCAGCTCGCCGGGCCTCACCTGCATTCCCGGCGGCATGGCGATGCGCACGGGCAGCCCCCATTCGGGCATCCGCGGATTGCGGAGCTGCTGCGACGGAACCGGCTCGAAAACCGGTCCCACCCGCTCCACCCGCGTGCGCATGTAAACAGCGCCCGGCCGGCGCACGCGCACGTCCACGGGCATGTTGGCCGTGGGTATTATGCCCTGATCCTGCCTGACATAGCTGGAGATGTGGTCGCCGATTTCGGCCACTATGGTGGCGATAGCCTCGCCGGCGCGCACGGCCTGTCCGGGTTCGCGGTAAACCGCGGTGATACGGCCGGTTATGGGCGCGCGGATGTGGAGGTTCTCGATCTGCGGCTGAAGTTCGGTGAGCCTGGCCTCCAGAGCCGACACCGCCGCCCGGATGGGCATGAGCTGTTTCTCGATTTCCACGGGCACCGGCGGCAGCGAGTTCAGGCGCGCGGCCGATTCGTCAAGCTTCTTCCGCGTTTCGTCCAGGGTTGCTCGACACGCTTTGAGGCGTTCCTCGAGGTCGTCGCGCTTCTCCTCGGCGTCGTCTATCGCCGCCAGATCGTCTTTGTCGCGCGTGGTCAGGTAATTGCGGGCGTCGAGCACGGCCAGCTGGTCCTGAAGGTCCAGCAGATGCGTCTCCAGTTCTACCGTCTGCTCGACGGCCTTGAGCCTGAGGAACTCGACTTCGACGGCCATCAGCGCGGCCTGTGCGTCGGCAGCCCCGGCTGGTTGCGTGGCGGATGCCATTCTGGAGGGCAGTTGCGTCCGGAGGTGGTCCACATCGGCCCGTATGCGCGCCAGGGCAGCGCGAATGGGTCTGTCGTCATCTTTCGCGAGGATCTGCCCGCGCGTCACATCGGCGAACATGCTCAGCGGGCGATAGGCTTTAAGGCGGGGCACCGGCCGCAGCACGCCGTCGCGGCTGCACACCGCCTGCATCTCCTTGCCCACTACCACCCCTGTGCCGCTCGATACGTACGCATGCCGCCGCCACAGAAAGCCTGCCGCCATCGCCGCCACAATGAGGGTCAGCACGGGCAGCAGACGATAGCGCAGGCGGCGCCATTTGAGTTTCCACGGTGTGGGAATGCGCGGAAGTTCGTCCACGGTTCACATCTCCGATTCATCCTCGCGGTGATACAGCGACACGCGCGCTGTGCCGGGGGTGTTCTGAAGGTCCGTTATCAGCTCTCTGCTGCGGGTGGGATCGCGCAGCAGCAGACGATACGACAGATCAAGCGTGTTCTCGTCCATTTCGCGCTGGCTGGCCAGTTGCGTCCGCGATGCGTGACGGTGCAGCACCCGCCGCAGCTGGTCCAGCGCCTGCTGACCGGCCGTCCACTGGAGCGAAACGATCACGTCGTAGCGGTGCCGGCCCCCGAACGATGTGAAACGCATGTACAGGAAGACGGCCGCCACGAAAAGGCACCCCAGAATGGCCGTTCCGAAGCGCATCGTCCCGCAGCCCATGCCCTCGACGATGGCCCACAGTATGAATGTGGTATCGCGCGTGTCCTTCAGCACGTTCCTGAACCGCACGATGGCGATGATGGCGAACAGACCCAGCGCCACTATGAAGCTGCCCGCCATCAGCAGCATGATCAGCGCCACTATCACCGGCAGCGCCAGCAGCGACGCCGTGAACATCTGCGAATACGACAGCCCCGTATGCGTCCAGATGTACACCCAGGCGATGATGTGGCCTATGCAGAAAGCCACCACCAGCACAAGCAGGGCGGTCTCGGGACCCACGGCTGCGGCCAGTCCGTCGCCCTCCATTATCATCTGCAACCATTCGCTCATATTACGGCCTCTGTCGAAATCCGCGGAACGAACAGATGGGGCGAGCGCATAACGCGCATGCACTGCACATACTTCGCCATCGATTGCCTCCGCAGATTGAAAACCTGCACCATCGTCCGCATCCAGTTGGGGAACCGGTCGGTGAATTTCAGTTCCAGAATAACCCCCGGCACCGGCACGCGCAGACCCTTCCCGAATACATCCGTCACCAGCCGGCGCGTCCATTCCGTGGCCGTCAGTTCGCGGTCGAACGTCAGCCTGATCGAGTTATCGCGGGGCGAAACCCACGCTTCGCGATTGTACGACACTATCACCTGCGGCTGCGCCCAGATGCGGCCGCGCAGGTCGCAGAACTGTCCCAGCGCCTCCAGCGCCTTGCCGTCGTTCTCGTCCACCAGATCGCTGCGGTGCGGCCAGTGGCCGTCGAGCAGCGGCAGGACCGACGGCCTCTTCACCGCCGCCCGGCGCTTGCGGATGTTGTCGTTGACGCGCCGTTTTATCTCGAAGAACACCGGCGACGCCGGATCGTCGTTGTAATAGCGCACGCGCAACTTGAAGCGATTCTTGTGCCCCTGCACCGTGCTGCGGCACAAAGCCAGATCGTTGCTGTCCAGATAGATGCTGTGAATGTTGTACGAAACGGTCTCGGGATCGGCGTGAGGATCGGGCACCAGATAACTCCTGGCAAACTGCCGCACCTCGCGCGCGATCCTCTCCGGGATGATGTACTTCAGCTCGAAGCGGTTTTCCTGAAGCAACTGAAGCGACATATCCCGGCCTCACATCTGTTCCGGATGCTCGATGCCCAGCAGATCCAGCCCCAGCGCCAGCGCTCGTGCCGTAACATCGCAAAGAACCAGCCTGCTCGATTTTACCGGCTCCTCGCTCTGTATCACGGGACAGTTCTCGTAGAAGCCGCTGAACCTCACCGCCAGTTCGTACAGGTAGTTGCACAGGTGGTGGGGCTTGAGTTCCCGCGACACGGCGGCAAGGACCTCGCCCAGCCGCAGAATGTGCGTTGCCAGACGGACCTCGAAAGGAGTCGTCAGCACTATCGTCGGCACCTGCTCTCCGCCGCCGCGGCCGGCGCCTGCGTTCGGCCCCGCCGCAGCGCCCTGCCGCCGGAAGATTGAACGGATCCGCGCGTAGGCATATTGCAGGTATGGCGCGGTATTGCCGTCCAGCGCCAGCATCTTGTCCCAGTCGAAAACGTAGTCGCCGGTGCGGTCGCGCGCCAGGTCGAAGTATTTCACGGCCCCGATGCCCACCGCGCGCGCTATCTCCAGACGCTGTTCGGACGACAGCGACGGGTTCTTCCGCGTTACCAGCTCGTGGGCGCGCGATTCGGCCTCGTCGAGCACGTCCTTGAGTTTCACCGTTTCGCCTTCGCGGGTCTTCAGCGGCTTGCCGTCGGCGCCCAGTATGCTCCCGAAAACGACGTGCTCCATCTGGACGCCATCGACCCACCCCGCCCGTCGGGCCGTCGCAAACACCTGCGCGAAATGCTGCATCTGCCGCGCATCGGTTACGTATATCACCCGCTGCGCGCCCAGCTCGCGCACGCGGTAGCGCAACGCCGCCAGATCGGTCGTGGCATAGCCGAAACCCCCGTCGCTCTTGCGCACTATCAGCGGGGCTTCGAAACCTTCCACGAAAACAACCACCGCGCCCTGGCTCTCAACGGCCACGCCCCTGTCGAGCAACTCGCGCACGACATCGGGCAGGAGCGGGTTGTAGAACGACTCCCCACGTTCGTCGGCCGGGCTCAGCCGCACGTTCATCCGTTTGTAGAGGTTCTGGAAATGGCGCCGGCTCTCGTCAACTATGCGCCGCCACGCTGAAAGCTCCTGTTGTCCGCCGGCCTGAAGCCGCACCACCGCGCGCCGGGATTCGTCGGCGAACGCCGGGTCCTCGTCGAAACGCTTCTTGGCGGCACGGTAGAACTGCTCCAGATCAGCCAGCTGAGCGTCGGCCGCGCTTCCGCACGACCGCAGATACGTCAACAGCATCCCGAACTGCGTGCCCCAGTCGCCCAGATGGTTCTGCCGGATTACCTGGTGGCCCTGAAACTCCAGTATCCGCGAGATGGCATCTCCGATGTTCGTCGAGCGCAGATGTCCTACGTGCATCTCCTTGGCCACGTTGGGCGACGAGTAGTCAACCACCACGCGCTGCACAGGACTGACCCGCTCCATGCCCAGCCGCTCATCGCCGCATACGGCGGCAAGTTGCGACGCTATCCATTCCGATTTGAGCTTCAGATTGATGAACCCGGGACCGGCGATTTCGACCTCGGCCATGTGCCCGATGTTCAAATGGTCTCTTATCCGTCCGGCGACCTCGCGCGGCGGCATTTTCCGCCCGCCGGTTCCCAGCGCTTTCGCCAGCGACATGGCCGCGTTGCTCTGGTAGTCGCCGAACTGCTCGCTGGCGGCGGGGGCTACCAGCGGGTCGGCCTCTATGCCGAATGCGGCAGCGATGGCCGAGCGAAATGCCTCCTGAAGTTGGGTGGTTATCGTTCGCATCGTGAAACGAAGGGACCACCGCCCGCGATGGGTCCCGCTACCGCCCGCAGACTGCCGATCGCTGCCGCCGCGGACGTTCAGAATGCGCAATCGTCCTGCGCCCGCGAGGCTGCGTCAAGTGCCGCGGGAGTGCTTCAGGCATACACATTCTTAACGCGCACGCGTCCGTTTCTATCTCAAACGCCATGCCGCAGATATGCGCGGCGGGCGCCGGTAGATGTCCGATTCGATCACTGTGTCTTCAAGGACCGGATACGTATGAACGGATGGCTCGCAGCGAAGTGTCATTGCGCATCGCCGTACGATCCGCTTCGGAGGTTCGCGATGTGCTCCACGACGCAGAACTTCTCGTTCGGCCGGCGCAGGCAACTCCGACGTTGTTGTCAGCGGTGCGGATTTTCCGCCGGCGTCGTCACCTGCGCAACGATTCGTACACGCCGAGCTCGAAAAGCGTGTACGCCTGCCACGTGACCGCGCGCTGTCCGCAGTGCAGCCGGATGTAACGCGCTTCGGCAGGGTTGAATCGCAACAAGTCCATGTCGCCGAAGTAGTTGCTGCGTCCTTTCATCTCCGCGGCGTCCTGCCAGTTCTTGCCGTCGGTCGAAACCTGCACCGTATAGGCTTTTGCATATGCCTTCCACCACAACGCCGATACGGCGCTGACCCTGCGCACCGCGCCCAGATCAATCATGATCCATTGCGGGTCGGGCTGGTCTTTGTCGCTCCACCACATCGTGTTGGGGTCGCCGTCGATCGCCGCCTCGGCTGGTCTGCCCCATTTGCTTGTCGAAGAGGCCGACGCCGTGGCACCACGAGCCAGATTTTCCAGTCCGCACGTCACCCGCACGACGTTCGAGCACGAAGCCGCGCCCGATTCGTCCCTGGCCACGGCCACTACGCTGTGAAATCCGTTCGGCGGGTTCTTCCATGTGAAAGCCCAGCGTCCGCCGGGCGACAGCTCCGCCTTCCCCAGAGACGTTGCGCCATCGAAGGCCGACAGCACATCCTTGTCAGGCCTGAGAAACCAGTTCCGCCAGTTACCCGACAGGACGTGAATGGTCACTTCCTTAAGATTGCCGTTGCGGTCGGACGCCACCCCTGAAAATGATATCTCCGCCCCGCGCAGCGCTGCGCCGTCGGAGGGTTCCACTATCCGCACGTCCGGGGCGACGTTGCCTTCGCGCAGCAGCGGCAATTCATCGAGCGTCAGGTAATAATCGTGATTGAAGGTGGCGCGCATCCAGTCGGGCGGATTGCTATGGCCGCCGGCCCACCATGCCACGCAGTAAAGCCATGGCACGGCTTCCTTTGCGGCTATGTCCGGGTTTATCAGCGCGTCGTCCTCGGCGATGGCCAGCATTTTGCCCGGTGCCACCTGCTGCATCATCTCGTATGCCTTGCGGCGGGCGTCTTCGCGGGCGTGTCCCCAGCCCAGTTTCGGATTGCCATAGGTGTCGATGCTGGCGATATCCACCCACTGGCCGCCGGGGTAGTAGCGCTTGCGGTGAGCGATCTCCTCTTCGAGCGTGGTTGCGGGCGGCTTGCGGGTGTGGCTGACGTGTGCGGCGTTATACACCCAGATAAGATTGTGCAGCTTCCGCTCCTTCGTGAAATAGTCGAACATCAGCCGCCACAGAGCGGCCGTGTTCTCGGGTTTCTCCGGGTCCGTCCACCAGAACCACCCGCCGTCTATCTCGTGAAACGGACGCCAGAGCACGGGAACTTTTGCCGCGGCCAGCTCCTGCAAATAGTCTGCCGTCAGTTTCAGGTCGTCCATGACGGCCTTGTGTTCTTCGGTTCCGGGCGTGACGGCTCTGGCGAGGTCCAGCCGGCCGGTGCCCCGCGGCGGCTGCACCCAGGCCGACCCGTCCGGATTGCCCGGTTTCATCCAGTGGTATTGCAGCGCCACCAACCCGCCGCGGGTGGTCCACCAGCTCATGCTGCGGTCGATCTGCGAGCGAAGCACTTTGTGATAGAGTTCGCCGCCCTTGCGGTGAAAACCGGCCATGTCGCCGCCGCTTATGGCCGGATTGCGTCCCGTAATGTGCAGAACGGCGTGGGTTTGCGCATCCTGCGAACCGGAAATGCCGGCGAGCATCTTCTTGCCCTGGATCGAATGCAGATACTCCAGCACCCTGCGCGCCTCGGGTATGAGATCCGGGTCGGCTGGTTCGACTGCGTTCGAAGGCGAAAATGCTGCGACCGTGGCCGCGACGAATACGAACATCGCCCCCGCCGCGTGCGGCATGCCTGGTCTGCCGGGCATCGTGTGCCTCCTTCCGTGTCGGATACCTGGCCGAGCGCTATCGCGCATACCTATACTCGGTAATGAGCGGACCGTTTAGCGATGGCCAAATATGCTCAAGATGGCAGATTAGAACCCGCCTGTCACTGGTCTGGGTTCGGATTACGAACGCTGAACGCTCGGCGCCTTTTACTGAGGGCTCTTTTGGAGGAATCCTTTTGGGAATGCAACGCCTTGAGCGCATACCCTGTGCGCGAGCATCTGTGGAATGGCATGGTTACCCCATATCTCGTTATCGCACAGGGAGGTGCGTCATGACGCGACCGCAAGCCCTGATGGAAGCCGTGGTGACCAATCTCAACTGGTTCGTCCAGCCCATCGGCGAG